>Ga0065721_10049713_pt1 | contig 28258 bp, 21 predicted proteins | sample Mesricmetagenome_FD_59108 | JGI IMG/M metagenome (GOLD analysis project Ga0065721, IMG submission 59108) | Mesophilic microbial community from rice straw/compost enrichment Sample: eDNA_1 v2 (version 2) | ecosystem: Engineered > Solid waste > Grass > Composting > Bioreactor | place: USA: Davis...
CGGCGGAGGTCGCGGTGGCGACCATCGAGCCGCAAAGCCTGGCCGTCACCACCGAGCTGCCGGGACGCACCGCCGCCTACCGGGTGGCCGAAATCCGGCCGCAGGTCAGCGGCATCGTCCTGAAGCGCTTCTTCCGCGAGGGCAGCGACGTCAAGGCCGGCGACCAGCTCTACCAGATCGACCCGGCAACCTACGAGGCGGCGCTGGCCAGCGCCCAGGCCGACATCCAGAAGGCCGAGGCCAACCTCCAGGCCGCCCGCAACAAGGCCGCCCGCTACGGCGATCTCGTCAAGAGCAGCGTCGTCAGCAAGCAGGACTATGACGACGTCACGGCGTCCCTGAAGCAGAACGAGGCGCAGCTGGCGGCGGCGAAGGCGTCCTACAACCTCGCGCGGATCAACCTGGACTACACCAAGGTCTTCGCGCCGATCTCCGGCCGCATCGGCAAGTCCGCCGTAACGGAAGGGGCGCTGGTCACCGCCAATCAGGCGACGGCGCTGGCGACCGTCCAGCAGCTCGACCCCATCTATGTGGACGTGACGCAGACCGCCTCGCAGCTGATGCAGCTTCGCCAGGCTATGGCGACCGGCCGCATCCGCCCGGCCGAGCCCGGCAAGATTCCGGTCTCCCTGTTTCTGGGCACCGACACCCCCTACGGCCAGCGAGGGGAGCTTCAGTTCTCCGACGTGACGGTCGATCCGGGCACCAGCTCCGTCCAGCTGCGCGCGGTCTTCCCCAACCCGAACCTGGACCTGCTGCCGGGCCTGTTCGTGCGCGCCCGCGTCGAGCAGGGCGTGGCCGAGGGCGCCATCACCGTTCCGCAGGCCGCGGTGACCCGCGGGCCGGACGGCACCGCGCAGGTCTGGGTCGTCGGCAAGGACAACAAGGCATCCCTGCGCCCGATCAAGACCGAGCGGGCCGTCGGCAACGCCTGGCTGGTGTCGGAAGGCCTGAGCGCCGGTGACCGCATCGTGGTCGAAGGCCTGCAGAAGGTCAAACCCGGTGCCGAGGTGAAGCCGGTGCCGGTGCAGAGCACCGTGGCCGCCCTGCCGTCCGCCACCCAGGCGCGCTGATCCGGGGCGCCAAGACGGAAACCATCCATGTCAAAATTCTTCATCGACCGGCCCGTCTTCGCCTGGGTCATCGCCATCGTCATCATGCTGGCGGGCGGTCTGGCGATCCTGGGCCTGCCCGTCGAGCAGTATCCGAAGATCGCCCCGCCGACAGTGTCCATCACCGCCAGCTATCCCGGCGCATCGGCGAAGACGCTGGAGGACACGGTCACCCAGGTCATCGAGCAGAAGATGACCGGGCTCGACCACTTCCGTTACATGTCCTCGACCAGCGATTCGTCGGGCAACGTCACCATCACCCTGACCTTCGAGCCGGAGGCCAACCCGGACATCGCCCAGGTCCAGGTGCAGAACAAGCTGCAGCTGGCCACCCCCCTGCTGCCGCAGGAAGTGCAGCAGCGCGGCCTGCAGGTGTCCAAGGCGTCCAACGACTTCCTGATGGTGGTCGGCTTCGTGTCCAGCGACGGGCGGATGACGCAGGGCGACATCGCCGACTTCGTGGCGTCCAACCTCCAGGACACGATGAGCCGTGTCGAGGGTGTCGGCGACATCACGGTGTTCGGCCCGCAGCACGCCATGCGCATCTGGCTGGACCCCGACGCGCTGAACAGCCACCAGCTGACGACCATCGACGTCACCAACGCGATCAGGACCGAGAACGCACAGGTGTCCGCCGGCCAGCTGGGCGGCGCGCCCGCCGTTCCCGGCCAGCAGTTCAACGCCACCATCATGGCGCAGTCGCGCATGCAGACGCCGGAGGAGTTCGGCGCCATCCTGCTGCGCGTCAACCCGGACGGCTCGCAGGTGCGCCTGCGCGACGTGGCGCGGATCGAGGTCGGGTCGGAAACCTACGAGATCACCGCCCGCTACAACGGCAAGCCCGCGGCGGGCCTGGGCATCAAGCTGGCGACCGGCGCCAACGCGCTGGACACCGCCGCCGCCGTGAAGGCCAGGATCACCGAGCTGTCGGCCTTCTTCCCGGCCGGGCTTGAGGTGATCTACCCCTACGACACGACGCCCTTCGTCGAGCTGTCGATCCACGAGGTGATCAAGACGCTGCTGGAGGCGATCGTCCTCGTCTTCGTGGTGATGTACGTCTTCCTGCAGAACTTCCGGGCCACGCTGATCCCGACGATCGCCGTGCCGGTGGTTCTTCTGGGCACTTTCGGCGTCCTGTCGCTGTTCGGCTTCTCGGTCAACGTTCTGACCATGTTCGGCATGGTGCTGGCCATCGGCCTGCTGGTGGACGACGCCATCGTGGTGGTGGAGAACGTCGAGCGCGTGATGAGCGAGGACGGGCTGCCCCCGCGCGAGGCCACGCGCAAATCCATGGGCCAGATCACCGGCGCCCTGATCGGCATCGCGCTGGTGCTTTCCGCCGTGTTCGTGCCGATGGCCTTCTTCGGCGGCTCGGCCGGCGCCATCTACCGCCAGTTCTCGCTGACCATCGTGTCGGCCATGGCGTTGTCGGTGCTGGTGGCCCTGGTGCTGACCCCGGCGCTGTGCGCCACCATCCTGAAGCCGCTGCCGGCCGGCCATGCCCACGGCCACGCCAAGGGCGGCTTCTTCGGCCTGTTCAACCGCGGCTTCGACAGCGGCAGCCGCGTCTACCTGCGCGGCGTCCGCGGTGCGGTCTCCCGCCTGGGGCGCTATGGCGTCGCCTATCTGCTGATCGTCGGCGGGCTGGCCTACCTGTTCCTTCAGATGCCGTCCTCCTTCCTGCCGGAAGAGGACCGGGGGCAGCTGTTCGTGCTGTGGTCGGCCCCGCCGAACGCCAGCATCGAACGCACGCTGGAAACCGCCAAGCTGGTCGAAACCCACTTCCTGGAGGGCGAGAAGGACAGCGTCGAGGGCCTGTTCACCATTGCCGGCTTCAACTTCGCCGGTCGCGGCCAGAACGCCGGCATGGCCTTCGTGCGGCTGAAGGACTGGAGCGAGCGCACCACGCCGGACCGCAAGCCGGCCGCCATCGCCGGTCGCGCGATGGGCGCCCTGTCGCGCGTGAAGGACGCGGTGGTCTTCACCTTCATGCCGCCGTCGGTCCCCGGCCTCGGCAACGCCACCGGCTTCGACCTCCAGCTGGTCGACCGCGGCGGGCTTGGCCACGACAAGCTGATGCAGGCGCGCAACCAACTGCTGGGCATGGCGGCGCAGAACCCGAAGCTGGTGGGCGTCCGCCCCAACGGCCTGGAGGACACGCCGCAGTTCAAGCTGACCGTGGACCGTGAGAAGGCAAGCGCGCTCGGCCTGTCGCTCAGCGACATCAACACGACCCTGTCGGCGGCCTGGGGTTCGTCCTATGTCAACGACTTCATCGACAAGGGCCGCGTGAAGAAGGTCTATCTCCAGGCCGACGCTCCCTACCGCATGCAGCCGACCGACATGGACCGCTGGTACGTGCGCAACGGCTCCGGGCAGATGGTGCCCTTCTCCGCCTTCAGCATGGGCCAGTGGATCTACGGCTCGCCGAAGCTGGAGCGGTACAACGGCAGCTCCTCCATCAACATCCAGGGCGCCGCGGCGCCGGGCGTGAGTTCCGGCGAGGCGATGCAGGAGATGGAGGCGCTGATGACCAAGCTGCCGCCGGGCATCGGCTATGAATGGACCGGCCTGTCCTACGAGGAGCGGTTGAGCGGGTCGCAGGCCCCGGCGCTGTACGCCCTGTCGATGCTGATCGTGTTCCTGTGCCTGGCCGCGCTTTATGAGAGCTGGTCGGTGCCGGTGTCGGTGATCCTGGTCGTGCCGCTGGGCGTCATCGGCGCGGTGGTCGCCGCCACGATGCGGGGCCTGCCCAGCGACGTGTATTTCCAGGTGGGCCTGCTGACCACCATCGGCCTGTCGGCGAAGAACGCGATCCTGATCGTGGAGTTCGCCAAGGCCCTGTACGACGAAGGCATGGATCTGAAGGAGGCCGCCGTCGAGGCGTGCCGCCAGCGTCTTCGTCCCATCATCATGACGTCGCTGGCCTTCGTGCTGGGCGTGCTGCCGCTGGCGACCAGCAGCGGCGCCGGTTCGGAAAGCCAAAACGCCATCGGCGTCGGCGTCATGGGCGGCATGATCTCGGCGACCGTGCTGGCGATCATTTTCGTGCCGGTCTTCTTCGTCGCGGTCTACCGCCTGTTCGGCAGCAAGCGCGTGACACAGCGACCGCAGAACGCCGAACCGGTTCCAGCCGGCGACTGACCGGTTCCAACCGTCCCTACCCGCGGCCCAGCCCCGACCTTCCGGGGCTGGGCTTTTCTTTTTCCAAAGGTGCGAAGCCTCACGTCAGCGTCGCGAGCGCTTCCTTGGTGAAGTCGCGCAACGCCTCGGTGCAGCCCTCGCGCACCTTCCGCGCCCATTGCGGGTCGGACAGAAGGGCGCGGCCGACGGCCACGAGGTCGAAATCGCCGCGGTCGAAACGGCGCAGCAGTTCCTCCAGCGGGCTCGGTTGCGAGCTTTCGCCCTGGAAGGCCGCGATGAACTCGCCCGACAGCCCGACCGACCCGACCGTGATCGTGGCCTTGCCGGTCAGTTTCTTGGCCCAGCCGGCGAAGTTCAGGTCCGAGCCCTCGAACTCCGGCTGCCAGAAGCGCCGCTGCGAACAGTGGAAGACGTCCACCCCGGCGTCGGCCAGCGGTGTCAGCCAGGCCTCCATCTCCTCCGGCGTCTTGGCGAGCCGCACGGCAAAATCCTGCTGCTTCCACTGGGAGAGCCGCAGAAGCACGGCGAAATCCTCGCCGACCGCCGCGCGCACGGCCTTGACCACCTCCACCGCGAAGCGGTTGCGTTCCGGCAGGGTGGCGCCGCCATAGGCGTCGGTGCGCTTGTTCATGCCGGCCCAGAAGAACTGGTCGATCAGGTAGCCGTGCGCGCCGTGAATCTCGACGGCGTCGAAGCCCAGCCGCTTGGCGTCCGCCGCCGCCCGGCCGAAGGCGGCGATGGTGTCGGCGATGTCCTGCTCGCTCATCGTGTTGCCACCGGGCTTGCCCGGCAGGACGAAACCCGATGGTCCTTCGAAGGGCTGCGGCGGTTTCCAGCCCGACGCGTGCGGGGCCATGACCCCCATGTGCCAGATCTGCGGCGCCATGGCGCCCCCGGCGGCGTGCACGCCGTCAATGACCGTCTTCCAGCCGGCCAGCGCCTTCTCCCCATAGAAATGGGGAACGTCGGGGTCGTTGGAGGAGGCCGGGCGGTCGATCACCGTCCCTTCCGACAGGATCAGGCCGACCTCGTTCTCCGCGCGGCGGCGGTAGTAGGCGGCCACGTCGTCGGTGGGCACACCGCCCGGCGAGAAGGACCGCGTCATCGGGGCCATGACGATGCGGTTCTTCAAATGCAGCGACTTCAGGGAAAACGGACGGAAAAGTACGTCTGCGCTCATGCGGGCACCGCGTTTTGCGAGGCATTGGGGGAACCCCGGCAACAGAATCCCGTGGGATTGATCACGGTGCCGGCTGAGCCGGGTCAGGAGGCCGGGTCAGGACGGCGCCGCCGCCGGCCGGATGCCGTGGCTCGCCGCCCAGATCGCCGCCTGGGTGCGGTTGGACACGTTGAGCTTGCGCAGAAGGCTGCGCAGGCTGGCCCTGGCCTCCGTCTCGGAAATGCGGAGATCCTCGGCGATCCCGCGGACGGATTTGCCGTTCTGAAGGCCGTGCAGCAGGTCCGTGTCGCGCCACGACAGGGTGGCCTGGGGAACAGGCTCGGCCGAGCATGGGACGATGGACTCGTCCCGCCGCAACAGTTCCGCCAAGCGCGTCGGAAACACCGTTTCCCCGGCCATCACCACGCCCAGCGACTGGACCAGGGCGTCCGGCGCGATGTCCTTCAGCAGATAACCGCAGGCCCCGGCGTGCAGGGCGGCGCGAAGCCGCTTCATCGACAGCCGCTGTTCCAGGATCACAAGACGGGCGCCGGGCGCCAGGGTACGAAGGCCCCGCAGGTCGTCGTACGTGTCGAGCGTCGCCCCCGTCAGGCCCACCAGCAGAAGGTCGGGGCAGAATCCCGCCGATGCCAAAGCGGCCGCCCCCTCCCGCAGGGTGCCGCTGGTGCGGAGCACCCTGACCGCGCGGCCGTCCAAGGTTCGCCTCAAATGTTCCTGAAAAGATCTGTTCTCATCAATTAGGAATGCTGTCTTCATTTTCCCCCGCCCTTGCGATAGCACGCCGTTAAGGCTCGTTTGCAGAGGCGAACGTGCCCCACCCCGGATTCTTCCATGCGAATCCGCGTTACCGCACCGGCACAGCAGAGGAGAATTTCTTTCCTGTTCTTGTGTTAGCGCTGACTCCGCTCCGCTTTTACGCTTGGCATATTCCCTTTGAGGCCGGATGCCGCGCAAAAAAGCCTCTCCCCCCTGTGGGGGAGAGGCTCCGGCCGGAATGGCTTCAGCCCAACTGGACGTCGGCCCGCTTGGACGTCAGCCCACCTGCACGACGCGCAGGTTGTTGGTGGTGCCGGCCTGGGCGAAGGGGATGCCGGCGACCACGACCATGTGGTCGTTGGTCTTGGCGAAGCCCTGGGTCTGCGCGATGTCGATGGCGCGTTCCACCATCTCCTCGTAGGTATGGATGTCCTCCGACCGAATGCTGTGCGCGCCCCACAGCAGGCACAGCCGCCGGGACACCGCCCCGTGCGGCGTGATCGCCAGGATCGGCACCGCCGGGCGCTTGCGCGCGATGCGCGCCGCCGTCGTGCCGCTGGAGGTGAAGGCCACGATGGCGGAGGCGTGGATCACGTCCGCCAGATCGGCCGCCGCGGCGGCCACGGCGTGCGGCGCCGTCTGCTCCTCGCCGGGGTCGGACGCGTCGATGATCGAGCGGTACAGCTTGTGCTGCTCGGTCGAGCGGATGATGCGGTCCATCATCTCCACCGCCTCCGCCGGGTAGGCGCCCGACGCCGATTCCGCCGACAGCATCACCGCGTCGGCGCCGTCGTAGATGGCCGTCGCCACGTCCGACGCCTCGGCCCGCGTCGGGGTCGGCGCGTTGACCATGGAATCGAGCATCTGCGTGGCGACGATCACCGGTTTCACCGCCAGACGGCAGGCGCGCACCAGTTCTTTCTGCCGGCCGGGCACCTCCTCGTGCGGAATCTCCACGCCCAGGTCGCCGCGGGCCACCATGATGGCGTCCGACAGGCGGATGATGTCGTCGATGCGATCCAGCGCGGCCGGCTTCTCGATCTTGGCCATCAGGCCAGCGCGGTCGCCGATCAGGCCGCGCGCCTCCAGCAGGTCGGCCGGCTTCTGCACGAAGGACATGGCCACCCAGTCCACACCCAGTTCCAGGCCGAAGGCGAGGTCGGTGCGGTCCTTGGCGGTCAGGGGCGACAGCTCCAGCACCGTGTTGGGCAGGTTGACGCCCTTGCGGTTGGAGATGACGCCGCCGATGACGACCTTGGCGTCGATGTAGTCGTCGCCGAGGCCGGTGACGGCCACACGCACGCGGCCGTCGTCGATCAGCAGGTTGTGCCCCGGCGCGACGGCGGCGAAGATCTCCGGGTGCGGCAGCGGAATGGCCGACTTGTCGCCGTCGGCGCCCTTCAGCACGAAGCGGATGGTCTCGCCGGCCGTCACGGTGATCTTGCCGTCGCGGATGGTGCCGACGCGGATCTTCGGCCCCTGAAGGTCCTGCAGGATGCCGATGGGGCGGCCGACCTCGACCTCCAGGGCGCGGATGGCGGCATGGACCTTGGCGTGGTCGTCGTGGGTTCCGTGGCTGAAGTTCAGCCGGAACGTATCGACGCCGGCCAGGAACAGCCGTTTCAGCATCTCAGGGGTGTTGCTGGCGGGTCCGACCGTGGCAACAATCTTCGCGCGGCGATGACGACGCATTATTTTTCTCGGCCGCGAGGGCCGCCTCCTTGGTGGAGCGTTGGGAGTCAGGGGCGGTTTGCGGGCAGGGCGCCCACGCCACGCAGATAGCTGTGACCGCCCCGCCCGGAAAGCAAGACTCCCGCGTCGTTAGAATCGCGCGCCGGCAAAGTGCGCAAGTTGGGCGCCGACCTCGTAATAGGCTTCCTTCGCGGCGCGATGCCGCGCGGGTTCCGGCGCGCTGATCGGCAGCGGCAGATCGTCTTCGCCGATGGCCCCGAGCAGCAACTGCGCAAGGCAGCGCCCGAACACCGTGCCCGGCGCGATGCCCCGGCCGTTGTAGCCGCTGAAGGACACGACGTTCCGGCCAAGCCGGTAGAAGCGCGGCAGGCTGTTGTCGGTCATGCCGATCTGCCCGTACCACTCGCACTCGAACTCCACGCCGCGGAGCTGCGGGAACAGCTTCGCCAGCGCCCGCCGGCCCCAGTCGCGGTGGATCGCCAGCCCCGACCCGCGCAACGCGCCGACGCTGCCGAAGACGAGCCGGCCCTGTTGGTCGAAGCGGAAGGAACTCAGCACCTCGCGCGTGTCCCACACCCCCTGCCGCTCCGGCAGGATGGAGCGGCGCAAATCCTCGCTGAGCGGCTTCGTCGCGAGGTTGAAGTACGGCAGGTGGACGAGTTCCCCGCGCACCTCCGGCCAGACCGCGCTGGTGTAGGCGTTGGTCGCGACGATGACGCGCGGGGCATGGACGGAGCCGCGCGGCGTCCGCAGGCGCCACGCGGAGCCCTCGTCGCTGACCGCCTCCACTGGGGTGGCGGTGTGGATGGCCGCCCCCGCGGCGATGGCCGCCGCGGCCAGCCCGCGGGCGTAGGCCAGCGGCTGGATGGTCCCGGCCCGCTCGTCGAGCAGCGCCCCCGAATAGGCCCGTGTCCCGACCTTGCGCGCGGTGTCCTCGGAATCGAGCAGGTGGACCGGGGCGCCGCGCTGCTGCCATTGCCGGGCGCGCTCCCGAATCTCCTCATAGCCCTTCGCCCCCACGGCGCAATGCAGGGTGCCGCGATGCTCCGCCTCGCAGGCCATCCCGTACCGCTGGACCAGATCGAACACGACGCTCGGCGCGTTGCCCAGCAGGTCGAGCAGGCGTTTCCCGTGTTTTTCGCCCAGCACGGCCGGAAGCTCGTCCGGCATGACCCACATGCCGGCGTTGACGAGGCCGACGTTGCGGCCGGACCCGCCGAAGCCGATCTCCACGCCCTCCAGCACGGCGACGGACGCACCGCCCTGGGCAAGGTGCAGCGCCGCCGACAGTCCGGTGAAGCCGGCGCCGATCACCGCCACGTCCACGGCGATGTCGCCCTCCAGGGGTGCTGTGGCCGGGGGTGGCGGAGCGGAGCGCTCCCACAGGCCATGGCTGCGCGGATCGTTCTTCATGCGGCGCCTTCCTCGGGTTGTGCGCGTGGTCTCTCGGGGGTCCGATGCGTGCGCATGTCATGCGCTGTGGGCATCATCTTCCGGCGCAGCTTTTGTTGTTTCAAACGATGTTGCCGTGTAACCTCATGACGAAATGGAATGAACGTGCGGAGGGGGGTGAGGCGTGGCCATCGTGCGGCGGTTCCTGCCCTCCATGTCCCTGCTGAGCGCGTTCGAGGCGGCGGCCCGCCACCAGAGCTTCACCGCCGCCGCCACCGAGCTGAACCTGACCCAGAGCGCCGTCAGCCGCCAGATCCGCGCGCTGGAGGACATCCTTGGGTCCGAACTGTTCCTGCGCGAGCGGCAGACCGTGCGCCTGACGCTGGCGGGGGAAACCTACGCGCAGCAGGTGCGGGAGGCGTTGCAGCACATCTCCACGGCCACGCTCAATTTCCGCGCCAACCCGCACGGCGGCACCCTGAACCTTGCGATCCTGCCGACCTTCGGCACACGCTGGCTGGCGCCCCGGCTGCCCGGCTTTGTGGCGGAACATCCCGGCATCACCGTCAACCTGACCACGCGGCTGGCGCCCTTCGACTTCCAACTGGATCAGGTCGACGCGGCCATCCATTTCGGGGCGCCGGACTGGCCGGGCGCCGAACTCGATCCGCTGATGCGCGAGACGGTGGTGCCGGCTTGCAGCCCGGCGCTGCTCGCCAAGCACCGCTTCGCCGAACCCAAGGACCTGCTGGACGCGCCGCTGCTGCATCTGGTCTCGCGGCCCGACGCCTGGGAACGCTGGTTCGAGGCCATGGGCGTGTCGCCGGACGGCGTGCGCGGCATGCTGATCGACCAGTTCGCCACGGCGGCGCAGGCCGCGACGTCCGGCATGGGCGTGGCGCTGCTGCCCCGCTTCCTGTTCGAGGCGGAGCTTGCGCGCGGCGATCTGGTGGAAGCGCTGCACGGCCCCGTGGAAAGCGCTGGCCGCTACTATCTTGCATGGCCCACCAAGCGGGAGTCCTACCCCCCGCTCCAGGCCTTCCGCAGTTGGATCCGGAAACAGGCGGCCAGGGCATGATCCAGATGCCTGACCCATGAAAAAAGACCCATGAGAAAAAGGTCGCTGGCGGCCAGTCTTCGGGCTATGCAGTGGGCATGACCACAGACGCCGACTTCGACATCTTCATCGTGACCTCCCCGGGCCTGGAATCCGCGCTCTGCGAGGAGGTGCGGGCCAAGGGCTTCAAGGATCCCATGCCCGGCAAGGGCGGCGTGACGGTGCAGGGCGGCTGGCCCGAGGTCTGGCGCGCGAACCTGGAACTCCGCGGCGCCACCCGCGTCCTGGCGCGCATCGCGGCCTTCCGCGCCTTGCACCTCGCCCAGCTGGACAAGCGGGCGCGCAAGGTGGCCTGGGGCGACATCCTGCGCCCGGATGTGCCGGTGCGCGTCGAGGCGTCCTGCAAGGCCTCCCGCATCTATCATGCGGGTGCTGCCACCCAACGGATCGAGCGGGCGATTCAGGAGGAATTCGGCGCGCCGATCTCGGCCGAGGCCGAGGTCGTGATCAAGGCGCGCATCGACGACGACCTGTGCACCATCAGCGTCGATACGTCCGGCGAATCCCTGCACAAGCGCGGCCACAAGGAAGCCGTCAACAAGGCCCCGATGCGGGAAACGCTGGCGGCCCTGTTCCTGCGCCAATGCGGGTTCGACGGCAGCGAACCCGTGGTCGACCCGATGTGCGGGTCCGGCACCTTCGTCATCGAGGCGGCGGAAATCGCCGCCGGCCTGAACCCCGGTCGATCGCGCCGTTTCGCCTTCGAGCAGCTCGCCACCTTCGACGAGGCCGCCTGGCAGCGCCTGCACGCAGCCGGGGGCGCCACCCAACCTGCCGTCCGCTTCTACGGCAGCGACCGCGACGCCGGAGCCATCGACATGAGCCGCGCCAACGCGGAGCGCGCGGGCGTCGCCGCCTGGACGGAGTTCCGGCAGCACGCCGTCAGCGACCTCGTCCCGCCGGAAGGGCCGCCGGGACTCGTCATCGTCAACCCGCCCTATGGCGCCCGGATCGGCGACAAGAAGGCCCTGCACCCGCTCTATCAGGCGCTTGGCCGCACGCTCCTGTCGGGATTCACCGGCTGGCGGGTTGGGTTGATCACCAACGAACCCGCGCTCGCCAAGACGACCGGCCTGCCCTTCGCCGACCCAGCGGTGTCGGTGTCGCACGGCGGGCTGCGTGTGGGGCTTTACGTGACCGGCCCTCTTTCGTAACTCTCCCGCCACCGGCCATCACGCGCAGGCGGGCAGTTGAAGGGCCGGCAGGCCGTTCCACAGGATGGCGAGCAGCGCCCCCACGGCGCTGAGCGCGGTGAACCAGCGGATGAAGCGGCGGGGATCCTCGCTGGCACGCGCCGCCGGCCCGCCGCCCCACAGGGCAACCAGAAGGACACCACCCTCCAGCAGCAGGGCCGCGACGGTGGCGCCCAGCACCAGGGCGACGGCCAGCGGCAGGCCGAAAAGGTCCAGTCCGTCCAGATTGCGGGCGCAGATCAGCCCATTGATGCCGTAGATCGCCAGGAAATGCGCCGCCCAGATCAGGAAGGCGGACATCATGCCGGCGAAGAGTGCGGGAAAGCCGTGCTTCTCCATGCCCTGCCCTCACACCGCCAACCGGGGGAACAGGTGCACCAGCAGCAGGGCCACGGCCCCTTGCCCGCAGGTGTAGTGCCACATCAGCATGGCGTTGTCGAAGGTGACCCGGCGCCGGGCGTGCAGCTTCCGGGCAAGCGAGCGCGCCAGCGTGTAGCCGGTCATCAGCAGCAGGACCGCGACGTGGAACCCCTGCCACGCCGCCAGCATGAAGACGATGGCGCCATAGGCGCTCTCCGCCGCCTTCAGCCCGCTCTGCACGTGGCCATAGGGCTCGGCCACCGCCGCCGCGGCCAGGATGAGGAACCCAATGCCCAGCACCGCCCGCATCAGCCACGGACGATTGCGATCCAGGGCACGGCTCGCCACGCGCATGGCGACGGCGCCCAGCGCCCACAACGCGACGCCGCCCGCCGCCCAGCCGAGCGCCGGCAGCTCCGCCGCGTCGTCCGGCCAGACGCCGGGGTTGACCGTCCACAGGAACAGGTATGTGAAGATCAGGCTGGCGAAGGCCGTGCCGTCCACCAGCAGCAGCACGACCATCGCCCACCAGGAATGGTTCTGCGGCCCCTGCACATAGACCGGCACGCGGCAGCCGCCGCCGATGTCCTGGGGCGGCCGGTCCTCGCCCGTGTCCAGGCTCCACACCCACCACAGGACGGAGGCGATGGCCAGAACGGCGGGCACCAGGGACAGCCAGTAGAGCTGCACGGTCAGGCACAGGAAATGGGCGGCGGTGAACAGCCCGGCCAGGAAGTGCCCCCAATGCGGTCCGGGCAAGGGCATCAGGTATTGCGGGGCAGCCTCGACCGGGCTGGTCACGATGGTCTCGCGCCGGTCGGTCGGGGCGCCGGGCAGGAAGTGACCACCCTCCTCCACCTCCTGGCTCAGGCGCGGGTTGTCCCACAACGGGTAGAGCGAGGCGACGCGCGGGATGCTCCGCGTCGCGTAGGTGTCGTTGGGGATCCACTCCAGCGTGCCCGCCCGCCAGGGATTCTGCGGCGCCGGTTCCCCCCACCCCAACATGCTGCGCGCCATGTCCGCCAGCACGACCAGCACGCCGAGCGCCAGCACAAAGGCCCCGATGGTCGAAACCATGTTCAGCCCGTCCCAGCCCAGGTCCCCCGGATATGTGTAGACGCGCCGGGGCATGCCGAGCATGCCGCTGAGGTGCATGGGGAAGAAGGTGACGTTGAAGCCGACGAACATCAGCCAGAAGGCCCAGCGCCCCAGCCGTTCCGACAGCATCCGCCGTTTGTAGATGGGCCACCAATAGTACAGGCCGGCGAACACCGGGAAGACCATGCCGCCGATCAGCACATAATGCAGGTGCGCCACGATGAAATAGCTGTCGTGCGCCTGCCAGTCGAAGGGGATGACCGCGACCATCACGCCGGTCAGCCCGCCCAGCACGAAGATGAACAGGAAGCCCAGCAGGAAATGCGTCGCCACCGTCCACTGCACCCGGCCCTTGCCAAAGGTGGCGATCCAGGCGAAGACCTGGATGCCGGCCGGCACCGACACGGCCATGCTGGCGGCGGAAAAGAAGCTGATCGACAGCTGCGGAATGCCGGTCGCGAACATGTGGTGGACCCACAGGCCGAAGCTGAAGAAGCCCGTGCCGACCAGCGCCAGCACCACCCAGTCGTGACCGACCAGCGGCCTTTGCGCCAGCGTCGGCACCATCATCGACACCAGCCCCGCCGCCGGCAGGAAGATGATGTAGACCTCCGGATGGCCGAAGAACCAGAACAGGTGCTGCCACAACAGGGGTGAGCCGCCCTGCTCCGCGATGAAGAAGGGCCACTGGAAGGCGCGCTCGATCTCCAGCAGCGCGGTCGCGACGATCACCGCCGGGAAGGCAAAGATGATCATGCCGGCCATCACCAGCATCGACCAGCCGTAGATCGGCAGCTTGTCCAGCGTCATTCCCGGTGGGCGCGTGCGCAGGATGCCGACCACGATCTCGACGGCGCCCGCGATGGCCGAGATCTCGATGAAGCCGATGCCGAGCAGCCAGAAATCGGCGCCGATGCCGGGCGAATAGCGCGCGCTGGTCAGCGGGGGATACATGAACCAGCCGCCGTCAGGTGCAGCGTCGAACAGCAGCGAGCAGAAAAAGGAGATCCCGCCGAAGAAATAGGCCCAGAAGGCGAAGGCGGACAGGCGCGGAAACGGAAGGTCGCGCGCCGCCAGCATGGCGGGCAGCAGATAGACCCCGATCGCCTCCACGATGGGCACGGCGAACAGGAACATCATGCCGGTGCCGTGCACCGTGAAGAACTGGTTGTAGGTGCCGTGGTCGAGAAGGTCGTTCTCCGGCACCGCCAGCTGCGCGCGCATCGCCAGCGCCAGGAGGCCGGAAATCAGGAAGAACAGCAGCGCCGTGCCGATGTAGAAGACGCCGATGACCTGATTGTTGACGTCGGTCAGGACACGAAGGCCGCGCGGCGCCCGCCAGACGCGCTTCAGCGTCCTGATCTCGTCCGGCGGGCGCGGAAGCGCGTTGGGAAGGCCGGGCTCGTCCAGGGGCGGCGGCGTCATGTCAGGCTCTCCAGCCACGCGGCGACCGCGCGCAGGCTTTCGCCGTCCAGGATCGGGAAGGACGGCATGCGGTTGTCCGGCTTGATGTGCTGGGCGCCGACGATCCAGCCGGCCAGCGCCTCGGCGCCGTTGGGCAGCGTCCCGGCCGCGAGGCGGCGGCGCCCGCCGACATGCGTCAGGTCCGGGCCGAGCACCCCGGCCGCGGGGGTTCCGCGGACCGTGTGGCACGCGCCGCAGCCGATCTTCAGAAAGGCATCCCGCCCGGCCGTCAGCGCCGGGTCGGCGGGCGCCGCCGCGGGTTGCCGTTGCGCAGCCAGCCACGCGTCGAACCGTTCCGGCGGTTCCACGATCACGTCGAACGCCATCAGCGCGTGCTGCGCCCCGCAATATTCGGCGCACTGACCGCGGTAGACGCCCGGCTTCTCACCCACCAGCACCAGCCGGTTGTCCAGGCCGGGAATCATGTCGATCTTGCCGGCAAGGCTCGGCACCCAGAAGCTGTGGATGACGTCGGCCGCCTTCACGACAAACTCCACCGGGCGACCGGCGGGAATGACGATTTCGTTGGCCGTCCGCACGGCGTCCGGACCGTCGCCGTAGCGAACGTCCCACCACCACATGCGCCCGGTGACCTCAACGCGCAGCATGTCCGCGGAGCCCTGAGCCGCCAGCCGGCGCGCGACGGCGAATTCATGGATCTGGAGCGCCGTCAGGGCGACAACCGGAAAGACGATCCCGCCGCCGACGATCCAGGCGCGGGTGCCGGGAAAGCGGTCCGGGCGGGCGAACACGGCGTAGCCCGCCAAGCCCATGACCGCCAGGAAGATCACCCCGCCCCCGATGAACAGCACCAGCGTCAGTTCCAGGATCGCCCCGGCGTTGCTTCCCCCGGCGGACAGGGCGGACTGCGGCCCTTCGCAGGCGGCCAGCCAAGCCGGCCCCCCGGTCGCCCACAGCGCCCGCGCGCGTCGTTTCGGCCGGCTTCGGCTCGGATCGCGGGCCATGCCTGTGCTCTCCCCCTGCCCTGGCTGTCGGGCGCCCTGCGGCGTCGTTGCCGCCTTCAACTCCCCCATCCGCCGAGTGTTCCGCCGGAACCTCGGCATTTCCGAAAGCATTCTCCTTGGGACGGGGCGCGCACTTTCGCGGTTCATGCGAACGGAGTGCCGACAGCCGCCGGAGCGGAGAACCCATGCGCAGAGTGTTGATGATCGTTGGAATGGTGCTCGCCGTGCAGGCGGCGGGAGGGTTCCTGTTCGCGTGGTCCGGGCTCTACAACATCGGCGCCAACAAGGAGCATTGGCCGCCCGTCGAATGGTTCTTCGAGATGGCCATGCGCCGCTCGGTCGAGACGCACGCCCTGCTGATCGACACGCCGGACCTGAACGACCCGGCGCTGGTCCAGCGCGGGGCCGCCCATTACGAGGACGGCTGCGCGCCCTGCCACGGCGCGCCCGACTCCTCGCGGAACCCGATCTCGCGGCTGATGATGCCGGCCCCGCCCTACCTGCCGGCCCAGGTCGCCCAATGGGAGCCGAAGCACCTCTACTGGATCACCTTCAACGGCATCAAATACGCCGGCATGCCCGCCTGGCCGGCGCAGGAGCGGGACGACGAACCCTGGGCGCTGACCGCCTTCCTGCTCCGGCTCGACCGCATGGACGCGGCCGAGTACCGGCGCCTTGCCTTCGGGGATGACGCGCCGGCCGACGACCGCTCCCACATGGGCGAACTGCCAGCGGATGTGGAGGAACCGGCTGGGGATGCGCTGCACAACTGCGCGCGCTGCCATGGCTACGACGGGGCCGGCCGCGGCACAGCGGCCTTCCCCCGGCTGACCGGCCAGAACGCGGAGTATCTGTACGAGTCCCTGCGGGCCTATGCGAGCGGCGAGCGGCCCAGCGGCATCATGCAGCCGGTCACCGCCGGGCTGGACGACGGCGTGCTGCGGGCGCTGGCCGACCATTATGCCCGCCAGACCGACACGCCCTTCCCGGAACCGAAGGACGACGCCCCGGACCTCCGTCGACGCGGCGCGGAGCTCGCCGCGGCCGGCGACCCGCAGCGGGGGGTTCCGCCCTGTTCCGGCTGCCATGGGGCGAACCGCGACCCGCGCTATCCCCGGCTAGAAGGGCAGCACGCCGACTACATCGCCGATCAGCTTCGGCTTTGGAAGAAAGGCGCCCGTGGCGACACGCCCCTGTCCCGCATCATGGAAGCCGCCGCCCGAGACCTGACGGAGGAGCAAATCCGGGCCGTGTCGCTCCATTATGAGCGGATGCGGCCGCAGGAGGCTTCGGCGCTCCCGTCTCCCGCGCGATAGCTTGGAAACGGCCGGCTCCTTCGCGCCCTCAATCCCGCTGCGGCGCGGGGCCGGACGCGACCGCGCGTGGGGTATCGACCCGCGGCACGCCGTAGTCGGCCAGGATGCGGTCAATGGCAGCGGCGTTGCGCTTCAGCGCGTCGTCGAGGCGCTCGCGCAGGGCACCGTCCTCACGGCGGGTGCCCATGGCGATGTCGAAGATCATCGGGCGGAGCGGCCCGTCGATGCTGGGCGACACCGGAGTCAGCGTCAGCGGCACCGGCTGATGCTGCGCGAAAAAGCCGGCCTGCGGCCCCCAGACGACGGCCACGTCGAGGTCGCCGTTCGCCACCGCCTCCACGATGCGGGCGGTCGGGTTCGGCTGGGTGTAATCGCCGTAGACGGGGTAGCCGCGCACGTTCTCCACGATGCCCCGGCGGCTCAACGCGTGGGCCGGCGGAGCGTTGGAGAAGTCGTCGCCGATCATCTGCACGCCGACGCGCAGCGTGCGCAGGCGCTCGTCGTCGAAGCTGCGGATGTCCAGCCCGCGCCCGGTCGCGGTGACGAAGACGTAGGTGGAGCGGTAATAGGGTTGGGTATCCGCCAGCATCGGCAGCGACACGGGCACGCCCGCAATGACGTCGCACAGGCCCGCCTTCAGCGTGTTCCGGATGAAGCCCCGGCGCTGCGCCCACCAGGTGTAGTCGACCGTCATACCGAGGTCGCGGGCCAGCAGGTCGACGATGCGGTTCTCGAACCCTTCGCCACGCTCGTTTGAGTAGGGCAGATTGTTCGGATCGGCGCACACGCGCAGGCTCTCCGCACCGGCTGGCGGGGCACCGGACAGCAGAACAATGGCCAGGGCAAAGGCAATCGCATGGTGCCGCATCACCAGCTTCCGTCGGTCAGGGTGTAGAGGTAGGCGGTGATGTCCCGCGCGTCGCGGTCGCTGACGCCCAGGTTCGGCATGGCCGTCTTGGGCGAGACGCCCGGCGGGTCCTTCACCCAGCTCATGACGTTTTCCGGGGTGTTGTAGAGGACACCGCCGACATAGACGCGGCTGCCGAAGTTGCCAAGCGGCGGGCCGACCAGACCACGGGCGCGCGTCACGCCGGGGATGGTGTGGCAACTGCCGCAGCCGTAGCGCAGCATGGCCTCCTGCCCGGCGTGGGGATCGCCGCCGGTGATCGCGGCGGCGCGGCTCCAGGTCTTGTCCTGCTCCCGCCGGGTTTCCCACGCCAGGCCGGCGCCGCCCGCGACGACGACGAGCGCGAGCGCCGCCAGCGCCACCCGCCTACTCCGCCCAAAGGACATCGCGCGCCCTCCCCGCTCGCTCTTTCCCGGCACCGTTGAGCCACACGGCGATCAGCACGAACGCCCCTACGGCGTGGACCATCCCGGCCGGGACCCACATGACGAGCCCGGCGAGTTGCTGGTCCTCAAGCGGCGACAGGCTGCCGCCCGTCTGTGCGGCGTAGGTCGGGTACCAGGGGGTGCGGGAAAAGGTCAGCAGCGCGCCGAGAAGGCCGCTCTGCAACGCGGTCAGGAACTGGCAGAAGGCGCCCAACCCGTAACCCCGGCGCCCCACCCCGCCGACGGACAGCGACCACCAGAACAGCACCGCCGCCGTCAGGAAGCTGACGTGCTGAAGCGCGTGGACGATCGGCACGTGCACGGCGGCCTCGAACGCGGCGGGAACGTGCCACAGCCACAGCACGACGGCCTGCACCGCCGTCGCCGTCAGCGGGGCTGTCAGCCGCCGCCACGCGCCGCGCAGACGATGCCGTCCCGCCCGCACCAGCCGACGGCGCGGCCCGTCCGGCAGCCCCCACAGCAGCACGCCGAGCGGGCGCGCCAGCGCCAGCAACGGGGCGGCCAGCACCATGATGATTTCATGCTCCACCATGTGCGCGGTAAAGGAGGTTCCGCCCCAGTCGTGCAGCGCCGTTCCCAGCGGCAGCGCCAGCAACAGCCAGCCCCCGGCGAACAGCAGCGTGCGCCGTCCAACGGCGGGCCCCCTGCGCCGCCGCGCCGCCAGACGGACCGAGCCGACGAGGTAGAGCAGCCCGCAGAGCAGCAGCGGCAGGCCGAGCCAGACCTCTCCCGGAACATCTCCGATTCCGGCCCCGATCCCGCCGCCTCCATGCGCCAGCGTGGGCGCCGGGGCCAGCAGAACCGCCAGGGCACACAGGACGCGCATCATCCACACCCCCGCAGGATCAGGCCGGCCATCGTCTGACCGGCGATGGCGACCAGGACGATCAACACGGTCAGCACGCCCACCAGACCGATGAAGCGCTGGCTTCCCCAGCCGGGGGCGCTTGAACTGACAGCGCCGGCCGCGCGCATTGCCCGCCAGGACAGCCATCCGCCGGCCAGGGCCACCAGCGCGCCGATCACCCCCAGCGTCACGACCAGTGACGGCCGGCCCAGCCCGCAGTTCCAGAACACGGTGTTGGAGCCGCCCTGGTGCTGGAAGATCCAGCCCAGCGGACCGGCCAGCCAGCCGGCCCACGGCGTCCAGGAAGCGCGCCGCGCGGCCATCTCAGACCAGCCTCGGCACGACGTAGAGCAGCGCCCAAAGCGGCACCCAGGCGCAGACCACGAAGTTCCAGTAGACGCAGTTGTCGGTGACGTCGGTGAAACGGCGCGGCTCGACATGTTTGGTGAACATCAGCACGGTCAAAACCAGCGTGTCCCCGACATCGGTGATCAGGTGCGTGGCGTGCAGCCCCAGCAGCACCCACACGATGGAGCCGTAGGCGTTGTCGTCCCAGCGGCAGTTCAGCGCCCCGAATTCGAAGGCGCGAACCACCAGCGTCAACAGGCCGATGGCCGACATGACGACCAGCCCGATGCGCACCCGGCGCAGATCGTCGGCGTGCGCGACGCGGTCGGTCCACAGGTTCGGCCACAGGCTGGCCAGCATCAGGACGAGTTGCACCGTTCCCCACAACCAGTCGGGCGGCGACTGGCCCGGCGGCCACGTCTCCGTCTGGCCCATCAGGTAGAAATAGGCCGCGGCCGCCAGCGCGAAGGCGGTCGCCTCGATCAGGATGAAGCCCAGCGTCCCCCACCATGTGGTCGAACGCGGACCGTGCGCGCTGGTCGGCAGATGGGCGAGGTCGGCGGTGAAATGGGGGGAGCGTTCCATCACTCGACCACCGGTTCGGGAGTGTCGGGCGGCGATTTGGGCCAGAACCAGCCGATCAAACCGACCGCCAGCGGGATGGAGCCCCACACCACGGCCCAGGGCGTGAAGATGGAGCCAATGAACAGCACCGTGACCGCGATGGCCGACAGCAGCGGCCAGATGGACGGCATGGGCGAGGGCTCCCGCACGTCCGGTTCGGCGTCCACCACGGTGGTCAGCAGCAGTTCGCGCTGGTCGACGCGCAGCCCGCTGACGGCGGCAAGGCCGTTCGGCTCCTCCCACAGCGGCTCCCGCCCGGTCACCACGGGGATGTGGACGAAATTGACGCTGGGCGGCGGGGAGGATGTCGCCCATTCCAGCGTCCCGGCGCCCCAAGGGTTGTCGCCGGCGACCAGCCCATATTTCAGGCTGTGCCAGACGTTGCCGAGGAAGACCAGCACCCCGGCCGCCAGGATCAGCGCCCCCGCCGTCGCCAGCAGGTTCAGGTCGTCCCAGCCCAGGCCCGCCGGATAGCTGTAGATCCGGCGCGGCATCCCGATCAGCCCCAGAATGTGCATCGGGAAGAAGGCGAGGTTGAAGCCGACGAAGAACAGGGCAAAGTTCCAGGCGCCCGCACGCTCCGACAGCATCCGCCCGGTGAATTTCGGGAACCAATAATAGACCGCCCCGAACAGCGGGAACACCGCCCCGCCGATCAGCACGTAATGGAAGTGGGCCACGACGAAATAGGTGTCGTGCACCTGGGAATCGATCGGCACGGAGGCCAGCATGATGCCGCTGAGGCCGCCCAGCACGAAGATGACGATGAAGCCGATGATGAACAGCAGCGGCGTGGCGAAGCGCGGCCGCCCGTCCCATAGCGTGGCGAGCCAGCAGAAGATCTGGATGCCGCTGGGAATGGCGATGGCCATGCTGGCAGCCGTGTAGAAGCTGTTGCCCAGGTGCGGCAGCCCGGTCACGAACATGTGGTGCACCCACAGGCCGAAGCCGAGGAACCCCGTGGCGAACAGGGCCAGCACCAGCGCCGTGTAGCCGAAGATCGGCCGCCGCGCAAAGACCGGCAGGATTGAGGACACGAAGCCGGTCGCCGGCAGGAAGATGATGTAGACCTCCGGATGGCCGAAGAACCAGAAGAGGTGCTGCCACAGCAACGCGTCGCCGCCCTCCGCCGGGTTGAAGAAATGGGTGCCGATCAGCCGGTCCATGATCAGCATGCTGCTGGACACCATCACCGCCGGCATGGCGAAGACGACCATGGAGGAGGTGACCAGCTGCCCCCAGACGAACAGCGGTATGCGGTTCAGCGACATGCCCGGCGCCCGCTGCTTCAGCACCGTCACGATGATCTCGACCGCCACCGCCAGGGCCGCCACCTCGGTGAAGGTGACCATCTGCGCCCAGAAGTCGGTGCGCTTGCCGGGGCCGAACTGCGGCCCGGCCAGGGGGACGTAGCTGAACCAACCCACGTCCGGTCCGACGTTGAGGATGAAGGCCACCCACAGCATGACGCCGCCAGCCAGATAGACCCAGTAGCTGAAGGCATTCAGCCGGGGAAAGGCGATGGCGCGCGTGCCGACCATCAGCGGCACCAGATAGATGGCGAAGGCCTCCATCACCGGCACGGCAAACAGGAACATCATCGTCGTGCCGTGCATGGTGAAGATCTGGTTGTAGCGGTCGGGCGTCAGCAGCGTCTGATTCGGCCCCGCCAGCTGCATCCGCATGGCGAGCGCCAGAAGCCCTGCCAGCAGGAAGAAGACGAAGGCCGTGACGATGTAGCGCCGGCCCACCTGCTTGTGGTCCACGCTGGACAGCCAGCCCCACAGGCCGGGCGGCGTCGCCCAGGTCCGCTCCAGCCGGGCGTGAGTTTCCGCCTCGCCCAGGGCGGGTCCGTCGCGCCGGATGAAACGGGCAGAGTCACGGGCACTCGTATCGCGGGCGCTCATTTCAGGCCGTCCAGATAGGCGAGCACGCTTTGCAGCTGGTCGGCCGACAGGCCGGTAACCGGCATCTGGCTTCCCGGCTTGATGCGCTGCGGATCGGCGATCCAGCCCGCGAGGTTGCCCTTGCTGTAGGGCAGCGTCCCGGCGGCCAGCGACGGGCGCGTGGCAATGTGGGTCAGGTCCGGCCCGACCCGGCTGGCCGCCGTGGTGCCGCGAATCGTGTGGCACATCACGCAGGCCGAGGTCAGGAAAACGCGCTGGCCTTCCTGGCTCTGTTCGTCGGACGGGGCGACGGCGGGCGCGAGTTGCGATTCCCGCCACGCGTCGAACTCGGCGCGCGGCACCGCCACGACGTCCAGCGCCATATTGGCGTGCTGGAACCCGCAGAATTCCGCGCATTGCCCGCGGAAGCGGCCTTCACGGTTCGCGACGATGACTGTCTCGTTGACCCGTCCGGGGATCAGGTCCGTCTTGCCGTGCAGGTTCGGGACCCAGAAGCTGTGGATGACGTCCTGCGCCTTCAGGATCACGCGCACCGGCACGCCGACCGGCAGGCGGATTTCGTTGGCCGTCTCGAAGCTGCGGTTCGGAACCGGATCGTCGTACTTGACCTGCCACCACCACTGCTTGGCGGTGATCTCCACCGTCAGCTCCGCCCTGTGGCCGAGGCTCAGGATGTCGCGGTCGACGGCGTAGCTGAAGCCGGTCAGCGTCAGGATGATGGCGGTGGTGCCGACCGCCCAGGCAACCAGCACGCGGGTCAGCCGGCGCTCGGTTGGCGCCTCCTGCGGGAAGGCTGACCCGACCGGCACCCGCCCGCGGCGGCGCGGGCGGAACGCCGCGACCAGCAGCAGGATCAGGACCAGCGCGTAGACCGCGGCGAGCACCGCCAGGAACAGCCACCAGAGGTCGGCGATCCGCCCGGCCTGATGCCCTGCGGGATCAAGCGCCGATTGAACGCCGTGCCGCACCCGCTCGCAGCCCGCCAGCCCGCCGATGCACAAAAGCGCCATGGGCGCCCGCGCCCTCATTGCCGGCCCTCCACGCCCGGTCCGCCGGGGTTCGAATTCTTGGGTTCCGCCTTCGGGGTGCGCTGTTCGGCGGGCTTGGCGTTCAGGCTGTCGTTGCGTCCGGGGGAGGCTGCGGTCGGCGTCTGCCCGCTCATCGACCGGACATAGGCGGCGATTTCCCAGATCTGGGTTTCCGGGATCTTGTTGCGGAAGGACGGCATGCCGTTCGGCCGCCCCTGGACGATGGTGGCGAAGATGTTTTCCAGGCTGTCGCCGTAGATCCAGACATCGTCCATCAGCGGCGGACCGATGTCGCCACCGCCGTTGGCGTGGCAGGTGCCGCAGTTGAACCAGACGTAGAGCTGCTTGCCCTGGGAGATGTGGTAGGCGTTGCCCTCGTACTCCTGGCGGCGCGGGTCCGGGGGTGTCGGTTCCCCGGCGTAGAGCGTGCCCTGCACGGTGGCACCCGGACCGCTTTCGCCCACCGGCGCGCCGCGTGGCTCGCGGTCCTCCCGGTCGCAGGCGGCAAGCGCGAAGGCTGCGAACAGCAGAAGGCTAACGGCGCGACGGCAGGGCGAAGACATAGAGCGTGCCCCCCTTGGTCGATTTCTCTTTCAGGTCGGCGACCGCGTTGACGAAGCCCTTGGCCGCGGTGGCGTCGCGCGGATCCAGGTTGCCGACCACCACCGCCCCGGCCCAGCCGCCGACACCCGACAGCACGGCGATGTATTCCCGCCCGTCCGGCCCGCGGTAGGCGATGGGCTGGCCGATGATCCCGGAGCCGGTCTTGAACCGCCACAGTTCCTCCCCCGTGCGGGCGTCCACCGCCTTGAACCAGCCCTCCATGGTCCCGTAGAAGACGAGGTCGCCGGCCGTGGACAGCGTCCCGCTCCACAGCGGTAGATCCTCCTTCACGCTCCAGGCCTTGGCGCGCTTCACCGGATCCCAGGCCGACAGTTCGCCCCGGTACCCGCCGGGGCCGGCGAACATGCGCACCTCCGCCCCGATGTAGGGCGTGCCGGCGATGTAGTTCGCCTCGGCACTCTGCCAGTCCATGCACAGGTTCATGTGCGGGATGTAGAGAAGCCCCGTGCGCGGCGAGAAGGAGGACGGGTTCCAGTCCTTCGACCCCGGTGCCGTCGGGCAGATGTCGCGGACGACCTTGCCCATCTTCGGCGCCTTCGCCTCCACCATCGCCAGAACGCCGGTCTTCAGGTCCACGCCGGTGGAGGAGTTGATGGTGGCGTAGGGGTCGGCCGACAGAACCTCACCCGTCGCGCGGTCCAGCACGTAGACGTAGCCGTTGCGCTCCGGTCGGACGACGGTCTTGCGCATCGCCCCCTTCACCGGCAGGTCGAGCAGCACCAGCTCGTTGATGGCGTCGTGGTCGTACAGGTCGTGGGGAACCACCTGATAGAACCAGCGGGCCTGCCCGGTGTCCGGGTTGCGGGCGAAGATGCCGCCGGTCCACTTGTTGTCGCCCGGCCGTTGTTCCGGGTTCCAGGGGCCGGGGTTGGCGGTGCCGTGGTAGATCAGGTCAAGCTCCGGATCGTAGGAGATCCAACCCCACACCGTGCCGCCGCCGATCTCCCACGCGTTGGGCGGCCATGTGGTCACGCCCAGGTCCTTGCCCTTCTCCTTGTCGTAGAAGGGCTTGTAGTCGGCGCCGATCAGCACGTCGCTGTCGGGGCCGGTGTTGTAGGCCTTCCAGACGATCTTGCCGGTCGCGGCATCCAGCGCGGTCAGCCAGCCGCGGACGCCGAACTCCCCGCCCGAATTGCCGACCAGCACCTTTCCCTTCACCACCAGGGGGGCCATGGTGATGGTCTCCCCCTTGTTGATGTCGCCCAGCCTTGTGCGCCAGATCTCCCGGCCCGTCTCGGCCTCCACGGCGATGGTCTGGCCGTCCAGCGTGTTGATGAAGACCCGCCCGTCGGCGAAGGCGGCGCCCCGGTTGACGTAGTCGCAACAGGCCACCCCCTGGGCGGACGCCGCCGGCTTCGGTTCGAAGCTCCACTTCACCGGGGCGCCGGGCTTGGTGAGGTCGAGCGCGAAGAGGCGGTTCGGGTACGGAGTCACGATGTACATCGTGCCGCCCACGACCAGGGGCGCCGCCTCCTGCCCGCGGTCGACGCCGGTCGAGAAGGTGAAGGCGACCTGAAGGTCGCGCACGTTGCCGGTGTTGACCTCGTCCAGTTCGCTGTAGCGGGTGCTGGCGTAGTTCTTCGCCGGCATGGCCCAGTCGCCGTCGTCGGGCGGCGATGCGGATGGGGCGGGGACGGCCCTGGCCGGCGAGGGGTCCTGCGCCACAGCCGTCCCGACACCGCAAAGGGCGATCATCGACACAAGCACGGCACTGGCACGGCGGACCATTCTCACGTCCACTTCGCGGTTGAGACGCCGGAAAGGGAACATTCCGGAACAGGGCTGGGTTCCGAAGACTGGCGCTGATGGGGCAAGTGCCCCCGCATTGACCGAAGTAGCCGCCCCTTCCGTTCCGCACCGTTGAAAGGGGGGCGGGCGAACCTCTTGCCCGTCTGCCGTGTTGCATCAATCGACCGGCACGGCCCTTGGACGCCGCTGCCCCCGCACACCTGCACCAACCCTGTGGACCAACCCTCTTGAGGACGATGGCTTCAGCCGAATGCGTCGCGCGAGCGCTCGCGCCCTTCCGCCGCGGTTTGCTTCCTGCCCTGGCCGCACTGCCCCTGGTCGCCCTGCCCCTGGTCGCCCTGCTCGTCATCGTCGGCTTCGCCGCGGTGATCCGCCCGGTGCCGGCATCCGCCCAGGTTCCGTCCCTCGCCCAGAATCCTCCGCCGGTCGCCGCCGCCCAGCGCCCGGATCCGAAGGAGATCGAGCGCCTTGTGCAGACCCTCGACGACCCGGCCCGGCGGGAGGAGCTGCTGGCCCAGCTTCGCGCCCTGCAACAGGCCGAGCAGGCCGACAAGGCGGACGAGGCGCCGGAAGGTATCGGCACGCGCCTGCTGACGATCCTGTCGGAGCGGCTGGACAATCTGGGCAGCGAGGTCGGCACGGCCGGCGAGGCCGTGCTGAACGCGCCCCAGGCGTTGACTTGGCTGAAGCGCCAGGCGACGGATCCGGCGCTCCGCACGACATGGGAGTGGCTTTTCGCCGAGCTTGCCCTGGTCATCGGCAGCGGGCACGCCGCCCGGATGATCGTCACGCGGCTTCTGCAACGCCCGCGCGCGATGCTGGGCGCACGCCCCTCCAGGTCCGCCATCACCAAGGTCCCGCTGCTACTCGTCCGGGCGGTGCTGGACGCGGGTCCGATCGCCGCCTTCGCTGTCGCGGGCTTCGCCGCGCTGGTGCTGATCGAGCCGCCGCCGGTCGTGCGGCTGCTCGGCGTGACCTATCTGAACGCCAGCATCTTCGTGCAGTGCGCCCTGCTGGGGGTGAGCGTGCTGCTGTCACCGAACACCCCGAACCTGCGCCTGCTCCCGATGGGTGATGCGGCGGCACGCCGCCTGATGTTGTGGAGTGCCACAATCGCCGTCACGATGCTGTACGGCATGCTTCTGGCGGAGGCCGCAAGGCGTCTTGGGCTGCCGCCCCAGCCCCACGCCACGATGGTGAAGCTGGTCGGGCTGGTCGTGGCCGGCATGCTGATGGCCCTGGTCCTGCAAAGCCGGGCAGACGTCGCGTCCTGGCTGCGCGGAGAGATTGCCGCCCCCCCGGCGCTGCCGGCTGTGGAACCCAGGACGGCAAACGGGCGCAAGACCGCCCGGCCGGGTCGCCTGCTGCGCGCCGCCGGCCGGCGCATCGCCGATGTCTGGCATGTCGTCGCCAACCTCTACATCATCGTGCTGTTCGGCATTTGGGCGCTGGAGATCCACGGCGGCTTCGTGTTCGTGCTGCGCGCCACGATCATCACGCTGATAACGGTCGGCGTGGCCCGATACCTGGGTCGCGCAACCCTGCGGACCGCCGAACGGCTGCTGCTGCGGTTCAGCCGGTCGCAGGACCGCACCGCCTGGAGCACGCGGCGGCTGCGCCGCTACATCGGACCGAGCGCCCGGCTGTTCCAGTGGTCGATCTTCCTGGTCGCCAGCCTTGTGGTTCTGGACGCCTGGGGCCTGGACGTGCGGGGGTGGCTTCAGACGGCGTACGGATGGCGGATCGTGGCCTCCAGCCTGTCGATCCTGCTGGTCGTCGCTATCGCGCTGGCGGCTTGGGAACTGGTGAGCGCGATCATCGAACGGCATCTCGCCACAACGGACCGGAACGGCCGGACGATCCAGCGCAGTGCCAGGGTGCGTACGCTGCTGCCGCTGCTGCGCAACGCCCTGACGGTCGTGCTGCTCACCGTGGTTGCGCTGATCGCCCTGTCGGAGTTGGGGCTCAACATCGGGCCGTTGCTCGCCGGGGCCGGAGTGGTCGGCCTCGCCATCGGCTTCGGCGCGCAGACCCTGGTCAAGGACGTCATCACCGGCCTTTTCATCCTGTTCGAGGACACAATCTCCGTCGGCGACGTCGTAAACGTCGCCGGAAAAGGCGGCCTCGTGGAAAGGATCACCATCCGCACGATTCGCCTGCGCGATTTCGACGGAACAGTCCACACGATCCCGTTCAGCGCCGTCACCAGCGTGTCGAACATGACCAAGGAGTTCAGCTACTACGTGTTCGACGTCACGATCATGCACCACGAACCAGTCGACCGCGTCGTGTCCGTGCTTCAGGAGATCGGGGAAGGGCTGCGCGCCGACCCACGCTTCGCGCCCTTGATCCTCGAACCGCTGGAGGTGTTGGGCGTCGATGCCTTCCAGGAATCCGCGGTCCTGATCAAGGCACGCATCAAGACCCTGCCGATCCAGCAATGGAACGTCGGGCGGGAGTTCAACGGGCGGATGAAGAAGCGTTTCAACGAGCTTGGCATCCGATTCCCGTACCCGCAGCGGATCCTGAACGTCGCGCGCTTTCCAAAGGACCTTATTCAGCACCATGCCGGTGCAGCGGAATGACCCGCCTCTTCGGTCGGTTGGGTGCCATTCCATTGGGGCGGCGCACAGAAAGGGGGCTGCCATCCTCGGCCTGTGCGCGGACAGCAAGAAGCCCGGCGCCGTTTCCGGGACCGGGCTTCATGAGCACATGGATTTGGTTGCGGGGGCAGGATTTGAACCTGCGACCTTCAGGTTATGAGCCTGACGAGCTACCGGGCTGCTCCACCCCGCGGATGTCGGAAACGGAAGCGGTGGACCAAGGCAGCGGTGAGGAAGACGTGCGGTGCAGCGCAGCCCACCATCCGTTTTGGCTGATCGGCATGGGCCGTGGTGACCTGGCGGCGACCTACTCTCCCACGTCTTAAGACGCAGTACCATCGGCGCTGAGGCGTTTCACGGCCGAGTTCGGAATGGGATCGGGTGTT
>Ga0065721_10049714_pt1 | contig 28251 bp, 32 predicted proteins | sample Mesricmetagenome_FD_59108 | JGI IMG/M metagenome (GOLD analysis project Ga0065721, IMG submission 59108) | Mesophilic microbial community from rice straw/compost enrichment Sample: eDNA_1 v2 (version 2) | ecosystem: Engineered > Solid waste > Grass > Composting > Bioreactor | place: USA: Davis...
GGCGCGAGCCGTGGTGCTGACGGTCACTGGTTCCGGTTCTGCGAAAAGCACCCTTTGTGGCGACGGGGCATTGCCATTTTCCTGCCGTCTGTCGTATGAGGCGGCATCCTTGACGGAGACGCGCGGCGAAATGAACGCCCGAAAGCACATGAATGGCTATGCGATGGAGCGGACCTGGTTCGCGCCGATAGCCTCATCGTGCCCAGTCGCAAGTGACTGGTCCAGGCAAGCATTGAGCTGCCTCGGACGCACAGAAGGCGCTCCCGAACCCCTCCCGGCCTGAACAGGCGCAATGCGTCAGCCAGTGGCCGGATCTCCGAATATCAAGGATCCCGGCCCCTGAGACGATGTCCAGGATCCTTGCCCCACCAAGGCAGACGGATCATGGAAGCACTTTCCCGCAAGGGTAAGCCCTGGACTGACGAAGAGCTGGAGACCCTCGCCGAGGATCGCCGCAACAAGGTGCCGGCTGCCGTCACCGCGGCCAAGCTCGGCCGTCCGGTCCACAGTGTCCGCGGCATCGGCCTGACCCGCACCGGGATCCTTGTCCAGGTTCATCGTCCCTCGAGCCCAGAGGACGACGCCGAGATCACGCGCCTGTTCAATGAGGGTTTCACCGACGCGCAGATCGCCGAGCAGACCGGCCGCACAATTGGCTCGGTGCGCTACCGCCTGCAGGAGCTCGAGCTCAAACGTCCAGAGGCTGAGCCGCGGCAGAAGCCGGCGACGAAGCCGCGCCGCGAGCGCAAGGCCGCCGAACCGCGCCAGCTGACGCGCCCGCGCTTCAGCGATGCCGACATTGCCTTCATCAAGGAGAATGCCGGCAAGCTCGATGCCGCCGAAATGGCGGCGGCCCTGGGTCGCAGCATTCATGCCGTGCATTCGAAGGCCTCGGCCGAGAAGGTCTCGCTGGCGATCAAGCGCAGCAAGATCACGCTCGAGCAGCTCGAGGATGCCCTGAAGGTGACCTCGGACAGCAAGGAGCTGGCCCGGATGCTCGATGTGCACCCCGCCACGGTGAACCGGGTCCTGCGCGAACACGGCAAGGTGCCGGAACGCCGGCGCCGGGTCTTCGACCATGCGGCCCGGCAGAAGATCGTCGAACTGGCCGCGACCATGTCTCCCACCCAGGTGGCCAAGGCAACCGGCTGGGACTTCCGCACGGTCAAGCGGGTCGGTGATGAAGAGGGCCTGGTGTTTGCAAGCCCGGTGCGTGCCGCACGTCCTATGGCACCGAAGAAGCCCCAGCCAAAGCCGGAGCGGGCGCCGCGTCGCGTGGTGGCCAAGCCGCGCCGAGTGGATCTCGATCGCCAGGCAGATGCGATCCTGAAGGCCGCCAGGACCAAGCCGGCCCCTGTGGTCCGGCAGCCACCGGCAGCAGCGCCGAACACCGTTGCTGCGGCCAAGCCGGAACGTCCGGCCGCCAAGCCGGCTCTGCGGCCGGAACGGCCCAAGACGGTCGCGCGGCGCCCTCTGCCGGCGCCGGTCGCCAAGGGCGGCAACGAGAAGACGCTGAGCATGATCGCCATGATCGCCCAGCGCATGCGCAAGGACGGGCGTCTGCCCCGTCGCTGAAACCCCGCGGCGCTCCGGTGCCGCGGGCAGACCAAGGAGACGAGGAATGCTGGACGACAGATATGCGCGCACGCTGCTGCTCAACGCCGACATGCGGCCGCTCGAGCTCGCACCGCTGTCGACGCTTTCCTGGCAGGATGCAGTGAAGGGGATCGTGCGCGGGGAGCTGTTCGCGATCGCCGAGTATGACCGCATCATCCGCAGCCAGCGGCTGGAGATGTTCGTGCCCTCGGTGGTGGTGAAGCGCAGCTACGAGAACCTCAACCGGCCGGCGGCGCTGACGCGCGAGAACCTGTTTCTCGCCTATGGCTGCCGCTGCGCCTATTGCGGCGGCCGCTTCGGCACGCGCGATCTCACCTTCGACCACGTGGTACCTCGCTCTGTCGGCGGGAAGTCGAGCTGGGACAACCTGGCGCCTGCCTGTGTCCCCTGCAACAGCCGCAAGCGCAACCGCACCCCTTCTGCCGCCGGCATGCCGCTGCGCTACGAGATCCGCCAGCCCAGCGTGGCCGAGATCAACGCCAAGGCGGCGTTCGACCTGGACCTCGGGGGCATCCGGAAGGACTGGGTGGATTATGTGTATTGGGGGGTGACACTGCAGGAATAAGCGTGGGCTGAGCTGATTAGCTCAGCCCACGTTCCTATTGCAGGGACTGGAATCTCTTCGCGACGACTAGGCAGGCTTCCACAGCATTCTTCTTGTTTTCAACGGCCACCTTGAAGGTGTCCACGTTTGCGGTGCTGATCGAGTTGGTCACGAAAGCGAGCGCGAGTCCTGCCGCGTCAGGCAGGTCGGCGGTCTGGTCGAAGTTGCCAGCAAACGCCACAATTTCAGGCAGCAGAGCCGGATTGGCGATACAGCAATGGCCGTGGCGTCCGGAGAACACGCCGTCGAAACCGTTAGGGTGATCAGCAAACGGATCGGCGATGTGCTCGGTGGCGCGGCACATCTCCAGGTTGAACTTGTTCTGAGACAGCTCCAGACCCGTCTTTGCGATGTGATCTAGGATCGCCAGGAAGCTCGTATCCTTCTCAGCCTCGACGACTTGCATCAGCTCTGGTTCGGCCGGCACTTCCTCCGCCTGGGCAGATGCCTTGCCGAGAAGGTATCCGCCGACAGCGATGGCCGTACCCTTGATGATCTTGGACTTCCATCCCGCTTCTGCAGGGGCCACGAGCAAGGTGCTCGCGAGAAGGGTAGCAGCGACTGTTCTGGTCAGCTTCATGGTTGATCTCCTGGGTTGGCCGAACAGCCTAGCCGACAAGGGTTAGCGGCCCGGCCTATGGGTCTGCGAATTTCGCCGCGATATTGATTTGATCCCGGCAATCATTCGTTTACGCCATGGGCCAGCAAGCAACGATGGACGCGCAGAAACTATCGGCGTGAGTATCCCGACTGAGGCATTGGGGCTCGGGCGCTTGCCGCCTAGACTGCAGGAAGGCCGTCGCGGCTAGGGCGCACCAGGAAGGGCTATTCGATGGAAGAAGATCTGCGGTCCGTCCTGTGGGCGTCCAAAACCTACGAGGTTCACCCTAAGCGCCTCGCGAAGCTGCTTGCGATGCGGGGATTTATGCGGAGCGGGCCAGGAGAGGTTGCCCGGTTCGCCTTCACCGTTGAAGCGGCGGCCTACTTGCAGGATCTCTCCACTGCCATGTCGCTCAACCAGGCAGCTATCTACATCAACGCGCCTCGGCCGCATGATCGCCTGCTGGTCGAGGCCGGGCATCTGGCGCCGTTCATCGTAGGTGGGGTCGGCGGCATCAAGGATCATGCCTTTGCGAGGCGGGATCTCGACGGCTTCCTGGAGCGGCTGCTCGCGCCGGCGCGCGGAAGAGCCTTGGCCGCATTGATCCCGATTCAGGGAGCGATGAAGCGGGCGAGCTGCTCCGCGATGGAGATTGTCGGACTCGTACTGAGCGGCAGGCTGGAACGGCTGGCCGTCGATCCTGCCGAGCGTGGCTACCTGTCGCTTCTGGTTGATCCGGAAGAGATCAAGCTCCTGGTACAGCTTGGCAGCCATGGCGGGCTGAGCTTGAGGGAGGTCGAGAAACGGTTGGGCACCACGACCGCAGTGGTCAGTGCCTTGATCGCGGGCGGACATTTGCCGTCCCAACAGGGCATCAACCCGGTAAAGCGTCAGCCTCAGACTGTTGTCACTGAGGAAGCGCTGCAGCGGTTTTCCGAGCTATATGTCTCCCTTCACGAACTGGCGCGCATTCGCCAGTCGAACCCGGGAAACTTGAAGCGGGAGCTGGCCGGTCGTGGCGTCGAGCCGGCGCTGGGCAATGTTCCGGCGAGCTTCTATACCCGCTCCAGCTTGGCCGAAATTTCCGCTTCGGCGCTCCCGGACCCAAGCGACTGAGCGAAAGGGCACCGGGGCGGCCGGCGGCACTCTCCCTTGGGGCAGTGGAAGGGACAGCGACGCGGGGCGAGGGACACAGGAGCTTCCAATTCTCGCATTCTTTGCTCGCTACATGAGGAAGCTACGGTTGAAAAGAGGCAGGTCCATAGCACCAGCCAGTTTCATATCGCTCGCTACCGAGCCCAGCAGGTCGATGACCCGCAGCTGCTGGGGAGGGTTCAGCCCTTCAAATGCGTGTTGAGCGCTGGTTCGGGCCATGTCGGCAAATTCATGGAACAAGCGGTCCACGACCATGTCGTTGGGAATAATCAGGCGCAGGGGCTTTCTCGTGGGCTGCGCGAATTCCTTGGCAGCCGCGAGGGCTTCGATCAGGAAAGCCCGCGCCAGGCGCAGGCGCGGGTCGGTCCTGGCATTGGAAATTGGCTGACCTTCAGCACCCTTGAACTCCTCAACGAACTTCGCCGCGGCGGCGGTAAAGGCGTCAAGAACCTTGGGTCCATCGGGAAGGGACGGGGTGCGGAAGTGCAGTCCCTGCTCGAGGAGCTTTGCAAGTTGTCTGCGGTAGTGGGAAGGAGGCTGTTCGGCTGGTGCTGGCCGACGGCGTTCGCGGGGAAAGGTCGTGTTGGACTTGGGCAAGGTTGCCTCCTACGAACCCATGCGGAAGCGCAGGGCGTGCGGGATCCAGTTTCGGGAGACATAGAACAACACGCTCTCGCAGCTGGTGAGGTCGAGCAGGTTGTTGCAGCGCATCTGCCCTTCCATGTCGATCCAGACAGACTTGCCGCGTGTAGCGGTAGCTGCGCGCTCAAGGTCTTTTCGGATGGTCCTGGGCCCAATGCCGCCCGCATAGCCGCAGAACTTGCCAGGGATCGGGTCGGGCCATTCATCAGCGCGGATTCCCTCCCCGCCAGATGCGTCGAAGAGCACTTGGTGGTTTGCCGCGAGAATTTGCGTGGTGATTTCGGCGTTGGCAGGATTGTGTTGAGTGATGACCTTGCCGTGGAATCGAGCGATCGCGCTTTCGAGCTCGTCGAGCGAGAACGGCGTCTCTGGCCAGGAGAAGTTGAGCTGGATGCGATAAAAGCAGTCGGCGAGAGAGGTGATCCAGCCAGCGCCGCGCATGAAGTCGTCGACTGCACTGCCACAGATGTGCAGGGCCAGGCGCACCGAAGGATTGCGCTTGCGCAGTTCGTCTACCATGGAGTGGATCTCAATCAGCGAAGGGTATCGGGGATCGTTACCCGCGCGGCTGCGCGACAGGAGAATCCCGAATTCCGCAAAAGAGTATTCCTGGCCCAGCTCCGAAAGCCGCGCCAGATCCGTGCTCCCGTCCACGCCAGTGATGGTGCAGGTCAGGTTCATGGCGCAAATTCCTGGTCTTCCGGATCCCTTGGCCGGGGCGCGACACTCTCGTCGGGCAGATCAGCCAGGACCGGATCAGAAGAGGGGTGAAGCTCGGCCGAACTGACCGTGCGGGCCCACACGTTGAGGCCGGCAAAGCCCTGATGGACGATCTCGCCGCGATCGAGAAGATGTTCGGCGAGCCAGTCCGACACGACCAGCATCTCCACGGGCTCTGCTTCGATCGGTTCGATGTCGTGTTCGGCGCAGACCAGAGCCCACCCGGCGGCGGATACGCCATATGAGCTGTCGCTGACGTCCGGATCCCGGTGCACGATCGACAGTTCCCCGGGCACGTTCACATAGTTGACGTGGTCCTCGGCAACGCGCCAGCCCGCCTTGCGGGCGGCGACCTCATGGGGGTCGAGGGGCTCGGTCATCTGCACGGCCCGGTCGACCATGTCGGCCAATTCCGTTCCGGCTTCGTCGGTGCCCAAACCTATGGAAAGCAGGCGGACAATAGGGGCGATGTCGGATCCGCCGTTCTGCGACCAAATATCATTCTGGACGCGGGGCGCCTCGACTCTCATGCCGATCCTGCAAAGCCGGCGGATCGCTTCCCCGCGAGACTTGAGCTTGTTGGCAAACATCCAGTCATCGATTGCCTTCACTTCTGAAGGCATCATCAGCAGGTGCTGCTGGTGAGACTTGATCTCGCCGTCTGATTTTGGGCGGGCCATAGCACCCCTCAAAATGTCCTTTTTCGCAAAACAAGCCGCGCATACCTGTTCGCGGAATCCAAGCTTGGCCCCGTGATTTCCACATCTACGACGATGGATCAGGCGAAGGGGTCTGGCTCGCTGCTGCCCTGAAGTTCGTCTAGCCGAGCCAGGATCTTGTCGAGCAGCCGCTGAAATGGCTCGTGCTTGGCAGGAGAGGCAATCTGGTGTGGCCCGACAATCTTGTCGAGCTCCTCGATCACCATTGCCCGGGCACGAGCTTGCGCATGCTCAATGGGTAGAGGGCGGCCGGCGTCATCGCGGCGGGTGACCTCACCAATGATGCGTTCGAAGTGGCTTGCAAACGCCTCGTCGCTCAGCTGGGCACGGATATACTTCCCCTTTGTTCGGCGCCGAATGGTGACTGGCTGGTTGAGGTGCAGTGTTGGCCGGCCGAAAGCAGCAGGTTGCTTGACCTCGTCACAGTGCACCTCTGGTGCGGCGTGCGAGACACCCATCGCAGCGAGCTTGTTAACTGGACGCATCATGCCCTCCCCTCGCGAAGATTGGCTGGAATTCGGCCGAGGATCAATGCGGGGCAGGGATTGATCTTGTCGAGTCCTTACTGTGGCTGAGGCAGATCGCTGGGGGCCGCGGTTCGCGGCCCGGCTGAGACCGTCTTGCGAACATCCTCGGCGACGCGCCCCACGGCAGCACTGGCCTGCCGTGCCACTGCCTGGCGGGACGGATCTCCGGCACGTCGGTGTCGCACCTCGGCCAAGGCCCTCACCACCGACTTGAGATCGCCGACCTGTTCGGCGCTTGCGTGAGGCTCGGGGCCTTCCACGAAAACGAGCCGTGCATAACGGGGCAGGGCTTCGCCGGCGATGTAGCATCCGGTGCCGAGCAGCGGAGCAGGGGACTGACGGAGCAGGAACTCCGTAAGCGGCTGCACCCAGCCGCGGCCAAGACCTGCGGCAACCAGGCCACCACCGTTCCACTCGCCAGGCAGGCCGAAATTGCCGAGATAAAGCCGCCAGAGACCGTCATCATCGGCATCGGCAAGGATAAAATTGTCGATCGCGAGAACTGCGCCACGCTGCTGGTTGGCAATCTCCAGGTCCCGCACCGTCCAGGTGAGATCCGACATCAGTGCGGTGAAGGCGCCGATGTCCATGTCGGCAGAGCGGGCAAGCACCACCGAAAGATTGTGAAGGTTGGTGCAGATATTCGCCTTGCTATCCGGCCAGTCAGCATTGGTGACGACAGCATGTCCCTGACGGATCCTGCTGTCAGGGATATCGAGATCCATTTCGTGCACGCAGTCCGGAGACTGCTCGCGCAGCCAGTCGACGTAGAGCTTGGCGGCGTGCCGGTTGGGCATGGTCCCGACATAGCCCTTGCCCGCCCATGCTCCCGCCTCGGTGCGTCCCGAGGCGTAAACCGTCAGCATGCCGGGGACCTGCCCCTCGAAGCCAAAGCCCTTGTAGTCGGCCATTCTGATCCCTCCCGAAAGAAGAAAGCGCTAGCTAGCTCTAGCTAGCGCTTTCTCCAGATTTGCTACGAGCAGCCGGTCGTGCTGCCGCACGTGTCGCACTTCAAGCAGGTGCCATTCCGCACCATCGTGAAGTTGTGGCACTCGGTGCACTGGTCGCCGGTATAGCCCTGCATCACTGCCTGGGCGCGACGGTGCCCATTGCGAACCTCATCCTGGTCCACCGGCTCCGTGGCCACTTCGGGCAGCGGCTCGGCGGGGATGGCGAGAGCCGCGTTGCCGACGCTCTGCGGCATCGCGGTGGACAGGGCCACGACCGAGCTCGACACCGGCGGCACTGCCGCCACGGTCCGGGGAGCCAGAACGCTGGTGTCGCCATAGACCATGCCGCGGGACACCAGCAGGCGCTCTTCCTTCACGTCCGTCGAGGACATGGTGCTCGGCTTGACATGGGCCAGATCCTGGCGGCCGAGATAGGCGACAGCCAGCTCGCGGAACACGTAGTCGAGGATCGACGTCGCGTTCTTGATCCGGTCGTTGCCCATCACCATGCCGGCCGGCTCGAAGCGGGTGAAGGTGAAGGCCTCGACGAATTCGTCGAGCGGCACGCCATATTGCAGGCCCAGCGACACCGCGATGGCGAAGTTGTTCATCATCGCGCGGAAGGCAGCGCCTTCCTTGTGCATGTCGATGAAGATCTCACCCAGGCGCCCATCGGCATATTCGCCGGTGTGCAGGTAGATCTTGTGACCACCAACCGACGCCTTCTGGGTGTAGCCCATGCGGCGGCCCGGCATCTTCTCGCGACCGGCAGGCACCAGCTTCTCGACGATCCGCTCGACCACTTCGGTGACGCGGGCGGCGGCAGGGGCTGCGACGATCTCGTCGACTTCGTCCTCGTCATCGCTGACCAGGGCCGAGTTGAGCGGCTGCGAGAGCTTCGAGCCGTCACGATAGAGGGCATTGGCCTTGAGGCCGAGCTTCCAGCTCAGCATGTAGGCGGCCTTGCAGTCCTCGACCGTGGCGTCGTTCGGCATGTTGATGGTCTTGGAGATCGCGCCCGAGATGAAGGGCTGCGCGGCAGCCATCATCAGGATGTGGGATTCGACCGACAGGTACCGCTTGCCGATCTTGCCGCACGGATTGGCGCAGTCGAAGACGGGCAGGTGCTCTGCCTTGAGGTGCGGGGCACCTTCCAGGGTCATGGCGCCGCAGGCGTGGATATTGGCGGCCTCGATGTCCTGCTTGGTGTAGCCGAGGAAGGGCAGCAGCTCGAAGGCAGGATCCGCCAGCTGGGCATCGGTGACGCCGAGCGACTTCAGGAAGTCGAGGCCGAGCGTCCATTGGTTGAACACGAACTTCACGTCGAAAGCGGAAGCGAGGGCCTTGTTGATGGCCTCGATCTTGTCGTCCGTGAAGCCCTTGGCGCGCAGCGACGAGGGGTTGATGCCGGGCGCCTGGTTCAGGTTGCCATGGCCGGTCGCATAGGCCTCGATCTCGGCAATATGCTCTTCGCTGTAGCCGAGGGTGCGCAGGGCCGGAGGCACGGCGCGGTTGATGATCTTGAAGTAGCCGCCGCCAGCGAGCTTCTTGAACTTCACCAGGGCAAAGTCGGGCTCGATGCCGGTGGTGTCGCAGTCCATGACCAGGCCGATCGTGCCGGTGGGCGCGATCACCGAGACCTGGGCATTGCGATAGCCATGCTTCTCACCGAGCGACAGGGCGGTGTCCCAAACCTGGCGGGCACGCCCGGCCAGCTGGTCGTCCCGCAGCGAGGCGTAGTCGAGCAGCACCGGTTCCATGGTGAGCCCCTCGAAGCTCTCCTGACCGGCACTGGCCGCGGCGCGGTGATTGCGGATCACGCGCAGCATGTGCCGTGCGTTTTTCGCATATTCCTCGAAAGCACCAAGCTCCGAAGCCATCTCGGCCGAGGTAGCGTAAGCAGTACCGGTCATCACCGAGGTGATGGCGCTGGCGATCGCGCGGCCCTCGCTGGAGTCGTAGGAAATGCCGGAGGTCATGAGCAGCCCGCCGAGATTGGCGTAGCCAATGCCAAGGGTGCGATACTTGAACGAGCGCTCGGCAATGGCCTGGGAGGGGAACTGCGCCATCATGACGGAGATCTCGAGCACGATCGTCCAGAGACGGACCGTGTGCTCGAACAGGGCGACATTGAAGCTGCCGTCCTCGTTGCGATAGGGCAGCAGGTTCACCGAAGCGAGGTTACAGGCCGTGTCGTCGAGGAACATGTATTCCGAGCACGGATTGGAGCCGTTGATGCGGCCGCCTTCGGGGCAGGTGTGCCACTCATTCATGGTGCCGTTGAGGTGCAGTCCGGGATCGGCAGACGCCCAGGCGGCGTAGCCGATACGGTCCCACAGGTCGCGGGCGCGCACCGTCTTCATCACCGAACCATCCTTGCGGGCGGTCAGGTTCCAGTCGCCGTCATTCTCGACGGCATTCAGGAAATCGTGGCTGAGCGCGATCGAGTTGTTGGAGTTCTGACCGGCAACGGTGAGGTAGGCTTCCGAATCCCAGTCCGTGTCGTAGGTATCGAACTCGATGTCGGTGAAGCCCTGCGAAGCGAACTGGATCACCCGCTTCATGTAGCTGTCCGGCACCTGGTCGCGGCGCGCCGCCTTGAGGGCTGCCTTGAGCACCGGGTTCTCAGCCGGCTCGAAACGATTGCCCTCGATGCTCTCATCGAGGCAGGCGGCGAAGATGGCGCGCAGGTGGCGCTTGACCACCTTGGAGCCGGTGACGAGAGCCGCCACCTTCTGCTCTTCCTTGACCTTCCAGTCGATAAAGGCCTCGACGTCCGGATGGTCGATGTCGACCACCACCATCTTGGCTGCCCGGCGGGTGGTGCCGCCCGACTTGATGGCGCCGGCCGCGCGGTCGCCGATCTTGAGGAAGCTCATCAGGCCCGACGACTTGCCGCCACCCGACAGCTTCTCGCCTTCGCCGCGCAGGCTGGAGAAGTTCGATCCCGTGCCCGAGCCATACTTGAACAGGCGGGCTTCGCGCACCCACAGGTCCATGATTCCGTTCTCGTTGACGAGGTCGTCGTCGACGGACTGGATGAAGCAGGCATGCGGCTGAGGATGCTCATAGGAGCTTTCGGACTGCACCAGCTCGTGGGTGAAGGGGTCCACGTAGAAATGGCCCTGGCTCGGCCCGTCGATGCCGTAGGCCCAATAGAGGCCGGTGTTGAACCACTGCGGCGAGTTGGGCGCCACGCGCTGCGTCGCCAGCATGAAGCAGAGCTCGTCATAGAAGGCGCGGGCATCTTCCTCGGTGTGGAAATAGCCACCCTTCCAGCCCCAATAGGTCCAGGTGCCGGCAAGACGGTGGAAAACCTGGCGGGCATCGGTCTCGGCGCCGTAGCGCTCGCTCTCTGGCTTTTTCGCAAGCTTGCGCTTGTCGACTTCGGAGCGCCACAGCCATTCCGGCACGCCGTCCTCGGGGACGGGCTTCAGAGCGGCGGGCACACCGGCCTTGCGGAAATACTTCTGGGCGAGCACGTCGGTCGCCACCTGGCTGAACTGCGCCGGGACGCTGATGTTTGCAGCCTGGAACACCGCAGATCCGTTGCTGTTGCGGATCTCGCTCTGCGCCGACTTGAAAGGCACCTCGGCATATGGGGAAACGCCCGACTTCGTGAAGTTCCGGGTGATCTGCATCGGCTGGCTCCGTATAATCCAGTTGACCTTTTTCGCAACCGTTGTAAAACTGCCAATGTTATAACACAAGCGCTGTCAGCGGTTTTTCGCAGACTCAATTTTAGAGGCCCTGAATGAGCAAGATCCTGAAGATCGGTAACAGCCATGGGATCATCCTTGATACCAAGACTCGTGCCGAGGCCGGGCTTGCCCCGGGTGATGAAGTGGTCACCGCGGCCGCGGATGACGGCATCTACATCGCCAAGAAGGGTTCCCGTGCGGCGTCCGTGATCGAAGCCGCCAAGGCCGTCATGGAGCGTGACTCCAGGGTCTTCGAGATCCTGAAGGATCGCTAGCCATGGAGCCGGCATACGAAAACGTCGTCTTCCTCACCACCCAGGAAGTGATCGTCCTGCACGACATGGCGATCAAGAACTGGGGCGGCCGCTCCGGCCTGCTCAACTTCGCCGCGCTCGACGCCGCCGTAGGGCGGGTCAAGACCGCGCTCAGCTATGACGAGCAGCCAGACCCGGTCCATGCAGCCTGCCTCTATGCGCACGCGATCAGCCGCAATCACGGCTTCGCCGATGGCAACAAGCGCACCGCCTATGCGGCCATGACCACCTGCCTTGCGGTCAATGGCTATGCCATCGAGAACATCGAGCCCGAGGACATGGCGAACCTGATCATCGACCTGGCCAGCGGCAGCATGCCGCTCGAGGAATTCGAGGTGCTGATCCGCGACATCGTCCGTCCGGATCCGACCTATCAGTACATCAAGGACAACGACCTGCAGTCGCTTCCGTCCGCTGCGCAGGAGACCGACGAGGGACTGAGCCCGAGTCCCTAGTCAGCCCATGACCTGCAAGAAGCAGGGTGGAATTGTTCACGTGCCCGTGTAGAGCAATATCCTCAGGGAACGACGAGAGGAGGCGGCATGTCCGCAGTTGAGAAGGCAGCCCGGGAACAGTTTCTGAAGCGCGGCCTGAAATGGGCCGCGGGATGCGCCCTTACCTGCACCATCCCCGGCAGTCTCTGGATGGAGAACATGACCACCGGGATGATTGCCTGGGTGATCTGGATCGGGGCGGTACTGACCGCTTACCAGTTCCTGAAGACGGGGCTGGGCTTTGGAGAGAAGTCGGAGCAGCCCCCTACTGCTCCACCAACACATCCTTGACACTGGCGTGGCGAAGCTTGCCGGCGCCCTTCAGGTGCCGGACTGTGGCCCGCATGCCGGGCTGCACCCAGGTCACGCCGCTGCGCCGGAAGCCGTTCGGCGGTGACGGCGTCGTATGCTCGTCCACCAGTCGCCAGAACGCCGACCGCAGAGCATTGGGCAGTGAGATCATTGCGGTGCCGCGGTACTCACCCTCGTTGGCGAGCAGGGCATAGGGGATGCCCTCGCGGTCGCGCTGAATGCCGATAACCTCGAATGTGTCGGTGTGCCAGCATTTGATCTTGAGCCAGGCGCGCGAGGCGCCCGATGTGTAGCGACTGCCCTTGCGCTTGGACACCACGCCTTCAAGGCCCAGCCGGTCGGCAATGGCGAAGAATGCCGCGCCCTCGCCGGTATATTCGTCGCTCATGCGGATCTGCCCGGGGGGCTGGCGCAGCAGCCAGCGAAGGCGCGCGCGGCGTTCCTCGAGCGGAGCCTGGCGCAGATCCTCGCCATCGAGATGCAGCAGGTCGAAGGCGAAGAACACCAGCCGGTGCGGGGCACTGGCGATCGAACGCAGCAGGGCAGGGTAGTCGGTGACGCCATGGTCATCCTGGACCGCGATCTCCCCGTCCAGAATGGCTGACCGGCACTCCAGTGCCCGGGCGTCCTCCACGATCGGGCCGTACTTTGAGGTCCAGTCGTTGCCGTTTCTTGTGAAAGCCCGCACCCGTTCGTTGTCGATCACCAGCTGGGTGCGGTAGCCGTCATACTTGATCTCGTGAATCCAGTCGGACCCTCCGGGGACTTCGTCCACAAGGGTTGGCTGCATCGTCGGAATGAAGGCCAGCTGGTTCATCGCATTGAAGGAAATTCCCAGCTCATCCGTTCGGTTGCAGGAGCCCTGATGCTCCGGGTCTACCAATGGAGCGATGACGAGGACGAAATCGCCTTCGATGCCATCACCGTGGGGATCGGCAGCGATGCCGCCGCACTCGAGGCCGCCGGCCTGCCCGTGCCGGATCCGGTGGCGTCCATCTACTGGCCGGACTGGATCACCGGCGGCGACAAGGTGCGGGCCGCCATGGAAGGGCCCTACGAGGTGGCGGAAGCGCTCGAGCGGGCGGAAATGCTGTGTGCGCTCTGGGCGTTCGAGCGCGTTGTGGTGAGCCTCCAGTCGAGATCGGATTGGCGGGAGGCGTGGGGACAGCTTGCGGAGCACGCCGGTTTCGATTGAGATGTTGGCATGTGTGGACGCTTCACCAACGAAATGACCTGGGCCGAGCTGCACGCGCTCTACAAGCTCTCGGATCAGCTGTTCCCGACGCGGTCCAACCTGCAGCCGCGCTACAATATCGCCCCGACCCAGAACGTCATGTTCGCCCACCTCGACAAGACTGGCGCCATGGAACTCGATGAGGGCCGCTGGTGGCTGGTGCCGTTCTGGGCCAAGGAACTGCCCAAGCAGACCCTGTTCAACGCGCGGATCGAGACGGTGGACCAGTCACCGGCCTTCCGTGATGCGTTCAGGTCGCGACGGTGCCTGATCCCGGCTGACGGCTATTTCGAATGGACCAAGTCCACCGAGGATGGCGGCAAGGATCCCTGGCTGCTGCAGCTTCCGGACGGCGAGCCCTTCAGCTTCGCCGGCCTGTGGGCGCATAACGAGCATCTCGGCGTCACCAGCTGCACCATCATCACGGCGCCGGCAGTGGATCACATCTCCCATATCCATGGGCGCATGCCGGTGATCCTCGATCCGGGGCACTACGAGGCCTGGCTCGACACCAACGTCACCGGAGGAGCGGCCAAGCAGATCCTGCTCGACAACCAGATCGACGACAGGCTGCAGTTCCACCAGGTTTCCCGGGCCGTGAACAACTCGCGCTACGAGGGCACGGACACCAAGAAGCCGCTGGTCAACACGCTTTGACGCCGCTCTACCTGCTGAGCGTCGACGCTCCTCCGGAGCGTGCGATCGTGCTGGTCATTCGCACGAGCGAAGAAGGCCGCACTACCGGCAAGCTGGAGCTGCCGGAATGGGAGGAGTTGCCGCCGGCATTCGACGGGCCGCATGCGATCGAGACTGCGCTCGAACTGGCCCGCAGCTACGCCGATGCCTATGGCTACCGGGCCATCCATGTCGATATCGAGAGCAGCCAGCTCTGGCGTCCCGAATGGGGAGAGCTGGAGCGCTAGCCGCGCACCACTTTTGGGGTGAACAGCTCCATCTCGACCTCGCTGATCGAGCGGCTGGGGCCGCTGCCGCCGCCTTCGATCACCTTGAGGCGGCTGTCCTGCATGATGAATATGCCCTGCTGCAGGGTGATATGGGCGCCCGGATAGACGCGGCAGGCGATGTCATAGGCGCCCCGGGCAACCTCGAGGTTGTTGACGACGGCGATCTCCCGCTGCAGCACGCCATTGGCGCCCCATTCGAGAACCTTGAACGGATGCTTGCCCGCCGACCACACCGGCTCCGGCTGGTTGGGGACGCCAATCCAGATGAACATGCCGCGCTGTGCGCACTCGGGACACCGCATGCGCTCGGAGAAGTGCACCTTGCCCTTCACCGGCACGAGCTGCGTTGCCGCCCCGACATGGAAGATCACCTGGTGCAGATCGACCGTGCGGGTGTGGCGGCATTCCACCTGGTGGCAGACGGCGATCATCTCGACGCCCGCCTTCACGGCGTCGTCCAGTGTTTTCAGGAAATCGGGCATTTTCGGCTCCATCCATACGATCAGCCGACGGCCAAACTAGAACAGAGCAAGAACAAATGCGAGTCCTTCGAGGGCCCCCTCAGGGGCTGGGACCCTCGAGCTCGAGCTGAGACTGGCCGACATGCGCAGATGGCACGCGGCCGGCAAGCTGCGCTGCAAGCCCGGCAAGCTGCCAGATGCGCACCTCTTCGTCGTTGCCATAGGGCTCCGCCACCAGGCGGGCCCATTCATCGCGCGAAGCGGTGCGGACCAGATCGATGCCATCACCGGCCCGGCTCACCACACGCAGCTGCAGCGTGTCCTCGTCCGGCGTCCAGCACCAGAGCTGACCGATCCTGCCATTGGGCAATTCGATGTCTTCGAGACGCTGGTAGCCGGCGGCCAGCGAGCTGCCGAAACCGAGCACGTGCTGGTTCGGCAGTGGCTGGGCGCGGGCGGGATCGATGATGAGGCCGTTGAGGCTGAGCGCATCCCATTCCTGCCTGGTAACCAGGAAGGCCCGCAATTCCCGCGGGCTGCCATACCTGTCCGCGTGGCCGGTCTGGTAACAGAGAACGCCGACCATTCCCCGCGGCACGCCGAGCCGATCATGGGCGTTCTCGGAGAAGCCGAAGCTGGTGCGGATGGTCCAGTCGAACTTGTGTGCCTCGATGAAGTCAGCCTGGTCGCGTGCAGCGGACTCCCCCGGGCCGAGCTTCTCGCCGGTGAAGGCTTCCCAGGCATCTGGCATGCTGTCGCGAACGGCGCGGCGTACGGCGGCGGAGTAGGCGGAAGGATCCCGCCCCAGCCCCTTTACCCAGGCTCCGAACTCGTCGCTGAACACTACTGCGGGCAGGGCGGCCGCAAGGTCTTCCTCATACCAGCCATCCTCGGCACGTTGACAGGCAGGGATCCGCTCGTTCCGCTCGGCCGACAGGCCGATGCCGCCATGGCCGGAGCCGGTGATGCGGAGGATGCCGGGGGCGACGACCTGGACGTCATTGATGGTACCCCATTCGGCCGGTGGAGGCGCGTCCACAATGGCAAGGCGGGTCTTGTCTACGGGCACGGGTAGTCCTCCTGAAGCGGGCCGGAGATCGACGGGTCGGATTTCAACTGGCCGGCGAGCGTGCGCCAGGCGGTCGGATAGAGGTCCTCGAGCAGGTAGCGCGCATGGCAGATCACGCGGTCGCCCCAGGCGCCGGCGCGAGCCCGGAAGGCGTCTGCAAACACAAGGGTCGGAATGGCAAAGGCTACCTCTTCGCCGTACCAGCCATCCTCCTGGCGCAGGCGCTCCGGGATCTGGGCGTTGCGCTCGGCAGACAGCCAGATGCCGTCTCCGCGGGCGCACATGACGTCCAGGATGCCGTCAGCGACCGCTTCGACGGCCAGTACCGCGCCCAGCGAGGTGGAAATGGCGGAAAACCCGGTCATGGCGATGGCGACGCGTCGGGCTGCCGGCCACGCTCCTGGGTGTAGCGGGCATAAAGGTCCGGGAAATAGGACTGGAAGTGCAGCGGCAGCTGCTCCCTGGCAACCCGCGACAGGTCGAGTTCATCGGCGAACGCGGTCAGCGGGGCATACTGTTCCCGGCCCGCATAGAGGCCATCCGGGTTCTGCAGAAATTCGGGCAGCTGTGCCACCCGCGCCTCGGACAGGGCGACGCCCTCGAGACGGCTGGCGCCGTTTCGGATGGTGAAGGCGCAGATGCCGTCAGCCAGAACGCGCAGCGTGTCGATGCGTCCGTGACGAGTATTGATCTGGTCTGGGGTCAGCATTTTCGCAAAATCCGGAAATTCTCAAATCTTATTCAGGGTGCTCTCAGGGAGAGAGCTCCAGTTCAGGTTCATTCCTTGCGGGAGCGGGCTCCGGCTGCACTTCGAGGGGTGGAGCCAGGCTCAGCCGGTCAGGCACCGCCCGCGTCCGCGGAGAGAACCTGTTGATTGGGGTGATCCTGTAAGCAGGAAGGGTCTTCTGGGAACGCACGCCGAAGACGCGGTCGCGCAGGAAGTCGAGCTCGGCGGCAAGCGTGGCTTCGTCCGCGTCGATCTCGGTCCACCAGGAACGGTGGCCGGTGTCCTTCTTCTCCCCGTCCCAGCGATAGCCGCGAGCCTTCAGGAAATCCTTGGCATCGAAGGAAGAGTCGGTGGCGATGATACGGATGCGGCTGCGGTTGCCGTTCTCGATCATCTCATTGATGGCCGCACGGCCGGAGCCGAGTTTCGATGCCAGCAGCGTCGCGCCGGCGAGCACGTCGGCCTGCGCATCGTGGGCCTTGTAGACATAGCCGAGCTTGAGAACGAGAACCTCGAGGTTCTTGCCGGCAAACCCACGTGCAGACCAGTCGATATCCTCGAGCGAGCAGAACCAGGGGAGCCGGTCGAAGCCGGCGTCCGGGAACGCCTTCTCCACAAAAGGACGGTCGAAGCCGGCCTTGTGCGCCACGACGATCTCGGCATCCTTCATCACCTCGGTGATCTCGGATGTCTCGATGCTGCGGCCTTTCACCATTTCATCGGTGATGCCGGTGATCGCCGCCACTTCAGGCTGGATCGGGACGCCGGGGTCATTGAGGCGGGTCCAGGCGGTGTCGTCGATCGACACGATGCCCTGGTCGTCGAAGCGGAAGCGCAGCAGCGCCAGCTGGGTGACACCCTCGGTTTCGAAGTCGAGGCCACTGGTTTCGGTGTCGAGATAGACGCCGACGCGGGCTCGCGCCTCGCGCTCCGGATCCCGCCCGACGGGAAGGGGCGAGCGTTCGAGGCGCCGCAGCGCCACGAAGCCCTGTTCGGAGAGCTCGGAGAACACCTCCGGCCGCAACGCGTCGTTGGAGACGGCGACGCGGACGATCTTGCGGATCTTGTCGATCTGTTCCTGGGCGAGTCCCGGCTGATCCGGCATAGCGATACCTCTTGGTTGCCTGTAGTGTCGCCCGAGCTGGTGAAAAAGCAAAAGGCGCGTGGGTCGGACCACGCGCCTTTTCCATGTCGAACTGCGTCAGTAGCAGCGGGTCATCACCAGCACGCGGCCGAGATCGGAGCCGACTTCATAGGCGTCGGAGCGCCCGTCCGGGCCCGGTGCGCCGAGGGGGCGGTTGGCGCCACCCGGCACGACCGTGCCGAGGGCAGCGGCGAGCGAGCCGGTCAGCGTGTATTCGTCGCGATTGACGTACTGGACGAGGCGCACGCGCCATTCGGAACCGAGGTCCTGGGCGAAGGCCCGCAGGCCGACCACGGCGGTACCGGCGGCATCAGCATGCGCAGCCGGAACTACATAGATGCGCGGTGCTACCGCGTATTCGCCCTCGGGGGTGGAAATCGAGGGCGGGCAAATCGGCTTGGTGACGTTGGTCCCCGACCGGCGGATCTGGGCGTCGTAAATACCGGCGTTGAGATCCTGGCCGCCATTGAGAGTGGTCGAGATGAAACGCTCCGCCTCGGCGTCGCCCTCCACGATCAGGTCGCCTTCCACCTTTGCGTCGGCGCCGATGGTGAATTCGGCTGCATCCGAGCTCAGCGCGATCTGGTTGAGGGTCAGCGTTGTGCCTTCGATGTCGAGATTGCCGGTCACTTCGACCAGGGCGCAGTCGATGCGCAGCTTGTCAGCTTCGCTGGCAAGGCCGGTGGCCGGGCCGCACTGGATCTCGCGCAGGCCGGCGAGCGAGGGATAGATATCGTCGGTGCCGTCGCCATCGAGGTCGTAGTTGAACACGATGCTCGAATAGACGGCGTTCTCGCCATCCATACAGGCCTGGTATTCGGGGCTGCCCTTGGTCAGGCCAAGCTCGGTCAGGATATCGGAGCAGCGTGACAGGTACTGTCCGCTTTCATCCGGTACGGGCACGTCGAGCGCACCGAACTTGGACAGAGCTACCAGCGAAACGAAGCGGCCCTCGTCCGGGAATTCGGGCAGGGTCTCGAAGGGCGAGAAGTCGAGCTCCCAATTGCCGTAGGGTCCCGCGGCAAAGCCGGGCGAGCGCACCAGGCCGGCACTCGCCATGGCTGAGCGGACGATCACCGGGCCACCCCGGTTGAGCGGTACCGGATCCCCGCCGGTGGTCACCAGCAGGGCCTCGATCTCCATTTCGCCATTGCTGGCTTCGTTGTCGGTCCAGCGGGGGTCCAGTGCGTTGTCGGCATCGGCGTCGAGCTGGGCGATCTCCATGGTGAGCTGCGGCACGGCCGGATCGGTGCGATCGACCCCGCGCATCAGCAGCGCGTATTCCTGGCCCCACACGTTGACGGCGCCGTCGCCGGCCGCGTTGTTCATGAAGTTCTGCGGGATATAGCCCTCGTCGACCAGGGCCTGCATGCGCACTGCCATCAGGGCGGGGCCGCTGGTGGCGGCCGCGGTGAACAGCTCTTCCCGAATGGTATCATAGCGACCAGCGACATAGCGCTGCGAAGCCTCGAGCACGAGACGCAGCCCGTTTGCGGCGACGATTTCCTGCTGCCGCTTCTGCTCATCCGACACCATGGTTGCAACGAGTGAGATCATGCCCCCGGCAATCACGAGGTACAGGACCGCTTCGACCAGGGTGATGCCGCGCTGACGCCGGCGGGAGGTCGGGGAATGAGGTCGGTTCACGGCGGACTCCGTAGCAAAGGTCAGGCGGGGACGAAGCCACCGCGGGAGATCAGGATGGCGAGCAGCAGGACCGGGAAGGCCACTGTGAGAAAGGCGATGCCGGGCCGGCCGGGGAAGGCGCGGTCCTGCCCGGTATGCTCCCTTGCGTCCTCGATGGCGGCGGCGCTGCCGCGAAGGGCAGGCAGCCGAAGGGCCGCAAGCAGGAGCAGGGCAATAGCGAGATAGATGCCGACAGTGAGGTAGCTGGCGCCGAACACGATGGCCGGCAGCACGATCGCCGTCATGTCGGGCGGGGTCATCACATCTAGGCGGAAGCGCACCAGCACGAGGTCCAGCACCATCGGGGTGAAGACGAGAGCAAAGCCGATGCCGATGGCGGTGAAGTCATCATGGCCGGCAAGATAGGGCGCGAGCACCGCCAGCGGTACCACGATGCCGTCCGGGGCCCAGCCCCAGCGGGCGTCGGCCACGGCCCCGGCGGTGAGCAGGAACGAGAAGAACAGCCAGAGCAGGCTCCTCGGTGCGTCAAACCCGATGGCCAGCAGCGTGGTGCCAACTGCGGCGCCAATGGCCAGCAGGGGCAGGCTGCCTGGCGAAGGCAGGAAAGGCGCCTTGGCGAAACGCGTACCGGCCGCGGACATCCGCGTCGTCAGGGCGGCCCAGCAATGGCTCGACGCGGCCAGCAGGGTGCCGCCACCAATGGCAGCAAGGAGGTGCGGTTCCATCAGCCTGCATCTCCGTTTGGCAACGGCGTGACGATGACCGGAGCGCCTTCCGGCATGACGGTGATCAGGGTCGGCAGCTGCCACAGGTCGAAATTGGTGGAGGTGGCGTGCCCTGCCGAGCCTTCCGAGTAGCCCTGCTCCTCGAAGATCCCGATCACGGCCTGCATATCTGCAGGCTGCCAGTCGCCGTAGTCCGCTGGGAAGGTCACCACCCATTCGGTGGCGCCGTCGGTGGCGACTTCAGTGGTCCAGCTGGCCAGGGGGCGGAAGGGGTAGACAAGCGTGTAGGGGATCACCCCGGCAACGAGGGTGCCGCTGTTCTGGGCAGCAAGGGCCTCATGGTAGGCGCCATTGTGATAGCGCGCCATGTTCTCGGCCAGCACCAGCGAGGTGGCGTCGGACCGCGAGGCGTCTTCGGTCAGCAGCGTCATCTGCAGTACCATGGTCGACATGACCACGGCCGGTACGACTGCAATCATGGCTTGGCCTCCATATCGGCGCGGCTGGCGGCAACGGCTTCCTGGAAGCGCGTGGCCACGTTCTTGTTTTCCTCGGCCTTGCGGGCGCGGCGTTCCACGCGCTCCGGACGCAGGTCGAGATAGTCCTCGATGAGAGACCGGGCGGCCTGATAGACGGCGGGACGGCGCAGCGGCGCGCCGATCTGCATCTCGGCCTTGAAATGGGCCAGTACCCCTGCCGCCTCGATCATGAAGGCGTCGCGCCCGGTGCTCGACAGGGCGTACCAAAGGCTGCGGTCCTGGACCTTGAGCCAGTTGAACTGAGCAGCGGCGAGCACGCCGCGATCCTTTCGGGCAACGGTGAGCATCCGGACCATGGCGGTCTGGACCCAGGCATGGTTGCCAGCGACCTTGGCAAGCTGCTTGCCCGGCTTGCCGTTGAGCGTCTTCGTCACGCGATCGTGGAGCGCCTTTTCGGCAAGGATCATGCTGTTGAAGTCGCGCCCGCCACGGGCAGCAAAGAGAACGGCGAGCTCGTTCAGGATGCGTTCGCCCTTGCTGTTCTCGTAGTTGTAGAACAGTGCGAATACGGCACACAGGCAGCGCTCGAAGGGCTTGAGATCGTCGAAGCCGGTCCATGGCCGCGTCAGCTGCGCCGACAGCAGTTCGATCGCGCCTTCCAGCGTCAGCTCGACATGCCGCTGCGGCAGTCCGAGGGATTCCTCGGTCAGCGCTTCGTCGCTGCGGCTGGCATCGAGCCAGGCCTGCTGGTCATGGGTCAGCCCCTGGGCGACCAGCCATTCTTCGGGGCGCAGGCCGCGAGCCCATTCCGGAGCGCGATAAGCGGTCGCTTCCGGCTGCAGCACCAGCTGTCCTCCGGGCAGGCCGTTGCGGCGCTTGCCGATGGTATCGGCCACCGACTTCAGCGTCACGTCGGGAAGTTTTGCCGGGTTGACGTCCCGGATGGGGCGGATCGTCTTCCAGTGACGGGACTGGAAGGCGATCATCGAATTGAGCGTCGGCTTCTCGCGGTAGATCTGGTCGGGCCGGAACTTGGTGCCGAACAGCAGCGCAGTCAGCGCCGGGGCATAGACGATGCTGGCACAACGGCCGGCGACCGACAGGATGTCGGAGCGCTGCTCGGCGGACATATAGGCGTAACTGGTTTCCGACAGGAACCGATCGACCAGGATTGTGTCATGGAGAAAGCCGATCCGCGGCAGTTGCGGCAACTCCAGCAGCCAGCGGCTGGCCGCAGCAAAGGGGGCGACATGGACCCAGGCCAGTGCCCCGAGGATCGCGTTGATCAGCGGCTCGTTGGCGCGCAAAAGCCACATGGCGAGCATCAGGGCGCCCATGCTGGCGAAGATCGCCAGCATCATGGTGTCGTCGTTGCTGCCGCCTTGCTGCTGCTGGCTCATTGCGGGCTCCGGCCCGGCTCCTCTGCAACTTCCGGACGGGCGGCATATTCGGCGGCGAAGCGAACCACTGCTTCGACGAGCTGGTCGTCTACCCGGACGTCCGGCGCCAGCTCGGCGAGCCGGCCCGCGGCGCGTTCCAGGTCGGGGATCTGGATCGCCTGGCCTGCCGGGGCGGCGTCCTCGATCACGGCATCGACCTTCAGCAGGATAGGGGTGGCGAAGTTGGCGATCGGCTCGACATCGGAGGCGGACGGCCGCGAGAAGGCGATGCTGAGACCGCGATAAGTGCATTCGAGCAGCGCGCGCACGAAGCGCTTGCTGGTCAGCGCCGACCGCAGCGGGGCTTCTACGCCGTTTTTCGCAAATACCGTCCGATCGAGATCCCAGGCTACATAGACGATGTTGCGCGCCAGATTGTCGATGTCGTTCATGTGCCAGGCTCCGTAGCGGCGAATTCCGGTTTCAACAGGTTCTAACAGTTTCCGGGTTTTCGCACATTGCCCTTGTTCGCATAAAACGCGTAATCATCGCCCCATGAGCTGTGGTTTTTCACACCTTTCGGGTTGAGCATGCGCGAGTGGATCGAGCGACTTTCGGCAGTCGGCGGCAATGGCCTGGCCATGTCCGTTTCCATGCTGTCCAGCGTCGAACACTGGACGTTGAAGCCCGACGACTTCACTGAAGAAGCCGCCGGGCTTTTTGAGAGCGTGATGGATCGCGTTCGCGAGTCCACGCCCGAATTCGGCGGCATCCGTGGCGGCCTGCTGTTGCGTCAGCTGGCCTATGCGCCACCGCTCATGCGCCTACCGACGCTGGTGATGCTGGCACGGGAGTGGCCGGAGGGGCTGGACCGCCTCCTGTCCGGCCAGCCGCAGGACAAAACCACCCGCCTTTATCGCCATAACGCCGTCGCCAGCCTGGTGACCCTGGTCGCCCATGCCGAGCAGGCGGTGATCTTCCATCCAGACCGTGTTGATCGCGTTGCCGCTGCCATCAAGCGGCGCAGGAGTGCCAAATGAACCTCAAGCTGCTGGCTGCCGTGAGCATGTGCGGGGTGGCGGGCGTTGCCGCCGTGTCCTTCGCCGTGAGTGCTCCCGAGACGCAGCACCTGCACCTGGATGTCGAAGTGCCTGCCACTTACGGTGCGGCGCCTGAGCTGACCGCCTTGCCGGAGATCCCTCCGGAGGAGCCTGCCATCATCCTTGCGGCCAACGCAGTTCTTCCCGGGCCTGACGAGGCCGACCTGTGGCAGGCGCTGCTCGACAGGAGTGCCACGCCCGAGCCCGAGATTGCCGCGATCGTGCCCATGGGGCCGGACGGACTGCGGACCGGCGCCGATGCGCCGCCGGATCTTGCCGCGGGGCGCCTCGAAATGGCGCAGCTTGGCAAGGATGATTTCGACGTTCTCACCCTCTACCCGCTCCCGAGCGAGCCGGTGCGCGAAAAACGCGAAAATGTGGAAATCCTGCAGGCTGACTTGCCCGGGCAGGGTGATCTCGGTGCTATGAGCGCCGATGCGACCGGAGAGCCGGAAGCCGCCATCGCCGACGCAGAAGAGAGTGAGCCAGTGGACGTGGCATCCGTACAGAACGAAGCCTTCGAGTTCGACCCGTTCGGCTCGTTTGCCTTTGCTGCGGATCCGGCTTCATCGCTGGTGAGCGCTTTTGCCGAGGAGCGTTCGGCGCTCGAGGGTCCCGGCATTGCGGTCGAGGACACCGAATATGTCGAGCCGTTTGCCGAGGAAGATGCTGCCGCTCGTGGCGTCGTTTCGGCCAAGGGACTTGACCTGTCCGTCCTGGCGCAGATGAGCCCCGAGCAGATCGAGGCTTCGATCGCGCTTGTTGCTGCGCTCAACGATCCGCAGGTTGCATCCAGCTATCTTCAGCAGCGCCGCCAGCCGGTACGCAATCTGGCGCCGGCGCCGGTGATGAGCGGCATCCCCGGCCTCAATGACAGCCTCGAGCTCCCTGCCGTTGGTGAGGAGCCCGAGAACCTGCTGACCCGCGGCTGGCAGGCGATTGACACCTATGGCGTCGTCACTTTGCGAAAAGATGGGGATGCGAGCACCGAACTGGTGGTTGAGCCGGGCATGGTGCTCGGTGCCTGGGGTACTATCCTCGACGTGAGGCGGACGCAGACCGAGCTGATCGTCGAAACCGCGAAGGCGGGCATCATCAAGGGCGTGCCGGATCACCGTCCACGTCCGCGCCCCGTCTGGCTCGACAATCCGAACTGATCAACAAGCCGCCCGGCTACCAAGCGCGTGGCAGGAGAAAATGCGAATGCACAGCAAGACAACCCTCACCATCCTGGCGGCACTCGTCCTGTCGCTTTCGGCTCCCGTGGCGGCAGTGGCTGACAACGGCGCCCGTGCGGCTGCCGTCGACGTTGCAACTGGTCGCGGGGCCAACGGACAGTGGGCCGTGCTGGCCGGATCGAGCCTCCGCCAGACGCTGGAAGGCTGGGCAGATGCAGCGGGTTGGGATGTCGTCTGGGACAACCCTGTCGACTACAAGGTCCGCGCCTCCGCCACCTTCACCGGCGACTTTCTCGACTCTGTGGGGCGGCTCGTCGATGCCGTCTACCAGACCAATCCCGAACTTGCCGTGACCCTGTATCGCGGCAACCGGGTCGTGCATGTCTACGACCTGGCAACCGCCACGAACTGATCGAGGATCATCCATGTTTGTGAAAACCAAGAAAACCCCGATCGCGTTCATGGCAATCGCCTGCGCGCTTCTGGCTGGATGCACCAGCACCCAGAACGCCAACAATGTGCACAACAACACCGCTGCGCGCACCTTCGAGGGGCTGGACCGCTTTGCCGGCCGCGCCGGCGTGCGGCCTGGCGGGGCACAGGTCAATGAAGGGATCTTCGTTGCGGCAGCCCGCCAGCAGGAGAACCCCGGCGCCAAGCTGCCGAGCCGTGTGCAGTCCGCGAGCGCCGTTCGCCTGGAATCGCGTGACCCGATGACCCTGCCGGAGATCGTTGCCCGCCTGACTGAAGTCACGGGCATCCCGCACCTGGCAGCCCTGGGCCCGGCAGGTACTCCGGCCCCGACCGCACTCGATACCGCCATGACGGCCGACAGCTTCGGCCTGCCGGCCGGCACGAACCAGCAGTCCGCTGCGCCGGCTTCCGGCCGCATCGTCAATGCGGTGGCCAGCCAGGACGACCGCACCATGACGCCGTCGCTCCAGGGACCGCTCTCCAGCGTCCTCGACGAAGTTGCCGCCTATTTCGATGCCGAGTGGAGCTTTGACGACGATCGTGTCGTGTTCCGTGACTATGTGACCCGCCAGTATCAGGTGGTCGCGCTTCCGGGGCAGAGCAGCGGCTCGAGCTCCGTCGGTGGCGGCGCGATGTCGTCCAGCTCCTCGATCGAGGTCGACTTCTGGAACGACATCAAGGAAGCTATGGCTGCGGTTGCCGGCGAAGGCGCCAACATCTCCATGGGTACCGGCACCGGCATCATCACGGTCAGTGCCCGCGTCAACGACCATCCGCGTATCGCCGAATATGTGAAAAAGGTGAATGCGTCGATCGGCCAGCAGATCACCTTCGACGTCAACGTGCTGACGGTGACCTTCACGGGCGGCGACAATTACGGCTTCGACATCGGCGCGGCGTTCAACAACGTGGCGCAGGGGCTGAGCATCGGCTTCCAGCCCATGCAGGCCAGCGGAGTCGGTGGTGCCGTCAATATCGGCTTCCTCAATGCCGATGTGGACTTCTCCGCCGTGGTTTCGGCGCTGTCCACCATGGGCAAGGTTGCCGTGGAGACCCGTACCGGTGTCACCACGTCGAACAACCGGATGGCTCCGGTGGAAGTGGTGCGCAAGCAGTCCTACGCCTCGCAGACCCAGGTCACCGACCTGCCTGAAGGCGGAACGCGTACCAGTGTTACCCCGGCGGAGCTGACGACCGGCTTCTCCATGCAGTTGTTCCCGCGGATCCTCAACAACCGCGAGATCATGGTGAAGTACGCCATCGACATCTCCGAGCTGAACGGTTTCCGCACCTTCCAGAGCAATGGCGGCGCCGTCGAGCTGCCGGATACCAGCCAGACCACCTTCGAGCAGCAGGCGATGCTGTCGAATGGCCAGACGCTGATCCTGGCAGGCTTCGAGCGCACCCGCGTCAATGTCGAGGAGCAGGGGATCGGCCGCACCGGAATGTTCGGCATCGGCGGCATGTCCAAGGCCGAGACCGAACGCGTCGCCACCGTGGTTATGATCACGCCCCGCCTGCTGACCCGCCAGTCTGCGGTTCACGCCCAGTAAGGGGATAGCGGATGCTGAAGATCTTCAACGATGGCCAGTCCTCGGCGGCACCTGACGATGCCGGCGGGGATCAGCCGGAGCAGGATAGCCATCTGGTGGCCCGCATCACCGGGCTGCGCCTGGATGGTCGCAGCGTGCTGCATGTGGGCAAGCGCCGCATCGCGCTGCAGCTCTTCTGGCAGCCGCGGAGCGAAAAGCTCGACATCCGTACCCAGGCCGAGAAGACGGCCGGCCGCAGCCAGGATTACGACCGCTATGCCTTGTTTGCCGACGGCAAGCAGATCGGCTTCGGCTCGGCGGTCGACAGCCTGGCCCCGGGCATGCTCGCTGGCGCGACGATGTTCGACGAGCAGCTCGGCCGCAACTGGCTGGCCTGCTTCCAGATCGGCCCCTCGGCCTGGTGGGTGGTCTCCCATCGTGAGGGGCTGGTCTATGACGACATCGTCGTCACCGACGAGAGCGATGCCCGCCTCGCACTGATGAACCACCTGCAGGCGCCCGACTGGATCACCATCATTGCTCCGGGCGACTGGCATGTGCCCGATGCCGTGGATCGCACCCTGGCCGAAGTGATTGGCCGCAAGGGCTCGGTGATCAAGCCGGTATCCTTCATCAAGACCTATGGCAGCCGCATCGCCCTTGGTGTCGTGGCGCTGGTGCTCGCGGGCGCGGGCTACTACGCCTACACCCTGTTCCAGGATTACCAGCGGGCGCAGGAAGAGGCGCTGATGCTGGCCCAGGCCGAGCGGCAGCGGGCTTCCATGCCCAAGGTGGTGCCCTATGACAAGCTGCCGGACCTGCCGAGCTTCGTGCAGGATTGCCAGGCGCAGTTCGAGGACATGGTCATGCTGGCTCCCGGCTGGAGCCAGCTGGCGCTCAAGTGCCAGGCCAGTGCCGGCAAGATCACCGTGGAGACGGGCTGGACGCGCACCAATGGCCGCATCCAGTACCTGATCGCCAGCAAGCCGGAAAACGTGCCGGCGGAGATCGATCTCGACAGCACCGGCAACCGTGCTTCCCTGGCGTATGCCGCGGAAGTCGAGCCCGGAAATCTTGGGGTCGATCCCTGGTCGGACAGCGATGTCGAGCGCAAGCTGAACCAGCGTTTCCAGGCTCTCGGGCTGACGCTGAACATGCGCCCGAGCATCCAGCGTCTGACCCTGCTGCAGCAGCAGAACCTCAAGGATCCGGTCTACAATTACCACGAGATCGAGATCACCACTTCCGGCCATCTGGAAGACTACATCCGGCTCGTTTCCGATGTGCCTCTGGCCGCACCCCAATCGCTGGAATACGACCTGGCGCAGAGCCGCTGGCGTCTGATCTTCCGCGTCTACCATCCACCAATCATGCCGCTGCCGCGCAGTGACGCTACGGAACAGGGAGCCTTCTGATGCTCAAGAACGGTTTTGCGAAAATCACGCTTTTGCTGTTGGGGTCCGTAGCCCTGACCAGCATGGCGCAGGCGCAGTCCACGACGACCGCGCCGGTGTGGCCGTCTTCCTTCCAGCTTCCCAAGGCGTCGCAGGCTCCGGAGCAGCAGAGCCCCGAAGATGTCCTGGCCCAGCCCTTCACGGAGCCGGAGCTTTCGGTCGCCCCGATCGAAGAACCGCTGGTGGATCCGTTTGCCGACGGCACGCTGGGTGGCACTGACGCTCCTTTCCAGGCTGAAGAGGCAGGGGTCGAGGCCGCTCCTGTTGTCGAGACTGTCGTCGAGGTGCAGGCTGAGCCGGTCGTCGAGGCCGCTGCAGAAGTGGCGG
>Ga0065721_10049715_pt1 | contig 28240 bp, 24 predicted proteins | sample Mesricmetagenome_FD_59108 | JGI IMG/M metagenome (GOLD analysis project Ga0065721, IMG submission 59108) | Mesophilic microbial community from rice straw/compost enrichment Sample: eDNA_1 v2 (version 2) | ecosystem: Engineered > Solid waste > Grass > Composting > Bioreactor | place: USA: Davis...
GAGCCTGAACGCCTGCGTCCAGGCGTTGTACGCCGGGACCTGCGTCCAGCGGCTGGGAGAGGCCCAGTACGGCCGCTGGGGCGAGACGACGCTGCGGCTGGTGCCCCGCCGGGTGGAACAATCGGGCGACAACACGCGGTTCCGCACCCTGGCGGAACAGGATCGCAACTGCCAATTTCCGGGACTGAACTGATGCGCGCCTCGATCATCCTCGCCGCCGTCGCCGGCGCCGCCCTGACCGGAGCCTGCACCAACGAGCCCCGCTTCGATTTCCAGCCGGGCGTCTGCTACTCCGTCTCCACGCCGGACGGGCAGGCTCCGCGCCTGGACGTGGTCGCCCGCGACCAGCCGCAGATCGAATTCTGCGCCGCGCGGCTGGAGGAGGTGCGCATCCGCTTTCTGCGCATGGGCGGTTCGAACCAGGAGATCACCGGCGCCTATCAGGGACGGTTCATCTTCATCGACCGCGAGGGGGTGAAGATCGGCCAGAGCCTGAACGGCAGCCGCTTCTTCGCCATGGCGCGGACCGGCGACGGCCGCCTGGCCATCCCCGGCGCCATCCAGCGCGACGAGGAGGGACGGCCCGTGGCGGTCGCGCCCGGCCCCGAAAGCCAGTAGGCGCCCGGGCTTGCATGACGCGAACAAAGATGGAACAGTTCGCTTAATCCACGGGTTTGCGCCCGGTGCGCGCGAATGCGGGCTGGCGACCGGGCGTCTCCGGCCTATGAGATCAGCCTGAAAGGCGGGTCGGGCGAGGAGTCGCCGGGCCATACGAGAAGGAAGTTTCCATGGCGGGCAGCGTCAACAAGGTCATTCTGGTCGGCAATCTGGGGCGCGATCCCGAGATCCGCTCCATGCCGAACGGCGATCGCATCGCCAACCTGTCGATCGCGACCTCGGAACAGTGGCGCGACCGCTCGTCCGGCGAGCGCAAGGAGAAGACCGAGTGGCACCGCGTGGTCATCTTCAACGACAACATCGTCAAGGTGGCCGAGAACTATCTGAAGAAGGGCTCGACCGTTTACGTCGAAGGCCAGCTCCAGACCCGCAAGTGGACCGACCAGCAGGGCGTCGAGAAGTATTCCACCGAGGTGGTCGTGGGGCGCTTCAACGGCCAGCTGACCATGCTGGGCGGCCGTGACGGCGGCGGCGCGTCCCAGGGCGGCGGCTATGGCGGCGGACGCTCGGACGACGACTATTCCTCGGGCTTCTCCACCGGCGGGGCGAACAAGCCCTCCGGCCCGAAGGAAAGCTACGACCTGAACGACGACATTCCGTTCTAGGACAACGAAACGTCGGGTCATCCAAAGTGAGCCGACGCGGGCGGCGGGGCGTGCGATAGGCGGAGCATGACCGCCGTCGCGCCCGATCCCGTCGCCAGACCTCATCGCCTGACCGGGCTGGAGATCGCCGCCATCGTGGCCATCATTGTGACCTGGGGCGTCAACAACGCCGCGGGCAAGCTGGCGACGGAAGTGATGTCACCGCTGCTGGTGGGGGCGCTGCGGTTCGCCATTGCCACGGTCTGCCTGGTCCCCTTCGTCCGGCCGCCGTTCCCGGACTGGCGCAGCCTGGTGCTGATCGTCCTGGTCGGCGGCGCGCTGCAGTACGGCCTGCTGTATGTCGCCTACTGGCTGGCCATCGACGTGACGCCGGTGACCGTAGCCAACCAGCTGTGGATTCCGCTGACGACCCTGTTCGCCTTTTTGTTGCTGAAGGAACGGCTGGGCAAGGCGGCGCTCGCGGGCATGGTGGTGGCCTTCGCCGGCGTGGCCTGGATGATGCTGGACGCCCATGCGATCGCGGACTGGCGCGCCATCCTGGTCGGCATAGCGGCCGGCGCGGCCTGGGCGCTCACCACGGTGGTGGCGCGGCGCACGACCTCGATCCCGCCCTTGAAGATGCAGGGACTGCTGGCCGCCGGCACCCTGCCGATCATGGCCTTCGGCTCCGCGGTGTTCGAGCACGGCCAGGTCGAGGCGATCCGCCAGGCGACGCCGCTGGTCTGGGCCGCGTTGCTGTGGGCCGGGATCGTCTCTTCGGTGCTGGCGACGACCCTGCTGTTCTGGCTGGTGCAGCGACGCGAGGCGGGGCGGGTGACGCCCTATCTGCTGGCGACGCCGGTGGTGACCATGCTGATCGGCTGGGGCCTGATGGGCGATGTGCTGACGCCGCAGATCCTGACCGGGGCGGCCATCGCCATGGGCGGGGTGGCGGTGGTGGCCCTGGCCGAGCGCGGGCTGCGCGCAGGGGCGGCCAAGGCCTGAGCGCCGCCGGCCCATGGCGTTTCGCGCCGAGGCGTGGTCAGCTTCCGTCCCCACAGGTCATGCGAGGCCGCCCGTGCACAGTCCGCTGGATCCCGACCATCTGTCCCGCCGCTGGCTGGGGCGCGCCCCCGCGGACCTGGACGCCGACGAGCGGCGGGTGCTGGACAGCACGGCGGCCCGCCGCCCGGTCTCGCGCGACATCAACGAGACCTTCGCGGGAAAGCAGACCTTCGGCGACCGGCTGGCGGACCGGGTGGCCGCCTTCGGCGGGTCCTGGCCCTTCATCGTCGCCTTCGGCGTCTTCCTGGCGGTCTGGACGGGGATCAACCTGCTGCTGAGGCGCGAGGCGTTCGATCCCTACCCCTTCATCTTCCTGAACCTGATGCTGTCGATGCTGGCCGCGATCCAGGCGCCGATCATCATGATGAGCCAGAACCGCCAGGCCGCGAAGGACCGGCTGGACGCGGCCAACGACTATCAGGTGAACCTGAAGGCCGAGATCGAGATCATGGCCCTGCTCGAAAAGGTCGAGGCGCTGGCGGTCAAGCAGCAGGAGCAGACGGAATTGATCCAGAGGCTGCTGGACGAGCGACGCTGACGGTCGGCCGCGTCAGCTTCCGTTCAGCGCCGCGCAGGCCACCCGGTCGCCGGCCCCGCCGATGGGCTGGCTGGCGTGGTCGTCGGGGTTGGCGTGGATGATGACGGCCGAGCCGTCCTGGTCCCACAGCCACTGGCCGGGGCCCTGGGCCGAGATGCGGGCGCGGGTGGTGAACAGTTCGGCGTTCACCTTGCCGTCGGCGCCGGCGAAGACGTTGGGCAGATCGCCGTCGTCAGGCCCGTTGGTGTTCAGCAGGCCGTGCGGCGCGGCGGGCTGGCCGTGATTGATGTGGGCGCCGGACGAGGTGAAGGGCGCCTCGCACGCCGCCGTGGCGTGGATGTGGATGCCGTGCCAGCCCGGCGTCAGGCCCGAAGCCTCGACCTTGATCAGCAGGCCCGTGGCGCCCTGGCGCAGGTCCACGCGGCCGATCTGGGCGCCTTGCGCGTTGATCAGCACGGCCTGTCCCGTGGCGCCGACCTCGGCCCGATCGGCCATCGTCTGGGTGGTCGTGGCGTCGCTGGCGCAGGCGCCGGCCAGCGGCAGAATGGAAGCCACGGTCAAGCCGGCGGCGAGGCGGATCAGGCGCATGTGGAAAGTCCTTTCAGAGACGGGCTTTCACGGCGGCGTCGCTTTGCCACCCGAGCCCCTGAATGCTAGAAACCGGAACAGCGGATCACGTTCCGATTCCGGCCGCATAAAGCCACGCTTCCTTGACCGACGACAGCTACGAAAACGCCGCAACCCCGATCAATGGCGGAGGCGGCGGCTCCGACATCTCCACCATCACCATCGAGGACGAACTGAAGCGTTCGTACCTCGACTACGCCATGAGCGTGATCGTCAGCCGCGCCCTGCCGGACGCGCGCGACGGGCTGAAGCCGGTGCACCGGCGCATCCTGTATTCGATGCACGACCTGAACATGACGCCCGAGCGCGCCTATTCGAAGTGCGCGCGGGTGGTCGGCGACGTGCTGGGCCGGTTCCACCCGCACGGCGACGCCTCGGTCTACATGGCGCTGGTGCGGATGGCGCAGCCGTTCTCGATGGGGCTGATGCTGGTCGACGGCCAAGGCAACTTCGGCTCGGTCGACGGCGATATGCCCGCCTCCATGCGATACACCGAGTGCCGCATGGCCTCGGCGGCGACCGCCCTCATGGCCGACATCGACAAGGACACCGTCGATTTCCAGCTGAACTACGACGAGAAGGAGCAGGAGCCGTCGGTCCTGCCGGCGCGGATTCCGAACCTGCTGGTCAACGGCGCGGGCGGCATCGCCGTCGGCATGGCGACCAACATCCCGCCCCATAACCTGGGCGAGGTGATCGACGCCGCCCTGGCGCTGCTGGACGATCCGGACGTCTCCGACGAAACCCTGCTGGACATCGTGCCCGGCCCGGACTTCCCGACCGGCGGCGAGATCATGGGCCGCACGGCGCCCCGCAACGCCCTGCGTGAAGGCCGCGGCTCGGTCATCGTGCGCGGCAAGGCCTCGATCGAGGAAATCCGCAAGGACCGCGAGGCCATCGTCGTCACCGAACTGCCCTATCAGGTCAACAAGCAGACCCTGATCGAGCGCATCGCCGAGATGGTGCGCGAAAAGCGGCTGGAGGGCATCGCCGACGTCCGCGACGAATCCGACCGCCAGGGCATGCGGATCGTCATCGAGCTGAAGCGCGACGCGTCGGGCGACGTGATCCTGAACCAGCTGTGGCGCTACACCGCCATGCAGTCCTCGTTCGGCGTCAACATGCTGGCGCTGAACCACGGCCGGCCCGAGCAGATGGGCCTGCGCGCCCTGCTGCAGGCCTTCCTGGACTTCCGCGAGGAGGTGGTGGTCCGCCGCATCAAGTTCGAGCTGGGCAAGGCGCGCGACCGCGGCCACGTCCTGGTCGGCCTGGCCGTCGCCGTGGCCAACATCGACGAGGTCATCCACATCATCCGCTCGTCGGCCGATCCGACCGAGGCGCGCGAGCGGCTGCAGGCCAAGCCCTGGCCGGTCGGAGACATGATGGCCCTGGTCGAGCTGATCGCCGACCCCCGCAGCGTCATCATCGACGGCGACAAGATCCGCCTGACCGACGAACAGGCCCGCGCCATCCTGGCCCTGACCCTGTCGCGCCTGACGGGCCTGGGCCGCGACGACATCTTCGGCGAGGCGCGCGGCCTGGCCGACACCATCCAGGGGCACCTGACCCTGCTGTCCGACCGCGCCAACATCCTGGGCGTCATCCGCGAGGAACTGGTGGAGGTGAAGGACCAGTTCGCCGTTCCGCGCCGCACCCTGATCGGGGAAGGCGACGGCGAGATGGAGGACGAGGACCTGATCCCGCGCGAGGACATGGTCGTCACCGTCACCCACGGCGGCTACGTCAAGCGCGTGGCGCTGAACGCCTACCGGACGCAGCATCGCGGCGGCAAGGGTCGCAGCGGCATGTCGATGAAGGACGAGGACGCCATCGTCGGCGTGTTCAGCGCCTCGACCCATACGCCGGTGCTGTTCTTCGCCACCAACGGCAAGGCCTACAAGCTGAAGACCTGGCGCCTGCCGCTGGGCAATCCGCAGTCGCGCGGCAAGGCCTTCGTCAACCTGCTGCCGATCGAGCCGGGCGACAGCATCATGAACGTGCTGCCCCTGCCCGAGGACGAGGCGTCCTGGGGCGACTACGACATCATGTTCGCCACCTCGACGGGCGACGTGCGCCGCAACAAGCTCAGCGACTTCGCCACCGTCAACCGCGCCGGCAAGATCGCCATGAAGCTGGAAGACGGCGACCGGATGGTGGGCGTGGGCCTGTGCACGGCCGACGACGACGTCATGCTGACCACCGCCATGGGCCGCGCTATCCGCTTCAAGGCCGACGACGTGCGCGTGTTCAAGGGCCGGGATTCGACCGGCGTGCGCGGCATCCGCCTGCAGGACGGCGACCAGGTCATCTCGATGGCCGTGCTGGGCCGCGTGGACGCCACGCCGGAGGAACGCGCCGCCTACGTCAAGCACGCCAACGCCATGCGCAAGGCGGCCGGCGAGGCGGAGGACGAGGCGCCGGTCGAGGCCGACGATGAGGCGGTGGGCGAGGCCACCCTGTCGGTCGAGCGCATCGCCGAACTAGGCGCCGCCGAACAGTTCATCCTGACGGTCACCGAGACCGGCTTCGGCAAGCGCTCCTCGGCCTATGAGTATCGCCGCACGGGGCGGGGCGGGCAGGGGCTGACGGCCCACGGCCTGGGCGGGCGCGCGGGCAAGCGCCTGGCCGCCGCCTTCCCGGTCGAGGATTCCGACGACCTGCTCCTGGTCACCTCGGGCGGGCAGATGATCCGCACGCCGGTCAGCCAGGTCCGCGTCGTGGGCCGCTCCAGCCAGGGCGTGACCATCTTCCGCACGGCGGATGGCGAGAAGGTGGTCTCGGTCGAACGCCTGCCGGACAGCGGCGGTGACGAGGTCGAGATCGCGGGCGAAGAGGGCGGCGAGGAATAATCCTTACCGCTCATCCCGGCGAAAGCCGGGACCCAGTGCTTTGGGCTGATGATCGGGGGACGCGTTCGTCGATAGCGGTCCAACGCGCTGCGCGCGAAAGAACTGGGTCCCGGCTTTCGCCGGGATGAGCGGAGATTGGGATGAGCGCCGCTGAAATCCTCATCGACGGCTCGCCGCCTTCCATCGATCATCTGATGCATCAGGCGCTGGTGAACTACGGCGCCTACACCTCCTTTCAAGTCGAGGGCGGTGCGGCGCGCGGGCTGGACTTACATCTGGCGCGTCTCGGGCGTTCGGCGGAGGAGCTTTTCGGAGAGCCCCTGGACGAGGACGAACTGCGTCGGCTGATGCGGATCGCCGTTCAGGGGAGCGACGCATGCTGGCTGCGGGTCAGCCTGTTCTCGCCCGAGATCGGATATCGCACGCCGTCCTGGGAGGGCCGGCCGAAGGTGATGACGGCGACGTTTCCGCCGCCGCCGCCCCTGGCGGGATCGGTTCGCCTGACGACCGAAGCCTATGAGCGCGAGGCGCCGCACCTGAAGCACGTCGCGACGATGGGCCTGATCCAGGCGCGGCGGCGGGCGCGGGCGTCGGGGTTCGACGACGTTCTGTTCCTGACCCGCGACGGGCGGGTGTCGGAAGGTTCGCTATGGGACATCGGCTTTCTCCAGGACGGCGGGGTCGTATGGCCCGAGGCGCCGATGCTGGCCGGCGTGACGCAGGCCGTGCTGCAGGCCGAACTGAGGGCGCAGGGCGTGGCGCAGACGACGCGGCCGGTCCTGCATGACGAATTGCCGCGGTTCGACGCCGCCTTCATCTGCAACAGCGCCACGCCCGTCTGCCCGGTCGTCGCCATCGACGGGCGGACCTTCGCCGTCGATCAGGCCCTGACCGCCGCGCTGCGGGCGGCCTGGGACGCAGCGCCGCTGCAACCGATCTGACCGGCCGGCTAGGCCCGGTCTTTCGCACCTGCTAAACGGCCCCAAAGGCGCGTCGAGAGGTGGGGGAGAAACGCCATGCGCATCGGGCTCTATCCGGGCACCTTCGATCCGGTCACCAACGGCCATACCGACATCATCCGCCGCGCGACCAAGCTGGTGGACCGCATCGTCATCGGCGTGGCCCGCAATGACGACAAGGGGCCGCTGTTCTCGACCGACGAACGGGTCGAAATGCTGCGCGAGGCGGTTTCCGGCCTGGGCGGCGACATCGTGGTCCGGCCGTTCTCGACCCTGCTGATGCACTTCGCCGAGGAGCTGAACGCCAACGTCATCATCCGGGGGCTGCGCGCCGTCGCCGACTTCGAGTATGAATTCCAGATGACGGCGATGAACCAGCGCCTCAATCAGGACATCGAAACCGTGTTCCTGATGGCCGATCCGCGCCACCAGGCCATCGCCTCGCGACTGGTCAAGGAGATCGCGCGGCTGGACGGGGACATCGACAGTTTCGTCAGCCCGACCGTCGCCGAACGGGTTCGGGCCAAGGTGAAGAACAAGGGGTGAGTTCGCCTATGCGTTTCAAGGTTCTGGCGGCGACGGCCGCGCTTCTCGCCATCGCCGCGCCGGTGATGGGCCCGCCGCCCGCCGTGGCGCAGGCGGCGTCCGACTGGCGCACCGTGGCGCCGGAGAACCTGCTGGTCATCGACACGCCGAAGGGCCGCATCCTGGTCGAGCTCTCGCCGGTCGCCGCGCCGAACCATGTGGAGCGGATTCGCACCCTGGCGAACCAGGGCTTCTACGACGGACTGAAGTTCCACCGGGTGATCCCGAACTTCATGGCCCAGACCGGCGACCCGCAGGGCACGGGCCAGGGCGGCAGCGACCTGCCGGACCTGAAGGGCGAGTTCAAGTTCCGCCGGGGCGCCGACGCCGGCTTCGTCGCCGTGCCGGACGGCGGCCAGGGCCTGGTCGGCCTGGTCGGGACCCTGCCGGTCCAGACCCAGCCGGACGCCCAGATGATGATCACCGCCGACTTCAAGGTGGACGCCGGCGGCCTGTTCTGCCCGGGTGTGCTGGGCATGGCCCGCGCCGGCACGCCCGACAGCGCCAACAGCCAGTTCTTCCTGATGACCGGCGAGAACGCCAGCCTGAACGGGGGCTACACCGCCTTCGGCCGGATCGTTTCGGGCCTGGACGTGGTGAAGGCCCTGAAGCCCGGCTCGCAGGCCGAGGACGGCAAGGTGACCGACCCTGACGTCATGACGCGCGTCCGCATGGCCTCGGCCCTGCCGGAAGGCGAGCGGCCGACGGTGCGGGTGATGAGCGCCGCCGCCCCCGCCTTCGCCGAGCGCATCGCCGCGACGCGGTCGGCGCGCGGGACCAATTTCAGCATTTGCGACGTGCAGCCGGAGGCCGAGGTTTCCGGCGGCTGACGAAACGAGGGGGAGGGGGCATGGGCATCCGCGAGGGGTTTCTGGCGGCCGCGATGGCGGTCGTGGCGACGACCGCCTGGGCGCAGGAGGCCGCGCCGCCGCCTCCGCCCGCCGAATGGCGCGCCGTCGCGCCCGAGAACCTGCTGGTCATCGACACGGCGCGTGGCCGCATCCTGGTGGAGATGGCGCCCGAGATCGCGCCCGGCCATGTGGAGCGGGTGCGCCTTCTGGCCTCGCGCGGCTTCTACGATAACCTGGCCTGGCATCGGGTCATCGACTGGTTCATGGCCCAGACCGGCGATCCCCTGGGCACCGGCGACGGCCAGAGCTGGTATCCCGATCTGAAGGCGGAGTTCACCTTCCGGCGCGGGCCGGACATGGCCTTCGCCCCGGTCGCCGAGCCGGCCGGGTCGCTGCTGGGCTTCGTCGGATCGATCCCGGTCCAGACCCAGCCCGACGCCCTGATGGCCGGCACGCCGGATCGCAAGGTGCACGGCTGGGGCGTCTATTGTCCGGGCGTCGCCGGCATGGCGCGAGACGAAGGCGCCGACACGGCCAACAGCCAGTTCTTCCTGATGCGCCAGGCCTATCCCTCGCTGGACAAGCGCTACACCGTCTGGGGGCGGGTGGTGTCGGGCCTGGACGTGGTGCGCGCGCTGAAGGCCAGTCCGACGCCGGACGGCATCGTCCAGGATCCGGACCGGATGACGCATGTGCGGGTCGCCTCCGACTTGCCGGAAGCGGAGCGGCCGGCGGTCGCGGTGCTGAACACGGCCTCGGGGACCTTCCAGACCCTGGCCCAGCGTGCGCGTCAGGCGCGGGGCGCCGACTTTTCGATCTGCGACATCGACCTGCCCGTCCGGGTCACGGCTGCGACGACGAGCCCGACCCCCTAGACCGGCCGTTCCGCCGGCGTCGCCGGCGGGCGGGCTTTCGCGCCTCGCGCATCATCTGCAGCAGCAGGCCTTCACGCAGGCCCCGGTCGGCGACGCGGACGCGACGGGACGGCCAGGCGCGCTGCACCGCCTCCAGGATGGCGGCGCCGGCCAGCACCAGATCGGCGCGGTCCGGGCCGATGCAGGCCTCGCGGGCCCGCCCGGCGGGACCCAGGGCCTTCAGCCGCTCCGCCGCCGCCTCGCACTCGGCGCGCGTCATCCACAGACCGTCGACCCGGTCGCGGTTGTAGCGCGGCAGGTTCAGATGCACGCCGGCCAGGCTGGTAATGGCGCCCGAGGTGCCGAGCAGATGGGCCCGATCCTGATCGAACAGGGCGCGGACATCGTCCGCCTCCACCCCGCCCGCCGCGATGGCGGCGCCCATGTCGGCCACCATGGCCTCGTACCAGTCTTCTCCGGCGTCGGCTGGCTCCGGGTGCCGCTCGGCCAGGGTGACGACGCCCAGGGGGGCCGACATCCAGGCGACGGTGGCGAAGCCGCTCGCATCGCGCCGCAGCCAGGACATCTCGGTCGAGCCGCCGCCCACGTCCACGACCAGGGCGCCCTGGGCCTGGGCGTCGATCAGGTTGACGCAGCCCTCGACCGCCAGCCGCGCCTCCTCCGACGGTTCGATGATCCTCAGCTTCAGTCCCGTGCCCTGGCGCACCCGTTCGACGAAGGCGGCGCCGTTCTCGGCCGCGCGGCAGGCCTGGGTGGCGACGGCGCTGATGCGGGCGGAATCCACGCCCTTTCGGGCCAGTCGTTCGGCGCACAGGGCCAAGGCGTCGTATGCGCGGTCCATCGCCCGGGGGTTCAGCCGTCCCGCGGCCGACAGCCCCTCGCCCAGCCGCACGATCCGGCTGAAGCTGTCGACGACGCGAAAGCCGTCGCGCGACGGGCGCGCGATCAGCAGGCGGCAATTGTTGGTCCCCAGATCGAGCGCACCGTACAGAGGCGCGTCCCGACCTGTCGCATCCCGGCCGGCGGCGCGGGAGGGCTGGGACCGCTCGTCGCGCCGCCGGGGCGCGCCGTGGGTCTCCGGCATGGCCGTATCCGATGTGGGCGGTCCGAAGCGGCGCCCGTCGTGGACAGCCTAGCCCGCGGAAATGCTCCGCGCCAAGCCAAACTGACACGAAGATGAACAGGGCCGTCGGCGTCCGCTTCAGCCGCGGGGGCGTAGACAGGGGGCATGACCCAAGCGCAGTCCGCCAGATTTTCCATCGGTCAGGTCGTCCGGCACCGCGAGGCCGCCTTCCGCGGCGTGGTGCTGGACGTCGACGCCGCCTATGCCGGACCGGCCGGCCAGACGGGCGCCGTGTCGCCGGATCAGCCGTTCTACAGCGTCTTCGTCCGGGAAGACGACGGCGGCGGCTTCGTCGCCTATGCGGCCCAGGACGCCCTGCTGGACGATCCCGACGTCCTCAGCCCCGAGGACGCGCGGCGCTGGTTCACCATCGACGCCGCCGGGCACCACGCCCCGCTGGACATGCGGCTGCACTGACGGTTGGAACCGGCGAGGGGGCGGCGCTATATCCGGACAAAAGAGGAAACGCTCATGTCCGATTTCGAGCATGTGTTCGACAAGCCGCCGGAAGGCGCCGCCGCCGACTGGACCATTCCGCAGAACTGGTCCGCCTATACCGAGGTCGAACACCGGACCTGGGACACGCTCTACGCCCGCCAGATGAAGATCCTGCCCGGTCGCGCGTGCGAGGCCTTTCTAAAGGGGCTCGACGCCCTGGACCTGAACGCCGGGGGCATTCCCGACTTCGAGATCATCAATCCCAAACTCCAGGCCCTGACCGGGTGGACGGTGGTGTGCGTGCCGGGCCTGGTCCCCGACGAGGTCTTCTTCGACCACCTGGCCAACCGCCGCTTCGTCTCGGGCCAGTTCATCAGGAAGCCGGACCAGCTCGACTATCTGCAGGAGCCGGACATCTTCCACGACGTCTTCGGCCATGTGCCGATGCTGACCGACCCGGACTTCGCCGCCTATATGGAGGCCTACGGCAAGGGCGGGCAGAGGGCCGCGTCCCTGGGCATGCTGGCGAACCTGGCGCGGCTGTACTGGTACACCGTCGAGTTCGGCCTGATGAAGGAGGCGGACGGCCTTCGCATCTATGGCGCCGGCATCGTTTCGTCGGCGACCGAGAGCGTCTTCGCCCTGGACGACCCCTCGCCCAACCGGATCGGCTTCGACCTGGAGCGGGTGATGCGGACCCTCTACCGGATCGACGACTTCCAGCAGGTCTATTTCGTCATCGACGGGCTCGAAGCGCTGAAGAACGAGACGCTGAAGGATTTCGGCCCGGTCTATCAGCGGCTGAAGGGACAGGACGACATCGCCATCGACGCCGTCCTGCCGACCGACACGGTCCATACGCGCGGCACCCAGGCCTATGCCGCCAAGGGCGGACGGTTCGCGGCCTGAGCCGGGCTGGGGCGGGGCGTCGGCTTCACCCCCAGCAGCAGGCCGAACCAGCCGATTCGTCGGGCGATCTCATAGGTCAGCAGGCACCCCAGCGCCGTGATCGCCACCAGCAGCGGCGCCTCCACCGCGAACGGCAGGCCCAGCTTGGCCAGATGGTGGCCGGCGACCACCGTCACTGTCTGGTGGGCGATGTAGAAGGGGAAGACCCCGACCGTCAGATAGCGCAGCACCGGCCCGCCGTGGTTCAGCCAGCGCGCGCCGAAGCCCAGGATGGCGAAGATGAAGGCCCACTGGTCGGCGGCGTAGACCAGCCGCATCGCCGCACGCAGGCTCTCGGGCGGGATCGCCGTGTCGCCGCGATAGACCCAGGCGTAGGTCGCCCAGCCCGCCCAGCTCAGTAGGGCGACGACCAGGGCCGGCCAGCGGAGGCGCATGAAGGTCTGGCGCGCCGGTTCCGACCGCGCGGTCAGGAAGCCGAACAGGAAGGCGCCGAAGCTGAGGGCGTGATTGTACCAGTCGCCCACGATGGCGTGGTTGATCTCGAAGATCGGCGCCAGGGTCCAGCGGATGGCGAACAGGAAGGCCAGCGGCCAGACCACCAGGCCCCACCCGCGGAACGCCCGGTCGGCGATCCTTTGCAGCCCGCCCCGCACGCCGGGAACCGCGAGCAGCAGCGCCAGGACCAGGCTGTAGATCAGCAGATAGGCCACGAACCAGAGGTGGTTGTAGGTCGGGGTGACCAGGCAGCCGTCGGCGTCGCACCAGTGACCCGAGGCTGTGGCGTAGCGGAGCCAGAAGTCCTGCAGCACAGGGCCGTGCGCGGGGTCCGAAATGCCCATCGCCTTGGCCGCCTCCAGGACCTCGTAGAAACTCTGGGGCGGCACGATCACGAACATGCCGAACAGCAAGGGGGGAAAAAGGCGCAGCAGCCGAGAGCCGGCCAGGGCCGTCATCCCCTTGCCCCGGGCGGCGAAGCTGTCGGCCAGAAATCGCGTCGCGCACCCCGAGACGAGGAACAGCAGCGTCAATCGCCACGGATTGGTCAGCATCATGATCGGCTCCAGCGCCTCGATCGGATGCGGGCTCTTCACGTGCCAGTCCCAGGGCACGTAGAACATGCCGACGTGATAGAGGATCAGCAGCATGAAGGCGCCGACGCGGATCCAGTCCAGGTCATACCGGCGGTCTAAGGATGGCGAGGCGGGGAGAGGCAAGGCGGGCATGCGGAACTTCCATGGCGAGTGAGACGCCTGTGGTGGCGAAGCGGTCGGTTGCCAGGCAATCACCCGGGGCCGATCGGTCGCCTGGCCGGGACCAAGTCCGCCCCGCCGGGACGAACGGCGCGTCAGCCGTGATCGGCGGTTGGCGTCATGCCCTGTCGCGGCTGGATGTCCGTGATCTGTGGAGGGGCGGGTTGGCGATCCTGGCCTTCGCGGTCGTCACCACGACGGTCAATGTGTTGACCGCCCAGGCGGACAATCCCCGGACAGCGCCCTGGGAGCCCGCGCTGTGGGAGGTGTCCAGTTCGATCGTCATCCTCGCGCTCCTGTGGATTCCCTGGCTTGCGGTCGGCGTCGCCCCGCCGGACGAAGCGGCGGCCAAGGGCTGGCGGCCCAAGGCGCGCTTCGGACTGATCCATGCGGCCGGCGTGCTCGGTTTTTCGACGCTGCACGTCGTGGGCTTCGTGGCGATCAGGAAGGCCGGCTATGCGCTGGCGGGGGCTGGACCGTATGTGTTCGGGGATCGGTTCCCGTACGAACTGCGCAAGGACCTGGTGACCTACGGCCTTCTGGTCCTTGCCTTCTGGTTGACCGGCTATCTGCGACGGCGGCGCGACGAGCCGGTGCGGCCGGTCAGTTTCGACATCCGCGACGGCGCGCGCCTGATCCGCGTTCCGCTGGCCGACATCTTGGCTGCGAGCTCGGCCGGCAACTACGTCGAGTTCTGGCTGGCGGACGGCCGGAGGCCCCTGATGCGCGCGACCCTGGCGGCGGTGGAAGTCGAGCTGGAACGCTTCGGCTTCGTGCGCGCCCACCGCTCCTGGCTGGTCAACGCCGGACGGGTGACCGGGCTGCGGCCGGAGGGGTCGGGCGACTGGACCGTGGAGCTGGGCGGGGTCGAGGCGCCTTTGTCGCGCCGCTATCCGCAAGCGCTGGAGCGGTTGCGCGGCTAGGCGCGCGGCATCAATCAGGGAATGGAGAACTCGGCCGTGACGCGAGATCCTGCGACCGACGTCTGTACCGTGCAATCACGGCCGTCCGGACCAGGCGTACAGCCTGTCCATCGCAACACCAGACCATCATCGCCTTCGGCGCGCAGACGAACCGTCTCGCCCGCGGGGCGTCGTATCCAACACAGACGGGGAGCCGCGTATCGGTCGTACTGGTGGCTGTCGGCGCCGCATCGCACGCCGACAGGGTCGCTTCTGATGATGGTGGTCACGGGCGGGTCTCCGATAACCACGACCGACACCAGGGGATCAATCCTAGCGCCGTGAACGATGATTTCCCCGAGGTCCGCAGCAGGGCTGGGCGGAGTGAGCGGTGGGGGCGGAACAAGCACGAAAACACGACCTGATGTGAAGGATCGCCGATATCCTCCGGGTTCGGGATGTAAACAAGCACTTCAGCGTTGAAACGGATAGAAGCCGCCGCCCAAGTTCAGGATACCGGTCAGTTCGTCCAGGGCGGCGCGGCTTTCGTCCAGAAGCCGCGGATCGGCGAGGTCGGCGGGCCGAAGCTGATCGCGATACCAACGACGGCCCCAGTCCGACAGGCGGGCGTGCAGGGCGTCGGTCAGGCGCATGGCGGGGTTGGTCGCGGCCAGTTCGGCCTCGGTCAGGACGACGCGCAGGCGCAGGCAGGCGGGACCGCCGCCGTTCCGCATCGACTGCCGCACATCGACGTATTCGACCCGGCCGATGGGGCCGTTGGAAGCGGCGAGGCCTTGCGCCACCGCATGGCTGCGGGCGTTGTCTCGGGTTTCGGTCGGGCAGATCAGGGTCAGGCGATCGTCGCCCGGAACCTGAATCAGCATGGAGTTGAACAGATAGCTGGAGATGGCGTCGGCCAACGGCAGGTCGGCGGCTCGAATCATGACGGGCTGTAGTTCGAAAAGGTGCTCTGAAGCCCCTGCGAGATAATCGATCATGCCCCCATCGGCGAACGCCTGCTCGTGATAGAACAGACAATTCAGAGCTCCCACGCAGACAACATCATTGTGGAAGACGCCTGCGTCGATAGCCTCACGAGATTGGCGGGTTAGAAAATCGACTGAGACGCCGTGGCGTCGGACAATCGCTTCGCATGCCTCGATCGTCTGACGGGCCGGGAAGCGGCCGTTCCAGTCCTCGAACGCCTCACGTCCGAAAACGAACATGTTCAGACCTTCAGCGCCGTGCTCGGCGCACAGACGGACGTGGTTGGCGGCGCCCTCGTCGGCCAGATGGGCGACCGGGGGCAGGGCGTCGTGGACGGCGAAGCGCGCGGGGTCGGGGAAGAGGGCTTCGAGCGCGCGCTTCGTCTGCCGATGCTCCAGAGAACGGTGCAGGTTGGTGACCAGGTTGGCGGGCGTGAAGTGGACCCGGCCGTCGGCGGCGTCGGCGGACGGCGTCACCGTCGCGGCGTTGGCGGCCCACATGGGAGAGGCGGAACAGGCGGCGGCGGCGAAGGACGGGGCCTCCTTCCAGGCGCGTCCCAGCACCTCTGCGTCCGAGCCGGCGAAGCCCAGCGTGCGCAGAAAGGGGATGTCCGGCCGTTCCTGCGGAGGCAGGACGAACTGAGGCAGGCCCAGGTCGGCCAGGGCCTTCATCTTGTCGAGGCCTTGCAAGACGGCCCCGCGCGGGTTCGACGCCTCGCCCTTGTTCAGGCTGGAGGCGAGATTGCCCGGCGACAGGCCGGCATAGGAATGCGTCGGCCCGATCAGGCCGTCGGCGTTGGCCTCGACGGCGGGGGTCACAGAACCTTCCCCCGCTTGTCGGGGGAAGTGTCAGCTCGTCGCGCGAAGCGAGACGGCTGACGATGGGGGGAGCGTCCTCCTTCAGAAGACTTCCCTCTCCGACCCTGGTTCGCTTCGCGAACGCCGGGCCACCTCTCCCGCAAGCGGGAGAGGGTCATTGCTTCAGTCCCTTGATCTCGCCTTCGATGTTGGCGACGGCGTCGGCTTCGAAGCTGGCGACCGGATAGGCGCAGTAGTCGGCGGCGTAATAGGCGCTGGGCCGGTGGTTGCCGCTGGCGCCCAGGCCGCCGAAGGGCATGTCGCCGGCGGCACCTGTCGTCGGGCGGTTGAAGTTGACCACGCCCGCGCGGATGCGGCGGATGAAATGGTCCCAGTTCTTCGGATCGTCGCTGACCAGACCGGCCGATAGGCCATAGCGCGTGGCGTTGGCCGCCTGGATCGCCGTGTCGAAGGCCGGGACGCGGATGACCTGCAGGAACGGGGCGAACATCTCTTCGTCCAGCACATTCAGGCCGGTCACGTCGATGATGGCCGGCCGCACAAAGGCGCCCGGCAGATTGTCGACCGGCCCCGAGGCGCGGATCACCTTCGCTCCCAGATCGATGCGCTGCTGCAGGGCCTGCAGCGCGGCCTGCGCCGCCTTCTCCGAGATGAGCGGCCCGGCGTAGGGCTCGGGATCGCTGTCCCAGGGGCCGAAGGTCAGCCGATCGGACAGGGCGGCGACGGCCTCCACGATCGCGTCGCCCTGCAGTCCCTCCGGCACGATCAGGCGGCGGGCGCACGAGCAGCGCTGGCCGGTGGTGACGAAGGCGGACTGGACGACAATGCCGGCCACGGCCTCGGCGTCCGCCGCGTCCCAGACCACCAGCGGATTGTTGCCGCCCAGCTCCAGCGCCAGGATGACGTGCGGATCGTCGGCGAACTTCTTCCTGAAATAGGCGCCCGCCGCGCCCGAGCCGGTGAACATCAGGGCGTCGATGCCGGCGTCCAGCAGGGTCGCGCCGGTTTCGCGCCCGCCCTGCACCACAGTGACGACCCCCTCGGGCAGGTCGGCCGCCTGGAAGCATTCCGCCATGACCTGCCCGACCAGGGGCGTTTCCTCCGACGGCTTGAAGACCACGGTGTCGCCGGCCAGAAGGGCCGGGACGATGTGGCCGTTGGGCAGGTGGCCGGGGAAGTTGAACGGGCCGAGCACCGCCGCGACGCCGTGCGGGCGGTGGCGCAGGATCGCGCGGCCGAAGGCGGCAGCGCTGCTGCGCTCGGGGGTGCGCTCGTCATAGGCGCGGATCGAGATGTCGACCTTGCCGATCATGGCGGCGGCCTCGGTCTTGGTCTCCCACAGCGGCTTGCCGGTCTCGCGGCTGATGGCCTCGGCGATCTGGGGCGCGCGATCTTTCAGCACGGCCTGATAGCGCTTCACCGCGTCGACCCGCGCCTGGCGCGGGCGGTCGGCCCAGTCGGGGAAGGCGGCGCGGGCGGCGTCGACGGCGGCCTGGACCTGGGCCGGGCTGGCGGCCTCGCCCTGCCAGTTCACGGCGCCGGTGGCGGGATCGGTGGATTTGAAGACGGTCATGATTTCACTCGCACGGACTGGCCCGCGCGGACCTTCAGCGCGGCGGCGGTTTCAGCGGTCAGGCGCACAGCGTCGCCCTCGATGTCGCACCGGGCGCGCACGGCGCGGAACCCGGCGACGCTGTCGGTCGAGATCAGGGCGGGCAGTTCGGCCTCGATCTCGGTCGCGATCTCGACGGACAGGGCGCGGGCGTCGCGGACGGTGCGGATGTTGTCCCGGCCGCAGGCGACGGTCGGGCCGGCGTCGAAGATGTCGACCAGGCCATTGGGGCGGAACCCCTCGCTCTCCAGCAGGGCCATGGCGGGCACGCCCTGCGGATGCACCTTGCCGATCACGGCGCGGGCGGGCTCGGGCAGCAATTCGACATAGATCGGGTGGCGCGGGGCCAGGTCCAGGATGAACTGCTTGTCGGTGGAGCCGGTCATCCGGTCGGCGTCGTCGAACTCCATCGGGAAAAACTTGTGCGCCACATGGTCCCAGAAGGGGCAGGCGCCGTCCGGGGTGAAGACGCCGCGCAACTCGGCCAGTACGGTGTCGGCGAACAGGTCCGGCTGAGCGCCGATCAGCATGTAGCGCGACTGGCTGAGCAGGCGTCCGGCGCCGCCCTTCCTGCGATCCGCCTTGAGGAATAGGGAGCCGACCTCGGTCCAGCCGGTGCATTCGTTGACCAGCACTAGGGTCTGGTGATCCAGCTTCACGCCCAGCGAGGGCGACTGGACGGTATTGTTCACGACGCGGAACGAGAAGAAGGGCCGCTTTAGGCCCACCGTCGCCTTGACCGAGCCGACGCCGTCGATGTCGCCGGTCGAGGCGTCCTCCAGCATCAGGGTGTACCAGGCCTCCTGCGGGGCGATCTCGCCGCGGAAACTGGCCTGGCTCAGGTCCAGTCGTTCGGACAGGACGTCGGGATCCTCGGGCAGGCTGGTGAAGCCGGGGCCGGACAGGATGGCCAGCTCCAGCAGGCTGTCGAGGTCGGCGGGGCCGGCGGGGCGGACGACGAGCATTGTCAGGGGGTCTCCATCCGCAGGGACTTCAGCTTGGCCGCGTCGATGTCTCCGGACGCGACCTTGCACAGGATCAGGGCGCTGAGTTGGGCGCGCTCGACGAAGCTGTCGGGCCAGGCGAACTCCTGGTCCGAATGGATGTCGCCGCCGCGCACGCCCAGGGTGTCGATGTTCGGCAGGCCGGCGGCGTGAAGATTGTTGCCCTCGCACACCCCGCCCGAAGATTTCCAGGCGATGTCCTGGCCCAGCAGGGCGCCGGCCTCGCGCACCGCCTCGAACAGGGCCGTCTGGGCGGCGTCCATCGGCTTGGGCGGACGGGTGAAGCCGCCGTGCAGGTCGAGCGTCAGCCCCTCGAACGGCGGCGCGGCGGCGATGCGGCGGACCTGGGCGCCGATCCAGTCGGCGGCTGCCTTGTCCGGCACCCGGACGTTGAAGCGGACGATGGCGTTGTCGGCGACGACGTTCAGCGGGCCCCCGCCTGAAATCTTGGCGACATTGACGGTGACGCCCTCATGCCGGCCGTTCAGACCGTGCAGTTCGGCGGCGATCATGGCGGCGCCCGCCACCGCATTGCGCCCCTCCTCGAAGGCGCGGCCGGCGTGGGCCGCCTTGCCGGTAACGATCAGATGATAGTTGCCGCTGCCCTTCCTGGCGCCCGCCAGCGTTCCGTCGGCCAGGGCCGGCTCGTAGGTCAGGCCCAGATGGCCGCGCGCGCCCAGTTCGGCCAGCAGCGGGGCGGAGGCGGGCGAGCCGATCTCCTCGTCCGGGCTGAGCAGCACGGTCCAGCCGACGCCGTGGCGGTTCGGGTGGGTCTCGAACGCCTCCAGCGCGGCCAGCAGCACGCTGATCCCGCCCTTCATGTCGGCCACGCCCGGCCCGTTCAGGGCGCCGTCGGCGCGGGTGGTCACGGTCTGGAAGCCGCTGTCGGGGGGGAACACGGTGTCGTAGTGGCCGGTCAGCACGACCTGGATCGGCGCCTCCGGCCGGGCGCTGATTTTCAGGGCGTCGGCGTGCGCCTCGGTGCGCACCGAGCCGTCATCGGCGACGGTGGTCGAGCCTTGCGTCGGGATGCGCGCGACCTCGGCGGGCAGGCGACGCGCCTCAACCTCCAGCGCGTCCAGCACGGCGTTCAGACCGGCGGCGTTGCGGCTGCCGGAGTTGATGTTCGCCCAGTCGACGGTGCGGCCGATGATGGCGCCGCGGCGCGCGGCGACGTGATCGAGCACGGTCTGGTCGGCTGGAGATATCCGCATGCGGCTGGACCCTAGACCGCCGCGCGGCAAAGGTGAAGGCGAGCCAAAATCGACCCCGGAAGCCGCCGCCACGACCCCTGTCGGGGGTGATCCTTGCCGCCTTCCCGTTTCCTCAGAGCCGAATCTGAACCTCGGGCGCCCGCCGCTCGCTGTAGCGATCAACCAGCGGTCCGGCGATCTCTCGTGTCAGCAGGGTGAAGCGGTAGAGCTCCTCCATCACATCGACCAGGCGGTCGTAGTAGGCTGACGGCTTCATGCGGCCGGCTTCGTCGAACTCGTCATACGCCTTGGCGACCGACGACTGGTTGGGGATGGTCAGCATCCGCATCCAGCGGCCCAGCACGCGCAACTGGTTGACGGTGTTGAACGACTGCGACCCGGCGTTGACCTGCATCACCGCCAGCGTCCGTCCCTGGGTCGGGCGCACGCCGCCTGACTCCAGCGGCAACCAGTCGATCTGGCTCTTGAACACGCCCGTCATGGCGCCGTGCCGCTCGGGGCTGCACCAGACATGACCTTCGGACCACAAGGACAGGGCGCGCAGTTCGGCGACCTTGGGATGGTCAGGCTCGACCCCGTCGGGCTGCGGCAGGCCGCGCGGATCGAAGATGCGCGTCTCGCCGCCCATGCGGCGCAGCAGCCGGTCCGCCTCTTCGATCATCAGTCGACTGTAGGATCGCTCGCGCAGCGATCCATAGAGCAGCAGGAAGCGCGGCGGATGATCGAAGGGACGCGAAGGCGTCAGCGCGGCCGCCGTGGGTGAAACAAAGCGGGCTTCGTCCAGGGCGGGAAGATCGTCGGTCGGGGATTGTCGTTGATCCATATTTCCAGCATCATGGAAATATGGAATCGATGCAAGCCATAGACGCCTTTTCGGCCCTGGCCTCGCCCGCGCGGCTGGCGATCTTTCGCCTGCTGGTGAAGGCGGGGCCGGAAGGGGTCCGGTCCGGAGATATCGCCGAGGCGATCGCCGCGCCGGCCAATACGACCTCCAGTCATCTGGCGGTCCTGAGCCGCGCAGGCCTGCTGACGTCGCGGCGCGACAGTCGTGCGATCTATTACGCCGCCGACTATGACCGGACGCGCGAGTTGCTGGCCTTCCTGGTCGAGGACTGCTGCGGCGGGCGGACGGAAATCTGCGCGCCGCTGGCCGACGTCGTCCAGCGCGCCTGCTGTGTCGAGGCGGGGCGCGTATGAGCGTCTTCGAGCGCTGGCTGACGCTCTGGGTGGCGTTGTGCATCGTCGCAGGGGTCGGCCTGGGGTGGGCCGCGCCTCAGGCCTTTGAGGCCGTGGCGGCGCTTGAGGTCGCCAATGTCAACCTGCCCGTCGCGGTGCTGATCTGGCTGATGATCATTCCGATGCTGCTGCGGATCGATTTCGCCGCCCTGGGCGGCGTGGCTCGACATTGGCGGGGGATCGGCGCGACCCTGTTCGTCAACTGGGCGGTCAAGCCCTTTTCGATGGCCCTGCTGGGATGGCTGTTCGTCGGCTGGCTGTTCCGGCCCCTGCTGCCCGAGGCGCAGATCGAAAGCTATATCGCCGGCCTGATCATCCTGGCGGCGGCGCCCTGCACGGCCATGGTCTTCGTCTGGAGCCGGCTGACGGACGGCGAGCCGCATTTCACCCTCAGCCAGGTGGCGCTGAACGATGCGATCATGGTGGTCGCCTTCGCGCCGATCGTCGGTCTGCTGCTCGGCCTGGCCGCGATCACCGTGCCTTGGGCGACGCTGCTTCTGTCGGTGGCGCTGTACATCCTCATCCCCGTGGCGGTCGCCCAGGTTCTGCGCAAGGTGCTGATGGCCAAGAGCGGTGAGGCGGGCCTGGAGCAGGCACTGGCCCGGCTGGGGCCTGTGTCCATCGTCGCGCTTCTGGCGACCCTGGTGCTGCTGTTCGGATTCCAGGGCGAACAGATCATCGCCCAGCCGCTGGTCATCGCCCTGCTGGCCGTACCCATCCTGATCCAGGTCTATCTGAACGCGGGCCTCGCTTACGGCCTGAACCGGATCAGCGGCGAGGCGCATTGCGTGGCGGGGCCCTCGGCCCTCATCGGGGCGTCCAACTTCTTCGAACTGGCCGTCGCGGCGGCGATCAGCCTGTTCGGCCTCGGGTCGGGCGCGGCGCTGGCGACGGTGGTGGGCGTTCTGATCGAAGTGCCCGTCATGCTGTCGGTCGTGTGGATCGTGAACCGCTCAAAGGGCTGGTACGAGGCCGGCCCGGCGGTGCGGTGCGTCGCCGCCCGTCAATCTTCCGCAGGCAGGAGCCATCCATGACCGTCACCCTCTGGCATAATCCGAAATGCGGCACGTCGCGCAACGTCCTGGAGATGATCCGCCAGAGCGGCGAAGAGCCGGTCGTGGTCGAATATCTGAAGACCGGCTGGGATCGCGCCACGCTGGAGCGGTTGGCGCGGGATTCGGGCCAGGGGCTGAAGGGCTTGCTGCGGGCGAAGGGCACGCCGGCCGAGGCGATGGGACTGACGGCGCCGGATGTCGACGACGAGACGCTGATGGCCGCCATGCTGAAGGAGCCGATCCTGGTCAACCGCCCCATCGTCGAGACGCCGAAGGGCGTGCGCCTTTGCCGGCCGTCGGAAACGGTGCTGCCGTTGCTGGACGCCCCGCCGGCCGTCTTCACCAAGGAGGACGGCGAAGTCGTGAAGGCCTAGTTCCGGTTCGGGCGGCGGTCGCGGCGGGCGCCCGGTTCGCGGCTTTCGCGGCGCCAGCGGATCGACAGGCTGGTGTCGCCCTGGCCGCCGAACTGGGAGGCCACGGCGATGTTGCGCCGGGGCTGCCACTCCACGCGGACCGCGGCCCCGCCCTCGCCCCCGCCGATGACCTCCAGATAGACGTCGTCGGTGATGTAGCGGCCGCCGGCGACGGTGACGGCCGAGGCCTCGCCGCCGAAGGACAGGCGGTCCAGGCCGGCCAGTTCGCGCAGGTTGCCGATCACGTCAAAGCCGCCGCCGCCGGCCAGGGCCGCGACGCCGGCCGCCAGCTGGGCCGCCTCGAACGGCGACAGCTGCGAGGCCGACCGGCCGAACAGCACCTGTGACAGGATCTCGTCCTGGGGCAGAGCGGGGGTCGAGGTCAGGGCGATCTTGGGCTCGGCCGCCGTGCCGGTCACGTCGATCGAGGCGGTCAGGGCCGGGTCGTCGCGCGTGGCCGACAGGTTCAGCCGGATCTGCTCGGGGTTGGTCGACAGGCTGACCGTGCCGCGGTCGTCGAACACGAAGCGCTTGCCGGCGAACTCATAGTCGCCGCGCACGACGTTGGCCGTGCCGGTAAGTTGCGGCTGGGCGACCGTGCCGCGCACCCGGGCGTTGACGTCCAGCACGACGTTCAGGCCCCGCCCGGTCACGCGCACCTTGCCGCCCTGGGATCGCAGGGCGATGTCCAGGCCGATCTGCGGGCCGCCGCGCCGGGTCTCGGTCTCCTCCGGATCGCCGCCGGGGCGATTGATCTCGACCACGTCCATCGAGACGATGCCGGTCTCGCCGGGCACCTCGGGCTCGATGCGGGCCTCGTCCACGTCGATGCGGCCGCTGAGCTGGATGTTGCCGTCCTGGCCGCGAACGATGGTGATGGGCCCCGACGCCCGTGCCTCGGCGATGTCGTTGTCGATGACCCGGAAACGGCCGAGGGTCAGCTGGGCGTTGGAGCCGGAGCCCTCGCGCAGGCCGACGCGGCCCTGGCCCGAGACCTGGCCGCCGGCCCCGTCGTTGGCCGAGAAGGTCTCGATCACGGCCGTGGTGTCATCGAACGAGGTGCGCAGCGTCAGGTCGTCCAGCAGCAGGCCGATGGCGTTCTCGCGATAGCTGCCCTGGGCCAGGTCGAAGCGGCCCCGGATGCGCGGCGCGTTCAGCGTGCCCGCCAAGGTCGCCTGACCGTTCACCTGGCCCGCCAGGCTGCGCTCGCCGCCCAGGAACAGGTCCCAGATCGGCTGGATCTGGCCGGTGATCGACACCTGACCCGACATCTCGCGCGTGCGGGCGATGGCCAGGCGCAGGGGCGCGGCCGAGGTCTCGACCGGCAGGACGACGTTGGCCGAGGCCTGGACGGCGCCCTCGTCCACGGCGTTGGCGCGGATGGTCAGGCTGTCGCCGACCAGGGTGGCGTCCACGCGTCCGTCCACCGACAAGCCCCGGGGCGCGTCGATGCTGCGCAGGTCCTGCAGCGTCAGATTGGCCGAGCCGGACAGGTCGTCGCCGGCGCCGCGCAACGCCAGCCGCCCGGTCACCCGGCCGCGCAGGTCGGGCGAGACGGAGCCCAGGTCCACGCTGGTCAGGTCGGCCTGGATCACCGAGGTGTCCGCGTCCTGGCGCAGGTCGGCCGTCAGCACGCCGCCGCCGACGCCCAGGTCGATCCGCGCCGCCCGCGCCTCGCCGTCCAGGGTGACGGTGGCGGGATTGCGGGTGGTGAAGGCGACCTCGCGCACCCGGCCGCCGCCGCGCAGGTTCAGGCTGTGGGCCTGGCCCCGCCGCGAATAGACGCCGGCGCCGTTGAACTGGACGGGCGTCTCCCCGCCGACGTCGAGCGCCAGGGTGAACGGCAGGTTGCTCAGCGTGCCGCGGCCGTCCAGCTCCAGGGTGCGGATGACGACGCTCTGGCCCGCCAGGCGGACGTTGCGGCCGCTGACGTCCAGCACGGCGGCCTCTGACCCGCCGCCCTCCGTCAGGCGGACGCGGCCGTTGGCCTGGCCGGCGGCCAGGAAGGCGCCGGGCCGGGCGGTGAAGCTGAGGTCGGCGCTGGAGGGGAAGTTGTCGGACAGGGCGATGTCGCCCTGGGCGGTCACGCCGCCGGCGTTCACGTCCACGTCGGTCAGGCGGATGCGCGAGCCGCCCAGGAAGAAGTTCCCCTGCGCCCGCGCCGGGCCGTAGTTCGAGCCGCTGGTCAGGGTGATCCGGCCGTCGGAGGCGTCGGCGCCCTTCCTGAAGCTCAGGATCAGGTCGGCGTCGGTCAGGGCCAGAGCGCCGGCGTCGATCCGCTCGAAACCCGCGGTCAGATCGACGCGCGGTTCGGCCAGGGTGCCGGTCAGGGCGCCGCGGCCGTTCATGTCCCCGCCGATCTCCACCGGGCCGGCGGCGAAGGGGCCGCGCGCGTTCCAGTCCAGCGCCAGGCGCAGGCGGCCCTCGGGCTCGATCAGCCCCTTGGCGCCCGCGCGGCCCTGGGCCCCGGTCAGTTCGCTCCGATCGACCTCGATCCGGCCGCCGTTGATCTTGCCCGCCAGCTGCAGGCGCGGCGCCCGGCCCAGCAGGCGGTCCAACTCGGACAGGCCCAACGTCATGTCGCGACCCCGACCGTCGAAGGTGACCACCCAGGGCGCGCCGGAGCGGGCGGAGGAGGCGCGGATGGGGCCGCCGAAGCTCCCCTTGGCCTGCGGCAGGACGCGTGCGGCGTCGGTCAGCCGCGCCTCGCCCCGGAAGCCCAGACCGCCCAGCAGGTTGCGCGAGCCCGAGCCTGTCAGCGTCAGGCCCTTGCCGCGCGCATCGATCTTCTCCAGCAGGATGGCGCCGTCCTTCATCCGCGCGGCCTCCAGCTGCACGCGGGGCGTCGGCCCCAGGAGACCGCCGATGATCCCCTCGGCCGCGCCGCCGTGGGCCCGCACGTCGGCGTCCAGGTCCATGCGGCCGTCGCGGACCTGGACGTTGACCGGCCCGGCGATGCGGGTGGCGCGATAGCTGGCCAGGTTGGCGTCCAGCAGGCTGGCCTGGCCCTGGAGCGACCAGGTGTGGGCGTCGCCCTTGAACAGGCCTGTATAGGCGGCGGGGCCGGCCACGTCCGACCCGACTAGCCGACCCAGCGACCGGGCGGCGATCTCCAGCCGCACGCCGTCGGGCGAGCTGCGGTCGGACAGGCGGATCAGCCCTTGCGCCTGGGAGGTGAGGTTGTCGGACACCAGCCGCCAGCCCACGCCCTGGAAGCCCTCATCATCGGCGTCGGGCACGGTGGCGAAGCCGAAGCGGGCGGTGCGGCCGACCCGCTCCACGAAGGGGGCCAGCAGGTCCGACCCGCTGAAGTCGAAATAGCCCGAGACGCGCGAGCCCTTCTTGCCGAACTGGCCATCGACGGTCAGGGGCGTGAACTGGCCGGTGCGGACCACGGCGTGGACGACGTCGGCGTTCAGGACGGCGACGGCGGTGAAGGGCTGGTCGGGCGAATAGCCCAGGGCGCCGGCCAGGGGGCCGCCTTGCGCCTCGTTGGCGCGCAGGTTCAGCCGCGTCTCCTCCAGCTTGCCGCCGAAGGTGGCGGCCAGACGCAGGAAGTCCCCGGGGCGGTTCAGGCTGTCGGCGTTGACCGTGGCGGACTTGGCGCCCCGGCGCGGGATGTCGGCCGCGCCCGACAGGGTCCAGCGGCCGTATTCGTTGGAGAAGCCCTCCATCAGTTCGACGTTGGCCGAGAAGCGGTCGATGTCGATGGAGATGGGCTGGGGGCTGGGCGGTTCGCCGCTGGGCGGGTCGATGACCGGCTGGCGCACCAGGCTGATGACGTCGGCGCTGATGTCGGTGGCGTGGAACCGGCGGGCTAGCAGGGGCCAGTAGGACCAGTCGACCCGCACGTTGCGGGCGTCCAGCCAGACGCCGTTCCGGTCGGTGACCGTCACCCGCTCCAGGGTGAAGTCGTCGAACAGGTCTCCCTTCAGCCCATAGACGTTGATCCGGCCGTAGCGGCTGATCTTCTGGCCCTGGACGAAGCCAGAGATCAGCTCGCGGCCGGCGTCCGAGACGATGTACATCCGCCCGCCCACCAGGGCCGCCGCGACCAGCAGGATCAGGCCGCCCAGCACGCAGCCGGCGACGAAGCCGATGGCCTGAAGGCGCGTGCGCTTCTTCTTCGCGGCCTTGGTCTCGGTCGGGACGGGCGTCTCGGCGCCTTCGGCGTCTGGCGGCGGAGTGTCGGTCAAAACGCCTGCCCGATGCTGATGTAGACCTGGAACGCCGGGTCGCCCTCGCGCTTGTCCAGCGGAATGGCGATGTCGCCGCGGATGGGGCCGAACGGCAGCTTGTAGCGCACGCCGACGCCCGCGCCGTAGCGCATGTTGGTCAGGTTCGGCGTCTCCTGGAAGCCGACCGCCCCGGCGTCGATGAAGGCCACGGCCTGGAAGCTCTCGCCGATGTCGCGGCGCACCTCGACCGAGGTTTCGAACAGCGACAGGCCGCCGCGCGGGGTCTGGTCGGGCAGTTCCGGATTGACGCCCTGGTATTCGTAGCCGCGCACCGAGCCGCCGCCGCCGGAATAGAACAGGCGGTCGGACGGGACGCTGAGCTCGGTCCCGCCGACGATGGAGCCGATGCGGACGCGGCCGGCCAGGACAGTGCGCGCCTGATCCTGGAGCGGCAGATAGGCGGTCGCCTGGCCTTCGGCGCGCAGGAACAGGATGTTGCTCTCGCCGGTCACGGCGGTCGGCTGGACCGAGGCCGTCACCCGCCAGCCCCGCGTCGGGTTCAGCGGATCGTTGGAATAGTCGAGATAGGCGCTGGTGCGGCCGGTGACGATGGCCAGGTCCCGGTCGAACGACACCGGCTGGGGCGGGACGGTCGTATAGTCGAACCGGTTCTCCTGATACTGGCCCGCGTCCAGGCCGATCCCGTAGTTGAAGTAGGAGGTCTTGCCGATCCGCTGCTGCAACTCGGCGTAGAGCACGGCGGCGGTGCGGACGTAGGCGTCGGTGTCCTCGTTCACGACGGCGGCGCCAAGCTTCAGGGTCCGGCCGGGCTTGCGCCAGTGCGGCAGAGACAGGTCGGCGCCCAGGCGGCTGTCGATGTCGGCCCAGCGGGCCTCGAGCCGCAGGGTGTCGGCGCGGGCCAGGCGGTTGTAGCGCGTCCAGATGAAGTCCACGCCGGTGCCCTCGGCCGTGGACCAGGTGGCGCCGGCCTCGAAGATGCGCCGGGGCCGGTCCTGCAGGGTGACGATCACCGGGCGGTGGCCGTCGGCGGTGGTCTCGGAAACCGGCGACAGGGCGACGCCCACGCCGTCATAGACGCCGGTGTCCAGCAGCCGGCGCTCCAGCTCGGCGACCTGCTCGGGGTCGTAGCGATCGCCCTCGTTCCACGGAGCCAGGCCGGCCACCCAACCCCGATTGGTGCGGCCGCGCGTGCGGACCTGCACCCCGTCCAGCAGCACCAGCCGGCCGGAGTTGATGCGGTATTCGGGCGCGACGGTGAAGGCGGCGTGATCGACCACCACCCGGCGCGGCTCGGCGACGGCGTCGGCGTAGCCGTCGCGTGTCAGGGAGGCCACGATGCGGCCCTCGCCCGCGATCACCTCGACCGCCCGGCCGGGATCGCCGGCCTTCAGGCCAATGGCCGCGCGGGCGTCGGCGGCGGACTCGGCGTCGGGCGCGGGGTCGGTCCAGCGAATGGTCGGCTCGGTCAG
>Ga0065721_10049716_pt1 | contig 28228 bp, 25 predicted proteins | sample Mesricmetagenome_FD_59108 | JGI IMG/M metagenome (GOLD analysis project Ga0065721, IMG submission 59108) | Mesophilic microbial community from rice straw/compost enrichment Sample: eDNA_1 v2 (version 2) | ecosystem: Engineered > Solid waste > Grass > Composting > Bioreactor | place: USA: Davis...
CCACTCGTTGTCGTACCAGGTCATGATGCGGACGAAGTTGCCGTCGATGACCTTGGTCTCGTTCAGCGCGAAGATCGAGCTGTGCGGGTCGTGGTTGAAGTCGGTCGACACCAGATCCTCGGAGTAGGCGCCGAGGATGCCCTTCAGCGCGCCGTTCGAGGCCTCGGTGATGGCCTTGCTGATCTCCTCGACCGAGGTCGGACGCTTGGCGGTGAACTTGAAGTCCACGACCGAGACGTTCGGGGTCGGGACGCGCATGGCGGTGCCGTCCAACTTGCCCTTCAGCTCCGGCAGGACCTTGCCGACGGCCTTGGCCGCACCGGTCGAGGTCGGGATCATGTTCAGGGCCGCGGCGCGGGCGCGGTGCAGGTCCTTGTGGTTCGTGTCCACGATCCGCTGGTCACCCGTGTAGGAGTGGATCGTGGTCATGAAGCCCTTCTCGATGCCGATCAGGTTGTGCAGCACGAAGGCCACCGGGGCCAGGCAGTTCGTGGTGCACGACGCGTTCGACACGATGCGGTGCTCGGCCTTCAGCTGGTCGTGGTTCACGCCGTAGACGACCGTGATGTCCTCGTCGGTCGCCGGGGCGGAAATCAGGACCTTCTCGGCGCCCGCTTCCAGGTGCTTTGCGGCGTCGGCGCGCTTGGTGAAGATGCCCGAGCATTCCATGGCGATCTGGATGCCCAGGTCCTTCCACGGCAGCTTGGCCGGATCACGCTCCTGGATGACCTTGATCGAGTGGCCGTTGACGATCAGCTCGCCGTCGCGGGTCTCGATGGTGCCGGGGAAACGGCCGTGCACGCTGTCGTACTTCAGCAGGTGGGCGTTGGCCTTGAGATCGGCGAGGTCGTTGATCGCAACGACTTCGACGTCCTTGCGGCCGCTCTCGTAAATGGCCCGCAGGACCAGACGGCCGATACGGCCAAAACCGTTGATCGCAACCCGAACAGCCATTGTTTTCCTCCAGTCTGGCATTCCCCGGCCCCGAACCTTCGGCTTGGGGCGGTTATTCCCAACCCCGGACCAGGCGGCCCGGGGTGCAGATAACGCAAACGGTGGCTCTTTTACAGGCGCGCCTTCGCCGCAGCCACCACAGCCTCGGCGGTAATGCCGAAGTGCTTGTAAAGCTCCTGATAGGGCGCCGACTCGCCGAAGCCGGTCATGCCGACGAAGGCGGTGCCGGTGGCGCCGGCAAAGCTCAGCCAGCGGTCCCAGCCCTGCCGGATCGCCGCCTCGACCGCGACGCGGACGCCGGTGCCCAGCACGGACGCCTGATAGGCCTCGTCCTGCGCCTCGAACAGTTCGAAGCTCGGCACCGACACGACGACGGTGCCCACACCTTCGGCCTGGAGCGCCTTGCGGGCTTCCATGGCCAGCGAAACCTCGGAACCGGTCGCGAGCAGGGTCACCTTGCGCTCACCCTCCGCCTCGGCCAGCACGTAGGCGCCGCGGGCGGAGCGGTTCTCGTCCGTGTGCTCGGTGCGCAGGGTCGGGACGTTCTGACGGGTCAGCGCCAGGACGGACGGGCCGTTCACGCGCTCCAGCGCGATCTGCCAGCACTCCGCCGTCTCGACCGCATCGGCCGGGCGCAGGGTCAGCAGGTTCGGGATGGCGCGGAGCGCGGCCAGATGCTCCACCGGCTGGTGGGTCGGGCCGTCCTCGCCGAGGCCGATCGAGTCGTGGGTCATCACGAAGATGGAGCGCTGCTTCATCAGCGCGGCCAGACGGATCGACGGACGGCAGTAATCGGCGAACTGCATGAAGGTGCCGCCGTAGGGGATGACGCCGCCGTGCAGCGCCATGCCGTTCATCAGCGTGGCCATGCCGTGCTCGCGCACACCGTAACGGACGTAGCGGCCGTTGAAGTCGCCGCGGCCCTTCACGTCGGCCGTGTTCTTGGCCTTGGTGTTGTTCGACGGGGTCAGGTCGGCGGAGCCGCCGATCATCTCCGGCACCGCCGGAACCAGGATGTCGAGCACGTTGCCGGAAGCGACGCGGGTCGCCCAGCTCGGCTTCTCCTCCGAAACCTTCTTCTTGAAGGCGGAGACCAGCTCGTCCAGACCGGCCGGGACGCCGCGGCCGACGGCGGCTTCGAAGGCCTTGCGGGCGGAGGCGTCCAGCGCGTCCACGCGCTGCGCCCAGGCGGCGAATGCGGCGTCGCTGCGGGCGCCGGCGGCGCGCCAGGCGTTCAGAACGTCGTCCGGAACGACGAAGGGCTCATGCGGCCAGCCGATGGCCTCGCGGGTGGCGGCCACCTCGTCGGCGCCCAGCGGCGAGCCGTGGCAGCCGTGGGTGTTGGCCTTGTTCGGCGCGCCCTTGCCGATGATGGTGCGGCAGGCGATCAGCGTCGGCTTGTCGGTGCTCTGCTGCGCGGCCTCGATGGCCTTGGCGACCGCTTCGGTGTCGTGGCCGTCCACGGAGATCGTGTTCCAGCCGTAGGAGCGGAAACGGGCCGGCGTGTCGTCGGTGAAGCTGAGGTCGGTCGAGCCGTCGATGGAGATGTGGTTGTCGTCCCACAGCACGATCAGCCGGTTCAGACCCAGGTGGCCGGCGAGCGAGCAGGCCTCGTGGCTGACGCCTTCCATCAGGTCGCCGTCCGAGGCGATGACGTAGGTGTAGTGGTTGACGAGGTCGTCGCCGAAGCGGGCGTTGGTGATGCGCTCGGCCAGCGCCATGCCGACGGCGGTGGAGACGCCCTGGCCCAGCGGACCGGTCGTCATCTCGATGCCGAGCGTCGGGTCGACCTCCGGGTGGCCCGGCGTCAGGCTGCCCAGCTGGCGGAAGCGCTTCAGCTCGTCGATGGTCATCCGCTCATAGCCGGTCAGGTAGGCCAGCGAGTAGATCAGCATCGAGCCGTGGCCCGCCGACAGGACGAAGCGGTCGCGGTCGGCCCAGGTCGGGTTCTTCGGGTCGAACTTCAGGAAACGGGTGAACAGCACCGTGGCGACGTCGGCCATGCCCATGGGCATGCCGGGGTGACCGGACTTCGCGGCCTCGACCGCGTCCATGGAGAGCGCGCGGATGGCGTTGGCCATGGTCTGGATGGGAGCGGGCGGGGTGGCGGCGGAAGCATCGGGCATCGGGCAGTGTTCCTGAAGAGACGTCCCAAGGAAGGGCGCGCAGGGCAGGGGGTGGCGGCAACACCGATTGGGCGGGAAACCAGGGTTTCCCGCAGAACGCGCGCACCATGCAGAAGCCTTGTGCGGAGGTCAACACGGGAATGGGGATGGCCGGCTGCCCTGCCGTGCAATTCAGGTTGACGACGGGGGATTAGCAGCCCAACTGTAATGCGTAAGATTTTATGCATGTGCGAATAGTCAAACCGCTCGCCAAGGTTCCCCGCCCATGGATTCGCTGAAAGCCGCATTGGACCGTCTCGCAAAAGCCGTGGATCGTCTGGAGCACGCCGCCTGCGCCCGCGAGGAACGGGTGACCAAGCGCGAGCAGGAGTTGACAGAATCCCTGCGTGAGGCCCGCACGGAGCAGGCCCGCGCCCAGGAAACGGCGGAGACCGTGTCGAAGCGGCTGGAGGCGGCCATTGGCCGGCTCGAAGCGGTGTTGGAGAACTGATCCGATGGCCCAGGTGGATATCGAGGTGAACGGCCGCGCCTACCGCGTCTATTGCGAGGACGGGCAGGAGGCGCGCCTGCGCGAGCTGGCCGCCTATGTGGACGCCAAGCTGAAGCAGGTGACCGGCGGCGGCAAATCCGGGTCGGAGGCGCAGATGCTGGCGCTGACCGCCATCGTGATGGCGGACGAGATGCAGGACGTCATGGCCGGCCGCGGGATCACTCCGGTGTCCAGCGTCAACGAGGCCGAAGTGGCCGCCGCCGTCGATAACGTCGCCCAACGCATCGAAGAGGTTGCCGCGCGGCTCGAGCGCGCCTAGATTAGTACACGGAAGGTCGCTGCCTGGTTCGTCAGGTCGCAATAATCCCCAGGGCCGATAATCTAGACTCTCGGGAGCTGTCCCTGCCCGGACCGTGGTCCGGGTACACGGCGCCCACCTGCTCTGCAGGTCATGGAGGATAGGCATATGCCAACGGCCGAGGCGGCACCTTCCACCTCATTCCCCTGAATCGCTCCCCCGCCCAGACGATGACCGCCCCGCGCCCGGCCAAGGACGCCGCCCGAGCCCAGGCGCGCGCCGCGCGCGATGCCATCGCCGACAGCCTGCGTCCATTGGCCGCAGCCGGCGTGCGGGACCGCTTCATGGCCGACGTCGCCGGGACGGCTGGCTCGGGTGCCGGCATCAACCTGCCGGAAGGGCCGATCGCCGGCTATTGGCCATTGGGGTCGGAACTCGACGTCCGGCCTCTGCTCCTCCATCTTAGAAGCTTCGGGCGCCCCGTGGCGCTGCCCGTGTCCGGGCCGCGCGGGCAGGCGCTGACCTTCCGCGCGTGGGACCCGGCGGTGCCGCTGGCCGCTGGCCGTTACGGCATTCACGAACCGGCTGCGGACTGCCCGGAGGTCGTGCCGGCGGTGTTGCTGGTGCCATTGCTGGCCTTCGACCGCACCGGACATCGGTTGGGCTACGGCGCCGGCTATTACGACCGGACGCTGGACGCCTTGCGCGCCGTCCGGCCGGTTCTGGCGGTGGGGGTGGCCTTCGCCGCCCAGGAAGTGGACGCGGTGCCCTGCGCCGACCACGACGAGCGTTTGGATTGGATCGTGACGGAGCAAGAATCGCTCCGCATTTCGCAGTGAAGGTTGGGAACGATGCGGCTTCTGTTTCTGGGTGACGTGGTGGGTCGGACGGGGCGCGACGCGGTGGTCGCGCACATGCCGGCCCTGAAGGAGCGGCTGGACCCCGACCTGACCGTGGTGAATGGCGAGAATGCGGCGGGCGGATTTGGCATCACCGTCAAGATCGCCGAGGATTTCTTCAACGCCGGCGTGGATGTGGTGACGCTCGGCAACCATTCCTGGGACCAGAAGGAACTGGTGGCGGCCATCGACCAGCAGCCGCGCATCATCCGCCCGCTGAACTACCCGGAGGGCACGCCGGGGCGCGGATTCGTGCTGCTTCAGGCGCGCGGCGGGCGCAAGGTGCTGGTCATGAACGTGATGCTGCGCCTGTTTATGGACCCGCTGGACGATCCCTTCGCGGCGGTGGACCGGGTGCTGCGCGCCCACCGGCTGGGTGCCGGCGGGGTGGACGCCATCCTCGTGGACGTGCACGGCGAGGCGACCAGCGAGAAGATGATCATGGGCCATTTCTGTGATGGCCGCGCCTCGCTGGTGGTCGGCACGCACAGCCATGTGCCGACCGCCGACCATATCGTCCTGAAGGGCGGCACCGCGTATCTGACCGACGCCGGCATGTGCGGCGACTACGACAGCGCCATCGGCATGAAGAAGGAAGTCGCCATGGCGAAGCTGATCCGCAAGCTTCCCACCGAGCGCCTGAGCCCGGCCGAGGGCGAGGCGACGGTCTGCGGCTGCTATGTCGAAACGGACGACCGCACCGGCCTTGCCATCAGCATTCAGCCGTTGCGGCTCGGCGGGCGCCTGAGCCAATCTATGCCGACGAGAAGCTGAGCGGCTGACCTCGGGGCACGTCTTGTTGCCCGGCCGCAACGGTGGGGCGAGTGCCGCGGCGGGGCCAGGGTGGTGCCCCAATCTCGCCATATTGACTTTCTAAATGGGTAGGTGTCGTCTCCGCCGCTCAAAGCGTGCGGTGGCGCACAAGAACTGGTACATGTGTCCCACCGCTTTCCAAGCTGTTTCACTAGACCTTGTATCTTTGAATCCATCTGGGGCTCGTTCGACGCATGGCCGGTCATAGCCAATTCAAGAACATCATGCACCGCAAAGGCGCACAGGACGCCAAGCGGTCGAAGATCTTCAACAAGCTCGCGCGCGAGATCACCGTCGCCGCGAAGGGCGGCCTGCCGGACCCGGCGGCCAACCCGCGCCTGCGCGCGGCCATCCTCGCGGCCCGCGCCCAGAACATGCCGCGCGACCGCATCGAGCGCGCGATCAAGCAGGGCACGCCGGGCGGCGGTGACGACGCGAACTACGAAGAGGTGCGGTACGAGGGTTACGGCCCCGGCGGCGTCGCACTGATCGTCGAGGCGCTGACCGACAACCGCAACCGCACCGCGTCGGAAGTGCGCTCCGCCTTTACGAAGTACGGCGGCTCGCTGGGTGAGACCAACTCGGTGAGCTTCATGTTCAGCCGCGTCGGCGCCCTCTACTACCCGGCTTCGGCCGCGGCGGCGGATGCCGTGTTCGAGGCGGCTCTGGAGGCTGGCGCCGACGATGTCTCGTCCGACGAGAGCGGCCACGAGATCACCACGTCGGTGGAGAGCTTCGCCGCGGTGCGCGACGCGCTGGAAGCCAAGTTCGGCGGCGCCGAAAGCGGCCGCCTGACCTGGAAGCCGCTGAACACCGTCGCCCCGTCGGAAGACGCCGCCGCCAGCCTGCTGAAGCTGCTGGACGTGCTGGAGGACAACGACGACGTCCAGACCGTCGAAGGCAACTTCGACATCTCCGACGAGCTGATGCAGAAGCTGACGGCCTAAGCTAAGCGGCGGCTTGGAAAGCGGAGGAAACCGGAGTGCTGGGGCAGGCCGGAAGGACCGGGGCGGTGCAGCAACCGCCCGTACGCCTCTTGGGGCTCGACCCCGGCCTGCGGCACACCGGCTGGGGCGTCATCGACGTGGCCGGCAACCGCCTGACCCACGTGGCCGACGGCGCGGTCCATTCGGAGGACGGCTGCCCGCTGGCGGAGCGGCTGTGCCAGCTGCACGACGCCCTGACCCAGGTGCTGGAACGCTACCGCCCCGACGAGGCGGCGGTGGAGGAGACCTTCGTGAACACCAACGCGGTCTCCACGCTCAAGCTCGGGCAGGCGCGTGCGGTGGCGCTGCTGGTGCCGGCCCTGGCCGGCCTGTCGGTGGCCGAATACGCCAACAACATGGTGAAGAAAGCCGTCGTGGGGCAGGGTCGCGCCGACAAGACGCAGGTGCAGGCGATGGTTCGCCTGCTGCTCCCGGGCTGTGCGATCACCACGCCGGACGCGGCGGATGCGCTGGCCGTGGCCATTTGCCACGCGCATCATCGGCAATCGATTTTGGCGTGGACGCCGACATCCACCCTCTCCCCCCCGGTGAGAGGGCAGGGTGAGGGGGCACGGCTCCTGACGCGTTCCAAGTCTGTCGGCGTTCCCCCCTCACCCCAACCCTCTCCCCGGGGGGGAGAGGGGGCTTTGGCAGCCCTGTCGCAGATCAAGTCTTCGGAGAAGCAGACGACGCGTGCGCGTCAGCTTCGGCGCGATTCCACGGAAGTGGAAAAGCTGCTGTGGCAGCGGCTGCGCAACGCGCAGATGGGAGCCAAGTTTCGCCGGCAGGAGCCGATCCTCGGTTTCACCGTCGACTTTGTCGCCCACGATCACCGGCTGGTCATCGAATTGGGCGGCGGCCAGCACGCCGAGCAGGCGCAATATGACGAGCGGCGCACGCGCATGCTGGAGCAGGCGGGCTTCCGCGTCCTTCGCTTCTGGAACAACGAGTTGAACGAAAATCTGGAAGGCGTGCTTGAGACGATCAAGGCACGCCTCGACGAGACCACCATCCTGCGGCGCCAACCTTCCGGCAAGGAGAGCATTCCATGATCGCCAAGCTCACCGGCATTGTGGATTCGGTCGGCACCGACTGGGTGGTCGTGGACGTCAACGGGGTCGGCTATCAGGTGGCCTGCTCCAACCGGACGCTGTCGCGGATGGGGACGGGCGAGCGGGTCGCGCTGGTGGTGGAGACCTTCATCCGCGAGGACCGCATCACCCTCTACGGCTTCGGCGACAGCGCGGAGCGCGACTGGTTCCGGCTGCTGACGACCATCCAGGGCGTGGGCTCGCGGCTGGCGCTGTCGATCCTCGGCATTCTCGATCCGGACCAGCTGACGCGGGCCATCGCGGCGCAGGACAAGACGGCGCTGACCCGTGCCGACGGCGTGGGGCCGAAGGTGGCCGCGCGCATCGTCAACGAACTGAAGGACAAGGTGGGCAACCTCGCCCTCGGCGCCTCCGCCGCGACCGCTCCGGCGGGTGGCAAAGCGGCGCCGGCCGGCGGGGCGGCCCCAGGAAGTTCAGCGGACAACACGGCCATGGCTGACGCCGTGTCGGCCCTCGTCAACCTCGGCTACGGCCGGTCGGAAGCGTTCGGCGCCGTCGTGGCCGCCGGGCGCAAGCTGGGCGACGGGGTCGGCGTGTCGGAGCTGATTCGCCACGGCCTTAAGGAACTGAGCCAATGACGGCCGATCAGAACGGCAATCACAACGGTCATCAGGGCCCGGACCGGCTGGTGCAGCCCGGCCAGGGTGCCGGCGACTCCGGTGAAACCTCGATCCGTCCGCTTTCGCTTGCCGAGTTCATCGGCCAGCGGCAGGCGCGCGAGAACCTGTCGATCTTCATCCAGGCGGCGCGGTCGCGCGGCGAGGCGCTGGACCATGTGCTGCTGTTCGGCCCGCCGGGCCTGGGCAAGACGACGCTGGCGCAGATCGTGTCGCGCGAACTGGGCGTGGGCTTCCGCGCGACCTCCGGCCCCGTGATCGCGCGGGCGGGCGACCTTGCCGCGCTGCTGACCAACCTCCAGCCGCACGACGTGCTGTTCATCGACGAGATTCACCGCCTCAATCCCGCCGTGGAAGAGGTGCTGTATCCGGCGATGGAGGATTTCCAGCTCGACCTCATCATCGGCGAAGGGCCGTCGGCGCGCTCGATCCGCATCGACCTGCCGCCCTTCACACTCGTGGGCGCCACGACGCGCTCCGGCCTGATCACGCGCCCTCTGCGCGAGCGCTTCGGCATCCCGGTGCGGCTGCAATTCTACGAACCGGACGAGCTGGAGCTGATCGTGCGCCGCGCCGCCGGGGTGCTGGGCATGGGCATCACGCCGGAAGGCGCGCGGGAGATCGCCAACCGTTCGCGCGGAACACCGCGCGTGTCTGGCCGATTGCTGCGCCGCGTGCGCGATTTCGCCGCCGTGGCCGGCGTGCCGGAGGTGGACGCGCGCGTCGCCGACGCCGCGCTGACCCGGCTGGAGGTGGACCGCCTCGGCCTTGACAGCATGGACCGGCGCTACCTCGGCATCATTGCCAACAACTACAACGGCGGCCCGGTCGGTGTGGAGACGCTGGGTGCTGCGCTCGGCGAGCAGCGCGACGTGCTGGAGGAGGTGGTGGAGCCCTACCTGATCCAGCAGGGATTCCTGCAGCGCACCCCGCGCGGGCGCATGCTGACCGACCAGGGGTTCCGTTATCTGGGACTGAATCCGCCGGCGCAGCCCACGCGGCAGTTCGATCTTCTGGACAAGCTGTCCGATCCGGGGGAGGGCGACGATGCGTGATGCGCCCCAAGCGGACGGGACAATTCTGTCGGGCTGGTTTGACGAGAACGCGCAGCACCGCTTTCCCCTGCGGGTCTACTACGAGGACACGGACGCCGGGGGCATCGTCTACCACTCCAACTATCTTCGCTTCGTCGAGCGGGCGCGCACCGAAATGCTTCGGCTTGTCGGCTTCACCAACGCCGGCCTGATGGAAAGCAACGGTGTGTCATTTGCGGTACGACGGGCGGAGATCGATTTTGTCGCTCCCGCCAAGCTGGAGGATACGCTTGAAGTGGTGACGCGAATCACCGATACCGGCGGTGCCTCCTTCGCAGTTGCACAAAACGTCCGCCGCGACGGCCGAGACCTCGCGCGGGTGGCGGTGCAGTTGGCAATGATCAACCGGGCCGGACGTCCCGCGCGCCTGCCGGTGCCGGTCCGCGAGGCGCTCAACGAACTGTACTCAAGGCAGAAGCGAGACTGACAGCGATGGAGAACGCTCTAAACTCCGCCCAGGTGGTCGGGGCCGCGGCAAAGGTCCACGATCTCACGATGTGGGGCCTGTTCTGGCAGGCCGACCTGATCGTCAAGGTCGTTATGCTGATGCTGTTCGTTGCCTCGGTGTGGTGCTGGGCCATCATCATCGAGAAGCTGATGCGCATCCGCCGCCTGAACGCCCAGGCGGACGCCTTCGAGGAGAGCTTCTGGTCGGGCGGCTCGCTGGACGCGCTGTACGACCGCATCGGCCAGCACCCCGCGGATCCGATGTCGGCGACCTTCGCCGCCGGCATGCGCGAATGGCGCCACGCCGCCGATCGCGGCATCGGCTCCATGAAGGGCTCGCTGCAGCAGCGGGTCGAGCGCGTCATGTCGGTCACCATCGGCCGCGAGATGATGCGGGCCGAGCGCTACATGACCTTCCTCGCCTCGGTCGGCTCGACGGCGCCGTTCATCGGCCTGTTCGGCACGGTGTGGGGCATCATGAACTCCTTCACCTCGATCGCCGCGTCGGGCAACACCAGCCTCGCCGTCGTCGCGCCGGGCATCGCGGAAGCGCTGTTCGCCACCGCGCTGGGCCTCGTGGCCGCCATCCCGGCGGTGATCTCGTACAACAAGATCTCCACCGACCTCGGCCGCTACGCGGACCGCCTGGACACCTTCGCGGGCGAGTTCTCGGCGATCCTGTCCCGCCACCTCGAGGAGCGGGGAGCCGCCTGAGATGGGAGCCCAGCTCGCAGGCAGGGGCGGCCACGGACGCGGCAAGCGCCGCAGCTACCGGGCGATGTCCGAAATCAACATGACGCCGTTCATCGACGTCATGCTGGTGTTGCTGATCGTCTTCATGGTGGCGGCGCCCATGCTGACCGTCGGTGTCCCGGTCGATCTGCCGAAGACCAACGCGGCGCCACTGGAGGCGCAGAAGGATCCGCTGTTCGTCACCGTGCAGTCCGACGGCCGCGTCTTCGTGCAGGAGACGGCGGTGGAGATGACCAACATGGTCCCGCTGCTGATCGCCGTCACCAACAACAACCCCGAAGCCCGCATCCTGGTGCGCGGCGACGCGAAGATCGCCTACGGCAAGATGCTGGAGGTCATGGGCACCATGAGCGCCGCCGGCTTCAAGAAGGTCGGTCTCGTCGCCGAGATGCCGAACGGCCCGACCGCGGCCGGACCGCGCGTCGGCGCCGGTGGCCCCACGCCCAAGCGCTGAGCCAAGGCCCGACCCACCATGCGCAAACCCCTGATCGCATCGGCAACGCTGCACGTCGCGCTCATCGCGCTGTTCGTGCTGGGTATGCCACCCAGCGATCGCAAGCTGGAGATGCCGGCGTCCATCCCGATCGAGATCGTGGACATGGGCGAGGTGACTCAGGCCGCGCGCGTCGACAAGGGCGAACCCAAGCCGCAACCGCCGAAGCCGCCGGTGCCGGACGCCAAGCCGACGCCGCCGGCCCCGCAGCCGCCGGAACCGGTGAGCGAGGCGCCGCCCCCTCCGCTCAAGCCCGAGCCGAAGGTTCCGGAGCCGCCGAAGGTCGCCCAGGTGCCGCCGCCCCCGCGCGAGCCGACGCCGCCGCCCAAGCCGACTCCGCCCCCGCCGCCGCCCGATCCGGAGCCTGCGCCGGTTCCGAAACCGCCGGAGCCCAAGCCGGAGCCGAAGCCCCAGCCTCCGAAACCGGAACCGCCCAAGCCCGAACCTCCGAAGCCGGAGCCACCGAAGCCTGAGCCTCCCAAGCCCGAGCCCCCAAAGCCGGAGCCGAAGAAGCCGGAGGCCAAACCCGCTCCCGAGCCGCAGAAGCCGGAACCGAAGAAGCCGGAAAAGGCGCCCGAGAAGGAGGTGGCGAAGGCCGACCCGTTGGCCGACCTGCTGAAGAACGTCCAGAAGAACGCGCCGAAGAGCGCGCCCGCGGACACCAAGGCGGACGCCAAGCCGACCCAGCACGCCGCCGCCCCGTCGGCGCCGTCCGGGGCCGCGAAGGCCGTCAATGGCCCCGACAAGCCCTTCAAGCCGTCGGGACGCGCCATCGATGGCATCCGTGGCGCGGTGAGCAAGAACTGGAACTTCGATCCGGGCCGCAAGGACGCCGGAAACATGCAGGTGGAGATCATCGTCGAGCTGGGACGCGACGGCTCGGTGCTGAACGCGACGATCAACGAGAAGTATCGCTCCCGCTACATGTCGGACGCGGCCTTCCGTGCGTCGGCCGACGCGGCGCTGCGCGCGGTCAAGCGGGCCAGCCCGCTGCCGATCAACGAGTTCTCCGGCGATTTCACGCCCGCCAAGTATGAAGAGTGGCGTTACTTCGTGTTCAATTTCGACCCGAGGGATATGTTCTGACCATGACGAAGAAGACGAGGCTTTTGCTGAAGTTCGCCGGGTTGACCGGCGCTCTGCTGCTCGCCCTCGGCGTCGCGGCGCCCGAACCGGCGCACGCCGAGGTGCGCATCGACATCACCAAGGGCGTGGTCGAGCCGTTGCCGATCGCCATCACCAGCTTCGCCGGGGGCGGCGGGCGTGAGGCGCAGATCGGCTCCGACATCTCCAAGGTGGTTTCGGCCGACCTGGAGCGGTCGGGCCTGTTCCGTCCGCTCGATCCCAAGGGCTTCCTGCAGACCCCCGACCAGCTCCGCTCCGGCGAGCCGCGGTATCAGGACTGGCGCGCCGTCGGTGCGCAGGCCCTGGTCGCCGGCAACACCACCGCCATGGGTGACGGCCGCATGAAGGTCGATTTCCGCCTGTGGGACGTGGCCGCCGGCCAGTACATGCAGGGGCTGAGCTACACCGCGACCGCCGACAGCTGGCGCCGCATCGCCCACATCGTTGCTGACGCGATCTACAAGCGTCTGACCGGCGAAGAGGGCTATTTCGACACGCGCGTCGTCTATGTGGCCGAATCCGGTCCGGCGAACGCGCGCAAGAAGCAGTTGGCCATCATGGACCAGGACGGTGAGAACCATCAGTTCCTGACCGACGGCCAGACGCTGGTCCTGACGCCGCGCTTCTCGCCGACGGCGCAGGAAATCACGTACATGTCGTTCTTCAACAAGAAGCCGCGCGTGTACCTGTTCAACATCGACACCGGCCGCCAGGAAGTCCTGGGCGACTTCCCGGGCATGACCTTCGCGCCGCGCTTCTCGCCGGATGGCAACAAGGTCATCATGAGCATGGCGCAGAACGGCAACACCGACATCTACAGCCTGGACCTGCGGACCCGCCGCCAGACCCAGCTGACCGATTCGCCGGGCATCGACACCGGCCCCAGCTATTCGCCGGACGGCCAGCGGATCGTCTTCGAGTCGGACCGCGGCGGCAGCCAGCAGCTGTACGTCATGAACGCCGACGGCTCGGGCGTGAAGCGCCTGACCTTCGGCGAGGGCCGCTACGGCACGCCGGTGTGGTCGCCGCGCGGTGACCTGATCGCGTTCACGCGTCAGCGTGGGGGCAGCTTTGCGTTGGGCGTAATCCGTCCCGACGGCACGGGTGAGCGCATCCTGACCGAGTCCTTCCACGTGGAAGGCCCGACCTGGGCGCCCAACGGCCGCGTTCTCAGCTTCTTCCGTGATGTCCCGAGCGGCGATGGTCGCGGCCGGAGTGCGAAGCTCTACACCATCGACGTCACCGGCGCGAACGAACGGCGTGTGATTACTCCGCTGGATGGCTCCGATCCCGCATGGTCGCCCTTGATTCCCTAGTGGAGTAGCCCTATTTTGCGCGCGCAAGATCGACGCTTAAGACGAAGGTCGGAAGTTCGTATTTCCGTCGGGGTCTGGCGGAAGTCGGCGTCGCTCGCTCTCCACAGTCCGGCCATAACATCGAGTGTCGCTTAGGGGGTCATTAGACATGCGCATTAAGTATCTGAGCCTGATCGCCGCCGTCGCGCTGGTCGCCGCTTGCGAATCCGCTCCGAAGGACGCGGGCAACGCCGCCGGCACCGGCACCCAGCAGACCAGCTCCATCCGTCCGGGCTCGCAGGAAGACCTCGTCGTCAACGTCGGCGACCGCGTCTTCTTCGGCTTCGACCGTTACGACCTCGCTCCGGAGGCTCGCGCCACCCTGGACCGCCAGGCTTCGTGGCTGAAGCAGTACCCGAACGTCACCGTGACCATCGAGGGTCATGCTGACGAGCGCGGCACCCGCGAGTACAACCTCGCCCTGGGTGAGCGTCGTGCCAACTCCGTGAAGAACTACCTGGTCGCCGGCGGCATCAACCCGTCGCGCGTCAAGGTCATCTCCTACGGCAAGGAGAAGCCGGCCGTCCTCGGTTCGAACGAGGCCGCTTGGGCTCAGAACCGTCGTGGCGTGACCGTCGTCGACTAACGACGGCACCCATCCGGGTACCAAGAAAACGCCGCTCCGGAGCAATCCGGGGCGGCGTTTTCTTTTTGGCGCGGTTTTGAACAAACGGCGCCAGGGCGGCATAGCCGCTATTTGATATGCATAGCTGAAAATCACCACCGTGCATGGCGCGCGCAGTTCTGGTAAACAGCCGCCTTAGTTTCGCCCGCTTGCCCCGGCACGATTTTCACGACGGCATACCCCGCCCGGACAGGACCCTGACGCATGACCAAGACCTCTTCCTTCGCCGCTCTGCTGCTTGGCGGCCTGCTGTGCAGCGGCTCCGTGTACGCCCAGACGACGTCGATGCAGGAAAGGCTCAGCCGCCTGGAGTCGGGGGTTGCGGCGCTGGGTAGCGAGAGCGGTCGGATCGAGGTGGCCCAGGCCTATCCGCGCACCAACAGCTGGAACCAGACGGCCCAGAGCGCCGAGATTCCGCCGTCGGTCGCTGCCGACTTCGAGGTGCGGTTGCAGAAGCTGGAGCGTGCCATGTCGGAACTGACCGGCCGCTATGAAGAGGCGACCTATCAGGTGTCGCAGCTCAAGGACCGGCTGGAGCGCATCAACAGCGACATCGACTTCCGTCTGAAGGATCTGGAGACCAAGGGGGCTGGCGGATCCAGCGACCCGTTCGGCGGGCCGAAGCCCACCGCTGCCGCTCCGGCTGCCGCGGGCAAGGTGCCCGAAAAGGTTGTGGACAAGGCCCCGGAGAAGCCGGCGGACAAGCCGACGCAGACCGCGGCGGTCGCACCTCTGCCGTCCAACACCAGCCCCGACAAGCAGTACGAGCATGCCTTCGAACTGCTGCGCCAGTCCGACTACGACAAGGCCGAGAAGGCCTTCACCGAATTCCTGGCGAAGAACAAGGGCCACCAGTTGGCCGGCAACGCCCAGTATTGGCTGGGCGAGACCTACTACGTCCGCAACAAGTTCCAGGAGGCCGCCGTGGCCTTCGCCGAGGGTGTGCAGAAGTACCCGAAGAACTCCAAGGCGGCGGACAATCTCCTGAAGCTCGGCATGTCGCTGGAGCAGCTGAACCAGAAGAAGGACGCCTGCACGGCCTTCAACCAACTGATCAACAAGTTCCCCGAGGCGTCGGCCAGCGTGAAGCGCCGCGCGGATACGGAGCGCAGGCGCCTGAATTGCCCGGGCTGATCGAACCCGCACCGGTTTCACAGGACGAATTCGCCGCCCGCATGGCGCGGCTGGGGGGCTTTGAATCGAAGCCCCTTTTGGCTGTCGGCGTGTCCGGCGGCGCCGACAGTCTGGCGCTTGTTCTTCTGGCCCATGATTGGGCCGTGCGGCGGGGTGGTTCTGTTCTGGCCCTGACCGTGGATCATGGCCTCCGTCGGGATGCGGCGGAGGAGGCGGCCCAGGTGGGCCGCTGGCTGACCGCACGCGGCATCGCTCACGCTGTTTTGCGGTGGGAGGGGGAAAAGCCTGCCACCGGCATCCAGGCGGCGGCCCGTGCGGCGCGGCACCGGCTGCTGGCCGAGCGCTGCCAGGACGACGGCATCCTACATCTGGCGCTTGCCCACCACCGCGACGATCAGGCCGAGACGGTGCTGCTGCGTTTCGCGCGCGGGTCGGGCATCGACGGGCTGGCCGGCATGGCGCCGATTCGCTCGGTCGGCGGCGTTCGGGTGATCCGCCCGCTGCTCGACCTCCCGCACGGACGCCTCGTCGCGACCTGCCGCGCTCTCGGTCAGGATTGGATCGAGGACCCGTCGAATCGCAATCCAGCCTTTGCCCGTGCACGGCTGCGGGCGGCGACGGACGCGCTGGGTGCCGAGGGGCTCGATTCGGAGCGGTTGGCCGACACCACCCGCCGCGCCGCCCGCGCCCGCGCCGCCCTGGAGACGGCCGCCGCCGGCCTGCTGGCGGAAGCGGCGGATGTGCATCCCGAGGGCTGGATTCGGCTCGACCCCAAGCCACTGTTCACCGCGCCCGAGGAATTGGGGCTGCGCGCGCTGGTCCGCTGCATCGCCACGGTGGGCAGCGCCCCCTATCCGCCGAAGGCGGAGGCGGCGGAGCGCCTGTTCGCCGACGTGCTCCAGGGAATGATGAAGGGAAAGACGCTGGGGGGCTGTTGCATTTTGCCGCGCCGCGGTCATCTGGTGATCGCGCGCGAGCCGGCGGGTGCGGCCGAGCGCCTTGCCGTCGCGCCCGGCGATTCGGTCTGGTGGGACCGGCGATTCACGGTTCGCGTGGGGCCGGGGAGCGGCGAACCGCTCACCGTTGCGCGTCTTGGGTCGGAAGGATGGCGCGCGATGCGCGACAACATGCGGAATTCGCGGTCGCCGACGACGCTCCCGAACCTGCCTGAACCGGTGCGCGAATCGCTGCCTGCGCTGTGGGATGGGCAGGGGTTGCAGGGCGTGCCGTCGCTGGGTTTCTTTCGGGCGGGAAGCACCCTTTCGGCGGAGGCGTTCTTCACCCCGGCGGCTGCGTTGGCAGGGCCAGCTTTTCCGGTTGTTTCGGCCGGGGGCGGCATTATTTAATCTGGGAACGTGCCCGTAAGACCGGAGGGTGGGTCCCGTGTCGGCAGACCATTCGGCGCTGGGTTCGCAGAAAGGCTTTTGACGTGAACAATTTCGGCAAGAATCTCGCGCTCTGGATCATCATCGGGCTGCTGTTGGTGGCCCTGTTCAATCTGTTCCAGAGCTCCTCCACGCGCAGCCCGCAGACGACGGTTCCGTTCAGCGAGCTTCTCGCCGAAGTGGACCGCGGCCAGGTGGCCGACGTCACCATCAAGGGGAACCAGGTGTCCGGCCACTTCACGGACGGCCGGTCCTTCAGCACCTATGTCCCGCCCGAAGCCGGGCTGGTCGAGCGGCTGACGCAGAAGAACGTGCGCATCAGCGCGGTGCCGGACGACAGCAACGTGCCGTCGCTGTTCTCGGTGCTGCTGTCCTGGTTCCCGATGCTGCTGCTGATCGGCGTGTGGATCTTCTTCATGCGCCAGATGCAGTCGGGTGGCGGCAAGGCCATGGGCTTCGGCAAGTCGCGGGCTCGCCTGCTGACGGAGAAGGTCGGCCGGGTCACCTTCGACGACGTTGCCGGCATCGACGAGGCCAAGCAGGAACTGGCGGAAATCGTCGAATTCCTGAAGGACCCGCAGAAGTTCCAGCGGCTGGGCGGCAAGATCCCGAAGGGCGTGCTGCTGGTCGGCCCGCCGGGTACCGGTAAGACGCTGACGGCGCGCGCCGTCGCGGGCGAAGCCAACGTGCCCTTCTTCACCATCTCCGGCTCGGACTTCGTGGAAATGTTCGTCGGCGTGGGTGCGTCCCGCGTCCGCGACATGTTCGAGCAGGGCAAGAAGAACGCCCCCTGCATCATCTTCATCGACGAAATCGACGCGGTCGGCCGCCATCGCGGCGCCGGCCTGGGCGGCGGCAACGACGAGCGTGAGCAGACCCTGAACCAGCTGCTGGTCGAGATGGACGGCTTCGAGGCGAACGAGGGCGTCATCCTCATCGCCGCGACCAACCGTCCGGACGTGCTCGACCCCGCGCTGCTGCGTCCGGGCCGCTTCGACCGTCAGGTTGTGGTGCCGAACCCCGACGTGCTTGGCCGCGAGAAGATCCTGAAGGTCCACATGCGCAAGGTGCCGCTGGCTCCGGACGTGGACGCCAAGGTGATCGCGCGCGGCACCCCCGGCTTCTCGGGCGCCGACCTCGCCAACCTGGTGAACGAGGCTGCGCTGCTGGCCGCCCGCATCGGCAAGCGCGTCGTCGGCATGGCCGAGTTCGAGGCCGCCAAGGACAAGGTCATGATGGGCGCGGAACGCCGCTCCATGGTCATGACCGAGGAAGAAAAGAAGCTGACCGCCTATCACGAGGCCGGTCACGCCATCGTCGCCATCCACCAGCCGGACAGCGACCCGGTGCACAAGGCCACCATCATCCCGCGCGGCCGTGCGCTGGGCATGGTGATGCGCCTGCCGGAGGGCGACCGCATCTCCCTGTCGCAGGCCAAGCTGCACGCCGACCTGCGCGTCGCCATGGGCGGCCGCATCGCGGAAGAGCTGATCTTCGGCAAGGAGCGCGTCACCACCGGCGCCTCGGGCGACATCAAGATGGCGACCGACATGTCCCGCCGCATGGTCACGGAATGGGGCATGAGCGACAAGCTGGGCCCGCTGCTGTACGGCGAGCCGACGCAGGAGGTCTTCCTCGGCCACTCCGTCACCCAGCACAAGAACATGTCCGACGCGACCGCCCGCACGGTGGACGAGGAAATCCGCCGCATCGTGGACGAAGCCTACGGCGAAGCGCGCCGGATCCTCACCGAGAACATCGACCAGCTGCACACCCTGGCGAAGGGGCTGCTGGAGTACGAGACGTTGAGCGGTGAAGACATCTCCCGCCTGCTGCGCGGAGAGCCCCTGATCCGCGACGACGACCGGGAAAGCGGCTTCGCATCCCCGCCGAAGCAGCCGACCTCTTCCGGCCGGCGGGCGTCGGTTCCGACCTCCGGCACCAAGGAGAGCGGCGGCATGGATCCGGAGCCGCAGGGCACCTGATCCTCCCCACCAGTTCCTCCATCGCCAGAACCCGACGAACCGGCGCCCTTCGGGGCGCCGGTTTTCGTTTGGGCTGCTTTTGTTTGGGCCTGCAATGTTTGGGCGGGTGATCGACGGAGAGGTGGGCTATTCCACCGCCACACGCCGGGCCCGTTCCAGCGCAATGCCCAACTCGCCGGTGCCGAAGGGCTTCTTCAGGATCAGAAGATTTGCGACGCTGTCCAGCGGCAGGAAATCCTCGCCATAGCCCGTGGCCAGCACCACGGACAGGGAAGGGCGCCGCCGCCGCGCGTCCGCAGCCAGGGCCATGCCATCGTTGCCGGGCAGCCGCAGGTCGGTCAGCAGCACGTCGACAACCCCCAATTCGTCCAATAGGCGCAGCGCCTCCTCGGCGCTGGAGGCCTCCGCAACCACGTCGGCCTCGAGGTCCTCCAGCATCTCGATGGTGGACATGCGGACCAGCACATCGTCCTCCACGACGAGGACGCGCAGGCGGTTCATCGCCTTCGTGGTCGGCTCCGGTGCGGACGCGGCGGTCAGCGCCGCCCGGACGGCGCGCGCGAGAGCGTCCCGGCGGTAGGGCTTCGGCAGCAGGAGCGGCGACGGCACGCCGGGATCGTCCGCAGCGCACCGGCGCGTCGTGTAGCCGGAGGTCAGCAGCAGGCGCAGATCCGGGCGTTCCCGGCGCATGCGCCGGGCGAGGTCTGTTCCGGTCACGCCGTGCGGCATCACCACGTCGGTGAACAGAAGATCGACCGAGGCGCCGCCCTCCAGCAGCTTTTGCGCCTCCACGCCGTCGGCCGCGACCAGCACGCGGTAGCCAAGGCCCTGCAAGGCCTCCACGGCCATGGCGCGCACGTCGGCATCGTCCTCGACCACCAGCACCGTTTCGCCGGCCCCGCGGAGGCCGTTGGCATCCTCCTCCGGAATGGAGCCGAGGATGGGCAGGTCGTCGGCCGAGCGCGGCAGCCAGACCTCCACGGCCGTGCCCTGGCCGATGACGCTGTGCACGCGCACCTGTCCGCCGGACTGGCGGACGAACCCGTAAACCTGGCTGAGGCCGAGGCCGGAACCCCTGCCGACATCCTTGGTGGTGAAGAAGGGTTCGAAGACGCGGGGCAGAACCTCCGGCGCGATTCCGGTTCCGGTGTCCCGCACCGTCACCACGACATAGCGGCCGGGCGGCAGATCCGATGGTACGTCTGGCGGTGCTTCCGGGACGTTCCCGTTAGAAAGGTTGATCTCGCGGGTCGTGATGGTGATGCGACCGCCGGCCGGCGTGGCATCGCGGGCGTTGACGACGAGGTTGAGCAGCGCGGCCTCGAACTGCGCCACGTCGATGCGGCAGGGGCCGAGGGTGGCGTCGAGGTCAAGCTGGATGTCGACGGCTTCGCCGACGGCACGGCGGGCCAGGGCTTCCCCCTCGCGAATCAGACGGTTGGTGTCGGCAACTTCCGGCCGCAGGGTCTGACGGCGGGCGAAGGCCAGCAGTTGGCGGGTCAGCCGTTCGCCGCGCTCCGCTGCGGCCAGAGCCGCGGCGCTGAGGCGCCGGATGCGCTCCGGGGCGTCGTCGGTGCGGGCGATCAGTTCCAGGTTGCCGACGATTACGGTCAGCAGATTGTTGAAATCGTGCGCCACGCCGCCGGTCAACTGGCCGATGGCTTCCAGCCGCTGCGCCCGCGCCAGCGCCGCCTCGGCGCGTTCCCGCTCCCCGACCTCGGTCAACAGGCGGCGGTTGGTCTCTTCCAGGGCGCGGGTGCGTTCGCCGACCAGACGCTCCAGCGTGTCCTGCGCCATCCGCTGCCCGGTTTCCTCGACGGGAGGAGCGGCGTGTTGGAGGAGCGGTTCGTGCGGGCGCAGGAGCGCCACGCGCAGCCGGTGAGCTACCGCGATGATCGGCAGGCAACTCAGGCCGAACAACGCAAGACTGGCAAATTCCGTAGCGCCGGGCAGCGCCCCGTCATCGGTGTGAGGGATCAGAAAGGCCCAAGCAAGCAATGCGCCGGCAATGCAGGCGGTGATGCCGCTGGCGGCTCCACCGGCCAGGGCGGACAGCAGCACAGCCGGAAACAACAGGGCGCAGGGAAGAATGCCGCCGATAAGAGGATCAAGGGCCATGCCGATCAGAACGGCCGAGGCCACCAACGCAACGGCACCGCCATGCGCGGCCGCCGGAGTCGGGCGCAGCGTGATCAGCCGGTCCAGCCATCGCGCCTGCATGTCCATCGCCCAGCGCTCCCCATGTCGCCGTCGGCCGATACCGTTTTAGACGGTCGGGGCCGGTCCAGCCAAGGCTTCGCGCACGGATCCGCCTTCAGGGGTAGGCAAGCGCGCAGCCGGTGTGAACCGACCGAACAGGCGACGACAACGTATGAGGAGGAGGGGGGAAGATGGTGCTGCCAGAGAGGATTGAACTCTCGACCTCTCCCTTACCAAGGGAGTGCTCTACCACTGAGCTACGGCAGCGCCGAGTGACGGTTTTCGTGTGGGCCGCCGCTGGTGTGTGGCCCGCCGTCGAAGTGGCGCGGGTTATGCCACAGCCTTTCGGTCGATGCAAGCGACGATGCGGGCTTTGGGCAAGAAAAAGTGCGAAGAAAACCCCCTCCGCCGGCCGACCCGCCGGTCAACCCGGCAGGCCGGCCTGATTCACGCCGGCTTTGTTCGGGCCGGCCTTGTTCGAAGCGGCGATCTGGGCGTCTGCCGGAGGCAGAACGGCTTCCGCCCGGAAATCGGGGACGATGTTGGACAGGATGGTCAGCACCCGGTCCGCATCACCCGCGCGGGCCGCCGTTTCCAGCTCGCCCAGGGCCCGGTTGATGAGGGCGTAGTCGATCACCCGCGGGGAGGCGAGGAAGACGCCGTCGGCTTCCGTGCGGCTCGGCGCCTCGGCGGCCGTCAGGATTTCTTCGAACAGCTTTTCGCCGGGGCGCAGCCCGGTGAACTCGATGCGGATGTCCACGCCCGGCCGATAGCCGGCCAGCCGGATCATCTGGCGGGCGAGGTCCACGATCTTCACCGGCTCGCCCATGTCCAGAACCAGCACCTTGCCGCGGTCCTGGCCGCGCGCCACGCCGTGCGCGGAGGCCTGGAGCACCAGCTCCACCGCTTCGCGCACGGTCATGAAGTAACGGCGCATGTCCGGGTGCGTGACGGTCAGCGGCCCGCCGTTGGCAAGCTGGCGGGTGAACAGCGGCACCACGGAGCCGCTGGACCCCAGCACGTTGCCGAACCTGACGGTCATGTAGCGGGTGGCCGTCTCCGTCCCGTCGCGCGGCGGCAGCATGTCCAGCGCCTGGCAGTAGCATTCGGCGAACCGCTTGGTGGCGCCCATGATGCTGGTCGGGCGGATCGCCTTGTCGGTGGAAATCAGCACCATGGCCTGACAGCCGCCGGCCCGCGCCGCGTCGGCCACGTTGCGCGTGCCGATGACGTTGGTGAGGGCACCCTCCGCCGGGTTTGCCTCCACCAGCGGGACATGCTTCAGGGCGGCGGCGTGGAACACCATCGCCGGCCGCTGGGCCTGGAACAGGCGGAAGATGCGGTCGCGGTCACGCACGTCAGCGATGACCGCGTGCAGGTCCAGCGCCGGGAAACGCTCCCGGATTTCCATTTCGATGGAGTAGAGGTTGAACTCGCCGGCATCGACGAGGATCAGCGTCTCGGGCTGGAGCGCCGCGATCTGCCGGACCAACTCGCTGCCGATGGTGCCGCCGGCCCCGGTCACCAGGACGCGGCGGCCGGTGACGAGGCTGGAAATGGCGCCGCGGTCCAGGACGGCCTGGGGACGGCCCAGCAGATCCTCCAGCGCGATGGGGCGCACCTCGATCTTGCCTTCGCCGAGCGCGGATTTGAACTCGGTCAGGCTGGGCAGGCGCGCCAGGGCGAGGCCCAGGGATTCGGCTTGGTCCAGCAGGTCGCGCAGGACGGTGCCGGGGATCTCGTTCTGACCCTTGGTGACGATCAGGCGCTGCGGACGGTCGCCGTGGCGCGCCAGATCCTCGACCACGTCCGGCAGGTCGTCCGGGCCGCCCAGCACACGCACGCCGCGCACGGCGTGACCGACGCGCCGGCCCTTGTCGTCAAGCAGGCCGACGACGCGATAGGCGCCGCCGCCGTTCTGGTCGAGCGAGCGGATGAACAGCTCCGCCGCGTCGCCGACGCCGAGCAGAAGCACGGGAATCTGCGGGACGCCGGGGGTGTTGTCGCGCAGGCTCAGGCGGCGGTCCTTGAACAGGCGATACGCGAAACGCGGCCCGCCCAGCAGGACGATCTGAACGAACCAGAGGATCACCGGCAGGGAACGCGGCAGCGCCTCCAGCCGGGTGAGCAGGAACATCACCGCCACGAAGCAGAGAACGACGACCGAGACGGCGCGGATCAGCTGAAACAGATCGGGTATCGACGCGTAGCGCCAGATACCCCGGTACAGGCCGGAGAAGCGGTACACCACCGCGGCGATCAGGACCAGGATCGGCAGGCCCGTGATCAGCGGGTCCCTGTAGTAATCGAACGCCATGCCGCCGACGCGCAGATACAGCGCAACCACCAGGGCAACGGCGGTCATGCCCAGATCATGCAGGTAGACGAGGAACGCCCGCGGGGACGGAATGCGCATTCGTGTGACCTTAACTGTCGCTCACCGTGAGACCGCGAAACTTTTATCCGCTCAGCCGCGCAAAGCTTTGAACCATTCGGCGGTCAGGCGCAAGCCGTACGCCGGATAATAGGGCGGACGCCAGTTCAGCACGCGGCGAATGGCGCCGTCGTCGACCACCAGCGTTCCGGCGACGCGGTCCAGCACTGGCTCCCGCCGGGCCAGCCGCGCGAAACGCGCCAGCAGGGACAGCGGCACCGGAAACAGGCGGGCCGGCTTGCCCAGCGCGTCGGCGATGGCGCACACCAGCTCCGCCGTGGACATGGGGCGCCCGTCATGCACGAGGAAACGCCCGCCGGCCGCCTGCGGATGCGTCAGGCATTCCAGGATGGCGTCGGCGAGGTTGCCGACGTAGATCAGGCTGCGCCGGTTGTCGAGCGCGCCGAACGGCAGCGGAATGCCCAGGTCGACCGCCTGCAGCAGCTTGCGGAAATTGCCGCCGACGCCGGGGCCGTAGACCAGCGGCGGGCGGACCACCACCACCTCCAGCCCCGTGCGCATGGAAATCTCGGCCAGCGCGCGTTCCGCCTCCAGCTTGGAGATGCCGTAGGGGGAATGCGGGTCGGGGGAGGTCTCCTCGCTCAGCGGTTCCGGCCGGCTCTCGTCGGCCAGCGCCTTGACGCTGCTGAGGTAGACGAGGCGCTTCACCCCGGCCACGGCCGCGGCCTCGGCCAGCACGCGGGTGCCGGCCGTGTTCACCCGGCGGAAGGCGGCGAGCGGGTCGGTCGCCTTGTCCTTCATGACATGGACGCGGGCGGCCAGATGGACGACGGCGTCGATCCCCTCCAGCGCGGTGCCCCAGTTCGTGGTCGGGCCGATGTCGCCCACGGCGACCACGTCCTCAACGCCGGGAACGGTGGCGCCCGGCCGGCGCACCACGGCGCGGACGGTGTGGCCCCGCTCGATCAGCAGCGGGATGACCGTCCGTGCGACGAACCCCGTGGCTCCGGTGACGAGGACGCGCATCAGGCGGCCGCCCGAACAGGACGCGCCAGCAGCGCCAGCAGCAGAACCACCGCCGCCAAGCCCGCCGGCAGAACCGTCCAACCCGACGCCGTGCCCAGCAGCACCGACACCACGGCCAGGGCCAGCAGCGTCGCGTTCAGCGCCAGCACCAGCCGCACGACCTGGGCATGGTTGCGCCCGCGCTGCGTGGCCTTCTGGTAGAAGTGCTCGCGGTGGGCCTGCCAGACCTTCTTGCCTTCGACAAGGCGCCGCAGCAGCGTGAAGGTCGCGTCGGCCAGGAAGTAGGCGGGCACCAGCAGGGCCGCCGGCCACAGCCCGGCCGCGGCGAAGGACAGCAGCATCCAGCCCAGCGTGAAGCCCAGCGGGACGCTGCCCACGTCGCCCATGAAAAGCTTGGCCGGGTGCCAGTTCCACACCAGGAAGCCCAGCGCGGCCCCGGCCGCCGCCAGCCCGTACAGCCCCAGCGCCGGGTCGAGCCCGCCGACTGCCGCGACCAGGGCAAGACCCGCGCCGATGGTCGCGGCCTCGCTGCCGGCCAGCCCGTCGATCCCGTCCATGAAGTTGAAGAGGTTCACGAACCACAGCCAGCCGACCGCGGCGACCAGCCGGTCGGCCCACAGCGGCAGCAGACCCTGGAAGACGAGACCGTCGCCGGGCAGGGCGCTCAGCCCCGCCGCCACGGCGGCGATCTGCGTCAGGAAGCGCGGCGCCGGCCCCAAGCCGCGCCGATCGTCGATCCAGGAAATCGCCATCAGCGCCGCTGCCCCGACCAGGATCGGCAACGCCCGCATCCCGTCGCCGGTCGCCAGGGCGATCAGCGTCCAGGCCGGCAGAAGCGTCAGCATGACGCCCCAGCCGCCGCCGCGCGGCGTGGGAATGGAGTGGCTGGAGCGGTCGTTCGGGTGGTCCAGGATCGCGCGGTGCCGCAGATAGGCGAGCACCCGCCCGGTCAGCAGCCACGACATCCCAAACGTGGCGAGAAGGGCGAGCAGGCCGCTCATGACGCCTCCGCGACCGGAGCCGCCACGGACCGGTTGGCGTCGAGCAGCCGGCGGTACAAATCCACGGTCTTCGCGCCCACCCGGTCCGAGGCCATGTCGGATTCGACCATCCGGCGGCTGGCCGCGCCGAAGCGGCGGCGCAGGGTGGCGTCGCGCACCAGCACCTCCAGCGCGTCGGCCAGCGCCGCGGGATCGTCGGGCGGGACCAGCAGGGCATTCTCGTCGGCGTGCGCCACCTCGCGGCAGCCCGGCACGTCGGTGGCGACGATGGGGCGCCCGCAGGCAGCGGCCTCCAGCAGGCTCTTGGGCAGGCCCTCGCGGCGCGAGGCCAGTACGGCGATGTGGCAGCGCGACCAGACCTGCCGCACGTCGGCGATGTGGCCGGGCAGTTCGACGCCGGGCAGGGCGGACCAGCGGTCCAACTCGGCTTGCGTGATCGAGGTCGGATTCTCGGGATCGGGTGTTCCGGCCAGCAGCAGCGTGACGTCCAGCCCCTTGGCGCGCAGCCGCTGCTGCGCCTCGACCAGCGGACCGATGCCCTTGTCGGCGAGCAGGCGCGCAACGCAGCCGACGACCACCGGCGGTTCGGCCGGCTCCGGCATGGCCTGATAGTGGGCGGTGTCGACGCCGGAACCGCGGATGATCCAGGCACGGTCGTCGGGCAGCAGCCCGGCCGCCACCAGCATCCGCCGGTCATCCTCGTTCTGCAGGATGGTCAGGCTGTTCGGCCGCTTCAGCACGGTGCGCAGCAGCGGGCGCGCCACGGCACCGGCGACGCGGGACTTCAGCCCGCCAGTGCCGAGAAAGGCGGAGCCCAGCCCGGTCAGCGCGTTCACCACCGCCGGAACGCCGGCCAACCCGGCGGCCAGCCCGCCCAGCAGCACCGGCTTCATGGCGACGTGGTGGACGATGTCCGGCGCCTCCCGCCGGTAGAGCGCCGCGATCTCGCCGATGGCGGACAGGGCGCCGGCCGGGTTGATGCTGCGCCGGCTCCAGGACAGGGGGAGAACGCGGAAGCCTTCGGCGTCGATGCGCTCCCCATGCTTGTCCACGCGGGTGGCGACGGCGATGTCGAAGCCGGCATCGCGCGCGGCGCGGGCCATGGGCAGCCGATGGGACCAGAAGTACCAGTCCTCGGTGACCAGATAGATCAGCTTCGGATTCGCGCGCACGGGGCGTTTCTCAGGCAATGCCGTGATAGTCCTTGTACCACGCAACGAAGCGGGGCAGGCCGACGTCGATGGCGGTGGTCGGTTCATAGCCCAGGTCGCGGCGGCTGGCCTCGATGTCGGCGGAGGTCTCCGGCACGTCGCCGGCCTGGAGCGGCTCCATCTGCTTGACGGCCTTGCGGCCCAGCGCGTCCTCGATGATGCCGATGAAGCGCATCAGATCCTCGGTCCGGTTGTTGCCGAGGTTGTAGACCGCGTGGGGCGCGCCGTTGACGTCCGGCTTGGCCGGCCGGTCCAGCGCCGCCAGCACGCCGGCCGCGATGTCCTCCACAAAGGTGAAGTCGCGCTTCATCCGGCCTTCGTTGAAGACGCGGATCGGACGCCCGGCCATGATCGCGTCGGCGAACAGGTAGGCCGCCATGTCGGGCCGGCCCCAGGGGCCGTAGACGGTGAAGAAGCGCAGCCCCGTCGCCGGGAACTTGTAGAGGTGGCAGTAGGCGTAGGTCATCATCTCCGCCGCCTTCTTGGTGGCGGCGTAGATGGACATGGGGGAATCGACCCGGTCCTCGACCGAGAAGGGCATCTTCTTGTTGGCGCCGTAGACCGAGGAGGTGGAGGCGTAGACGAAATGCTTCAGCTTCGGCATGCGCCGCGCCGCTTCCAGCATCGCCACCTGACCGGTGACGTTGGCGTCCACGTAGGCGTAGGGGTTCTCCAGCGAGTAGCGCACGCCAGCCTGGGCGGCCAGATGCACCATGCCCGTCGCCTCGGCGAAGTCCGGTGCCAGCGCCTCGATCGCCGCGCGGTCCGACACGTCGGCCTTGATGAAGCGGAAGCCGGGGCGGGCGCTGAGGCGGGCCAGCCGCGCTTCCTTCAATGCGACCGAATAGTAGTCGTTGAGGTTGTCGAGCCCCAACACCGTCTCGCCGCGATCCAGCAGGGCCGCCGCGACATGCGAGCCGATGAAACCGGCCGCGCCGGTGACCACAATCGTCATATCCACCATCCTTGAGCGACACGCGCGCCTATTCGAATGCGCGTGTCTTCAGCCCGTCTTATGCCCGAGCCCGAGGCCGGATGCCAGCCCGCAAAAAGGAGCCGGCCGCTTGACAGCCGCAGGCCTCACCCGATCTACTGCCGCGACCTTCACCCGATGTCCGCCACCTGAAGCCAGCCTGGATTTCCATGCCGCCCAAGAAGAATCCCGCCAATCTCAACCCGCTCCAGCTCAAGACGCTGACACTCCTCCAGGAACTCGCCCGGCTGGAGCAGAAGCCGGCCGACGGCGAGGAGGGCGCCTTCCTGGTCACGGGCCTGCCGCACGCGCACGGCAACCACTTCCATCTCGGCAACGCCGTGGTCGCCACCCGCGACGCCTCCGGTCTCGGCAACGAGGCGGTGTGGGTGATCCTGGAGCGCAAGGGCATGGTCCGCCGCTCGCAGGATTTCGCGGTCATCACCGCCCAGGGCATGACCTACGAGACCGGCCTGCGCGACAGCATCCTGCACCGTTCCGACCACTAACAACAGGCAAAGCGCCGTGTGCGGCATCTGCGGCTTTCTGGCCGAGTCTGAACGCCGGCTCCCGGACGTCTCCGGGCACGCCGGCATGGAAGCCGTCGCGCGGCGCATGGCCGACACCATCGCCCACCGCGGCCCGGATGGGGACGCGGTGTGGGCGGACGAGGCGGCCGGAATCGCGCTCGGCCACCGGCGTCTCGCCATCGTCGAGTTGTCGCCGCTCGGC
>Ga0065721_10004905_pt1 | contig 28226 bp, 28 predicted proteins | sample Mesricmetagenome_FD_59108 | JGI IMG/M metagenome (GOLD analysis project Ga0065721, IMG submission 59108) | Mesophilic microbial community from rice straw/compost enrichment Sample: eDNA_1 v2 (version 2) | ecosystem: Engineered > Solid waste > Grass > Composting > Bioreactor | place: USA: Davis...
CGGGCGCTGTGGCGCAATACGCTGGAATCGTGCAGGCTTAGCCGGATCGAAGCGGAGCGCCTCGGCATCGAGCGCCATGAGGACGTGCCGGGTTCGCTCGCGCCCGAGCTGTACGTTCGTTACCTGAACGACGGAGATGCCTCTCATCTGGAAGGCGTCTACCTTCACAACGAACAGGACGTGCTGACGCTAGTCACGCTGGCCGCTCACTTTGGAGCGCTGCTGGCCGACGACCCTGCGAATGAGATCGCCGTGCCTCAGGCGGCGGAGGAGCTTTATCGGACGGCCGCGTGGCTGGAGCTCCATGGCCGCATCGAGAAGTCGGAGCGGCTGTTCTCGGAGCTGGCGAAGCGCGGCGACCCGCACGCGGAGAGATGGCTGCTGCCCGCGGCCGACCGCTACAAGAAGCTCGGACGCTACGAGCAAGCGGTAGAGCTTTGGGAGCGGGCGGCGCGGAAGGCGGAGGAAGCCGTCGTGCCGTCGATTGCCGCTCATGTCGAGCTGGCGATGCATTACGAGCATAGGAGCCGAAACTATCGGCTTGCGGTCGATTACGCGGAGAGAGCGCTGGAGCTGACGTACCGGCTTCCCGCCTTCGGAAGAGAGAATCCGAAGCGAAGGGAAGAGCGGGATGCATTGGAGCACCGATTGAATCGCTTGAGGCGAAAGTCCGAGCGCGGCTAGCAGGCCGCCCGAAGGACGTTCGTAGATTTAATGGCCTTAAATGCTTGCCTTACGAGTAGGAAAAAGGTATTGTGGGAAGCAGCGGGCAAGCGTTAGGAGCCCGCAAGGCAACGAAGAAGGCGAGTGGAACCCATGACGAATCAACCTTTGTCCTCTCCGCCTCGACTGCGCAAGCCAAAGGCTTTGATGTTCGATCTGGACGGGACTTTATATCGGGGGGACGAGCGGATTCCGGGAGCGGATCGGCTCATCTCGGAGCTGGAATCGCTCGGGCTTCCTTGCTGGTACTTAACGAACAATTCGACCCGAACGCCGTCACAAGTCGCGGAGCATCTGAATAGAATGGGCATTCACGCGGATGCGGCAAGGGTCATCACATCGGCCTCGGCGGCGGCTCATTATGCGAGAGAGAATTACGATGGCCGCTCGGCGTACGTCGTCGGCGAATACGGCCTTCGCCAAGCGTTGGCGGAAGCGGGATTCCGGCTGGCGGAGGATGGCGAGGAGAAGGTCGGCCTCGTCGTTCAAGGAATCGACCGGGAGCTGACTTTCGCCAAGATCAAGACGGCCGTAAGGCACTTGTTCTCCGGGGCGGACTATCTGCTGACGAATCCCGATCTGCAGCTGCCCGTCGAAGGCGGCGTGCTTCCCGGGGCGGGAAGCCTCTCCGCGATGCTTCAAGCCGCGACCGGCGTCGAACCGGTCGTGATCGGCAAGCCGTCGACGATCCTGACGAACTACGCCCTCGACAAGGCGGGCGTCTCCGCCGAAGAGGCTTGGGTCATCGGGGACAATCCGCTGACGGATATCGCCGCCGGCGCAGCGGCGGGCTGTCCGGCGCTGCTGGTGCTCACGGGCGTCTGCACGGAAGACGATTGGCGGCGGAGATGCGAGGCGGCCGGCGCGATGCCGGATGCGGTATTGCCGGGACCGAATGAATTATTGGACTATATCCGTACCATCATACAGACACAGAATTGACGAAGGGATGACTGCGGCATGTCGGAATGGCCAGAGATAGAGACTTATCGAGCCTTGCTGTCGCCATTGATCAGCGGGTTATCGATCGAGGGAACGACCGTGAATCGGGAGAAGTCGATCAACGAATCGGCGGAGGAATTCGGATCCGGACTGTCCGGCCGCAAGATCCTGTTCGTGGAACGCAGAGGCAAGCACCTGATTTTCCACCTGGACGACGGCAATCGTCTATTGATCAACCTGATGGCGGGAGACTGGATCTATTACGGACGCGAGGGCGAGAAGCCGGACGGCGAATATGCGCTTATTCTTGTGCTCGAAGACGGCAATCGTATCTTCTTCGGCGGATTAAGGCACGGTTACGCGCATCGCATCAGCGCCAAGAAGCTGATCGAACTCCTTCGGCCGCTCGGTCCCGATCCGTTCGATCCCAGACTGTCGGAGGACAGCTTCGGCATTCGTCTCCGGGCCAAGAGAGGCAAGCTGAAGTCGGCTCTCGTCGATCCGAAGTTTATCTCCGGGATCGGCAATGCCTACGCGGACGAAATTCTGTTCGAAGCGGAACTGCGCCCGGACTCCGTTATCGCGGCGATGAGCGGCGATGAGATGCGGAAGGTATACGACTCGATGCGCAAGGTACTGGAAGAAGCCGCCCGAAGCGGCGGGGCGATCGCGGTCAAGTTCTCCGAGGAGGACATGCTGACCGGCGGCTACCGCGATTCGTTCAAGGCATACGAGCGCGAAGGGGAAGCTTGCGCGCGCTGCGGAGGGACGATCGTCCTGGAGACGGTGAGCAATCGCAAGAGCTATTTTTGCCCATCCTGCCAGAAAGAAGCTTGATCGATGATCATCGGATGTCATTTAAGCACGAGAAGAGGCTATCGGGAGACGGCTAGGACGGCGGTTAAGCTCGGCGGGAACGCGTACCAGTATTTTCCCAAGAACCCCCGAAGCCTGCAGCTTAAATCGACCTTCGATCGCGCGGAAGCGCAGCGCTGCGCCGCATGGTGCCGCGAGAACGGAGTCGTATCGGTCGCGCACGGCCCATATCCGGTCAACCCCGCCGCAGACGCGGAGGCGGCCGAGACGATGGCGGCTTGCACGCTGAACGACCTCGAGATCGCGGAAGCCTGCGGTTCTTTGGGCGTTGTCGTCCACTTCGGCGTTTATCGAGCTTCCGACCCGTTACAGGGCTACCGAAATGTTATACAATATATCAATATCGTGTTGTCTCGCTGGAAGGGCAAGGCGCTTATTCTGCTGGAGAATCAAGCAGGCGACCATGGACCGATGGGAACGACGCTGGACGAGCTTGCGACGGTACGGTCGCTGTGCGACAAGCCCGAAGGAGTCGGCTTTTGCTTGGATACGTGCCACCTGTTCGCAAGCGGGCAGTGGGACGGCGCGAATTGGGAACGTTTGCGGGAACGAGGCCTGGAGCTCGGCTTCTGGAATTCGCTCAAGGCCGTACATCTGAACGATTCGCGATACCCGTCCGGAGCCAAGAAAGACCGCCACGCCCGGATCGGCGACGGGCATATCGGGGAAGAAGGATTCCGGGAGCTGCTTGCCTCGGACGTGCTTGAAGGAATTCCTAAGATTCTGGAGACGCCGGCGGGACCGGACGGCACGCATGCGGAAGAGATGACGCTCGTGAAGCGGTTAAGCCATTCGGAGGAGGAGAACGAATGATCAACGTGTTTCTGGACGATATACGCCGCTGTCCGGCAGGCTTCGTTGCGGCGAGGTCGGCGGAGGAATGCTTGCTGCTTCTGAGCTCGGAGGAAGTCAACATCCTGTCGCTGGACTTCGAGCTTGGCATCGGCGAACCGAACGGCTTGTACGTCGTTCACGGAATGATCGCCGGAGAGCATTATCCGAAGGAAGTATTCGTCCATTCCTCCAGCATGCTCGGCAGGGCTCAGATGGTGAAGGCGCTCCGCGACGCGAATCCGGCAGGGCTCGTCGTCCACGACGGCCCGATGCCCGCGGCCCTGCTTGACGAAGTGGCGGCAGCGAGCGCCGAAGGAGAATAGCCATGAGAGAATGGGAGGGCGGCGCCTGGGAGAAGGAGCTGGAGTCGCTAACCGGAGGAAGCCTGTTATACATACACACTCCGTTATGCGGCACTTGCGCTCTCGCCAGACGAATGCTGGGAGTCGTCGAGGCGATGATGCCCGATCTGCCGCTTCATGCCGCCAATTTGAATCGGATGCCGGGACTGGCCGAGCGGCTCAAAGTCGAGAGCGTTCCATGCCTGTCCATCAAAGACAAACGTACCGGCGAGTGGAGCAACCTCTATCGGTTCGGCTCCGTCGTTGAGCTGAACGAGGTTATCCGCCGGTCTCAACAAGGATAGCAACCCGAGAGGAGATAAAACCGGTGAGCGTCATCGACTTGAATCAGCTGACTTTAAGGCGCGGAGAGAGACAAATTCTGCAAGGCGTCGATTTGCACGTGCAAGAAGGCGAGCATTGGGTTCTGCTGGGGCGCAACGGCTGCGGCAAAACGACGATGCTGGAGATGATCAATGGTTACCTGTTCCCGACGACCGGGACGGTGGACGTGCTGGGCAACCGCTACGGCACGGTCGATCTGCGCGAGGTGCGCAAGGAGATCGGCTATATCGGGGCTTCTCTGATCGAGAAGTTTACGCTGCGCGATCCGGTCTGGGAGATCGTCGTAGGCGGATTGAACGCCTACCTGAGGATCTATCAAGAGGTATCTCCCGAGGCGCGCGATAAAGCGTTCCATGAGCTGGAGAGAATCGGATTCGCGCATATGGCCGATCAGCCTTTCGGAACGCTGTCGCAGGGCGAACGGAAGAAGGTGCTGCTCGCGCGGACGATGATGGCCGATCCGAAGCTGCTCATTCTGGACGAGCCTTGCGCGGGGCTGGACCTCTACGAGAGGGAGAAGTTCCTGTCGGCTCTGGAGGAGTTGTCTTCGAGGAAAATGTCCATGCTGTACGTAACGCACCATATCGAGGAGATCATTCCATTGTTCACTCATGTGGCGCTGATGGCCGACGGACGGATCGTTGCCGCCGGCGCGAAGAAGGAAGTCTTGACGCCGGAGCTGCTGCGTTCGGCGTACGATGTGAACATCTCGGTTCAATGGCAGGATGAGCGGCCTTGGATTCGGGTCGGGAAGGGATAAGAAGGAATGGCTGATTTTATCGCAACGGCGAATCCGGGCTTTGCCCCGTTCGCCATGGAGGAGCTGCGAAGAAGCTTCTCCGGGATTGGGCAATCGGGGCTCGCGCCGGGGGAGACCTTCAAGGTGTCTACCGGAGCTATGTCCGCAGGGGAGTGGGTCGAGCTTCTGAAGAAGAAGGAGCCGATCTTCCTTCGCCATGTATTCCCCGTCGAGGAAGAGGTTCCCGTGTCGGACTCTCAGGAAGAGACGGCAGCGGCGCTTGTCCGGTTCGCGTCCGCGAATGCCGACAAGCTCAAGGGATCGAAGGTTGCCGTGCAGGTTCGCAAGTCCCAGGACAGCATATTCCCGTTCTCGAGCGCGGAAGGACGCGACGCGGTCGCGCCGACCCTTCGCGAGCTGGGTGCCGAAGTCGTCGCTCGAGATTCGAAGTGGATCTTGTCGGTATATGCGGCGAAGAGATCGTTGTTCATGGGCTTGTCGCATCCGGAGGACAATCTGTCCGATTGGCCGGGCGGCGCCGTACGTTTCCGCCGCGAGGAAGGATTGATCTCTAGAGCCGCATTTAAGCTGCTCGAAGCGGAGAAGGCGTTCAAGCTGCCTCTGCAGGGGTTCATGAACGCATTGGATCTGGGGGCTGCGCCGGGCGGGTGGACGTCCGTGCTGCTCGAGAGGGGCGTGAAGGTGACCGCCGTCGATCCGGCGGAGATGGACGAATCCCTGCTGCTTCATCCGCATTTGCGGCACTTTCGCAAGAACGCGGCCGAGGTGAAGTTCGCTCCGGGCACGTTCGATCTGCTCGTCTGCGATATGAGCTGGGATCCCCACCATACGTGCCGGATCGTCTCGGAGCTCGCTCCCGCCCTTTCGGCCGGGGCTTCCGGCATCATCACGCTGAAGCTCATGTACCGCAAGCCGATGCAGACGATCCAGGATTTGCTTCAGGAATACAAGGAGCATTTCGAAATTCGCAAGGTGAAGCAGTTGTTTCATAACCGGGAAGAAGTTACAATATGGGTAAAACGTCGGCCTTAACGCCGATGCGCCAGTCCTATTCAGCACGGGAAAGCATCCCGCGCCGTCAGCCGAGCCATTATGCGCTCGCTGCCTGCGCGGGATTTCTATTTTTGCGACTTAAATCGGGACGGGACTCCGAATCCTATATGGAGTCCTGATCATTAAAGAGGGGATGGGCGTTATGCATATGGGACGGAAGCAGCCGCCAAGCGGACTTCCGGCGGAGGGAGATCTGTTCGCGGGGAGATATCGGATACGTTCGCCGATCGGACAAGGCGGGATGGGAAGCGTTCTTCTCGCGGAGGACGAGAGGCTCGGGAACAAGCTTCGGGCTCTTAAGTTCACCGATTCCCGGTTCGACGCCGATTCGCCTGAGGAAGAACGGTTTATCGCCGAAGCCCGCATCCTAAGCCAGCTTCAGCATCCCCATCTTCCCCAAATCGTGGATTATTACGGAACGAGCGATCGGGCCCCGGCCTGCATCGTGATGGATTACATAGCGGGGGAATCGCTCGCGACGAGATGGCTTCATCAAGGGCTGCGGCTGCCCTTCGAAGAGGTTCTGGGCTACATGGTTCAACTGTGCGACGTCTTGCGTTACCTCCACGCGCAGAGACCGCCGGTGGTATTCCGGGATTTGAAGCCGGCCAACGTGATGATCGACCACCGGGGCAGGGCCATTCTGGTGGACTTTGGCATTGCGAGAAGGTATCGGGCGGAAGCGGCGACGGACACGACGAAGCTCGGCACGCCCGGGTTCGCCGCGCCCGAACAGCTTAGAGGATCGCAATCCGACGAGCGCACGGACTTATACGGACTAGGAGCTCTCGTTTATTATTTGCTGTCGGGCGGCGAGCTGGCTTCCCACGGCTATCGGCCCGATGCCTGTAACAAGGATGTTCCGCGCCGATTCCGGGACTTGCTGGCCCAGCTGCTGGCCGTAAGGCCTTCCCATCGCCCGGCGAGCGCCCAGCGCTTGCTCGAAGAACTTCGGGGCTATCTCCCCGCGTCAAGTTCAATAAAGAAGGACATCTTTAGAAGGGAAGAACTTCGGCCAAGCCTACGGCAAGCGCCGGAATCCGGCTCCAAGATCGCGGCCGTCGTCTCGGCTTACCCGGGTGCGGGAGCGACTTTTGTCGCCATGTCGCTTTCTTCCCGATTGACGGCTTTATCGGCCCCGCATTCCGTCGTCGAGTGTCCGGGGGGAGATCCCGAGATGTTCTCCTGGCTGGACGGGGAACGGCGCATGCCCGCCAGGTCGGCATTCTGCGATCCTTCCGGCGTCCTTCCGATTGCTCCCTCCTGGAGGCAGGGAAGGGCGGCGTACTATCCGCTCAACCCGGAGGACGGCTCGCGAAGGCCGCCGGAGCCCGCGTTCGCGGATTGGCTTCGCAGGCTTGACGGCCGAATCGTTCTGCTTGACGTCTCCAGCCGTTGGGAGAATCCCGCGGTCGAAGAATGGGTCGCCGCCAACGCGGATTGTTTCCTGTTCGTCGCGGATTCGCTTCCCTTGCGGTGGAGCGAACGGAGGCAGCGGGCGCTGCTTCGAATCCGGGAGCACGCCCGCATGAGGGGAGCGGATTCCGTATGGATCGCGAATCGGGACCTTCGATTCGGAAGCAGGAACGAATGGATCGGAATGCTGCCGGAACCTCCGTTGTTCTCCGTTCCCGACGTTCCTTACCCCGATGTGGTCCGGTCGCTGTGGAAGGGAGAGCATCCGCCCCTCGAGAATGGAACGATCGTCGCGATCGACCGTTTCCTCGAGCGGCTCTGGGAGGATCGGCCTACCGGCGGCCGGCGGGCTTCCCGGATATCCAAAGGTTGGCATCGATGAAATAAGACAGGCATGATACAATGGAGTGAAGAACTTCTTCGCATTTCTTGAATTGGATGCTCCTTCGCAAGGAGCTCTTGGGTCTGTCGACCCAAGAGCCTATATCGCATCAAATCGCATAAATGGCAGATCCGCGAGGAGCCGTATCGGAGCGTTAAGCGCTTCGAATCCTAAAGCAACCGAAGACGATGAGGTGAATCATGAGCGAGAATATATTGATTATCGAAGATGAAGACGGCATCGCCCGCATCCTTCAGCTCGAGCTTGAGCACGAGGGCTACACGGTCGGACGAGCCAAGGACGGTCGTACCGGCTTGGAGATGGCGACCGCGGGCGGCTGGGATCTGATGCTGCTGGACGTGATGCTTCCCGGCTTGAACGGCATCGAGGTGCTGCGGAGAATTCGACAGAACGATCAGGCGACCCCGGTCATCCTGCTGACGGCCCGGGATACGGTGCCGGACAAGGTCAGCGGCTTCGAGCACGGGGCGAACGATTACGTGACGAAGCCCTTCGCGATGGAAGAGCTTCTGGCGCGGGTAAGAAACCTGTTGCGCATCTTCAAGGCTTCCCGCGAAGGGGAGAGCGAAGACGTCATTCGGATCGGAGATTTGACCATCGAGCTGATGACGCGGAAGGTGTTCCGCAAGGATCATGCGATCGATCTGACGCCGCGAGAGTTCGAGCTGCTATTATACCTGGCAAGGCATAAGAACGAGGAGAAAACCCGCGAGGAGATTCTCTCGGACGTATGGGGATACGAATATATCGGAGACACGAACGTCGTGGACGTCTATATACGTTATCTGCGCCAGAAGATGGACAAAGGCTACCGGCATAAGCTTCTTCACACGGTTAGAGGCGTCGGATATATGGTGAAGGAGCCCGATGCATGACGCTTCGCTCTCGGTTTACGCTTTTTACCGTATTCTGGTTAATCTTCATCCTTATTCTTTATAATATCTTCGTCTATTTCTTCGTGATTCGGGTAACGACGCGAGGAGAGATGCAGATTATGGCGAATAAGACCGATCTGGTCGTGGAGACGCTGCGGAAGGACGAGATGAACGGGATCGCCGATACGAAGCTGCTCAGCGACATGTACAATGCCAACGAGATCCTTCGCATCGTCAACAAGAACATGGAAGTCGTCAACATCGTCGGCATCGACAAGGAGCTTAAATCCATTACTCCGGTCATCAGCAACGTCACTCGCTCCGAGACGGTGAGAATCAGCGGCCAGCGGGTTCTCATCTATTCGGAGCCGCTTTACTACCATGACGAGCTGATCGGCGTGGTGGAAGGGATCAGGCGGCTGACGGTGCTGGACGGGTATCTTCAGATTCTTGTCGGCGCTCTGAGCGCGACGAGCGTGGGAGCCGTCGTTTTCGCCATCTTCGGAACGTATTGGTTCACCTCCCGGTTGACGGGGCCGATCGGCCAGATGGTCCAAACGATGAAGGAGATCGACCGAAGCGGGAAGCTGCACCAGGTGAAGCTGGGCAGGGAAGAGTCGATCGAGCTGCAGCAGCTCATACGGGCGTTTAACCAGATGATCGACCGGCTGGACCGGACCATCGAGCGCCAGAAGCAATTCGTCGCCGACGCTTCGCACGAGCTGAAGACGCCGCTGACGGTCATCGGCAGCTATGCCGATCTGCTGAAGCGATGGGGCAAGGACAACAACGAGATTCGCGACGAAGCCATCGAAGCGATCGCGAACGAGACGGAAAGGCTGAAGAAGCTGACCCATTCGATGCTGACGCTGGCCGAAGCCGAACAGGACGATTGGCTTCAAGTGGAGAGATTCAACGTCGCCGCCGTTCTCAAAGAGCTGGCGAACGTTCTCAGCACGACTTTCCAACGCGAGATCCGCGTACACTCTCCGAACTCCAACATCATCATGTTGGGAGATAAGGATAAGATCCGGCAGCTCGTTCAAATTCTGATTGACAACGCGCTGAAGTACAGCAAGGAGCCCGTCGACGTGCGAATCCGGCTGGATCGCAATCTCGTGAAGCTGGAAGTAACCGATTACGGAATGGGCATCGCCGAGAGCGAAATTCCTTTCCTGTTCGAGAGATTNTACCGNGTGGACGAGGCAAGGCATCGTTCGACCGGNGGAAGCGGGCTTGGGCTCTCGATCGCCAAAAAAATCGTCGACGTGCATGGCGGACATGTCGAAGTGTTCAGCAAGATCGGCGTAGGGACGACGATCGTGATTCAATTCCCGAGGAACCTTCATCTATCCTAGTCAAGAACCGGCTCTCCCGAACGATAGGGATGACCGGTTCTTGTCATGAGGATTACGCGACAATGCTTGCTCCTAGGACGCAACTCTTTATAATAAGGGGAGAGAAAGGATGGATGACCGTTGAAAATGAGAGTATCTTCCGTGCAATTCGAGCTTAAGGACGCGGATAGCTTCGAGCAATGGGCGGAGCAGGTCGCCCACTACGTGAGGAACGCATCCGAGTACGGAGCCAAGTTCGTCCTGTTCCCCGAATTCATCACGACGCCCCTTCTCGCCATTGGAGACACGAGCGGCAAAGGGCGGCCGATTACCGCGCTTCCGCAATATACGGATCGCTATATCGAGCTCTTTGCCGATCTTGCGCGCGAATACGACATGTATCTTATCGGAGGAACGCACGTTACCCAGCGGGGGGATCGCCTTCGGAATACGGCTTTCTTGTTCGCGCCTGACGGCCGGCAATTCACCCAGGATAAAATCCACATTACTCCTTCGGAGAGGGAGGAATGGAACGTCACCGGCGGAGATGGCGTGGCGACATTCGATACGGAATACGGACGCATCGCCGTACTCACTTGCTACGACATCGAATTTCCCGAGATCGTGCGCATGGTCAGGGCGAAGGGGGCGGACGTCATCTTCTGTCCGTCCTGCACGGACGACCGGCACGGCTTCTACCGCGTGCGGTACTGCTGCCATGCCCGCGCGGTCGAGAACCAGATTTACATCGTGACGACGGGCACGGTCGGCTCCTTGCGCAAGGTCGACTTCATGAGAGCGAACTACGGACAGGCGGCCGTCCTTACGCCGAACGATATTCCTTTCCCCCCGCGCGGAATACTATGCGAGGGCGAGATCAACGCGGATATGCTCATCACCGCGGATCTGGATCTGTCCCTGCTTGAAGACGTGCGCAAGGCCGGCTCCGTGACGACATGGCGGGATCGACGTACCGATCTGTATACGGACTGGGTTTGATCGAGGCGCCGGAGGACTGAATATGTATAAGCAATGGATCGCCACCGACGGACGGAGGTTCGCTCCAGCCGTCATCCGAAACTATACGAAGGACGACTTTGCCGGATTGATCGAGGTGCAGGCGCTTAGCTTTCCTCCGCCATTCCCTTCGGAGCTATGGTGGAACGAGGAGCAATTGAAGGAACACGTCGCGCGGTTTCCGGAAGGGGCGCTATGCGCGGAGATGGACGGGAGAATCGTCGGCTCCATGACCGCCCTTCGCCGGACGTTTCGCGAAGGGGATCGCCACGATTGGGCATCCGTCACCGACAACGGATACATTCGCAGCCATGAGCCGGAGGGGGATACCCTTTATGTCGTCGATATTTGCGTGGCTCCCGCTTATCGCCGCTTCGGCTTCGGCAAGTGGCTCATGCAATCGATGTACGAGACGGTCGTACATCTAGGCTGCGAGCGATTGTTAGGCGGGGGGCGCATGCCGGGCTATCGTCTCGTCGCCGATCTATGCTCTCCGGAAGAGTACGTGGATCAAGTCATTTCGGGAGAGCGCAAGGATCCGGTTCTATCGTTCCTGTTGAGCTGCGGCAGAACGCCGGCGGGAGTCGTTCGCCATTATCTCGACGACCAAGATTCATGCGACAACGCGGCCTTGATGGAATGGCGCAACCCGTTCTTGAAACGATGACCGGTATCATGAACGTTAAGTAAAAAGAATATCCAGCAGGAAACCCACGACGCTCAGAGACAGGTTGAACCAGCCTGTTATCCGGGCGGTTTTTTTTTCCCGTTGCATGTTTTTCTTCGAGTATTCCTTAACATCGATTATGAGCAGCAGGCAGCCGCTAGCAAAACAGATAAATATCGCATAGCCGTAATAACTGGACGTAAGCGCGTTGCTCATGGTTGATCGAGACCTCCTTTAACCGCGTCGGGCCGATTCTTATCTCGCTTTCATTCCTACGCGCCTTACGCGGACTTGCGTTATCACTTCGAAGGAAGCGTCTTTGTAGATTTCTTGCCATTTCTGCGCGCTTCGGACGTTCCGATTCCAATAACCCGGTTTCTTCGCGCGGACATACTCGCCGAAACCGAAGATATCGGAATCGAATTCCTGCGACTTGCGGATGAATTCCATGCCGAACCGGTTGGACGCTTCCGCCTCTGTCTGTTCGATCCGGCGAATGATTTTAGGATCGTTGAGATTTAGGCTATCGCTCATCTTCTCCTCCAGATTGATGTCCAACGCGATATGAATCGTAAAATGCGGTCGTCCGTTCTGGAATCGAACACCGAATTTGGATTTACGATGAGTGGAAGCGATCATCACCGTCTCCTTCGTTCCGTCCAACTTGACGAACGCCCGGTATCCGGCGGGATTGATCCCTTTAATGGCCAAAAACGCGCCGATCTCCAGCGGCTTCGATACCCCGACCATTTTGGCTCCTTTAAAAAAGGCCAATCCGCTGATCTCGACATTTTGTTCTTTCTTTAATTCCACGTACGGAAGAAAACCTTCTTGTCCTTTCTTGGAGGTGTTGCTCCAGTAAATGCCGATGAAATCCTTCGGGAATTTGCCCATTCGAATCGCTTCCTCAACCGTTGTCATCAGATAGAGAGTAGGCACCCTCTCCAGCTTCGGTGCTGCCTCCATGAACGCCTTCGCTTTGCCCTTCGATACCACCATCCATGCCATTCTCCGGACTTCCGAATTGCGGCGGAAATAATCGTTGACATTCTCTAAGCCTCTGGCTGCCAATTCTTCCGAGACCACGATAACGCGCAAGTGTCCGAAGAACAGTCTGCTGGACATCTGCTGCTGCAAATTCATGAAGGCGTCGTCGACGGAATGTCCCACGACGTCGATGACCCACACCGTTTGTTCACCGCCTCCCTTGCCTCCGCCTCCGCCTCCGCTCTCTCCGGGTCCCAAGGGAATCCTTCCCGGAATGGCGATTTGGACGCCTACGCGAATCATCTGTCCTTCCGGTACGGGGATGGTGTCTTTAATATGAGTAACCTCATCCTCTTCTTCCTCGTTTTCCTGGGATACCGAATCGATCGAAACGCCTAGAACGATGGCTCGCTCCTCGATCTCCAGCCGATCCCAGCATCCCGTCAGCAGCGGACCTATCATCGAGAGGACAAGGAGGCTTTTTACGAAGTTAGAGAGACGAGCTTTCTCCATGCCGTTTCCCTCTTTTCCCGCGCAGAATGGAGACGAGCAGCAGCAAGGCCGGATAACCGATCGTAAGGAACAACCCGATCCGTCCCACTATCTCGATGATGTCGTACATCTGCACGATATTTTGCGGCAGCATCGCCATGACGAAGACGAACGGCAGCAAGAAAAAAGCGAACATCTTATGTTCTTGGAGTCGAAGCAGCTGCCGGAGAGCATAAATGGTGAGAAAGTAGCTGGACAACAGGGTCGTGAACACAGCGGTCACCCAGACGGCCAGAAATGCCGCGTCAAGCCGTTCCAGAACGTTAGCGGGCAGGGACGTCGCTTTGGCCAGTTCCAGAGTGGGCCAGAGAAGCTGTTTGATCTCCTCGGCTCCGAATACGCTGACGGTCGCGGCGACGATGATCACGTATAAGCCACCGGCGATCGTTAACCCGATCAGGCTTGAGATCAATGCCTTCTCCGGCCGACGCATGCGCGGAATGACAATGGTGAGAATGAACGATCCTTGAAGCAAAGCGGCGATCGTAATGACTCCGCCCAGGAAATCTTTCGGCTTGTTGCCCCAGATAGGCTGCAGATTGAGAACGTCTGCGTTCTTTAAGGAGAGCGCTACGATAAATAGAGCCGGCCACAACAGCAGCGGGAAATAAAAGAAGTGGATATAGGAAAAGGTGGCAATCGAATTGCGGGTGGAAATGGCGGCAAGCAATAGCATAACGATGACCGTGATCTCGACGGGGGTTTTCTTGAGGACCGAGGTCACGACGACCTCGCCGAATTCGCGTGCGGTAAGGGAGGTCAATACGGCAAAAAACGCGATAATGAGCATGCTTCCGATCCAAGCCGGCCACTTCCCGATCACCTTCTCGCTGTATTCGACGATCGATTGATGGGGGAATCTCATTCCGAGCACCGTGATGATGGACAATCCGGCAAAAGAAAGCAGCACCGCGACCAGGGTGACGAGCGGGCCTCCCGAGTCCGCGGCTTCTACGGCGAATAGCGGCAGCGGTAGAACCCCTACCCCGATGATAGTGCTTACCAAGATAGAGGCGGTCTGGATGGCGGTTATCGAGCGGGGGTGTTCCACGGGTCAGCGCTCCTTTTCGTCCATGTTTTTATTCGGATCGAGAATATCTTTGCTAGTTTTCCTCGGCGGCGTAACCATCTTAGGGTTCTGCCGTTCCGAGTCGAGCGTTTGCAGAAGTCCCGGCCGCTTGTTCATCCACCATAGGGGTCCGCGTATCAGCAAATCCTTAAGTCCTTGAAAGATGCCGGGAACGAGCGGGCTGAGGTAAGGGATGCCGAAGGATTTCAAGGACAACAGATGGTTCGCGATAAGGATCAATCCGATCATGACGCCGTACAAACCGAAAATGCCCGCCATGAAGATGAGCGGAAACCGGAGAAGCCGAAGGGCCAGCGCCGCGTTGTAGGCCGGCGTCGCGAACGAGCCGATCGTGGTGAGCGCAATGATGACGACGGTAATGGGACTGGCGAAGCCGGCGGCTACGGCCGCTTGTCCGATGACGAGTACGCCGACGATAGAGAGCGCTCCGCCGACTTGCTGCGGCAAGCGGATCGTCGCCTCCCGAAGCACCTCCATGGATATTTCCATAATCAGCACTTCGACCACCGCCGGAAACGGGACGCCGGCCCGGCCGCCTGCGACCGCCACCGCGAACTCCGTCGGTATCAGTTCCGGATTGAAGGAGATGATGGCTACGTAAAGCGAGGGGAAGACCAAGGAGAACATAAGAGCTACAAGCCTTGCCATCCGGACCGCGCTCATGAGCAGGAATCTCTCCGTATAGTCTTCGACGGTCTGATAGAATTGGCTGAAGACGGTCGGGACTATCAAGGCGAGAGGCGATCCGTCCACGAGGATGGCGACGCGCCCTTCGGCCAGATTGGCGACAACCTTGTCGGGCCGCTCGGTGTTCTGCACTTGAGGGAACGGCGATACGTGATTGTCTTCGATGAACTGCTCCAAATAGCCGGAATCCAATATAATGTCCGTATCGATGTTGGAGAGCCGCTTCTTCACTTCGGCAACCAGATCCGGATTCGTAAGTCCCTCCATGTAACATATCGCGACGGAGGATTGGGTTCTGCGGCCTATTTCCATCATATTGATGCGAAGGTCAGGCGATTGAAGCCGATATCGGATCAAGGATAAATTCGTGCCGAGCGGTTCGATAAAGCCTTCCCGCGGACCGCGAATGACCTGCTCGGTAGCCGGTTGTTCGATGCCTCTCTTCTCGATATGCCGGGTTTCGAGCACGATCGCGTCGTTCAAACCATCCACGACGAGGACGGATTGGCCGCGGATCAAGCCGTCGATCCACTTAGCCGGCTTTATCTCCAACCGGGCCAGGCTGAAATATAGAACATCGTTAACGAGAACCTCTTCCAGCCGTTCGGGCGGAATATCCTCGTTCGCCAGATGGGGCGGCAAGTACATCGCCGACTTAAGGATATTCGTATTCAGCATGGCAGGGTCGACCATATTGCTGAAGCAGAAGAGTGCGGCCGGATACCGGCCGAACACATGGAACGGGCGCATCGAGAAGTCGTCGTTCTCTCCGCATTGGCCGTTGATAAAAGCAATCTTATCCTTCAGAGAAGCTAGCGAATTCGTCGTTGTCATGCGCGTTCTCCGCTTTCCCGATCGTATTTTGCGCTGACCGTTTGCGCGATTCGATTCATTCACTCAGCTTAGACAATTCGACATTCCTTTAAACGAATCGACGGTCGGATTCCATTTTGCAGAAGGTTGTATTAAAGTTACAGAAGGGCTAGGCCGCTTGATATATAACGATAGCTTAAGGAGCTGGGGAAGAGCATGCTGGAATACCGTAAAATCGAATCCGTGGAAGACCCCTATTTCGCGAAAATGCACCGGTTGATGGGAGAAGTGTTCCCGCCCGAAGAGGTATTGGCGTTCGAGCTGTGGAGAGAACCTCTGCTCGATCCGACGATCCAAGTTTATGCGGCCGTTCATGAAGGAGAGGTCGTCGGAGCGACGGAATATCGCTATCGCCCCGAGCTTCGGGTCGCCATGACGGACTTCACGATTATCGGCAGAACGGGCCTCGGAGTCGGCCGCTTCTTGATGGTAGAGCGCGAGAAGCATCTGAAGCGGCTGGAGCGGGAGTCCGGCGTACCGTCGCTCGGCATGTTCGCCGAAATCTATAATCCGGAAGCGGATGCCACGGCCGCTCTAACGTTCGGTTCCGTGCAGCCGATGCACCCGTCGGTCCGCCGCGAGGTGCTGTCCCATGTCGGTTACAAGAAGCTGGACATCCCTTACGTGCATCCGTCTTGGGACCATGAAGGCAAAGCCGTTCAAGGATTGGACTTCTGCTTCCGCCCGGCGGACGACGGCGCGGAATCGCTGCCGGCTTCGCTCCCCGCGCGCTTCCTTCGGTGGTACTATTCCGCGCTGCCCAATAAGCCGCGAGAGTGGGAAGAGATGATGACGGAGCTGGAGAAGAAAGACTCGGTCGCATTGTTGCCTCTTTAATCAAACAGGATGGGGAATGGACGGCAAATGAAAATTACGATTCTCGGAAACGGAGATTCGCTCGGAACGCCTCGCGTCTATTGCGGCTGCGAGGTGTGCGAGGAGGCGCGCAGCGGCGGAAGCAACGCAAGGCTTCGGCCGTCGGCGTGGCTGGAATGCGACGGCGAGGAGCCGCTGCTGCTGGATTGCGGACCGGACTGGCGCCGCCAGATGGAGAAGCTGTCGGTACGCAGCGTCGCCCAGGGGCTGCTGACCCACGCTCACTTCGATCACATCGGCGGGTTGGTGGAATGGGCCGACGCATGCCGCTGGCTGGATACGACGGCAATCGTATATACGCCTCAAGAGGTTATCGGGGAAGTGCTCGGCCGCTTTCCTTGGATCGGCTCCCGGCTTCTGCTCGCTGCGAACGATGCCGGCATCGAGTACGGCGGGTGGAAGATCGTTCCCTGGAGAGTGAACCATGGCAAAAACGGCTATTCCTACGCCTATCGATTCGATCATGGGGAAAGCGGTAAAAGCTGGGCGTATTGCTCGGACTCGTTCGATTTAAGCGAGGAGGAGAAGGCTCCGCTGCGCGGAGTCGATCTTCTTGTGCTGGGGACGAGCTATTATAAGGAGCCTTACGAGCGAGAGACCCGCTCTCTGTATGACGTGGTCGAGGGGCTGGAGCTGGTCCGGGAGACGGGAGCGAAGCAGGCCGTCTTCACGCACCTCTCCCATGACATCGACGTTCGGAAGGATTACGGGCTGCCTTCGAACGTTAAGCTTGCCAGCGAAGGTCTCGTTATAACGATCTAATAATGAGAGCCTCGTCGATCGGCTAATCCCGGCAGCGAATCACGAGCAGCCGGCCTTCTCCGAGATGCACCGTTCCGGACGGCCCGGCCAGCAGATTGCTGACGCCAAGAGACATTCCGATTCGAAGCGTCGCCTCGTTCAGCGGGTAGACGAAGCCCTCGAGCGTTATCCCGCCGGCAACGGGAGTCAGAGGGAGCAGCGAGACGACGGGGAATCGGTCGCTTGCCTGCAGCCGTCTGCTGCCGGGGCCGGCAAGGATGCCGATCTCGTTGTTCTCGTCGCAGAGCAGCGCCTCGCAGCCTTCGGATTCGGCCAAGGCGAGCAAGTGAACGTTCGCCAGGCTATGGTCGAAGCGGGTTCCCAGGCCGCCGACGATCAGGACGCGCTTATAGCCGCGACCGACGGCTTCGCGAAGGGCAAGCTCGGTATCCGTCCAATCCTTGTCGATCGGATCGAAGGAGAGGCATTCGTCCGCAACCGATCGGACGAGCCGCAGCTGCTCTTCGCCGATCGAATCGAAGTCGCCGAGCGCAAGATGAGGCTTTATTCCATGCTCGGCCAGGAATAGCGCTCCGCGATCGGCTCCGATCAAATAATCGCCGTCCCGAATCAGCTCCAGCGACCAGTCGCCTAAATGACCTCCTGTATAAATTAGGGCGCGTTTCGACGATTCAGTCGTCATGGGTTTGAATCCTCCTATAGGGAAATGCCGGTGCCCGAATGCAATCCGTTGGGCGGCACAGGCGCGATTTTCTTATCAGTATACCTTAGAAAAAGAAACGAAAGGAAGACAACCATGTCTTATTCGGTATTGTTCGTCTGTTTAGGGAACATCTGCCGTTCTCCGATGGCCGAAGCGGTATTCCGCGACAAAGCCGCGAAGGCCGGCCTTAGGGAAGTCGAGATCGACTCCGCCGGAACGGGAGATTGGCACGTCGGCAAGCCGCCTCACGAAGGGACGCGGGCGATCCTGGATACGAACCTCATTACGTACGACGGCATGCGCGCGCGCAAGCTGAAGGCGGAAGACGGCGAGAAATTCGATCTGATCGTGGCGATGGATACGAATAACGAGCGCGATATCCGATCGATCATCGGCTCGAATACGCGAGCGGAGGTCATTCGATTCCTCTCCTTGGTGCCCGAGAAGGGGATCGACGACGTTCCCGATCCGTATTATACCGGCAACTTCGAGGAAGTGTACGAGATGGTCGGGGAAGGGTGCGATCGTTTGATCGCAAGAATAGCAAGCCGCCGGAACGGTTAAACGGGAAGGGGCCGTCCCATCGGGACAGCCCCTTTTACCTATACCGCTTACATATGAGCATCCGGGCCCATGAACGCGCCGAGCGCTTCGGGCAGCTCCGATTGCCAGAAGCCCCATTTGTGCTCTCCGTCCTTTTCCCGATAATCGACATATGCGCCTCTAGCCTCGAGAACCTTGCGGGCCGTCCGGTTCAATTCGACGAAGTTATACGTTCCGTGATCCGTTTGATAGTCGATCTCCCGGAGGCCGACCGTCATCCAGAGCGATAGCATCGATAAATCCTGGAAGGATTGAATTTCCCGCAAAATCTCATCATAATAAGCACCTGACAACGACAAGATGCGGGTAAATAATTGGGGATAGCGGAGCGCGAGGGAGAGGCTGACGGCGCCGCCGAGAGAATCCCCGGCAAGAAGCCTCTCTTCCGGCGTTCGGCGAACGGAAAATCTCTCTTCCACGTAAGGGAGGAGCTCCTCGGCAAAAAATCGCACGTAGTTCGAATGGCGTTCGCCGTCCGTCCGATATTCCGAAGTCCGGTAATGTTTGTTGACGTCGACGCCGACAATAATATAAGGGTCCCAATCCTCTTCGAGAATGAGGCGGTGGGAGATAGTCGCGACGCGCCCGAAGTTGAAGAAATCCTCGCCGTCCTGGCAGTAGACGACGGGATAGCTAAGCAATTCCTGATAGCCCGGGGGCAAATAGACTCGAATCGTGCGCGTTCCTTCTTCTAATAATCGGCTAGGCACCTCGTGCCGCACGATCGTTCGTTTGGTTAGGGAAATGTCGCTCATCTGGCGGATCCTTCCTTTCTTGGAGATGATTCTACGTATGGCGAACCACCGGCATGGGTACACCATAGGGAAGAGTGGAGGGATTTGTCAATATGCAAATCTCGCGTCCGCGGCTCCTGAAAACCGTTTGCAAAGGATGGCAATGGAATGCCGATAAGCCGAAGCCCTTGAGCGCGAACGGAATGTAAGCTGTTTCACTGTTAATTGTATCACTGTGTTATACATGTATTGAAATTCTGTACTATAAACATTTCGGCGGACAAAGTTGAGATAAATCAATAAAAATGCCGATTTATCTTTGACCAATCGAGTTATACAGGTTTATAATAATCCTATAACAGAAACTCCTCTTCCACAATTCTAGACGAGGTGAGCGATAATGAGCAAAGGTTCTTTGGACGCTCCGGCTAAGCCGGTTAACTCTCTTACGCACGAGGTGCACTCGGAAGATGTAACCCCGCTGCAAGTATTGTCTCCGGAAGGCGAAATCGTCAATCCGGAATTCATGCCGGATCTGACGGACGAACAGCTTAAGGAAGTCATGTACCGCATGGTCTTCACCCGCGCATGGGACGATCGCGCGATCAACCTGGGACGTCAAGGACGCCTGGGCTTCTACGCGCCGGTCTCCGGTCAAGAAGGCACGATGGTAGGCAGCGAATACGCCCTGACGAAGGACGACTTCGTCTGCCCGGGCTACCGCGACATGCCGCAGCTCGTATGGCACGGTCTTCCGCTGTATCAAGCATTCCTGTACTCCCGCGGCCACCAGCACGGCGGTCAAATTCCGGAAGGCGTGAACGTTCTGATGCCGCAGATCATCATCGGCGCTCAGATCCTGCACGCGACCGGCATCGCGATGGGCTTCAAGCTGAAGGGCGAGAAGCGCGTCGCCATCACGTACACGGGCGACGGCGGCTCCTCGGAAGGCGACTTCTACGAAGGGCTTAACTATGCCGGCTCCTTCAAGCTTCCGGTTATTTACTTCGTACAGAACAACGGCTATGCGATTACGACGCCGTTCGCCAAGCAAACGGGCGCTCAATCCATCGCCCACAAGGCGCTGGCTGCAGGCATCCGCGGCCTGCAAATCGACGGCATGGACGTTCTCGCGGTTATCTACGCGGTTCAGCAAGCGGCCGCGATCGCTCGCGAAGGCGGCGGCGCCACGCTGATCGAAGCGCTGACGTACCGTTTCCGTCCGCACTCGATGTCCGACGACGCGACCAAGTACCGCACGAAGGAAGAAGAGCAGGAGTGGAGCCTGAGAGATCCTCTGATCCGCTTCGGCAAGTTCCTGGAAGCGAAGGGACTCTGGTCCGAAGAAGACACCGCGCGCGTCAGAGAAGAAGCGAAGAACGCGGTCAACGAGCACATCAAGAAAGCCGAGCAAACCGAGAAGATGACGGTTCCCGGCCTGATCGACAGCATGTTCGAAACGACGCCGGCTCATCTCGAAGAGCAAAAAGCGGATTTCCAATAAATCGAATAGCCGATAAACCATAGATGGGAGAGTTAGCAGCATGGCACAAATGAATATGATCGAAGCCATTAAAGACGCGATGCGAGTCGAGCTTCGGCGCGACCCGAACGTGCTGATCTTCGGCGAAGACGTCGGTCACGTCGGCGGCGTCTTCCGCGCAACCGAAGGACTTCAAGCGGAGTTCGGCGAGAATCGCGTATTCGATACTCCGCTCGCCGAGTCCGCTATCGGAGGTCTCGCCGTCGGTCTGGGCACGCAGGGATTCCGCCCGATCGCCGAGATTCAGTTCGTCGGGTTCATCTACGAGGCGCTTGACCAAATGTTCGTTCAAGCGGCTCGCATGCGTTACCGTTCCGGCGGACGCTACAATGCGCCGATCGTCTTCCGCACGCCGTTCGGCGGCGGCGTCAAGGCGGCCGAGCTCCATACCGATTCGCTCGAAGGACTCGCCATTCAGACTCCGGGCATGAAGGTCATCGTGCCTTCGAATCCTTACGACGCCAAGGGACTTCTGATTTCGGCCATCCGCGACAACGATCCCGTATTCTTCATGGAGCATCTGAACTTATACCGCGCATTCCGCGATGAAGTGCCGGAAGGCGAGTACACCGTTCCGATCGGCAAGGCGAACGTCGTTCGCGAAGGAACGGACGTTACGATCATCGCATACGGACTTATGGTTCATACGGCGAAGAAGGCCGCGGACGAGCTGGCCAAGGAAGGCATCAACGCCGAAATTATCGACCTTCGCACGCTGATGCCGCTCGATATCGACACTATCGTGGAATCGATCAAGAAGACGAACCGCGCGATCGTCGTTCAGGAAGCCCAGAAGACTTCCGGCGCCGCCGCCGAAGTCATCGCCCAGATCAACGAGAAGGCTATTCTTCATCTTGAAGCGCCGGTCCTTCGCTGCGCGGGCCCGGATACCGTTTATCCGTTCGCGCAAATCGAAGACGCTTGGCTTCCTACTCCGGCTCGCATCGTGAAGACGGCGAAGCAAGTGCTGGAGTTCTAATATCGCGCATAAGACAGGAGGATTCGACGTGGCTCGATTCGAATATCGTTTCCCCGAGCTCGGAGAAGGATTGCACGAAGGCGAAATCGTCAAGATGCACATCGCTCCGGGGCAGTCGGTAACAGACGAAGACATTATCATGGAAGTGCAGAACGATAAAGCAATCGTAGAAGTTCCTTGCCCGGTTAACGGGAAAGTGCTCGAAGTATTCGGCAAGGACGGCCAAGTCATGCACGTTGGCGACGTCGTCGCCATTATCGAAGCGGAAGGCGAGCTTCCGGAATCGATCCACGCTTCCGACGCGGGCTCCGCATCCGAAGGCAACGCGGCAACGGGCGGCGCCGACACGCAAGGCCAGCCTGCCCAAGCTCCGGCGGCGGCGCCTGCCGCGGCTGCGGCTCCGGCAGCGGAAGCCAAGCCCGCGAACGCGGTCGTGCTGGCTACGCCGAGCATTCGCAAGTTTGCCCGCGAGAAAGGCGTAGCGATCGCCGAAGTGAGCGGCACCGGCAAGAACGGACGCATCACCCGCGACGACGTTCTCGCTTACGCTCAGGGCGGCGCTCCTGCGGCTAGCGCAGCGCCTGCCGCTTCCGCAGCGCCGGCGGCGGCCGGACAAGCCGCGCCCGCTCCCGCCGCGAAGACGGTTCAAGTCGGTACCGGCGTCGAAGAACGCGTTCCGTTCAAGGGCATCCGCAAGGCGATCGCGAACGCGATGGTCAAGTCGGTCTACACGGCTCCGCACGTTACCTTGATGGACGAAGTAGACGTGACCGCTCTCGTGGCTCTGCGTTCCCGCGCCAAGCCGGTTGCCGAGAAGAAGGGCGTCAAGCTGACGTACCTGCCGTTCATCGTGAAGGCGCTCGTCGCCGCTTGCCGCGAATTCCCGGTCATGAACGCGACGATCGACGAAGCGGCTAACGAGATCGTCTACAAGAAGTTCTACAACATCGGCATCGCGACCGATACCGACAACGGGCTTATCGTTCCGGTCATCCACGAAGCGGACCGCAAGAACATCTGGACCGTCGCGAACGAGATTCGCGATCTGGCCGTTCGCGGACGCGACGGCAAGCTTGCTCCTGCCGAGATGAAGGGCGGCACGATCTCGATCACGAACATCGGCTCCGCCGGCGGCATGTTCTTCACGCCGGTCATCAACTTCCCGGAAGTCGCGATTCTCGGAACGGGACGCATCTCCGAGAAGCCGGTCATCAAGAACGGCGAGATCGTCGCCGCTCCGATGATGGCTCTGTCGCTTAGCTTCGATCACCGTATCGTCGACGGCGCAACCGCTCAGAATTTCATGAACTACATCAAGCAGCTGCTCGCGGATCCCGAGCTGCTCGTCATGGAGGTATAAGACATGGTCGTAGGAGACGCTTCTCTAGATATCGATTTGCTCGTCATCGGTGCGGGCCCCGGCGGATATGTCGCCGCAATCCGCGCCGCACAGCTCGGTCAGAAGGTTATTATCGCGGATAAAGGCAGCTTCGGCGGCGTCTGCTTGAACGTAGGCTGTATCCCGTCCAAGGCGCTGATCAACGCGGCTCACCATTACGAAGAGATGGTTCACGGCGACAAGTACGGCTTGAAGGCCGACAACATCAGCGTGGACTTCGGCAAGGTGCAAGAATACAAGGGCTCTGTCGTCAATAAGATGACGAGCGGCGTCGAGATGCTTCTGAAGGCGAACAAGGTCGAAATGTTCCGCGGCGAAGTCATGTTCATCAACGAGAACGAAGCTCGCCTGTTCAACGACCAAGAAGCTCCGCGCTACCGCTTCAAGAACTGCATCATCGCGACGGGCTCGCGTCCGATCGAGCTGAAGGCGTTCCCGTTCGGCGGCCGCATTCTGTCCTCGACCGAAGCGCTGTCCCTGCCGGAAGTTCCGAAGAGCATGATCGTCATCGGCGGAGGCTACATCGGCGCCGAGCTCGGCCAAATGTACTCCAAGTTCGGCACGCAGATCACGATCCTCGAAGGCGCGGACACGATCATTCCGGGCTTCGACAAGGACATGAGCCAGCTCGTCGTCAAGAAGATGAAGAAGAACAACGTCGAGATCGTGAACGGCGCGCTGGCTAAGAGCGCCGAGCAGACCGACAAGGACATTACGGTTACTTACGAAGTGAAGGGCGAGACGAAGACCGTTACCGCCGAGTACCTTCTCGTTACCGTCGGCCGTCGCCCGAACACGGACGGCGAGCTGGGCCTCGACCTCATCGGCGTCAAGGTGAACGACCGCGGCCTGATCGAAGTCGACGACCAATGCCGCACGAACATCAAGCACATCTTCGCGATCGGCGACATCGTTCCTGGCGCGGCTCTCGCTCACAAAGCCTCCTACGAAGCCAAGGTTGCGGCGGAAGCGATCGCCGGACTTCCTTCCAAGGTGGACTACAAGTGCATTCCTGCCGTCGCGTTCACGGATCCGGAGTGCGCGAGCGTCGGTTACACCGAGAAAGAAGCGAAGGATAAGGGCCTCAACGTCAAGTCCAGCAAGTTCCCGTTCGGCGGCAACGGCCGCGCGGTTACGCTTGACGGCGCGGACGGCTTCATGAAGATCATCTCCGATGCCGACACCGGCCTCGTGTACGGCGCTCAAATCGCCGGCGTGGAAGCTTCCAACATCATCGCCGAGCTCGGCCTCGCGATCGAGATGGGCGCTACGGTCGAAGACATCGCGCTGACGATCCACGCTCACCCGACTCTGGGCGAGATCACGATGGACACCGCCGAGCTGGCTATGGGTCATCCGATCCACACGCTTGCTCCGAAGAAGTAAGATCGATAGAAGAAAGCCCGATCCGGGCAGCGGAAGCTGCTCGAATCGGGCTTTTTTTTTGGAGGCATAAACCGGATTATTCATGATTCTCGAACCAGATATCCTTGAAATCGATCCAGCCCAAGGAATTCAGGCTTGCTCCCCGTACGGAAGAGGGGAGAATCCGATTGTTGCGCTCATGATAGAGGAAGATGATGCAGGCTTCGTCCCGGAGACGCTGCTCGATCTCTCTCAGATGCAAGCGGCGGTCCCGCTGCGAGTCGGCGCTTAAGGAAACGTCGATCCTCTTGCGAATCCAAGAATCTCGCTCCTGGTCCAAGTAGTTCTTGACGACGCAGCTTCCATGCTCGTAAAACTCGACCTCGCAAACCTCGTCCTCCGCGAACACGACGCATAGAATCGTCAGATCCGCATCCGTTAATTGAATCCCATCCGATAAATCCGTCCGCGAAGTAGGAACGATCTCGGCTTGGATGCCCCATTCCGCTAGCTTGCGAACGATCCAGCGGGCTTCGTCGCCATACTTCTCCCGGGCTCGGAGCTTCAAGACCTCGCCGTCGTAACGGCTCTCTCGAAGCGCAGACCTGACTCTCTCCGGATCGAGCTCGCCGACGGGAGTCGCCATGCTGACCTCCGGCCGGAAGCTGGTCGCCGGCAGAACCCGATTGCCCGCCAGATCCTCGACGAGCTCGGCGGGATTCAAGATCATCTGCACGGCGCGGCGGAACGCTTCGGACTGGTGCGGGCCTGCCCGGTTCATGTTCCAAACGATCATCGTGCTCCCGTTGCATAATTGAATAAGCTGCTGCAGGTTATCCTCGGCGGCGGAATCCGCTTCGCTCGGCGGATCGTCTTCGAAGCCGCGCATCACCTTCGGCAATTCGCCGAACGCGTCATGGCATTCCTCCGGCATGTTGACGACTCGAACGCCGTCCAGATAAGGCCTGCCGGCATAATGACTCGTATGAGCGGCTAGCAGGATGCTATGCGGGGAGACGGAATGAAGCCGGAACGGTCCGCATCCGATCGGAAGGGCCCAAAAAGCTTCTTCCTCGCGGCCCCCAAAATCCTTCGGGAGAATGGAGGCGGCAGCCGTGCAGAGAAAGCGGTCGAAAATCCGGTTGGGCCGTTCGAAGCGGAACCGAACGATTCGGGGACCGATAGGCTCGATGTCCGCCAAGCCGCGCAGAACCCAACTGTTCGGTTTGCCTTCCTTCAGTCTTGAAAAGGTGAAAACGACATCCTCCGATGTGAGCTCCCGGCCGTCGTGGAACAGAACTCCCTTGCGCAGGTAATACACCCACTCCGTCGCATCGGGGGTTGAGGTCCAGGTATGGGCGATAGCCGGAATGATTTTCTCTTGCTGCACGTCGTACTGCACGAGGCGTCCGTAAATCTGGCGAACGAGATGAGCATCGAACGAAAAGTTCACTTCGGCGGGATCGATGGACATAATGGGACTGAAAACGGGAAATCTCAATAGATCCCGCGCGGTCTTGCCGTCCAGATCGATTTTCTTATACCCGAAGTGGCCGTTCAGCCAATCCATGAACGTCTCCCGGGCATTCGTCCCGTGAGCGAATTTGTCCAAGAAATCGAACGCCTGCTTATACTCCCCGCGCTCCACGAGGCTTCGGCTGATCTCCAGCAAATAAGGTTCCTTCTCCAGCCGAAAAGCGATGCGCGACCGATTGCCCCGCCCTCGTCCGGGAGACCAAGCGATGAGCTGCTCCTCCTCCAGCTTGCGCAGGACGAACTTCGCGTTCCGCGGCGTGCAATAGAGAACGTCGGACAGCTCCTCCACGGTCGCTTCGACGAACGTATCCGCGGCTCCCTCGCCGTTGAACCGATCGTATAGCGTTAAATACCTTTCGGCTGTCAGCATCGGATATCCCCCTAATCACAAGGCTCAATAAAAGGTGAAACGGTATACGATGATTCTACGCTTTTTATCCCCTTTTGAGAAGACCATAATAGGAACCAAGAGGAAAACGCAATGGGGGAGAGAATCATGATGGATCAAAACTACTTGGTGGAAAAATTGACGGAGTACCGGAACCGAGAGCTGAAAGCGAGCGAGAAGGACGCTTACGTTCGCTACGGGGGAAAGAGAACGCGTTCGTTGAAGGGTTGGCTAGCGGTCTTGGCCCAAACGTTCGTTAAAGAATCGAGCCGATAAAGACGTTCCTCTCTGCCGCTATTCATCCTGTTGCCTTATTTTCTTGCCGAATGGACTCGTCTTCGGGGCATGGGCAAGACTATAATAAGAACAGAAAGGCAGCATAACCGGCAGAGAGGGGCAACACCGCATGACCGCACAAGCCAAACCGACGAGCGTCTCTCGTTCGATCAAGACGATGCTCGTATTCCCGGGGGATACGAATTACCATGGAACGATGTTCGGCGGGAATTTAATGAAGTACATAGACGAAATCTGCGTGATCGCCGCCATGAGGCATTGCGGCAGGAGAGTCGTTACCGCATCGACGGACAGCCTCGACTTCAAATCGCCGGTACGCATGGGCGAAGCGGTCGAACTGGAAGCGTTCGTGTCTTGGACCAGACGGACTTCGATGGAGATTTACTGCATCGTCAGGGCGGAGAATCTGGAGACGGGGGAGCGCCGCACGACCGTTACGTGCTTCAATACGTTCGTCGCCGTCGACGAGAACGGCAAGCCGACGGAGGTTCCGGCGGTGATTCCGGAGACCGAGGTGGAGAGGAAGCTTCACGGAAGCGCTCCGGAGAGGTTCGAGAGGCGGAAGAAGCGCCGCGAGGAGCAGTTCTATATCGACGAATAAGCCATCGCGTCAGGACGGAGCTCGGGACAATCCCGCGGCTCTGTCTTTAATTTGACGGCCATGGGCATTTCCATCGACAGATGAAAGTCTTCAATGATAAAATACTCAGTAAATAACGACAAAAGGTGTGTAATCAATTGCGCAATTATTTGGATTTGCTGCAGGACGTGCTCGATAACGGCGTCCACAAAGAAGATCGCACGGGAACGGGGACGCTTAGCGTCTTCGGCAGGCAACTTCGCTTCGACCTGTCGGAAGGGTTCCCTCTCGTCACGACCAAGAGGCTGCACCTGAAGTCGATCGTCCACGAGCTCCTCTGGTTTCTGAGCGGAGAAACGAATATTCGATATTTAAAAGAAAACGGAGTCTCCATCTGGGACGAATGGGCGGACGAGAACGGCGATCTGGGTCCGGTATACGGCTCGCAATGGAGGGCTTGGGAGACGGCGGACGGGAGAGTCATCGATCAAATCTCCGATGTCGTGGCCGCGATCAAGCGCAACCCGGATTCCCGAAGGCATCTCGTCAGCGCCTGGAACGTGGCCGAGATCGACAAGATGAAGCTTCCGCCTTGCCACTTCGTCTTCCAATTCTACGTCGCGAACGGCAAGCTCAGCTGCATGCTGACGATGCGGTCGATCGATACGTTCCTGGGACTGCCT
>Ga0065721_10006669_pt1 | contig 28220 bp, 21 predicted proteins | sample Mesricmetagenome_FD_59108 | JGI IMG/M metagenome (GOLD analysis project Ga0065721, IMG submission 59108) | Mesophilic microbial community from rice straw/compost enrichment Sample: eDNA_1 v2 (version 2) | ecosystem: Engineered > Solid waste > Grass > Composting > Bioreactor | place: USA: Davis...
GCCAAACCAAAACCGTAGAACACCGGCACAAACACCAGACTCTGCACCACATAGAAGGTCAAGGTCAGACGCCCGGCAGGAGCAAAGCTCAGCAATATATGCCGGGAAATATTCACTGAAAACAACAGCATGAAGATCGCAACACCCGCCACAATCAGCGCGAGATTCTCGTAGTAAACAAATAGCTGCCCCAACGCCCAGCGTGGCATTCCATCCTTCGCCTGGTTGATCAGGCTGTCCTTCACCAGCGTGACAGCCAGATAACTGAAGACCGCTACTATCAGGTACATCACCAGTGACTTAACGCGGATATCATTTCTTTCAAAGAAACCTGTTCGACCTAATACGGCACCGGCAAACATCAATCCGATGATATTCCATAGACGCCCGGTTTCAATAAAGAAAGCCCACTTTCCCAGTTGTCCGTCGATCAGATTATGGCGCAGGAGCCCCGACAAATCCGCATGGGCAAACACCTCAAAGTTGCTGGTCATGAAACGGGGAAAGACTGGTCCGGCATAAGACCAGTCCGGTACCAGACTGTACACCGTAATCAGGGCAATCTGCGGGACCTGTGCCAGGAAGAAGGCAGCAATAATGATGAGGGTTCGAGTGGAAAAGTGATGGCTGAGCACCAATAAGAATCCACACAGCGCCAGGAGTTGCAGAATATCGCCAGCGTACAGCAGGCTGTGAAGATATCCGAGCACCAGCAGCAAGGTGAGTCGCCAGCAGAAACGCAGGCGAAAATCCTGTCCGCGTCGCTGGTAATTGTCCAGGATGATAAAAAACGATAATCCAAACAGCAGAGCAAACAAGCCATAGGCTTTTCCGCCAAACAGGAAAAACACCAGGTTATGCACCCAGCCGGGCTCCGGTTTGTACCAGTAAAGCTCGAAGTACTCCACCATGTGGACAATGTATAACCCCATCAGCGCAAACCCTCGCAGGGAGTCAGCGATCAGGATACGAGGCCGTGAAATCGAAGCGGATTGGTTCATTGGAGTGATCTGCGATGCGTTATTGTTAGACAGATTTGCAGGCACCGTGGAAGGTCAGTCGCCTGTTTGCAGAAAGTATAGCTGCATCTTACCGCTTTCTGTCCACTACCTGCTTCTCAACCAGATACTTCCAGTACCTGCGCGGCATGTGGCGCAAATGCAACTTGATATTCCGCCGCTCCTGAATGGTGACAGAAGAAAAATACTGCTTCCATAATGTCTGGTATTGATCTTCCTGCCCCTCCAGCTCAGCCCGGCCAATCGGGTTTGACGAAGCCTGCTGAAAAATGTCGCTGTCACCATCGATAAATGACAGATCGTTTAAATCATAGAAAAGCCCATAGTATCTGGCCGAATCAAAAATGACCCAGGATTGATCCGCATATCGGCGTTGAAAGTGATCACCAATCAGGGGAATCACATTAAAATCCGGACTGATAACTGCGTAGAAAACGTCGTTTGTCGCCTTTTGAAATCTGACAAAGGCATGCATTCGATGCACTTCCCGACGGATCATCTTTTGGATCTGCGCNCAATAAAGCACATCCGGGTCNGCAAAGTTATCCAGGATACCCGGATCATTGCGGCGCATCAGCAGATGCACGAGTCGATAGATGCGGAGTTCTATACCCGGCTGCTCCGATAAAAACAGCTGATACACCAGCTCTCCACCGCGCCCATCAGAGCGCGCATCAATACCCGCGATGACTCGCTCGGCTTTGTTGATATCAGTCGTTACCGGACGAAGCTCGTCCAGCAGGGAAGCCTGGTAGGTATCCTGACTGACGATATCCTGTGGCTGGCGGCGATCTGCAAAGCATTCGAAGATCGCCGTCAGCAGACCATCAAAGCTGCCATCATAAAGATAAAGACTCACCATTCACCCAAACAGGCTCAATTGCGGCGACAGCCGCGCAGCCGTATCTCCGGCCAGGATCAATTGGCGCAGGTGTGTAGTCTCGTAATCTTTATGCCGCTCCTGAATACCGGGGCAGGTAATAAAAAATTTGGCCCGTTTTACCACAACCCCCATACGCTGCAGGTGATCCAGATTCAGTCGTTGATACAACCGGGACTTTACAATCTTCATGGCAGACTTGACCCCGATACCCGGTACGCGCAGGATCATCTCGTAATCCGCTTTGTTGATATCCACCGGAAATTTTTCCGGATTGCGCAGCGCGTAACTCACTTTTGGATCGACTTCCAGATCCAGGTTTGGATGTTTTTCATCAACGATTTCATCGACAGAAAATTGATAGAAGCGCAGCAGCCAGTCCGCCTGATATACACGATTTTCCCGTACCAGGGGCGGAGCTTTGATATCCGGCACACGATTATCCGTAGCGATGGGGACATACCCTGAGTAATACACCCGCTTGAGCCGCTGCTGTTTGTACAGATCGTCCGCCAGATGAAGAATCTGCAGATCGCTTTCCGGCGAGGCGCCAACAATTAGCTGAGTACTCTGTCCTGCCGGCAAAAACAGCGGCGTCTTGCGCAGATGCTTTTTCTCATCAGCATAACGCTCCTTTTCATCACTCAGATAATTCATTGGCTGAATGATGTCCGGATAATTCTTCTCCGGCGCCACTTTTTTAAGACTCATCTCCGAGGGTATTTCGATATTGACGCTGAGCCGATCCGCATAGAGACCAGCCTCATGTAACAGCTCCGGACTGGCTCCCGGGATAGCCTTCAGATGAATATAGCCGTTGAAGTTATGTTGCTGTCGCAGCGTCTTCGCCACCCGTACCAGACGCTCCATGGTGTAGTCCGCATCCTTAAAAATTCCGGAACTGAGGAAGAGTCCTTCAATATAATTGCGGCGATAAAAGTTAATGGTAAGGTCAACCACCTCCTCTACCGTAAAAGCCGCACGGCGCACATCATTACTGCGTCGGCTTACGCAATAGGCACAGTCGTAAATGCAATGATTGGTAAACAGAATTTTCAATAAAGAAACGCAACGGCCGTCCTCGGTGTAACTGTGGCAAATCCCCATACCATCAGAGTTACCCAGCCCCTTATTCTGGTTAGCACGTTTACTGCCACTGGACGAGCAGGAGGCATCGTACTTGGCCGCATCGGATAAAATAGTCAGTTTTTCAAGCGTTCGATTCATGACTTTGCACAACACAATATACTGTATACAAATACAGTATACCGCTGTTAAAGCAGAGTCAAGCGAAGCGGCAGAGGTGAACGACTGGCGCCGCTTAGTCTCGATCAGAGTTTATTTATGATTCGAAAATCACCGTCAACGGCGCCCCATTCCAACATCTTCAAGCCATTTATACCCGTCAGGCGCGGGAGCCGTAGCTCCTTCAGCATCGCTGAATCCAGCGACGAAATTATGACCCGGGGGCCGTCGACATCAAGTGCGACCTTAACCCGACGACCATCCTGATATACCGCTTCGGCTTTCAAGTCCGTGTCTGACGTCAGAGCGACTGAGCTCCATAACACTAATTTGCTGGGCTGGTGACGATCAATCTTAACCAGACGCGGATACTCCTCATAAACCCTGTTATCAAACTTAAAGGGCGGATAATCTGAAACTCCGTCATTTTCGTAAGCACCGATGTCCGGCGCTTTGCCGGAAAATTTAACGGTATAGCCCTTAACCACAATGGGCACACCCGCATCTATCACCTGCTGACCTGCATGAAGGTTTTCTTTATTCAAAAACTGGAAATCAGCCAGATAAATATTTGAATCCTTCAAATCTTCCAGATCAATCGCTGCGTTTACAAGATTATTCCTGATGCGATAACTCGGGTGATAATTTTCGCTTTTGAGCGGGGTGATGCTGCCGGCGAATTGATGGGCATTATTGAGGTACTGGAGGTTCCGGCTTTGTCCACCAGTAGCTATCGGCCGGGGTCCGAACCAGCTGTTGTTAAAGACGATAAAGGGGCCTGTCGGTAGAAAACCGTGATCCTCAAATTTAAGAATTTTTCCTCCCGTATGCTCACCGGTAATGACTCTCTCGCTGACACCGATATTCCTGAAAATATACCAATCTCCACCAGCGACTTTAGTGAAGGAGAAGTACGCGTGAGCGTCCTGAATTCTGTTGTGATGGACCCACCAGTTGGTTGCATCAACCTCCGGCTCAACCGGATTGTCTCTGATATTCTGGAAAACGTTGTTATAGATTTCTACATTCAGATTCGTTAGTCCGATCCTGTCTTTTTTACCTTTCAAACGAATGCCATTGAATGCATTCTTGATGGTACTGTTGCGCACAATCACACTACCGGCAATACCTTTCCCATAGATCAAGCTGCCGTTAAAGTGCACGTACTCCCCGTGGTGGGATTCGGACCAGGGGATTTCGCCATACATGCGACCACTCGGGTCCTGATTCCAGCTAATGGAATCCAGCAAGATATGATGCGTTTTCTCGCCGTCCGCATAGATGGGGAAACGTCCTCCAACAAAGCTGATATTTTTGAACGTGAAGTAAGTTGAGTCTTTAAGCACTATCGGTATGTCACCGCAGTTACTGAAGCTTAAATCATGCAGTTCAATAAAGTGCGACTTCTGAAAGCCAACACAGTACTTGCCACCAGAGGAAGTCAATTCGATCTTGGTTGCTTCGCCACTGCCCATAATCTTTATGGGCTGCTCCGGTGTTCCCGCCAGCTGCATCCCCAGATTTAACTGGTAAACTCCAGGCGCAAGTTTTACCGTATCGCCCGCCTCGACTTTTTCCAGAGCCTGACGAAGGGTATGCACACCCTCGCCTTCTTTAAAAGCCTTGTCCGGGGCAACCTTCAGCACCACAGCATCTGCAAACGGCGTAGACAGGGTGACAAAGACCAAAAGAAGCAGGCGAAAATAAAAACGCTGTAACAGAGATGTGTTCATGGTTAATCCTTTTCCTAGTAAAGAAATTCCATCATGAGGTTCACGGCGGAAAGCCGTAACAAGACATCACTCAATAGCAGCCATTCCAACCCTGATCGACTCAAGCGCTGCAGATAATCGAGCACGGGTAGTGCCGATATTCATTCGCATAAAGCCCTTACCCTCTTCACCAAAGACGATGCCTGGATTCATACCCACTTTGCAGTCCTTGATAAAAAAATCACGGAGTTGCGCATCGGTCAGTTGCAGGTCGGAGCAGTCCAGCCACAGCAGGTAGGTGCCTTCCGGATCGGCACAGCGGATTTGAGGGACGTTCTGCGCAAGGAAATCACGCACCAGTCTCTTATTTTCCTGGAGGTATACCATCAAACTGTCGAGCCAGACATCCCCTTCGTTATACGCGGCCTCAAAGGCTGCAATACTGAATGGATTGTTGTTGCTGACATGCAGCAATTCAAAAACTTTCTGAAGGGCTTCACGGTGTTGCGGGTTGGGCATGATGAGGCAGGATAATCCGAGGCCGGGAATATTGAATGTCTTGCTGGGAGCAACGGCAGTAATGACATTCGTACGAATGAACTCACCCAATTCAGTTTCCAGTGTTCCGATCATGGTATGGCTGACACCGGGGTAAACCAGATCCGCGTGGATATCGTCCGACAATACAATGAGGTTATGCGCCTTGGCGATGCGCAGCACGCTGATCAGTTCCGCTTTACTCCACACCCGTCCAACCGGATTATGTGGTGTGCAGAGCATCAGTATCCGTGCATCCCGGGCCTGATTTTCCAGCTGCTTTAAGTTGATTTCGTAGCGGCCATTGATCGATTGCAGCGGATTGAGAACAAGCTGGCGTTTAGTTTCCGTCACTGCTGAGAAAAAAGGAAAGTACACCGGCGGCTGGACAATAACGCCCTCGCCTGCTTCGGCAAACGCGAGACAGCAGGCGTGAAGTGAAGGAACAACGCCCGGCGCCATCACAATCCAGTCGCGCTCGATAGACCAGTGATGACGACGCTGAAACCAGCCGATAACTGACTGATACAGACTCTCGGGATACAGCGTATAGCCAAACACCGGATGAGCAGCGCGTGCCAGCAATGCACGCGTCACGCAAGGCGGCACAGCGAAGTCCATATCTGCCACCCACATCGGTGTAACCTCAGCAGTACCAAAGTACTGCTGACGCCCATCAAACTTTACCGAATGAGTGCCTTCGCGCGGTACCGGAATATCAAAATCGAATTCCATTGAGCATCTCTCTTCTCTATTTACTGCAGCTATTTATTATCGCTGAACTGCCGCCCCACATAATCTTTAGCAAATTGCCAGGCTACCCGCCCACTGCGTGCGCCGCGAGTCATATGCCAGCGCAGCGCTTCGGGTTCTGTCTCATCGGTCCACTGTCCCCCGAGGTTTTCGACCCAGTAACGAGCAGTCAGCAGGTAGTCGTCCTGAGTGAATGGATAGAAACTCAACCACAACCCGAAACGCTCGGATAATGAAACTTTTTCTTCAACACTGTCACTGGGCCGGACTTCTCCGTCTTCGTAGCTGACCTCCAGATTCTCGCGCATCTTTTGCGGCAACAGGTGGCGACGATTGGACGTGGCATAAAACAGAATGTTGGGCGTCGGTGCAGCAATCGAACCGTCCAGCACAGACTTCAGCGCTTTATAGGTAATCTCCCCCTCTTCGAATGAAAGATCATCGCAGAAAATAATAAATCGCTCAGGCCGCTCGCCAATCAGGTCGACAATGTCCGGTAAATGCAGCAGATCTATCTTGTCGACCTCAATCAGTTTAAGGCCCTGCTCCGCAAAGTGATTCCAACAGGCTTTAATTAGCGTGGATTTTCCCGTACCTCGCGCACCGGTAAGCAGGACATTATTAGCGGCGTGCCCCGCAACAAACTGCGCCGTATTCCGCAGGATAGCGTCTTTCTGACGATCCACGTTTTGCAGCGAATCCAATGCCACCCGGTGCGGATTCCTGACCGCCTGCAGGTAGCCCATCCCATTAGCCGGCTGGCGCCAACGAAATGCGCTGGCACTCCAGTCGGGCTGTGGCGGCGCTGATGGGAGCACAGCTTCCACACGGTCAATCAAACGTTCAAGGCGGCTGATAAGCTGATCAAATTGAGTCACAGTAACTCCTGACTTTTAAGAGGGTTTGAATCGCAATGGCTATAGTGAACTAAAAATTATCGGAGAAACAAGCGGTACTACTTTCAGATAACTGATCGGATGGCTTGTAGGCGGCTAACAGCTGGCAGCTTACCCACTCCTGATCAAGACATCGCCCGGTTTTGCTCAGTGCGGGAATCAAAATGCTGTCAGCGTAGCGACAACCACATGAGTCGATAACTGACTGCGCTAGCTTATTTGCCTGATCAGGCAAGTGACCTGTTCCGTTCAGCAAGGATTGAACCATGGGTCGATAGCCGGGCACCCACGCTGTCGTCGAAGGAAACACCTGACGCAAGGATTTAAGAATCGTCATGCCCGCGAAATCAAGATCGCCCCAGAAATATAACGGTAGGATCATTTCACCCTCACGGAGCCATTGCGTGTGAAATTCCTCCCGGCTCTTAAGGCTTCCATGATACATAAAGCGAACCGCGTTGACGTCGCGACTTCTGTGAGCACTCCCCATAAAACCTTGACTGTAAACAAGATGCAGGTTTTGCAGGCATTCCACTTCAGTTTGGATTTTCATCAACCAGCAAAAGGTATCCTGGTTTTCAACCAGCAAGATACCTGCGGGTTTTTCGACTAAGAAAGCGTTGAGCAATAATGCTCGACTTTCTATCTGTGAAAGAAGACGAGGAAACAGGCTTAACAACCATTGTTGTCGCGCAACAGACTCCAGGTATTTGGAATCACCAAAGAAGAAGCGAGCACTCAATCGACGCCAGGTAATGAGCTCTATTGCTCCTTCTTGCAGTTCTTTGTTGAGACAGGACAGCGCATTCAACAACGCGGCAGGAGGGTATATTCCTGGATAAGCAGATAGTTTTAACGGCTGGATGTCGAACTCAGGCGAAATTTTCCAGTTGTCGATAGCTTCTATCCAGGCTTGCTGAAATGGATCAACCCGAGGCATGCCCAGCCAAGCCCGCAGCGTGGCTTCAGCTTCAAAATTCAATACAACAGTCAGTTGTTCATCACGCGAGACAGAAATGTTCCAGATCTCGTAAGGTGGCTTTGCCAGCTCATATAAAGCCTCTTTGATAAAGTCAATTTCATCGGCGTGAATATAGTTGAAAAGAGCAGGAAAATTTCGAGAATTCAGTTTCCTAGAAAGGTTTTTTTGGCGTTTCTGTTGCTCTATTTTATTCAGCTGTATAACAAACCATCGCAACAGCTCCACAACGGGAACAGCAGATGCATCACTAAACCAGACCGGAGGCTGCATCAATCAGCCTCCACTTCCAGCATAAAATCCAGCGCTGCCTGCTGGCGGATGGTCCGGCGGTGGTTTTCCATCAGTTTCTTGATTTTTTCCGGTGCGCATTGCTGGCGATCCAGCACCACCCGGCTTTTCAATTCGCCGACGGATTCTGCCGTGGGGCATTTACTGAAAACAAACTGATTGGAGATTAAATCCATGAAGGGACCGGATTTACTGCTGGGCATGATGAACAGCAATTGAAGACCGAGACTTTCCGTCAGGTAATTAATGACCTCACGGGAACGGTGTTCGTCCATCTTGGAGAAGGCTTCATCCACCAGCACCATGCGCAAATGACTGTTGCCTTCATTGAAACGGAACGCCGAGGTAATCGCTGCGCTGCGAATAATGTAGGCTGGTGTCTCCAGCTGTCCACCGGAGCCGGTACCGTATTGACTCAGTGGAATGGGCTGTTTGCCTTCCGGTTCTTTATAGATTTCGTAACGGCGGTAATTGCGGTAGTCGGCAATGCGGGTTAACTCCCGCAGCGCTTTTTGCTCATCTTCGTCCAGCAGCATATTCATCAGGCGCTCGCGCACCTGCTGATGCTTGGGTTCCAGCTTCATTTCAAACAGGGTTTCGCCATCCCCCAGACTGGGATTATCAATCACTGCCTTGAAGAACTGCCAGTACTCCTTGAATTCCGGCACCCAGTCATAATCAAACCGAAAACGCTCGCGATCTGCACCAAAGCGATGATGCTCCAACTCCTTGTTGAGATCATCGAGAATTTTCTTGCCATCGTTAATGGCCTGATAAATCGAATGGCAGAGGTTGGTCACAAAGGCGTTATTAAAACTCTGGCGAAGGGATTCAAGTTCNGCATGACGCTGGGCAAGAATATGGTTCTTGTCACGATTGTAAAGCTTNTCGAAATGACGGCGGATCTCGCAGACCTCACGGAAGTTTTTCTGTCCGAGGTCATCGTTGAAGTCAAGATTGAACATCAGACTGTCGGCCGTTTTACAGAACTGATTGTGTTGCAACACGGCCTGCTGCAGGCGATGCAGATGGCTTTTTAGCTCACCGGTAATCGTATGCAGCTGCTGTTCGTAATAATTCTGCTCGTGGAGCGTGCAATCGTGGTCCGCCTGGGTCAGGCGTTGCTCCGGATCAAACTCCGGCCACAGAGCGGCGATGCCGCGCAGGTTTTCCTCAGCACGATCGACAATATCCAGGGTTTTATCCTGCTCCGCATCCAGCGCACGGCAGCGGTCATCGACATTATGCAGTTTTGCCTTGCAATCCACCCTAGCATCATTCAGCTGCTTATGCTCAGCCGCGAGATTTTTGTCTGCATCGCGCAGTTTCGCCAGCTCGTCATCAAGGGCAGCGAAGTCACTGAGATCCAGCTGTTGCAGCTTCTCGTCAATATTCTGCACCCGCCGTTGTGCCACCAGCATGGTTTGCAGAATATCGGCATAATTAACCGGCTTGAGCTTGTCCACCGCCCGCAACAACTGCTGGATTTCATTCGCATGATCGGTAGCTTCCTGCCACTCGCGGGTCAGCTGTTCGAGCTCGCGGCGTTTTTCATCCAATGCACGCTCGCGAGCCTCCTGGCCAAATACCAGTTCGCTGTCAGGGATATCGCAGCGGAACATTGCATAATTGCCGGAGCCCATCGCGTCTTTGGTCAAGCCGCGTCTGGTGCTGCGCAAAGCATTGGCATCGGCAACCCGTTCCACATTGCCGTAACTGGCTTTTAAATAATACTCGGCGGTAGCGTGACTGAAACTCATCACCTGCACGATAGAATTTGCCGGCAGTCCGGATAGCTTTTCCATATCTCGCCGCGCCCGCTCACCTTGAATAACCCGCGCACTCTTCCCCTGNCCCGGCATATTGCGCACCAGGCGGATGGCTTCAGCCTCGTACTCCGGCGTAACGATGATGCCGAAGCGCGCCGCGCCTATGTAACCTTCAATCGCGGACTGCCATTCNCGGTCCATGACCTCTACATAATCACACAACACNCGTGCATCCGCCTCGGGACACTGATGATTTAGCATCTCCAGCGCGGCACGGACAAAGGCCGGATAAGTCACCTGATTGGATTCCAGCCCATGAATATCACGCTGTTTGGCATCAACCTGCCGGTGCAGACGCTCCGCGAGCTGCTGACGTTTGTCGCGCTCCTGGGCGAGTTGATCGCGCAGGTTATTTTCTTGTGTNTCCACNCTGTCAAACCAATGGGACACTAATTGNTTGTGTAACTGTTGCTGCTGAAGCGCAGCATCCAGTTTTTCTTCAAGGGGTGTGATGTCAATCCAGTCGCGATTCAACAGGCTGTGGAAATCAATATTCAATTCACTATCAAGCAGCTGCCGCGTCAGCTTCTGCAGAGCCTTGTCCGCCAACGCCGGGATTTCGAGGCTGATGGAGGTCTGTCGCAGCGCATGAACAATCTGCTGTGCCGCCTGATGATTGAATTGCAGCTGCTGATCCTGCTTCAGCAGATCAGGTACACTGTGATGGATCTGCTGCTCCAGCTGCTTTTTATCGGACAGCAGCTGATCCTTGTCACGCAGCGCTGGAATCCCCAGACGCCGGGCGTTCACATCGAGAATCTGCTGATTCAGTTCTTCGCGACGTTGCTCGCACAGTAACAGCGACTGTTCGTTGGCAGCCAGCTGTTCGCGCAGTGCCTGTTGCTGTTGTTTTTCCTTCAGATACCGGGCCTGACTGTCGTTGTAACGCCGGCGTGCCAGGCTGTAGTGCACCACCTGTTGTTCAAGCCAGTTGGCAATAAAACTATCGGCAGTATCACGCCCTGCAGCCATACGGGCAATCGCCTCGCGCAATTGCCGCGCGTCAGACTCCATGGTGTGAATACGTTTAAGCATCGCTGAGACGTTGCGTATGGCTTCGCCCAGATCGCGATACTCCAGCACTTCTGTTGCAACAAATTCATCAATGCCTTTAATCGGCTTATAAGCCATAAAGCGGGAGAAGGCCCGTGCAGCATTCATGGCCTCGCGCTCTGACACCGCATCTTTTTTACTGCCGCGCAGGATGCCATAGAGCCGGCACAGGTAGGCTTTTTTCTTATCGTATTTCTCTACCTGATCACTGCCGAACTGACGACGCAGGCTGGCATAAACCTTGTCCAGCGGCTGGACATAACGGCCAGCTTTGTCTTCTTTCAGCAAATCGCTCAGGTTGAGGATTACATCAGGCAGAATAAAAAATTGCGTTTCTTCAAGACGCGCCACCCGTTGTTGCCCCGCCCCCTCAATGACGGCTCGCATACCCATCAGTGCCGTAAATGGCTCGCTGGCTTCGCCCTGGGTCGGATAAAAAACTGCTGCCAGATAACCATCGCAACCGTGAGGTCGCGCGTAGGCACCGTCATCGCATCCGAGCACATAGGACGCAAGCGTGCGCACCTGCTTTCCCCCGCGACCGCGCTGGCTGGATTCGTCCTGCCCCGGGTTAAAGTGAAACAGATTGTCGTGGGCAGCGGTCATGATCGTCTGCACAGCATCTGCAGCGGTGGTTTTGCCGGACCCGTTGCCGCCGGAGAATAAATTGATTGGGCCGAACTCAAATTCAGTATTCGGCACGTTGCCCCAATTGACGTAGATGAATTTTTTCAGATACATAGATGACTTCCGTCAATGGTAGATACGTTGTATTACCTCGTAGTCCGCCTGCCCCCTGGCAGCGGACTCACACAGCGCTTGATGAGGCGGGTAAAAGAGCCATCACCGGTCTGCGGTAATCCCGTCTAAAAATCTCAATTAGAATATCGAATGCTTATCGACTTTCCGATCTTCGTCAGTCTCAGCTTCTGAATCCGGTGGCACCAGCGCTCCAACATCACGGCGGATTTTCTCCAGCCACTCATTGGTTACCAGATTAACCACGAGCGGCCGGATCTTGATCCAGTTTTCTGACTGATCCAGATCTGTCTCCTGCACATAGTGAATCAGGCGTAACTGTCGCAGCCGTTTGAAGACCTGCCGTCGCTCACCCAGGTTTTCCGGTAAGGTTCGCCGCAGCAGGTTTTTCATCGCCAGCGCCACGGCTTCCAGAGATATGGCTGCACAGCCCTGTTCGTCAATGGAGCCTTCTCGCAGCGCTTTGTCGTATTCTGCGCGCAAGACCAGTATCAGCGCGATCTCCTGCTGGTTCAGCCGCTGCCGGAAGCCGCCACCGGACGGTTCGTCACTCTCATCTTCGAGCCCCGGCACCCGTGCTCCCGGAGGAATCAGGCGGACAAAACGAAAGTGTGGATCGTGCTGAAAACGAACGCCGATTAATGACAGGTATTGATCAACGAGATCCTGCACACGTACAAACTGATCATAGAATTCAGCTTCAACCTGACTGTCGTCACGACACAGCACACCGTAATCCAGCAACCGTTGCAGAAGCGCCCGCCAATCATCCAGATCCAGATTGTGCGGAACCAGCTGTTGCTCCAGCGTCTCAAGTAAACTAGCCATGGTTGTTCTCGATAAGGGTGATGACAAATTCATCGCGACGTACAAAGTAATCGTCCTGTTCAATACGCGGTGGACCTGCCAGCCACTCTGCATTTTGAGTGACTTCAAAACGCAGAGTGGAAGAAAGATTATTGATCGCTCCAACTTCAATCGCATGAGCCAGATTCAGCAGTTCCGGCATATTCGATGCCGACAGCTGACGGCTGTTCACGCGACCAGTCTGTGCCAGGGCGGAGTGAATATATTCACGCACAGCACTGCCTTGAACGATAAACGCACGGTCCAGCGCCTGCTGAATAAAGATGTCTTTCTGCGCAACCGGGTCAAGTGCTTTGTCCTGCTCAACGCTGCTGCGCACCACGGTTTTCTGCCAGGGTGCGCGCAGCTGAATCTGACCGGGGTCAACGAAGGCAAGCTGCATCCCGTTCAGATCATCCCGATGTTGCGCAAACAGAGCATCCTGCTGCTCTTCCGGCAGCTGGGCCAGCTGTCGGCAGACATCCACAATGTCGTCGCTGCCCTGGCTGTGGATATAGCTTAACTGGCGAATAATGATGTCGGCACGCTGTGTAAAAGTATTCAAGGCGCGACGCAGCGCCGGCAACATCACTTCGCAGGCATTGCGCAGACGGGATTCGATAGCCTGCAGCAAGGTATCCAGCAGCGATACATGGGGCACTACCCGCTGGGGCAACAGTTTGCGCAGACGGATTTCCATCACGGCACGCCAGTCTTTTGCTGCGGTTTCAGGATCACCCTGCCCGTATTTACGTTTGCGTCGAATACCTTTGATGATATCGGCAATCTGATCGCGATATTTTTCTACACTGTCCGCCGACAGGCGAACTTCCAGATCAGGTTTGAAGACTTTCTCCATGAAGTCAAAAAATTCTTCGCTGGCCTGCTGTACCAGCTGGCGTGCTTCAACCTCACGCACCAGCTGGCGTTTGCGCTCTTCCAGCTCAGAAATGACATCGGTGAAGTCGCTGATAATACGTTCGGAATATTCATAGGCATCCAGCAGGTCGTGAACTTCGCCCTGTTCATAAAATGCCTGCAGGCTGTTGCGGGTATTGCGAGTGTTGCGATTGCGCGTGCGGAAGTGGTTGCTGTCACTGTCTGCAAAAGGCTGGGTAAACAGGCGGCCCATGCGGCTGAAGCCGTAGGTGCTCTGCAGGCTGGCTTCATCGACCTGCTTCTCAAGCCAGCCGTTTTCCAGAAGGCGATTGATGATAAAGCCTGCCAGTTCACGATGTGTTTTAAAACGGCCCTCGTTCTCGCCCTGGTCATCCTGCTCATCCAGTACCGGCGTGCGGGCGATGGCTTCCTTGAAGATATCCACCAGCTGCTCACGGTTCATTGCGTGGCCGTAGTCGCGCAGATCGGTATACAGCCGCTGATACAGCAGGCGCAGGCATTCCGCGACGACTTCGCGGTATTTTCCGGTAAGGGGATTAAAAAAATGCGGACGCTGTTCGTTGAAAAACATGGAGGAACTTAATCGTTCAGACATTTTTGTGCGAACAACCGCGCGTCAGCATCACTCCATTCAGCATTCGGCTTGACCATCATGACCTCACACCAGGCTTCACTGCCGCGCACCTCGCGCTGTTCATCGGTCAGGGATGGGGCATCGTTTTTGCTGGCATTGCTGATGATGGTTTCAGTGTCGTTGAGAGACTTGATCAATGACAAATCCTCTTGCTGTTCCGCTGAAGGAGAAACCGCTTCCGGCACCATGTCGGGCGTACGGGATATCAGCAATATGCCCATGATCAATATCAGCAGGCTCAGGCCAATCAGCAGGAACAGCAGCTTACTGCTTTGCAGCAGCGCAGAAAATTTACTCGACATATCAATCAATCCACTCAGCCATCTGTTCGGCGTAGTAGGTAATAATCAGGTCTGCACCAGCGCGCTTGAACGCGATCATGGTCTCCATGACAATCGCCTTTTCATCGATCACTCCAGCGGCAGCACCGGCTTTGATCATCGCGTATTCTCCGCTCACGTGATACACAGCCAAGGGACGTGAAGAATGTGCACGAATATTGGCCAGCACATCCAGGTAAGCGATACCCGGTTTAACCATCAGAATATCCGCACCTTCCAGCTCGTCCTGCAACGATTCTGCCAGGGCTTCCCGACCATTGGCCGGGTCCATCTGGTAAGTACTGCGCGTGCCTTTGAAGGTGCTGTCTACCGCGTCGCGGAACGGGCCGTAAAATGCTGATGCAAATTTGGTGGAGTAAGACATGATCGGTATGTGGTGAAAACCTGCTTCATCCAATCCCTGACGAATTGCCGCGATCATTCCATCCTGCATTCCGGAGGGGGCAATCATATCAACCCCGGCCCGCGCTGCGGTTACGGCTTGCTTTTGCAGATTCACCAGCGTCTGATCATTATCAACGTCCTGACCTGCGCCGCACTCATGGACAACGCCGCAGTGGCCATGGGTTGTGTATTCACAGAAACAGTTGTCACTGATAATCAGCATCTCCGGCTGCGTTGCCTTGGCTGAACGAATCATGCGCGCCATCAGGCCCTGATCATTCCAGGTATCTGTGCCCGCTTCATCTTTATGGGTGGACACNCCAAACAGAATGACCGCGCGGATACCTTTGNCCCAGGCGCGCTGCAGCACGCCGGGCAACTGCACTTCCGGGTAACGCACCACCCCCGGCATGCTGGAAATGGCTACCGGCTCATCAATCCCCTCCTCCACAAAAATCGGCAGGATAAAGTCATTCATCGACAGTTGCGTTTCACGCACGAGCTGACGCACCGCGGCGGACTGCCGCAAACGACGAAAACGGAAATCGGGCGTGATCCGGTCTTTCTCAGTCATGATAGGTTCCACATAAATTTAAAATCGTAATGAGCCTTCGTGGCTCCATTCGCAGCGCACCTGCATATCGCCGGAGCCCGGTTTGTGATAACTGCCTTGGGACTCCCAGGTAAAGGTATGGGTACCTGACAGTTCTGTCTCCAGATGTACGGTGGCGGAAACCCAGTACATCTTGCTCAGAAGCGCTTCAAACTGTGCGATCCATTGATCCCACTCATATTCCACTGCCTTGTATGAAGCACCAAAATGCATGACTTCCGTCTGATAACTGCTGGTCGGCATTTCGATCTGCGGGATGGAGAACATCTCCTGCGATAAAAACGGCCACTCATCAGCATGAGGCAGCGACAGCATGGCTTCGCGGTTGATGCGGATGCGCTCCGCATTACCTATTAGCGAAGCCCCATCTTTGATACAACCATACACAATCGACTCTTGATCCATAGAAGCTCCATGAAGTGTAATCAATGAACATCTATCTGTATTACAACGGTTTAAAACGGCCACCACCAGGGGCTTTTCAAGCGATCCTCACATTGCGACAACTGACGTGAATACATCGCAGAGCGGTTAGCCACCTGCTTAGCGGTATTCTGCAGCCAGGCTTTTTTGCGGTAGGTGCCGCGATTGAATCCACCATGACCTTCGTGGTACGCCAGATAAAGATTATAAGGATCGTTCAATCCGATCCGGCTGCGCTTTTGACTTTGCGCGTTATACCAGCCGATAAAATCGATCGCATCCTGGTACCTGTCTCGACGGGACCAGGTGTTGCCACTGTTTCTCTGATATTCATACCAGGTTTCACTTTTTACCTGGGCATAACCAAATGCATTGCTTTTGCGTGGACCGGGAATAAACCCAAGAATTCTGGTGCGTTTGGTGCGCGCATTGTGCACAAACCGGGATTCCTGATACATGATGGCCATCATGACCGGAATACCCGAACCCCACCGCTTTTCGGACTTGCGCGCATGTTTATACCAGTCACGCTTCTCGTCAAAGATATCGCAGATATTGTTGGGTTTTGCCGGAGGTACTGTACTGCAACCACCCAATAAAAAACTGCTGATGATCAGCAGCCAGACAAAACAGATTTTGCAATGCATCCGTCAAACAGCCCGTTGATGTTGTTTTAACAGGTCCAGCAGACCCGCTTCATCCATGACAGGAATATTCAATTCTTCGGCTTTTTGCAGCTTCGATCCAGCGCCGGGACCGGCCACCACATAATCCGTCTTGGCCGAGACACTGCCGGCCACCTTGGCTCCCAGAGCCAGCAGATGAGCCTTGGCGTCATCGCGGGTAAGACTTTCCAGCGTGCCTGTGAGCACATAAGTCAGGCCCTTCAACGGCAGGGCAGCGGTATCGATGGGCTTATCGCGTTCTTCCCAGGTTACGCCTGCCGCCTTGAGTGCAGCTACGGCCTCGCGGTTGTGCTCCTGTTGAAAAAATTCAGCGACGAAGTGTGCAACCACCGGCCCGATATCTGTCACTTCCTGCAAGGCTTCTTCGCTGGCNTCGGCCAGTGCGGCGTAATTGCCGAAGTGCAGCGCGAGATTTCTTGCCGTGGCTTCTCCCACTTCGCGNATACCCAGGGCGTAGATAAATTTTTCCAGCGTGGTCTGCTTACTTTTTTCGAGTGCCTTTAACAGATTATCCGCCGATTTTTCACCCATCCGTTCCAGGCTGGCGAGCTGTTCGCGGGTCAGCTGGTACAGATCGGCAACGGCTTTGATGTGACCCAGATCCACCAGCTGCTCAACCAGTTTATCGCCCAGACCTTCGATATCCATGGCCTTGCGCGATGCAAAGTGCTTAATCGCCTCTTTGCGCTGGGCGGGACAGATCAGTCCCCCATCGCAACGGGCTACGGCCTCGCCCGGTACAGTTTCAACCGGTGATCCACACACGGGACAATGGGTTGGAAATAAAATCGCGCGGGCATTTTCCGGGCGCTTTGTGTCGACAACACCCACGATCTGCGGGATAACATCACCAGCGCGACGGACAATCACCGTATCACCGATTTTAATGCCGAGTCGCTGTATCTCATCACGGTTGTGCAAGGTGGCATTTGAGACAGTAACGCCTCCGACAAAGACCGGTTGCAGACGGGCGACGGGTGTAACAGCCCCGGTACGTCCCACCTGAAACTCCACATCCAGCAGTTGGGTCATTTCTTCCTGGGCAGGAAATTTGTAAGCCACCGCCCAGCGAGGTGCGCGGGAGATAAAGCCAAGCTTTTCCTGGAGATCAAGCTGATTCACCTTGAAGACAATACCATCGATGTCATAGGCCAGTGACATCCGTTTATCCTGAACTTTTCGATAATAGGCCAGGCATTCCTCGATATTGTGGGCAATCTGCATTTCCCGATTGATCAGGAACCCCCAGTCACGCAGGGCGTAGAGCACATCGCTGTGTCGCGCTGGCCAGGGATGATCCGCCGGTACGCCATCCACGAGGCCGACGCTGTAGGCACACATTTCCAATGGGCGGGACGCCGTGATGCGCGGGTCCAGCTGTCGCAAGCTACCTGCCGCTGCGTTGCGGGGATTGACAAAAAGACGCTCGCCCTTTTCCCGCGCCTGATCGTTCATCTTTTCGAAGCCGGATTTGGGCATATAGATTTCACCGCGCACCTCCAGCACAGCGGGAAATCCTTTGCCGCGCAACCGCAGTGGAACCGATGCAACCGTGCGCACATTCTGCGTGATGTCTTCACCACGGGCACCATCGCCTCGGGTGGCACCACGCACCAGTACACCATCGCGGTACAACAGGCTGACCGCGATACCATCGAGCTTCACCTCACAGGCAAATTCGATGTGATCAGTATGTTTTAAGCGGTCCTGGATGCGGCGGTTGAAATGCAGCAGATCCTCATCGCTGAAGGCATTGTCGAGGGACAGCATCGGCCTTTCGTGCTGTACGGTACCAAAGGCGCTGAGCGGCGCAGCCCCGACCCGCTGGGTCGGAGAATCCGGTGTAACAAGCTCCGGATATTGGCCTTCAATCTCGCGCAGCCGCAGCATCAGGCGGTCATATTCCGCATCAGGTACCTGAGGCTCGTCGAGGGCGTAGTAACGGTAGTTGTGGTCGTTGATCTCTGCGCGTAATTTTTCAGCTTCAGCGACAATGTGGGGGGCGGGTGTCGACATGGATAAGGCGCTTCCGAGAGTCTATACAAGTGGTTCNTGCACATCCTTGTGCGCTGTCAGGCNGTCAGTCAGTTACTGGCGACTGCGCGACAGTTTTTTGAGTTCGTAGTCACGTATACGCTGACGGCAATGNTCGATGGTCTGTCGGGTCATGACACTGCGCTGCTCATCCTTCAATTCACCACCCAGGGTTTCGGCGATAGCGCGGGCTGTATCTACCATGAGATCAAACGAGGTCATGCTGTCCGCCTTGATCGGCAGCGTCATAAACAGACTGATACCCGGTGTTTCAAAGGTGTCCATCGCATCCAGGTCGAAGGTGCCGGGCTTGACCATATTGGCCATGCTGAACAGCAAGGCGCCCTCACCCTTGTTGTCACTGTAACGGTGAAAGATATTCATATCGCCATAGCGCATGCCGCATTTGAGAATGATGTCGAGCAACGCTGTCCCCTTGAACATCTCGCCTTTCATTGCCATGACGTTGATGATCAATACTTCTTCCGGCTCTTTGAGCGGCTGATCAGTATTTGAGGTGGACGCAGGCTCCGCGCCCGCTTCATCGTATTCTTCATCGTCATAGTCATCGTCGTAATCTTCGCCGTCGTCATCCTCATAATCGTCGGCAAAGTCTTCATGATCGTCTTCCGAATAAGCTTCATCGGCATATTCGTCATCATCGTAATCGGACTCGCGATATGTGATGTCATCGTCTTCGCCATGCTCGTCGGNGTAGTCGTACCCATCATCAGCTGGCTGAGAACTACGGCTGGATGCAGCGTAGCTGTCATCGTCATCCAGCGCAGAGAAAGTAAGGCTCGATGCGTTGTTGATCGCTCATCCGCTGATTATCCGGACGGGTCTGTGCGATAGCTTCCTGCTCATCCTGCTGATCGCGCATCAGGACATCCTCGGTAACCGACTCCATCAGCAGCGGTACGGATTCATCAAGGTTCAGACGAGTCTGCTCCGGGGCTTTTCGCTGCTCGCGGGAACTATTGGTGGGAATCGCCGGTTTGCGGGGCGGGCGCGGAGTGCTGGTCTGGGGAACCTCGCGGTAACCCACGATGCGGGCACCGCCGTTGGGCAACTCACTGGAGTAATCCTTGCCGGAGTCACTGCCGCCACCCTGCTTATTGATGGAGCGGGACATCCGAATTTTATCCCGCTGGTTGATACGCATGCGCCGCACCCCATCCAGCAGAATTGCCAGGATGAGGAGCACAATGATGACGGTTACCCATTCTTGCATGATGTTATCCGTTGATAAGATTCAATCTGTAAATTCGCAACTGGTCACGATGGCATTGCCAGCGATTCATTACACTGCTGCCAATTCTGCCGCCTCGTCAACGTCCACGGTAACCAGACGCGAAACACCCGGTTCATGCATGGTGACACCCATCAACTGGTGGGCCATCTCCATCGCAATCTTGTTATGCGTGATGTAAATAAACTGCACGTGCTCAGACATCTCTTCAACCATGCGCGCATAACGACCAACGTTGGCATCGTCCAACGGCGCATCCACTTCGTCCAGCATACAGAAAGGTGCCGGGTTCAGACGGAATATCGAGAAGACCAGTGCAATCGCGGTGAGCGCTTTTTCACCACCGGAGAGCAAGTGAATGGTGCTGTTACGTTTGCCCGGTGGACGCGCCATGATCGCGATACCGGTATCGAGTAAATCCTCTCCGGTAAGTTCCAGATAGGCGTGGCCTCCACCGAAGACTTTGGGAAACAGTTCCTGCAAACTTTTGTTGACCTGGTCAAAGGTTTCCTTGAAGCGAGTGCGCGTCTCACGATCAATGCGCTTGATCGCATTCTCGAGAGTCTCCAATGCCTCTATCAGGTCAGCGTTCTGAGCATCCAGATAATTCTTGCGCTCTGACTCGGTCTTATACTCGTCGATCGCGGCGAGGTTGATTGGCCCCAGGCGATTGATTTTGCCGGCCAGGCTTTCAAGTTCTTCTTCCAGCGGTTTGATCTCGGAACCCTCAGGCAAGTCAGCCAGAATCTGGTTGAGATCNAGACCATCTTCCTCGAGCTGCTGGGCAATCCCCGCACGCTGAACCTCAAACATCTGAGCGGCCAGACGCTCCTGTTCCAGATGCGAGCGTACAGCCTGAACCTCCTGCTCTGCCCGGTTACGCGCCTGTTCAGCATTACGCAACTCGTGCTCAACAGTCTCAAGCTCGCGCCGAGCTTCGGTCAGCGATGCTTCGACGGACAGGCGCTTGGAGAGAGCCGCCTCCAGCTCAAGCTTGTACTCCTCAATCGGATCGCGGTTATCGCTTAAGGAAAGTGTGAGCTGCTCACGGCGCTCCTGCAGACGGGCCGCCTGTTCACGCAGCCGGCCGATCCCCAGACGGATACTGTCGAGCTGGGTCTTTACCGACTGGAAGCGCATCGCCAGCTCGTGGGCTTTGTCTTTATCGTGGCGGGCACGCTGGCGGGCCTGATCCAGACCGGTACGGATGTTGTCCCGTTCCTGCAAAAGTTTTTCGCGTTGCTCGGTGTCCTGCTCCATCATCTCGATGGCTTCACTCAGAATCATCCGCGCTTCTGAAAGATGCTCTGCCTCCTGCTCCATCTGCTCGCGCGCCTCGCGGATTTCCGCTTCAGCCCGCTCACGGCGCATGTTGATCTGTTCCAGACGTACCTGCTTTGCACTTAACTGGGAACGCAGCTCACCATAACGACGCCCCTGCTCCTCGGCTTCCCGACGGAGTGTTTCGCGCTGCTGCTCAACCTGCTTGAGGGTCTCGCGGCCCTGCTCCAGCTGCAGGCTGAGGGACTCAACCTGCTCCTCGGCCTCGGCTATGGCTGCACTTAACTCTTCGAGTTCCTGACGACGGGCGATAACGCCGGAGCTGGCGTCAGTGTCGCGGGCAACGCGCAACCAGTGCGGGCCCAGCCAGATACCGTCTCTGGTAATGATGGATTCGTTGGCAGCCAGCTGTGGACGAAGCTGTAAAGCAGCGGCGAGATCCTCAGCGGCATAGATACCATCGAGCAGACCGGCTACATCCCAAGGAGCGGAAACTTTTGTGCTCAGCAGGACACCTTTGCTGCTCCCGGCCGTGCTGACCTGCGCCCCGGTGTCGAACAATACCAGCTCGCCCTGGGTCAGGTTGCCGAGCACATCTTTTACCGCATCGAAGCCTTCAACACACACGGCTTGCAGGGCATCGCCCAGTACTGTTTCGAGCGCCTTGTCCCAGCCGTCGGTGACGTTGATGGATTCGGCAAGACGCGGCTTATTCAGCAGTTGCTGGGTCTCAAGCCATTGGGTCACCGCCTTGTTCTTCTCGCCCAGCGCTGCCTGCTGTAAGGCTTCCAGAGACGCATGGCGGCCGCGCATGCTTTGCAGCTTGCTGCGCACCTGATCGAGTTCGTTGGTTAAACGATTGTTGTCATTGCGCTGTTGATCCAGTTGTTCGGTCAACACATCAACCCGGCTGCGCTTCTCATCGGCTGCCAGGTCCAACTCGGCCAGCTGCTCAGTAAGCTGACCGATTTCTTCATCTTCGGTACCGTCGACCAGATTGGCCTTTTCTTCTTTAAGTTTTTCAATGCGCTGCAGCAACCGCTGCTGTACCTGCTCCAGGTGCTGAATACGGGACTGCTGAACTTCAGCTTTCTGGCGAGGCTCCGCTGCGCGCTGGTTAAAGGCATCCCACTCGTTCTGCCAGCGCTGCATGGCCTCTTCGGAAGCCATCAGCACGTCGGTCGAACTTTCCTCTGCTGCTTTTACCAGCTCCAGTTCAGGCTCCAGCTCCAGTAATTCAGCCTCCCAGGCTTCGGCTTTCTGTGCGTCGATGAGCAGGTTTTCTTCCGCTTCTTTACAATCGCGGCTGGTCTGCTCCAGATCCGCCTGCAACTGACGACTCCGCTCCTGAGCATGGTGGATGCTCTGCTCCAGGCGTGCGATATCTGCGCCTATGGCGTAGTAGCGACCCTGAACTTCATTGAATTTGTCACCCAGTTCGGTGTACTGGGTGCGATATTTTTCGATCTGGGTGTCTTTGTTCACCTGATTGGTGATGAACGATTCCATCCGCAACTCAAGGTCACGGATGGCTTCCTGTTTCTGCTTGGCCTGTTGATCCAGCTGTTGATACTTGAGTACCTGCACCTGTGCTTTGAGCAGGCGTTCTTCCTTTTTATATTCGGTATATTTTTCCGCCGCCTGGGCCTGACGCTGCAGGCGCGACAACTGACGCTCCAGCTCATCGCGGATGTCGGTCAGACGCTCGAGGTTTTCCTGAGTCCGGCGGATTCGGTTTTCGGTATCGCGGCGACGCTCTTTATATTTGGAGATACCGGCGGCTTCCTCAATATATACACGCAGGTCTTCCGGCTTGGCTTCAATCAGCCGCGAAATCATGCCCTGCTCGATGATGGCGTAGCTGCGGGGCCCCAGACCGGTGCCAAGGAAAATATCGGTNATGTCNCGACGGCGGCATTTTGCGCCATTGAGATAATAGAGATTCTGCCCGTCACGGGTGACTTTGCGCTTGATGGAGATTTCAGTGAANCTGGCNTANTCGCCAAGAAGGGTTCCATCACTGTTATCAAACACCAGCTCAATGGANGCCTGACCGATGGGTTTGCGACCACTGGAGCCATTGAAGATGACGTCGGTCATGTTCTCGCCGCGCAGGTTCTTCGCGGAGGATTCACCCATTACCCAGCGCACGGCGTCGATGATATTGGATTTGCCACAGCCGTTAGGGCCCACCACAGCGCAAAGATTGCTGGGAAAGTTAACCGTGGTAGGGTCAACGAAGGATTTGAAGCCTGCCAGCTTGATGCACTTTAGCCGCATATTTCCGTGTCGCTCTTGTAATCGAATTAGCTTTAAAGAATGGCGCTATCGGCCGAACTTGACGAAACCTTCGCCCATTCCCGGCACCTGCTGAGGCTTGCGAGCTAGCTGATTGATTTCGTTAAATTTTTGAGCAGTCTAAAGGATCACCCCAACAACCGCATAAAGGCCAGAATTCTACACACTTGCAATGCGCTTTACACCCCGCCGGCAACCTTGTTTCACAGGGAAAATGCAATTTCAAGGAAATTCAGGCGCCAGCCGGGGTGCAGAATGTCAACTCACCAGGAAATGATTTTAGCGACATATATCTCTCTTATTCTTTTAATCGCTCAGCGATGACAAGCTCGGTCAGCTCGGGCAGGGATTTCATATCCAGCGGGCCGGCACTCACCTGCCAGTCCCCGGACTTGGCTGTTGCGCTGCCATCTTCAGAGATACGGGCAACCACTTCTACCCGATCTGCCTGGGCCAGCGAAGCCGCAGCCGACATGGCCATGGTTTCATTCAAGACAATTGTTTTTGGCAACTCAGCCACTGTGAGCCGGGTAATTGCCAGTGGCATCCGCGACCCCTGCCAGGCGCGGGCATAAACATAGACCAGTTGATCCGGCGCTACATCAACCCCTTCCGCGAGACTCACCTTGAGGGTGATTGAGCTGACTGCAGCCGGATCACCCGACTCTCTGCCCGCCTGGGCAGCTTCGAGCTGAGCACGCTGAATGCCACCGAGCAGCGCCCGGGCACTGGGAGCATCCGGGCCGAGAATATCGACGGCCTGCTGCCAGTAACGTGCTGCCCCNCGATAATCCTGTTCCTGATAGGCGTTGATACCTGCCAGNCCCAAGGCTGTGGTATTNCGNGGATCAACCTGCAGCGCTTTATGGGCCAGCTCAGCAATAGCAGGNCTCATCTGGCTCTTATCACGCAGGAACATTGCCTGGGCGAGNTCCGCCATCACGATGCCCGCCCCCGGATCAAGAGCCAGGGTACGCTGATAAGCCATAACGGCTTTGTTGTAGTCCGGCACTTCAAGCGCATTACGCGCCAGCAGGAACCAGTACTGCAGACTGTCGGGGTCCTGCTTCAGGGCAGCTTCCAGTTCGCGGATCAAATTACGGGTACGGGCGGGATCAGGATTGCGGTTATGCAACAGGTCCTCATAATCCAGCCGGGATTTCTCTGCCTGCAGCTCCTGAATATGCACCCCCGTACTGCTGCCCAGCTCGCGATACAGGAGAAATGCNCAGGCAACGACCAGCAAGGCAACCAGCATCAGACTCNTGCTGCCGAAGCCCAGGTTAATCCGCCCTGCACTCTCCCGCAGACTGGCTTCATCATCCAGCAGCGTTCTCTCCTGCTCCAGCTTCAGCTGCGCATACTGCTCGGCATCAATGCGCCCGCTCTCCAGCGCGTTGTCCAGATCACGCATGTGCTCCCGGAATAACGCGATATTTTCCTGCAGACGCGCGGCAGCAGCTTCTGAATGATCGGCAGTGTTGGCCAGGTGCCTGTGCCGCCACAGCGGCCAGAGAACAAAAGCAACAACCAGCAGTGCGAGCGCCGCCATGGCGGACCACAATGGCATCATGAGCGGGATTCCTTATTTGAATAATCAGATGGAGCAGTGTTGGCTGAAGCAGGTGGCGCAGACTCATTTAACAGAGCGGCCAGACGGGACTGTTCTTCCGGGTCCAAGGCCACCGGCCCTTTCACCTGNGCATCTCTGCGTCGCTGACGGACGATAACAATCAGGATGATCACCCCTGCCAGAAACAGCACCGCAGGNCCCACCCATAACATAATGGTNGCGGGNCTGAGCCGTGGCCGATACAGAATNTACTCGCCGTAACGCTCCACCATGAAATCCACAATTTCTTTGTCCGAGCGGCCATCCTGAATCATGGCATAAAGCTCGCGCCGCAAGTCTTCCGCAATAGGCGAATCGGAACCAGACAAGTTCTGATTCTGACATTTCGGACAGCGCATCTCGTCAATAAAACTCTGGTAGCGCTGACGCTCGACGTCATTATTAAACTCGTGAACATCAATGGCAGCATGAGCTGCACCGGCTGTTAAAAGCAGGATAACCAGAAGAATCCATCGACCCGACATCTTGGGTGCCTCATAGTTGAACAAAGGGCGGAGTATACAAGCTGAGTTTGTGGGTGGCGAGTTTACAACTCGTCGATCAAAATGTGATGTTAACGAACAATTTTTCATCAAGTTACTGAAACACAAGCATTATTTTTTTGATCTGCTTAAAAAAATGATTGACCGCCGCAATCTTATCGTTAGAATACGCACCACCTGAACGGGCGGTTAGCTCAGTTGGTAGAGCAATGCCCTTACAAGGCATGGGTCACAAGTTCGAGTCTTGTACCGCCCACCACTTGTTACTCACAAGGTAAAAAGTGCTTTTCTGCGGACCGGTAGTTCAGTCGGTTAGAATGCCGGCCTGTCACGCCGGAGGTCGCGGGTTCGAGTCCCGTCCGGTCCGCCACTATTCTGGTTGTAAAAGACCAATAAAAAGCCCCGTCATCCGGGGCTTTTTTATGCCTGTCTGTTTTGTATCNCCGCGCTGGTGTTAGNTTTTATCGTTAGCTTCCAGCTCGNCCCGCGCAACTTCCTTGCGNATTTTCTTCACCGCATAGATACCGATGTAAATCACGATCACACACGTGAGCGCAACAACAATCAAACTCGACATGACAACCCAATCCATATACATGGCAGCACCTGTATGGTTATTGCAGATGCTTACAGCTTATGGCAGATGGAACACCTCGAGTTTGATTCGAATCAAGTGAGCGAGGTTTTGCTGCTCNGCGCCACCGATTGAAAGATTATTGATACTTCGCCATCAACGGCTGCAACGTCTGCGTCCAGACTTTTTCATCCACCACACCAATATGCTTGTAACGGATGACGCCCTCCTTATCAACGACNTAGGTCTCCGGTGCACCAAACACACCGAGATTAACCCCCAGCCGACCATCCGCATCCACCACACTGAGCACATACGGATTGTGCAGCTCTTTCAGCCACTTCTGCGCGGCTGGCACATCGTCTTTGTAATTGACACCAAAGATGGGGATACCCTGCTCTGCAAGCGTGACCAGAAAACCGTGCTCGGCGTAACAGGTGGGGCACCAGGTAGCCCAGACGTTCAGCAGGCTGACCTTGCCTTTGAATATTTCCTGATCCACCAGACGGTCAGTGTCTTCCAGCGTCGGCAGATGGAATGCTGGTATCGGTTTATCGATGAGTGCCGAGGGCATGGCATTGGGATCGAGCGACAGACCTCGCCAGAACAACAGTGCCAGCACCGCAAAGACGATTAACGGGATAAACAGTTTGATACGTTGCTGCAGCATTAACGGGCAACTCCTGGTTCTATGTCCGCAGGGCTGGACACCGCCTCGGCACTGGCCACCTGCTTTTTCCGATAACGTTTATCCGCCACCGCCAGGGTCGCACCGAAAGCCATCATCAATGCACCCAGCCAGATCCAGCGAACAAACGGCTTGAAGTGAACCCGCATCGCCCAGGCTCCGTCNTCCAGAGGTTCACCCATAGCCACATAGAGGTCCCGGAAGAAGCCGACTTCCAGGGCTACTTCCGTCATGATATTACCGCCNGCCAGGTAGCGACGTTTCTGGGGNTTCATATCCGGCACAGGTTTGCCGCTNTCCGTTACGCGGATCACAGCCTCGTCAGCAATGTANTTCGGCCCTTCAACCCGGCGTACTTCCTGCAGCACGAACTCAAAATCCTCGATCACCAGAGGTTCATTGACNGCCATGCGTACATCGCGCTGTTCGTTGTAGATACTGGTGAGCGTCACCCCAAGCAAGGTCACGGCAATTCCCGCATGAGCGATGATCATCGCGTGGTAGCTCAGGGTCAGCCGGCGCAGGCCCGCCCCAATGGAACTGCTATTGCGTACTTTATGGCGGATGTCGGCGACCAATGAGGTCAAAATCCAGCTGCCGATAAACACTGACAGCGCCGCCAGCCAGGAATATTCGTCGTTATACAGGTAGGGAACCACCAGACCGATGACCATGCTCACAACCCAGGGCCGCCAGAGCCACTGCACCATATGCATACCTGTCGTCCGCTTCCAGTTGGCCAGCGGACCCAGAGCCATCAGCATGCACAATACGCCCATCAGCGGCAGGAAAAAGAAGTTGAAGTATGGCGGGCCTACGGAGATTTTGCCCCAGCCCAACGCGTCCGCAATTAGCGGATACAGGGTGCCCAGTAAAACAGTGATCATAGTAATCGTCAGCAGGATGTTGTTACCCAGCAACAGGGTTTCCCGAGACAGCCAGCTGAATCCGGGCATGCTTTTCACGACCGGGGCTCGGAGGGCATACAACGTCAGAGAACCACCGACAACCAGCAGGAGGAACACCAGGATAAACACACCCCGCTCTGGATCATTGGCGAAGGCATGAACGGAAGTGAGGACACCGGAACGCACCAGGAAGGTACCCAGCAGACTCAGGGAAAAGGTGAAGATGGCCAGGAGGATGGTCCAGCTCTTGAACATCCCGCGTTTTTCCGTCACTGCGAGGGAGTGAATCA
>Ga0065721_10049717_pt1 | contig 28218 bp, 29 predicted proteins | sample Mesricmetagenome_FD_59108 | JGI IMG/M metagenome (GOLD analysis project Ga0065721, IMG submission 59108) | Mesophilic microbial community from rice straw/compost enrichment Sample: eDNA_1 v2 (version 2) | ecosystem: Engineered > Solid waste > Grass > Composting > Bioreactor | place: USA: Davis...
ACCGGCTTGCGGCATAACGCGCCGGGATCATGGCGATTTTTTTCATGGAAACGAAGATAGCGAAAGAGACTGCGCTAATCATTACGGGATATCATTCCATTTTTCCAAACGGACTTTTTAGAAGCATGCCGAGGTTTTCATCCTGTTCGTTAGGATAATAACGATCCAGTCCATAACGAATGTCAGACGGCTCAAGATGTTTGTATGTGCCGAACATTCGATCCCATATCGCGAGCACCGCGCCATAGTTGCTATCGGTATAGGGCTGTTGCCAGTGATGATGCACTTTGTGCATGTTGGGTGATACGAGCACATAACTCAAAGGCCTGTCGATCCAGCGCGGCAAACTGATATTGGCGTGAGTGAATTGCGTAGCCAGTACCAGTAAAGTTTGAAAGATCATCACTGCATACATTGGTGCTCCTGCTACAATTACACCCGCAAGGAAAAAGATTCCACGCAGAACACTTTCAACAGGATGATGGCGAAGACCTGTAGTTACATCAACATTATTATCCGAATGGTGTACAACATGAAAACGCCACAATGTTTTTGTTTTGTGTTGCACAACGTGCACCAGCCATCCTCCAAAAAAATCGAGTACTACAAAGGAGATCAGGATGGATCCGAATATTCCTGCATTTAACCAGTGAGTCAGTCCAATTCCCTGATCACGACACAGATCAGACAGAAGGACAATTAATACCGCAAAACCAGTGTGAATGATTAAGTGAATCAGTGTGAAACTAAAGTTCACATAGGCATGACGCAATTTGTTTTTCTTATACTTCAGACTCACGAGAGGTATGGCGCCTTCGATCAGCCATAACAACAGCATGCCTCCGGTGAGGATCAGCAGACGTTCGAGTGGTCTGCTTTCAAGTGTTTGAAAATGGTCGATGATCTTTTGCAACATATCGCTCTTTTGCGTCTAAAATGGAATCGGTGGGTTTTGAGATAAACTTAAAACCCTCGACCGGGTAATTCTTTGAAATCGTATCCGCACCGCGAGCATTGATAGATCTTGTTGATCTCAACTGAATGTCCTGTAAGTAACATACTTGCGAGTGCAGAAAGGCGGCAACTATGATGTCGCATGATGCTGATGGCTTTCAAAGCATGCGCATGGCAAACCGGACAGGGAATGTTTCGCAAATACGCTTCTTCAGCTCTGTCCAATAGTTCCCACGCTGTTTCCGCATGAGAGTGATGAACCATTAGTTTGAGTCCGCCAATTGCGGGACGAAGTTCTGTATCAGCCCGAATGTGTTCGTCTTTCAGAAAGCAATCGATACGGGCACGACGGAGCATAGCCAGCACAGCGCCGGCTTCGGACTGATTACCGAATGCGCGCAATTCTACGTATTCCATAGTGCTGTTGTTTATGCCGGTCAGCGACCTATCTACCGCAAAAAAACTGCCGGGCTTTAGGGCCCGGCATCATCAATCGTTCTCTATAAAGTTATCTTTTTTTAAAATATCGGATCAGCCTGTACAGTAAAATTGTAAAGAAAAGCAAGGCTACGATGGTCAGGCCATAGTTAAGAGTTTCAGGGATTTCTTCATCTCTTGATTTGGTGGTGAAATAATACACCAGCAGGCCGACAAGCAGCAATCCCAATCCGGTCAATAACTTATTCATGCTTTATTGATTTAACATGAGGGGCATCACCAACATCAGCAGGTCTTCGTCGGCATCGGCCTCGGTAGGTTTGATAATGCCAGCCTTGGTGGGCGTGGAAAGTTCGAGGCGTACTTCGTCGGTATCTGCAGCGTTCAGCATTTCAATCAGGAAACGTGCATTGAATGCGATGGTGATATCTTCTCCATCGTAGTTACATTTCATTCTTTCATTTCCTTCGAAAGAAAAGTCTACATCCTGTGCAGCCAGTTGCAATTCACTACCGCTGATATTCAACGCTACCTGGTTGGTGCTTTTATTACTAAACACACTTACGCGACGCAGCGCACTTTGAAAATCAGATTTGTCAACAACCATTTTGTATGGATTGTCAGCGGGAATTACTACTTTATAGTCAGGGAAGCGCGCATCAATCAGACGGCAACTCATTTGTGTGGTTCCATGTTTTACAAACAAATGATTGCTGTTATAGCTGATAGTAATTTCTTCGTCGCTGGAAGGAAGTGCCGCTTTCAGAAGATTGAGTGGTTTACGCGGAACAATGAATGAATCGGGACGCGGACATTTCACATCTGTCCTTTTGTAACGCACAAGACGGTGAGCATCCGTTGCAACGAACTGCAGATAATCTTTATTTAATTCGAAATAAACACCAGTCATGGCAGGACGCAGATCGTCGTTGCTCACCGCAAATAATGTTTTGTTGATGGCTGTGATCAATGCCGATGCAGGCATGGTAAAACTGGTTGTATCATCAGCAGAAGGTTCTTTTGGGAAGTTGTCCGGATTTTCGCCCATCACTTTATACTTACCATTGTCGCTGGTGATCTCGATGGCGAAATTTTTATCAATATTAAAAGTGAGTGGTTGATCAGGAATGTTTTTCAGCGAATCCAACAATATTTTGGCAGGGATACAAACCTTGCCGCTGTCCTTTGCTTCAATGTCCATCTGGATGCGCATCACAGTTTCCAGGTCGGTAGCTACAACCGTGAGTTTGTTCTTTTCCACCTCAAACAGAAAATCTTCAAGGATAGGAAGCACCGTATTTGCATTGATCACCCCGGCTATATGTTGCAGTTGTTTCAGCAACTGGGAAGAGGAAACGATAAATTTCATGTAGCTAACGATTTGAATTGAATAGGGGCGAAACTACTGAATTTTGCCGCACAAAAAAGAGGCTTCCTCAATTCAGTTCCGGGTGCCCGGCCCGTATTTTGAAGAGATAAATTTCCTATTTTGTATGAGCGCGTTCCCTATCGGACCTTATTACGGAAATTTGTTACCGGAACTAGCCTAACAAAGCGATTGCAGTATGCTGGAAAAGATATTTAGCTGGTCAAGGAAAAAGTCAGAAGAGCCAAAGCATCCAACAGTACCCCCGGTACAATTCGGCCGCTATTCCGATAACAATAAGTCCATTGAAAAAGTCGAAAAATGGAATGAAGCCGAATCTCTCTTCAGGGAAAAGAAGTATCACGACAGCATCACGGCCTTTTTTGAATACCTGAAAGACGACGAAGTGGGAAATGTGATTCATGAAAGAAATGAATCCGGCGGCAGCTTCGAATTCTATCAGGGATCCAAGATCATCAGAGGTAAATACGATCACGAAACCCTCGAAGCCGAAGTAAAACTGGCCCAAATGCCCACGCCAAGCGTACCGGTCATGAGGCGACTTCTCGAAATGAACTTCAATCTGTACTACAGCCGATATGCCCTCGACGGAGACCGCATCTGCATGCTTTTCGACAGCGACGTGGAAACCTGCAATCCCAGCAAACTCTATTATGGACTAAAAGAATTGGCCACAAAGGCCGATAAACAGGACGACCTCCTTGTTCAGGACTTCACCTCCCTCCAGATCCTTGAAAGCGATCATATCATTGAGATTCCGGAAGCGGAAAAAGAAGTCAAATTCAGATACTTTAAAAAATGGGTTCAGGAAACGCTGGATACAGTGGATGCCATTGACAACGATAAATACTCAGGCGGCATCGCTTATATTCTGTTGGCACTCGCCTATCGCATCGATTATTTGATCGTACCCGAGGGAAAACTATTGAGAGAACTTGAAAAAGTAGTGGAGATCTATTTCAGGAAAGACGATCGTATGGTAACAGAAAAGAATCAGGAGATGATGGATTGTTACCAGAAAATGCTTTCGAAAGATCACGAAGAATTTTATCCTTATCTCTTTCGATCAAAATATACGTTCTCGATCGTTACACCGCAGAACTATAAAACAATTGCCGACGCTATTTACAACGCGAATCAGAATATCAGCTGGTATCGTGAAAATAAACTTCCGGAAGTTGCAGCTCAAATCAGCGAGTATGGATTTTCTTATTGTCAGTATTCTTACAGTCTTCCACGTCCTTTGACCGAATTGTTTCATTTGATGATGATGGTAAACTATCCCGAATACTTCAGGGATCTTGGTTTCAAAGAACTTTATTACAATCCTGAAACAAACGAACATAACAAAGATGCTATCATAGACAGGATCAAAAGCATTTGCAATAAATGGAAAGAAAAATACCCCGAGCTTGATTTCAAAACTGAAAAACTCAGGTTCGATAGTAAAGTTTCTTTCAACCAATCCTTCACAACCGAAGTTGAATACCTAAATCTCGAAACCAGGTGAATACACAACAGATCATAGAACTATACAGGCCGGCAATCATTCAGATTGCCACGCAAACCAGCACCGGAACGGGTTTCTATGTAAAAGAATTCGATCTGATTGTAACCAACGAACACGTTGTGGGCAAAAATGCAGAAGTCACCATCCAGGGTCGCGAGTTTGAAAAATGTCTCGCTAGGGTTTGGTATACCGATAGAAAACACGATCTCGCTTTTCTTCAGGCGCCTCAGGATGTACAACTTCCTGTTGTCAGACTAGGTAAATACGACGAAACGAAAGACGGTGAAGTTGTAGTAGCGATTGGTCATCCTTTCGGATTGAATTATACAGCCACACAAGGTGTGATTTCCAAAGTTGATCGCGTGCGTGAAGGTGTGAAGTACATTCAGATTGACGCGGCGATCAATCCCGGTAATTCAGGTGGCCCGTTGGTGAACAAAGCCGGAGAGATCATTGGTGTCAATTCGTTCATCATTCGCGGTGGCGACAATCTTGGTTTTGCATTGCCCGTAAGTTATCTCCGCGACGCACTTGAGTTGTATAGTCCTTTCAAAGGACAACCTTCCACCCGTTGTCATAGTTGCAATCACCTTGTATTGCCTTCCAATATTGAAGCAACAAAATATTGTCCTTACTGCGGAACCGAAGTTCGATTGCCACAAATGCCGGAACGTGAATCAAAGCCGGTTGGTATTGCTAAGACGGTTGAAGAGATTTTGAAAGAACTGGGTAAGGATGTAAAACTCGCTCGCGATGGAAATAACAACTGGAGTGTAAAAGAAGGGAATGCCAAAATCAAGATCAATTACAATCCCGATAATTATTTTGTAGCAGGAGACGCATATCTCTGTCAGCTTCCATCCGACAGTCTTCAAATCAAGCCGCTGTATCAATTCCTTTTGCAGGAAAATTATAAACTGGATGGACTTGTATTGAGCTGCGTACGGCAAAATATTGTTCTTTCGTGTATCATGTATGATATGGATATGACCAAGGAAAACGGAATCGAGATGTTCCGTAATCTTTTTAAAAAAGCGGATTACTACGATGCTTTGTTAGAAAAAGATTTTGGTTGTATGGAGTTGCTTGAAGAATAAATTCTCACCGGTGCAAAAAAAATCTCTTACTAAAGAACAGGCACTTCAGAAGCTGCGACATTATTGTGCTTATCAGGAACGCAGCCACGCTGAAGTGGTGCAAAAACTTTGGGATTTGGGCGTTCGAAAATCCGATCATGACGAAATCCTTGCTACGTTGATTCAGGACGATTATCTGAATGAAGAACGATTTGCCAAAGCGTTTGCTGGCGGAAAGTTTCGGATGAAATCATGGGGACGCAAAAAAATTCTCTATGCACTGAAGGAAAAGAAGGTAAGCGAGTACAATATCCGTAAGGCAATGAAGGAGATTGACGAAGATGATTACCGAAATGTTTTAAAAGATCTTGCGGAAAAGAAGTATAAGGATTTGAAAGGCGAGCAATATCTGGTGCGGAAGAAAAAAACTTTTGATTATTTACTGCAGAAAGGTTTTGAACCGGAGTTGATCAACGAAGTATTGTCAACGATTACGGGAAAGACAAATAGTTGATCATTTGTCGGGAATGATGATGAGTGTAGTGATATATACTTTTTGCATTTCTTCAATTGCTGTGGCAGAATCTAAAACCGGGTCCTGAGACACTTTGATGAAGCCGCAATTCATGCAGTTTAACACAAGACCTAGTTTTTTGAAATCAATTTGACCCTCATTTTTGGGAGTAAGATATCCGGCCGATTCTGTATTCCAGTTGAAGAAGCGAATGGGCTCGCGATTGAGTCTTTCCAAATCCTGCAGACTCATGCCACAGTAAGGTCCTTGTTGTGAACGCCATAGGTTGAATGATTGTGCGGCGAGAACATCATTCTGTGCCGGACGAAGACTTCCGCCAATCACAATAAAATCGATGTGTCGAAGGTTGATTTCATCTTTCCAGATGAAGATTGCTTCAAGGTTTGTGTTTGGGAATATAACAGAGCAGCGTGAAGAATCGTTTTCATCATAGTAGAATATATCTGTTTTTACATTGGACCTGCCAAACATTTCGGAAAGGTATTCGTGTGAGTCTGTCTGGAGGAGATCCTCAGCGAAGGCCATTTCTTTCTTTTTCGGCAGATCTTTTCGTGAGGTGATAAGGATGTAGTATGTGATGGAATCTTCTGTTCTGGTAGCCGTTTCAATTGTGATCACCTGTTTTTGATAGACCAGCGATTGAATGTTTGTAGCGTCTTCTTTAGGAGAAAAAAATCCTGCGTTTCTGATTTCTTCCTGAAGACTCCTGAATTCGTTGGCTGATGTGGTTTCGTAGATACGTTTCTTAGTTGAGTCGACCGTAAAAAACTGAAGGATGGAGTCGCCGTGGGATCTGATCATTGAGAGCGGTGCGGACGGGTTGGGCGGCTGGTATTTTTTGAACCCTTTTTTCTGGAGGATGTTGTCGAGTTTATTCAAAGGGATATCCAGGAGGCCAGTGAGCTCCTTCAGTTCCATGTTTTGTGCGGGGCATAGATGGAAAAGCAATTCAAAACATATAATGATGCCTGTTCGTTTCATGCAGGCGGTTGTGTCCCGAAAGTTTTTCCGGTCGGCGGGTTGTTTTACGAAAGGCTGGCGATGGTGTCTTCCTTTCTTCTGACGATCAGGAACCAGTCATGATCCAGCGGCAGGTAACCATAGTCGTAGCAGAAGAAGTAGGTGCTGCCCTTTTTGTTGGTGTACGTATGGGTTATGTATTTGAAACGAAAGCCTTGCTGTAGTAACTTTTCCCGCGTGGTTTTGGCCATTTCTTCCTTTTCGGGAAGAAGCTCGTGGAGGATACGACGGTTTTTTCTTAAGGCGTTGTTGATATTCCTCACGTAATTATTGTCGCCGGCTTTTAATTGATTGTTATAATTGTTCCGGCAATAGTCGTCGCAAAATTTTTTATCGCTGCGGCCCCTGACCGTCTTGCCACAGGCAAGACAGGTTTTTGTCACGACTTCCATAGCATCAGGTTAAGGGGGTTAGAAAAATGTTCAGTCGTTTACATTCGGGTACATCCGCATACAAAGGGTAAAAATCCGGCAAATGGTTTTTGATTCATTCAACTTTGCCTTGTGGTCGGATTGCTGGTTTCGTCATTCAAAATAACAATTTAATCCTAATTCTATGTATGTGGGAAAGATCATGCTGCGACAGAATGAGTACGGAAAGGGGGGAAGTAAGTTCTCACTGGGAAAGGTGGAAAAAATCTTTCTGGCAAGGTTCAGGCTGGCTAACATTGCGGAAGGTTTACGGAAAGTCACTCATGAGCGATTTAAAGGCTTTGCATAAAGAATCAGTTTGTATTTAAATTACTTTTATATGCTTCATGAATTTTACAGATAGTACGAATACAATTTTCAATCTGGCCGCTGATCTGGTGAACCATACCTCGAGGCACGTATTCATTACAGGAAAGGCCGGTACCGGTAAGACGACCTTTTTGAAACACATCATTCAGCAGCAATACAAGAATACCGTTGTTGTAGCACCCACAGGCGTAGCTGCCATCAATGCGGGCGGTGTAACAATGCACTCTTTTTTTCAACTGCCTTTTATCCCCTTCGTGCCAGGTGTGATTGACAGGGCGGACAAACATATTGAAGCTGCGGACAAGCACAGCCTGTTTCGGAATATTCGGTTCTCGGCCAGCAGAAGAGAACTGTTCCAGGAAATGGAATGTCTGATCATCGATGAAGTAAGCATGGTCAGATGTGATATGCTTGATGCAGTGGATACGATTTTGCGACATTTTCGCCGGAAGCCGCAGATCCCTTTTGGAGGTGTACAGGTTGTCTACATTGGCGATCTGTTCCAGCTGCCGCCGGTCATCTCCGATGCGGATTGGGATATTCTTAAAGAGCACTACGATGTACCATTCTTTTTTGGCGCCAAAGCTGTTCAGCAATCGCCACCATTGTACATAGAGCTCAAAAAGATTTATCGGCAGGAGGAACAACAGTTCATTGACATTCTGAATCGTATTCGAAATAATGTTGCGCTTCCAGAGGATATGGATGTGTTGAACGGACGATGGAATCCCGGGTTTCAGCCTCCGCCGGAACAACGATACATCACTCTCACAACGCACAATCGAAAGGCCGATGTGATCAATGATGCAGAACTCAGAAAATTGCCGGGAAGACTTCACCGTTTCGAAGCAAAAATTGAGGGAGAGTTTTCAGATAAAGCGTTTCCGACAGAAATGAACCTCCAGTTGAAAGAAGGCGCACAGATCATGTTCATTAAAAATGATTCCGGAAACGAACGACGTTATTTCAATGGAAAAATCGCCATTGTCAAAAAAATTCTGAATGACGAGATCACGGTTTCGTTCAACAATGGTGAAGAAGATTTTGTGTTGGAAAGAGAAACCTGGAAAAATGTGCGCTATCACTACGATCGTGAAAAAGGCACTATTGAAGAAGAAGAGCTGGGAAGCTTTGGCCAGTTTCCGATTCGACTGGCCTGGGCCATCACCATTCACAAAAGTCAGGGACTCACTTTTGAAAGAGCAGTTATTGATGCAGGCGCGTCTTTTGCGCCGGGACAGGTTTACGTGGCATTGAGTCGGTGTACTTCGCTGAACGGTCTTGTTCTACATTCAAGACTGACACCTGCGGCGATTTCAACTGATCCGCGTGTGCTGGCGTTCGCAGAAAAACAACCTGATGATGGCTATCTCGAATCAGTTTTGAGAGAAGAACGTGAAAAATTTGAGGCCAACGTCCTGATTAAAACGTTTGGTTGGGAAAAAATTGTGAGAGCGATGGAAATGTGGAAGGAGTTGATTTCAAATAAAAGACTGCCCGATATTGGCGATATTCAAGAATTGAATGATCAACTTCTTGGGTTCGCAATACAACAGTCAGGCATAGCCGAAAAATTTCAGAGTCAGTTGTCGCAGATCATTGCGGCTCAGGATGAGAATCTGGTTCTGGAGCGCGTGAACAAAGCCATACTATATTTTTCCCGTCAGCTGGTTGAGTACATGGTTTTGCCTTTGCGCAATCATCTTTCTTCACTGCAGCACACGGCGAGAGTAAAAAAATATACTCAGGAGCTGCGCTCCATTGAAGCAATGTTGTTGAATTATCTACAAAGGCTTAACAACTTTCGCTACAGAAATCTCGCGTTTGTAAAATATGAGTTCAGCCTTCCGGAGGTAGAAACGCAGTCGGACACAAAAACTGCAAAACGCGTCAAAGGAGGTAGTCAGCGGGAAAGTCTCGAGCTATTCCGACAAGGCAAGTCGGCTAGTGAAATAGCAGCATTGCGCAACCTGGCAATTAGTACTGTTGAAGGGCACTTAGCCGGTTTTGTTTACACAGGTGAAATACAGGTTGGCGAACTGGTGGAAGAGGAGAAGATCAATGCTATCATGAAATTGATAGATGGACCCACCGTGTCTGCTTCGACAATAAAAGGCCAGTTGGGGGCAGAGTTTACATTCGGAGAAATTCGCGCGGTAATGAACTACTACCGCCTGATACAGGAAAGAGAACAGACAGTATAGTTAGCGGCCCATGTATACCATAAGTATCTGAACGTCAGAGGGATTGATACCGGAAATGCGGCTCGCCTGACCCAATGTCCTCGGACGAACACGCATCAACTTTTCACGGGCTTCGGCCCCTAGAGCTACAATTCGCTGATAATCAAACTGTTCTGGAATTTCCAGGTCTTCCATCTGGCGCATTCGTTCAACCAGATCTCTTTCTTTATCAATATAAACCTGATACTTGATCTGAATTTCAGTTTGCTCGATGGATTCTGCCTGATAGTGATTCAGTACATCTGCAACTTTAGAGATCATTACAGACATCTCAGCCAATGAAACATTAGGTCGCAGCAGAATTTTATCAACCTTTTGTTTTTCAGAGATAACTGCGCTTCCAATCGATTCGAAATATGGATTTGCCTCACCGGGTTCAAGTGAAAGATTTGCAAGAGTTGCTTTCAGTTCCTCAACTTCTTTCTTTTTCCTGATCACCCGATCCATGCGTTCCTGGCTTGCCAGTCCCATCCGATAACTCATTTCAGTCAGCCTGAGATCCGCATTGTCCTGACGCAACAATGTTCTAAACTCGGCGCGCGAAGTGAACATGCGATACGGCTCTTGTGTTCCCTTGCTGATCAGATCATCGATCAAAACTCCAATGTATGCTTCGCTACGTTTCAGAATGAACGGCGCTTCTCCTTTGATTTTGCGGTGAGCGTTAATGCCAGCCATCAATCCCTGGCAGGCAGCTTCTTCATAACCTGTGGTACCATTGATCTGACCTGCGAAAAAGAGGTTCTCGATTTTTTTTGTCTCGAGACTGTATTGCAATTGTGTTGGCGGGAAGTAGTCATATTCAATTGCATAACCAGGACGGAAGAAGCGAACGTTTTCAAATCCGGGTACGCGGCGCAAGGCATCATATTGAACTTCTTCGGGAAGAGAGGTAGAAAAGCCATTGACATAAACCTCCACCGTATTCCATCCTTCTGGTTCCACAAAGAGCTGATGTCTTTCCCTTTCCGCAAAGCGGTTGATCTTGTCTTCAATGCTGGGACAGTATCTGGGACCAACGCCTTCAATTCTTCCGGTAAACATTGGGCTCCGGTCGAAGCCAGTTTTCAGGATCTCGTGTACTTCAGGCGTAGTATAGGTAATCCAGCAGCTTCTTTGTTGCGCGGGCTTTGGAGTATCCAGGTAAGAGAAGCCGCTAATTTCTTCGTCTCCCTTTTGTTCTTCCATTTTGGAATAGTCCAGGGAGCGCCCGTCTACGCGGGGTGGCGTACCTGTTTTCAGGCGATCGCTTTCGAAACCAAGGGATACGAGTTGTTCGGTGAGGCCTTCGGCAGCTCTTTCTGCGACTCTTCCCCCACCCAGGCGCTTCTCTCCTATGTGAATCACTCCGTTAAGGAAGGTTCCATTGGTCAGGACTACGGCTTTTGAGTAGATTTTATGCCCAAGTCCCGTGATAACGCCTTTTACTTTTCCGTTTTCAACGATGAGCTGACGCACCATGTCCTGATAAAACGAAACTCTTTCGGTCTGCTCCAGCATTTCTCTCCACTTGAGAGCGAAGAGCATGCGGTCGTTTTGGGTTCTGGGGCTCCACATGGCGGGACCTTTGGAGCGGTTGAGCATCCTGAACTGGATCATGGAAGCGTCGGATACGATGCCCGAGTATCCGCCAAGGGCGTCTACTTCGCGTACAATCTGGCCTTTGGCAATGCCTCCCATGGCTGGATTGCAGCTCATTTGTGCAATAGTCTGCATATTCATGGTGATCAGAAGGACGTTTGATCCCATGTTTGCTGCTGCTGCGGCGGCTTCACAGCCGGCATGCCCTGCGCCGACCACTATAACATCGTATTCCTGGAACATAATCGTGCAAAGTTAGCTGAAAGCGGGGCGGCCCATCAGCGCCCGAGTTTTTTTAAGAACTCTTTTTCCGCCAGTATGGTTTCAAGGGCGATTCCGGAGTTGAGTTGTTCGAATTCATAAGAGTCAAAGGCCGCAACGGCATCCAGATAGGATTTGTTTTCCTGAATGAAGGCCTCTACCGAAGCCAGTCCTTCCGTTTGGCTAGATTCAATGGCACTGATCTTTTTGACCATTTCACCGCAGGGGGCGTACCCGGTTTTTTCAAAAAGGAGCTGGAAATAGCGTTTTGCCCCTAAAAGATCTACCCGGAACGACTGTTTCTGTGCGGCATCCAGCTTTTCGATGCGAATGTTTGTGAAGTTCCAGCACAGGCGAAGGTCTTCTTCCGCTGAAAAATCGAAGTATGCAAGTGGCACTACATGATCGAACTGCCAGGCGGAAGAGAAATTTTCCCAGTTCAGGTCAGCATCAAACTGGCGTTCAATCCAGTTTCGGAACTTTTCGGAGTCCAGACCGAAGTATGGGGCGTAAAAGGACGACTTATTTCTTTCCAGCACATATCTCCTTAGGGCGATTTGCCATTTCCTCTTTTCCCTGAACTGAAGCAGTTCAGGTGTCAATTCTTCTTTGGGCGTCCATCTCTTTCTGGCCATAGCACAAAACTAGCGATGTTTCCGACTGAAACTGTGTCCCGTGAAACATGTGAAACCAATGGGGCGGTTTTAAAAAGAGATTTCTGTGTTTCTCATCGAAACTGTGTCCCGTGGAACCATGCTTTTAAATATTTCTCTTCCATTCTCCTCATCTCCTTCTTTTCTTTTTCCTTTTTGTCTTTATAGCCACAGAGGTGCAGTGCTCCATGAAAAATGACCCGGTGAAGTTCGTGGCGAAACGTGGTTTGGAATTGACTGGCGTTTTCACGCACCCGGTCGATGCTGATATAGATATCGGACAAAACGGGTTTTCCCTTTTCGGAAAGCTCAAAAGTGATAATGTCGGTAAGCGTCTTGTGATTCAGGTAGGTTTGGTTTAGATCGGCCAGATAAGGGTCCGTACAAAAGATAAAGTTCACGTGCTCGACCCTGCGCCCCTCCTTTCGAAAGAGATCTAACAAAAACCGTTTCAACGGCGTTCTGTCTTTGAAGGCGAAGGCTGTGTTGAGATAATGGAACTGAATGGAATCTGTGGCAACCATATTTCAAAAATCGTAAACAGGTTACAATTGCTATATCTAGTTTTGGGCCATGAGGTTATCTGAGCTAAAATCGGGAGAAAGAGGAAGGATTATCAGCTTTGAGAGTCCAGACCTGGAAATCAAGTTAATGGAAATGGGATGCATTCCCGGAGAAGAAGTGGTGGTGGAACAAATCGCCCCTCTCGGCGATCCTATCTCCATTCGCATCGCAGGATATTCTTTAAGCCTGCGCAAAAACGAAGCCCGGCAAATAATTGTAGATAAATAATTGATAATCAATTGATTAATGAAAATAGGGCTTTATTTTGGATCATTTAATCCCATTCATATCGGTCATTTGATCGTGGCCAACCACATCCTGAACGCCACCGATCTGCACAAAATCTGGTTTGTTGTATCGCCCCAAAATCCCTTTAAATCATCGGCCACCCTCCTCAATGAATATCAGCGACTCCATCTCGTACAAAAAGCGATAGAAGAAGATCCGCGTCTCAAGGCCAGCGATATTGAATTTTCGCTTCCAAAACCATCATACACCGCCCATACACTCGTTTATCTGAAAGAAAAATATCCGACTTATTCATTTTCCATCATCATGGGAAGCGACAGTTTTCAGAATCTGCCCAAATGGAAAAACGTGGAAGCCATCATCGCGCATCACCACATCATCATATATAAAAGACCAGGGTTTGAAGTGGAAAATTCGCTGGGAGCAAACATCACCGTCATGAACGCTCCCCTTCTCGATATTTCGGCTACACATATCCGTGAGTTGGCCAGAACAGGAAAATCAATTAAATACCTTGTTCCCCCAGCCGTCGAAGAAGAAATTTTGAAAGGCAATTATTTCAAAAAAGATCAGAGAAAATAACCCAGCAACAAACAGCCCGCAACAATCACAGGCGAGGGAATTCTGGTGAACTGAAGTAATAGAAACGTTGAAATGATAATGCCCACATTCATCAGACTCGTGAGCCTGGCTTCAACCAGAGAAATATCTTTTGTAATGTACAACGTCGATGCAATCATGATTCCCACCACCGCCGCATTAATTCCCTCCAGCGAACGATAAACCGCCGCATATTTTTTCAAATTATTCCAGATCGGAAAAAAGAAAAGCACCAGCAAAGCAGTCGGAAGAAAAATGGCGATTGTTCCGATCAAACATCCGAGCACCTGCATCGAAGGGCCATAGTCTTTTAAGGCCATCCCCCCGGTAAAAGTAGCGATCGCAAAAACAGGTCCCGGCAACGCTCTCACAATTCCCATTCCGGTAGTCATGGCATCCTTTTCAATAGACACAACATTTACAGAATCCGCAGGTCGCTTTCGAGCGATGATTTCCGGACGAACAGAAAATTGTTCATACATCATCGGCATCAGCACATGTCCGCCTCCAAACACCAGACTACCCATCCGGTAAGTGTTCTCGAAAAGATGAATCGGCTTTCTGTCGGGCCAGTTGTTCTTCCTCGCTAATTCACTGGTAATACCCGCAGCAATAAATAAAAATGCGAACAACCAGATATTCCACCATTTGATCTTTTTGGGTTTGGTTTCTACCTGTGGAATTCTTTTATGACTAAGATTTGTTGCGAATCCTCCCAACACAATCAGCAATGGAAAGATGAAGGGCGATTTAAAAAATAAATACGTAGCAGCAGTACAGACCAACATGATCACCCAGGTGATCACATTTCGAACCGACACTCCAAAAGCCATTACCGACGCATACGCAAGAAATCCTACCGCCATAGAAGGAATGAACTTGAATATGTCGGTCTTCAGAGAAGTCTTGTCTATGTAATGCAACAGAAAAGAAAAAGCACCCATGAAAATGCAGGCGGGTGCAATCCAGATCAACAGAGTAACAATGGCCAGCGGAACACCACCACGTTTATAGCCAATGAGCGTTACCGTTTGCGTAGACGAAGCTCCGGGCAGGAGATTGCAAAATGCATTGTACTCCAACAATTCTGACTTCGTAACATACGGCGTCTTCTCCACAAACATCTTCATCATCATCGCAATGTGCGCTTGTGGTCCACCAAATGCCGTGACGCTGAAATAAAGAACTTTTTTCAAAAATGGAATGTGGCGGAGCATCATGGCGGGATAAATTTAGAAAATTCATAGAAGCCTTAGGAAGATAATTTGATCAAACATCAATTAACAACTCCTCTCATACGTTTGAAACGAATGCGCTAAATTGGTAGAACAATCTTTCGCCGTGAAAAAAATTCTTTGCCTGACTCTGGTTTTCAGCTTCTGCATTTACTCCAATGCACAGACTACCAGCAAACTCGAAAACTATTTCGATAAAGCAATCGAAAAAATAGAAGCGAAATGTATTGAATGGCGACGCGACTTTCATCAGCATCCTGAATTGGGCAACAGAGAATTCAGAACTTCAAAAATTATTGCAGATCACCTGCGTTCGCTTGGACTGGAAGTACAGGAAGGTGTTGCAAAAACAGGGGTTGTAGGAATATTACGTGGCGCGAAACCCGGTCCCGTCGTCGGACTTCGGGCAGACATGGATGCACTGCCCGTGACCGAACGCTCCGATCTTCCGTTCGCTTCCAAACAAAAGGCGACATACAATGGAAAAGAAGTTGACGTGATGCATGCCTGCGGACACGATGCTCATGTCGCAATTCTTATGGCTGTCGCAGAGGTACTGGCAGGAATGAAGCAGGACTTACAAGGCACGGTCAAATTTATTTTTCAACCGGCGGAAGAAGGACCGCCGGAAGGTGAAGAAGGCGGTGCTTCGTTAATGGTAAAAGAAGGCGTGCTTCAAAATCCCGATGTAGATGTGATGTTTGGATTACATATCAATGCGCAAACTCCTGTAGGACAAATCAGGTATCGTGAAAAAGGGATGATGGCCGCCTCCGACTGGTTCACCATTACGGTGAAGGGCAAACAATCACATGGGGCACAACCGTGGCTAGGCGTTGATCCGGTACTTGTGGGCGCTCAAATCGTTGAAGGTCTTCAGGCCATAGTAAGTCGCCAGAGTGAACTCACAAAAAATGCGGTGGTCATCTCAACTACAATATTTCAGGGCGGTGTGAGAGAAAATATTATTCCGGAAGAAGTAAAACTCTCGGGAACGATTCGCACACTCGATACCACTATGCAAAAAGATGTGTGGATGAAAATTGAACGAACCGCAAAAAATATTGCCGAAGCTTCCGGGGCGGAAGCCGTTGTTAGCTTTCAATCAAAAACTCTTGTTACCTACAACGATCCGGAACTTACAGCTGCCATGCTTCCTTCATTAAAGAAAGCAGCAAAAAATAATGTGCTCATCATGGATGCTGTAACAGGCGGAGAAGACTTCTCGTTCTTCGCAGCCAAAATTCCTTCCCTGTATTTTTATCTTGGCGGCATGCCTCCTTCTGCAGACCCATTGAAAACAGCACCGCATCACACACCGGAATTTCATATTGACGAAGCAGGAATGAAAACCGGCATCAGAGCTTTTTGTTTTCTCGTAACCGATTATATGAAAGCAAATGCGGGAAAGAAAAATCAGAAGTAATTCCTTTAATATGAAAAAAATCCTCCTCCTCGTTTTTTGCTGCGCCTGTTTCTTTCCATCATTTGCCCAGAAAACAGATAAAAAACTTCAGGCGAAAGTTGAGGAGCTTTTTAAAGAATTCAATGGTACTGTAGGTATTTACATCAAAAATTTGAATAACAACAAGGTTGTCCGAATCAATGCCGATACGGTATTTCCTACCGCCAGTATTGTGAAGGTTCCAATCCTGATCGGCGTCATGGACCGGATTCAGAAAAAAGACCTGAAATACAATCAGGAATTAATCTATCGTGATTCGCTTCGTTACTCCGATTTTGATATTCAGGCCGCATATCGCGATTCACAGAAAACGGAACTGGGAAGACTCATCATGCTCATGATGACGATGAGCGATAATACCGCAAGCCTCTGGCTACAAAATCTTGCCGGAACAGGCACACACATCAATCATATTCTCGACAGTCTTGGTTTCGACTCCACCCGCGTCAATTCCCGCACACCCGGCCGCGAAGGACAAAGAACCATCCATGGCTGGGGACAAACCACACCATATGAAATGGCAACGCTGGTTGAAAAAATTTATCGGGGTGAAATTATTTCCCGGGCCGCAAGCGATCAGATGTTGAGAATCATGAATCGCAACTTTTTCGACAAGGTTTCCATTTCACAAATCCCTCCTTATGCAACTGCTTTTGCAAAGTATGGCGCCGTGAACCAGTCGAGAAACGAAGTTGTGTTGGTAAAAGGGAAAAAGGCCAGCTACGTTTTCTGCATTCTTACCAAAAACAATAAGGATACCACCTGGACCAATGAAAATGAGGCGTGGGTATTAACAAGAAAACTCTCCGCTTTGTTGTGGAATTATTTTGAACCCAAAGACAAATGGAAGCCTGCGAAGGACGCTGAATTATTTTATTAAGAATTATCTGAAAATCTGGTACACAATAAAACTCATCACGTAAGCGAGCGCCGTCATATAAACGAGTTGCAATAACGGCCACTTCCAGCTTTTGGTTTCACGTTTTACAATGGCCAGTGTACTCATACACTGCATGGCAAACAAATAAAACACCATCAACGACAAACCGGTTGCCAAAGTAAACAGCGAACTGCCATCTTCTTTTTTGGCGGCTTTCAATTTGTCGCGCAGCATCATTCCTTCCTCATCTTCGCCCACGCTAAATAATGTGGCCATCGTTCCTACAAATACTTCTCTTGCCGCAAAAGAAGTTACCAGTGCAATACCAACCCGCCAGTCGTAGCCAAGTGGCGTAATTGCTGGTTCAATAGATTTGCCAACAATGCCGGCGTAAGAATTTTCAAGTTTTTCTGCAGCGTAAACAGCTTCTATCTCTTCATCAGCGCCGCCCTGCTGTTTCGCCTGTTCATAATGCGCTTCCACTTCCTGCATTCTTCCTGAAGGACCAAAAGAACTCAGCGCCCACAAAGCAAGACTGATGATCATGATGATTTTACCCGCATCAAACACAAAAATCTTGGCCTTGTTTACCATGGCGTGAGCCACATTCTTCCAGCGCGGAGAGCGATAAGTGGGAAGCTCAAGAATGAAGAAGCTTCTTTCTTTGATATTGATAAACCATTTTGCAATGAAGGCAACAAGCAGTGCCACAACCAATCCCAAAAGGTAAAGTCCCATCATCACCAATGCCTGCAAACTAAAAAAGCCAAGAAGATATTCATTGGGAATCACCAGTCCGATCAGGATTGTATACACCGGCAATCGCGCCGAACAACTCATGAGCGGTGTGATCAAAATAGTGAGAAGTCTTTCCTTCCTGTTTTCAATACTTCTCGCGCTCATGATGGCAGGCACTGCACAGGCAAAACCACTGATAAGCGGCATCACACTTTTCCCGTTCAATCCCACTGATCGCATGAGACGATCGGTAAGAAAACTAATTCGCGCCATGTAGCCACTGTCTTCCAACAAAGTGATCAAACCAAAAAGAATCATGATTTGCGGCACGAAAATGAGAATGCCGCTCAGACCCGCAAGAATTCCATTCACCAACAAATCACTCCACCAGCCTTCGGCAAGTGTTCCGGACAACCAGGCACTCAGGGAAGAAAAACCTGTCTCAATCCAGGTCATTGGATATTGCGCCAGCCAAAACACACTTTGAAACAAAATGAACAACACAGCCAGCAAAATCAAATAACCCCAGCGGCGATGAAGCAAAACATTATCCAGCTTGTCGGTTAAAATCGTTTGTTGCAAAGGATCCGGCTCCGTCACCGCCACATTCATAATATGTTTGATGCGACTGTAACGTTGAAGGATTTCCGTTGCCTGTGTTTTGGTATGATTAAAATTGTGTTTGCGTTCAACATCCTCGATCGCATCCTGGGTTTTTTGATCCAGCTCGAAATGTTCATGGTTGATCAAATAATGCACTGCAGAATAATCGCTGGCATCAGGAATCAGTTTTTTAAGATCTTCAACAGGCTCTGCAGCAAGCTGACGATTATCAATAAAATCGCGCGCAGGAACCTTATAAAGGTTGGATGCTGTTAGAACAATCGCTTTTTTCAGTTGTGCAATGCCTCTTCCTTTTCTGGGATTGACGGCAACAACAGGAACACCGAGTTCTCTTTCCAGTTCTGCAATGTCAATCTGAATGCCTTTTCTTTTCGCCAGATCGGTCATGGAAAGCGCAACAACAGCAGGCTTTTTCAGGTCCAGAATCTGGGAACAAAAAAGAAGATTGCGTTTCAAATTGCTGGCATCAACAACGATCACAAAAAGATCTGCCTTTACTTCCCTGTCCTGATTTAACAGCACACGATAACTCACCCATTCATCCAGTCTTTTAGGGTAAAGGCTGTAAGTACCAGGCAGATCGATGATATGACCTGTAATCTGATCTGAAAGAGTAGTGTTGCCAGACTTCTTATCAACGGTAACGCCCGGAAAATTGCCCACCTTTTGATTCATGCCGGTAAGGGCATTAAACAAAGAAGTCTTTCCGCTATTGGGGTTTCCGACAAGGGCAATATGAATCTGGGTTTTTACCATTCTGGGACGCGCAAAATTAACCCGACCCTGCCGCATAGCTTTACGAGATTGGAAGTTTTAGGATAAGCTTAAGGCAGGCATCAAAAGAAAAAAACTCAATATCAGAACGACAAAATTTAGTTTTGCTCACATCACCCAATAAAAACGTAAGAACCGTGAGCAAAAGAATCCTTCTCCTCCTTTTCATCTTTACGGCCTTTGCCGCCGATGCACAGAAACTGAAGAAAAAAGACCGTCAGTTGTTGGCCAACCTCCAGCAACACGTGCAATTTCTGGCCGACGACAAGCTGGAAGGACGCCGCACCGGAACTGCAGGCGAAAAACTGGCTGCAGAATATATCAGTCAGCAATTCAAAAAGCTTGGACTCTCCCCCCGTGGCTCCGAAGGATATCTGCAACCTTTTGAGGTCAACGAAGGCAAACAACTCAACGCCGGAACCTCACTGACTTTTGACGGCGAAAAACTCGAGATACACAAAGATTATTTCCCTCTTTCTTATAGTCCCAACCTCACGCTCGAGGCCGCGCCTTCAATTGCTTTGCAGGAGCCGGGAATGCCCTGGTTCTTTGATCTCAAAACTTTGTTGGAAGAAAATGCCGGCAACCCTCACTTCGACCTGCATAGCAATATTTCAAACTCTGTGAAAAAAGTAAAAGAAAGAGGCGGCACCGCAGTATTTCTTTATAATAGTTCAGACTATCCCGACGGACTGAAGTTCGATGGACGCGACAGAGCCGAAATTCTTCCCATTCCCCTCATCTATCTTACAAAGCAGGCTGTTCAGAAATATCTCGCAGATCCTTCAGCAACGCTTGATATTAAACTTTCAGTTGATATCGGTGTTAAAAAAAGATCCGGAATCAATGTAGTCGGTTATCAGGACAATGGCGCGTCAACAACAATTGTCATTGGCGCACACTATGACCACCTCGGATTCGGTGAAGATGGCAACTCGCGCGAAACAGCAAAAAACCTGATTCACAACGGAGCCGATGATAACGCAAGCGGAACTGCCGCATTGATGGAACTCGCCCGCCTCGTGAAATCTCAAAAATTACGCAACAACAATTATTTGTTCATTGCTTTTTCTGGTGAAGAGTTGGGACTGTATGGATCGAAATACTTTACCGGATCACCCACAATCAATCTTTCTTCTGTCAACTTTATGATCAACCTCGACATGGTTGGAAGATTAAATGATTCTTCAAAATTGCTAACAGTCGGTGGTTATGGTACTTCTCCTTTCTGGGGCGAATTATATCAACAGTCCCGAAAGAAAAAATTGTACAACGATGGCCTCACCTTCCGCTTCGATTCAAGTGGTACGGGTCCGAGCGATCATACTTCATTTTATCTGAAAGATATTCCCGTGCTGTTTTATTTCACGGGATTGCACAGCGACTACCACAAACCTTCGGATGATTACGAAAAGATCAACTTCATGGGAACTTTGAATGTGGTGAAACACGTGATGAGCGTTCTTGAGGCTGCAGATAAAAAAGGCGACAAACTTGCTTTTACCAAAACGCGCGAAGCACAAACCACAACATCAGCAAGGTTTTCCGTAACACTCGGCATCATGCCCGATTATACTTTCAGCGGTCAGGGTGTTCGTGCGGATGGCGTGAGCGACAATCGTCCGGCACAGAAAGCAGGCATTAAAGCCGGAGATATCATCCTTTCTATTGGTGATCACAAAGTGACGTCAATGGAAACTTATATGCAGGCACTGGGAAAATTCAAAAAAGGCGATAAGACCACAGTAACCTATCAGCGCGGAAGCGAAACGCTTTCAACTACCGTGGAGTTTTAGTATTTTGAATTGGTGTGCGGAACACAATTAATCCTGAAGAACTTTTAACTGCTACCTGTCTTTATGAAACTAACGCTTGACACAAAGGAACTGACTGATGAATTCTTTGAAGAAACCAAACTTCTTGGAATCATGGCTCCTATGAAAAGCTACCAGTTTTGCTGGCAGGTCAACAATCTGCTGGGCATTGATTTTCGGGTAAATCACGAACTCGAAATTCAGCTCAACAAGAAACAACGCACATATTTTTTTTCCGTCTTCGAATATCACGAACCTGCAACCTGTCTCAAACATTACCTCTACAACAACCAACACGATGGCGAATACCTGTTGCCCGAATTCAAACACCTGGATTTTCTGTGGCTGCTGAAAGATGATGTGGTTTCAGATGCGGCTCTGCAGGAGCTGGTGCAATCCATTCGCGGTGTGAATGGCGTGCAGCTCGTGGTAGAGCTGACAAACGAAAAGATCAAAAACAAAGAGCACCTGGTGTTTTAATGCAGCGGGATTTTTTATGGTATCATCTGTAGTGCAAAGCCAGGCTTTCGTTGCGTCGCACACTTCAGCGTTCGCCTAAAGCCCTTCCGTAAGCAAAGCCATCAGCGGATTTCTTTTTTCAATTCGAGAATCGAAAATCGCAAATCGACAATTCGCGAATCCCGGGTGCAATCCTTCGAGCAGCTAATAAACAAGAAACTAATACCTTTTACTTCCAATTTTCTCCGAACTTTACCTCATGAGCTGGCAGCAAAAAGATAACACCCTCTACAAAAAATTTGAGTTCGCCGACTTCAGCGAAGCCTTCGCCTTCATGACCCGCGTAGCCATGATTGCAGAAAAAATGAACCACCATCCCAAATGGACCAATGTGTGGAATACCGTTGAAGTCTGGCTTTCTACTCACGATGCCGGCGATATTGTCACAGATAAAGACAGAAAACTCGCAGAGAAAATAGACGCAATTCTTTAATGCAGATCACCGACACGATTTTAATGGTACGACCCGCGGCTTTTGCTTTCAATGCCGAAACCGCACACAGCAATTTTTTTCAAAACCATTCATTTTCTTCTCAAACTGATTTGCAACACAAAGTCCTGCAGCAGTTTGATGAAATGGTAAACAAACTAAAAACCGCGGGCATCGAAGTAATTGTAGTGGAAGACACCCCAAACCCTCCCAAACCCGACGCCATCTTTCCCAACAACTGGTTCTGTGCTTCCAACGATTTGTTATCCGTCTTTCCCATGGCAGCATTCAATCGCCGCCCTGAAAAGCGCGACGATATTTTGCAGGCACTCGCACAGCGGTACCACATAAAAGATGTTCACGACTGGACCGAATTCGAAGCTGAAGCCATGTACCTCGAGGGCACCGGCAGCATGGTGATGGATCATGAAGCACGCATTATCTATGCCTGTCTTTCGCCACGCACACACCCGGCACTCGTTGAAAAATTTGCAGCTACCAATGGTTATCGCGCCTTAACCTTTACTGCGCACGACGATCAGGGAAGACTGATCTATCATACCAATGTTATGATGTGCATCGGTGAAGGATTTGCATTGTTTTGCCCCAAAGCAATTACAGATCATATCGAAAGAATTGCCGTGGCACAATTGCTTGAAACCACAGGCCACGAAAATATTTACATCACCCACGAACAAATGAATGCCTTCGCGGGAAATATGCTGCATTTAAAAAATAAGGAAGGAAAAAAATTCATTGTGTTCAGTCAGACAGCGGCAGATGCGCTCGATGCAGATCAAATTTCCAGACTTGAGAAGTATGGAGAACTTTTACCCGTAAATGTTTCACTCATTGAAAAAGTTGCCGGCGGCAGCGCACGTTGTATGATGGCTGAAATTTTCCTAAGTCCAAAAACTACAACCTGATCTGAACTGTTTTTTCCGATGGAGGCAACATCTTTCCAATCGGTTCGGCAAATTCTGCGTAACCTTCGCGCTTCAGCAGTTCAGAAATTTCTCCTGCTCCCTCCTGGCTTACAGCAATCAGTAATCCGCCATTCGTCTGGGGATCGGGCAAAAGATTGAACGCTTCCATCACATTCACACCTTTTTCAAATCCAACCCTGCTACTATAGCTATTCCAGTTGCGGAATGTTGCATCGGGAATCGTTCTTTGCTTCAGATATTCATCAAGACCTTCAACTTTTTTTATACGACTGTAAGAAATTTCTGCAGCAAGTCCACTTCCTTCAGCCATTTCAATCAGATGTCCGAGCACACCAAAACCTGTTACATCAGTCATCGCATGAACATAGGGAGATGTTGCCAATACTGCTCCAATCTTGTTCAGCATTGTCATTTGATGGATCAACGATGTATAATGTTCTGGCTGTAAAACCTGTCTTTTTAACGCGGTTGAAAGCACTCCTACACCAAGAGGTTTGGTTAAAAACAAGACATCATCTTGTTGAGCGGTATTGTTTTTTTTCAGATTATTGATTGCGACCTGACCAGTGACCGCCAAACCGAAAACCGGATCGGAAGAATCAATGGTATGTCCCCCGGCCAGAGGAATTCCTGCTTCGCCACAAATTGTTCTTGCACCTTCCAGCACGCGTTTCGCAGCCTCAAGTGGAAGTGTTTCAATTGGCCAGCCCATGATTGCAACGGCCATCAGCGGCTGACCGCCCATGGCATACACATCGCTGATAGCGTTGGCCGACGCAATTCTTCCAAAATCAAAAGGATCATCTACAATCGGCAGGAAAAAATCGGTGGTGGAAATGACGGCAGTTTTTTCGTCGAGCTGATACACGGCGGCATCGTCACTGCTTTCATTGCCAACAAGTAATCCTGCAAAACTTTCTTTATTCGGAGCATGAAGAATTTGCTGCAAAATGGATGGTGCGATTTTACAACCGCATCCTCCTCCTTTGGAATACGTAGTAAGCCTGATGGTTTCAGATTGCATGCATCAAAGATAAGTGCATCAGTTTCGCAGCGATGCGAATATCCTGTCGATTGCAGGTTTGCGGATAGAAAAATGATTGGCAGCAGAAATTACATCCAGCGAAATAGAGAATCCTTCATAATTTCTTTGCTGCGTATTGTTTAAAAATGATCTTGTGGATGACAGCACTTTGTTGAACACCTCCAATCCGCCTGCGTACATCACGATTTTTGCATTCCAGGACTTATTCTTTTCTGCAAACGCCTCTTCAATCTTCAACAACTCACGATCATTCGCCCATACAGAAGGACTGATTGCGAAATAGGTGTCAAAAAGATTTTCATTCTGCAAAGCAGCATAAAGACAAAACAGTCCGCTGAAGGAATGTCCAATCAAGACCTTGCGTTTTTGTTTGGGAAACTGTTTTTCAACCAAAGGAATAATGGATGATTTCAGGAATTCATAAAACAGGTGCGCATTGCCAAAATTCTTTTCACGATGTCCGCCCGCATTTGAAGGAATAAAATCTCTTCGTCTTTTCATATCTGTACTTCCAACATGTCCAATCGCAGCAACCACACATTGCGGCGGCACCTGCGCGCTCCACAATGAATCTTTCCCCAGCACATACGTTCCCAATCCAAGTGTTGCATCAGGAATGTAAATCATCGTGTATGGTTGCGAAGGATCAAAGTTTTCGGATACTCTGAATTCGATTGTAAAATCATCGTCTATTTCTTCAGAATGAATGGTATGTTTTTCCAATGGAGCCAGACTGTCAACACCGCGACATGAGCTCAAAACAATCCAACATAGTATGGTCAAATAACGACTCATTGTTTTTTTCGTTTGATCACAATAGAGGCGTTTGTCTGCATGTCGGCACTAAAATTCAGCTGATATATCTGGTCGCCGTCTCTGATTGTAAGAAGTCCGGTATTGGGTGGAATGCTGCCAAGATTTTCTGCGACGAGCAACAATTGTGATTCGCCGGTTTCGGGAGTTGCAATTACCTGTTTGGTTGCTGCTGTTGTCAGTTTTGCTTGAACGATAATCGGAGTGCCGTTCATATATACAGAAATGGAATCACCATCCACCACGCCATTGTCATAAAAGGCAAGAATAACGCTGTCGGATTTTACTTCTACGGTCTGAACCGAACCGGTTTTTCTTTGATCGTAAGGTAAAATAGCAGGAGCCGCGGCAACGGTCTGTTGATTTTTATTTGCGAGATCATCATCCTTCTTCGGTGTTACTTTCTTTTTTTCAGACTTATCGTTGTCGTTGCTTGTGGCTACGTAATTGACTTTTTGTGATTCGATAATATCCAGTTCCCTGAGATGGTTGATGAGGGAAGAATTTGCGCTGTCATTCGAGCGACTTAATTCAATGGTTCCGGGAACAGAATAATAGCGTTTGGTTCGATTGGTTTTCCAGCTTCCATTAAGGCTAATAACGCTGTCCTGTCCGTTCAATGGAAGTGTGATGGTACGCTTGACGCCTTTGGCGGGAGATTCAGGGAAATTGTTGGAAACGAATTTGCCGTCTTCAATAATTAACGAATCACCGAGGATATAACCTTTCACTTCGCGAATGCCGTAGTAGAAAGTGTCGTTAGAGATAAAGGTCACGTAAGAATAACCTGATACTTTTCCTTTGTAGGACGCAATGGCGAGTTCGTATTTCTGGATCATCCTGGCGCTATCGTTGTGCAGTACACCGGTGTAAAAGCCCGCAATGTTCTGGGCATGAAGTTGCATACAGCAAGCCATTGCAAGAAGAAAGCACAAGTTTTTCATACAGACTGGTGTTTGGTCAGGATCCGCGCATTCAAAGAATCTACTTTTTCGCACGGAAATCTGGTTAAAAGTGCCGACAGGTTTTCCCTGCTGTGCAGGCCTTTAAGATAGCGTTTATCATAGTAAAGAAGAAGTATCCGGAAGGCTTCTTTTATATTTCCTTCATCCAGCAAACCGATCGCCGCTTTGGCATGTTGCGGACCCAGTCTCTTGCTGATCCGTTCAATTCCCGAGATCAGTTTCTCTTTTGGATAATCGCCGTATTCTTCCACAATATGATTCAGTCTTTCTTCGAAGGGTATTTCCAGAAATATTACGGGAGAATTTCTCATGATTGTCCATAATGATTTCGGGATATTGACATCACCGATACGCTGACTTTCATCTTCCAGCCAAACAGGTCTTTCGGTTGAATGATTCGAAAATTTTCGCAATGCGGTTGAAAGCAGGTTCTCAAACATTTCCTGCGTTGGTTGCGGAGGCATTTTATGTTTGCCAAAAGCAGAGCCTTTGTGTGACGCGAGCGCTTCGAGATCAATTACTGGCTGTCCCTGCTTCTCCAGTTCTTTCAGTACTTCGGTTTTTCCGGAGCCTGTAAATCCTCCGAGAATTTTGAATGAATATGATTGATTGAAACTTTGAAGCACATGATTTCTAAAACTTTTGTATCCGCCTGAGAGTGTATACACTTTGAATCCATATAGATCAAGCAGCCATGAAACGGCGCCGCTGCGCATTCCACCACGCCAGCAATACAGGAATACTGTTGGCTTTCCTTCTTTTTTGATTTGTTCGCAATAAGCTTCAACAGTTTCCACCATCGATTTCATTTTTGGACCGAAGAAATCCAGTCCTGCTTTGATGGCGGCTTCGCGACTTTTTTGTTTGTACAACGTGCCGACGATCTTTCTTTCTTCATCGGTAAACAAAGGCAGGCTGATAGCGCCGGGGATATGCGCATGCGTGTATTCTGCCGGAGATCTTACGTCAAAGACCAGCCCTGCGTTAGATTTTTCCAGGAATTCGTGTATAAGAATTCTTTGCACTGCCATTGATGCAAATGTATCATGTGTTGGGGAAGCACATCCACGAAACCCCGGAATAAAAAAAATGCCTTCAGGATGAAGGCATTTTTTTACTGCTTAAAAGAACGATTATCTGTCAACTTTTATCTTGTTGTCGTCCGCATCATATTTCACTTTGCCACTCTCGTCTTTTACTTTGATGTCACCGTCTTTGTCAACTTTAATTTTAGTATCGCCGGATTTCATTTTCCACGATTTATCCATATCATCATCATCTGTTTTCCAACGTGCATCATAGGTAACCCAGTTTCCGCTGGCATCTTTATATCTCAGCTCATTATTTTCCATTTTGGCTTCGCCTAGTTTTTTCCAGGTCCAGTCTTCGTCGTCAAGGCCATAAACCCACCACGAATCTTTATCAACGTAACGCCAAACGGGTTCATTGTTTTCATCGGTTACTGCACCTGTCTGACGATCCACATTCAGTCTTTGATATGGCTGGCCTGTGCGTGCATTGATATAACGACCTGCGGCACTGTTTCTTTCCAGTTCATCAGCATAGGCAGCATAATCGCCGCTGGTGGTTAAGCTGTTGTCTGTAGTAGTATTGTTGTTGGTTAACGAATCCGCATTGCCGGACGTGTTATTGGCGTCGTTGTTACAGGCAGTCAATACCGCCATGCCTGAAGCCAGCAAAGTAATCAAGATCTTATTCTGTTTCATGTTCGTGAATTTTTGTTCATCATTCACTAACAAAAATGAGACCGCGACTTTAGGATGCTGGCATAAAAGAAAAATGCACAGACCGCTAAGCAGACTGTGCATTCAATATCGGCTGGTTTTGAATTATCCGTTCATGGAAGCAAGAAATTCTTCATTGCTCTTGGTGCCGCGCATTCTCTTGAGGAGTTCAGTCATGGCTTCTTCAGTATTCATATCGTTCAGATAGACGCGGAGCAGGTTCATCCTTTGCAATACATCTCTTTCCAGCAGCAGATCATCACGACGTGTTGAAGATGCAGTAAGGTCAATTGCAGGGAAGATGCGCTTGTTCGCCAAACGACGATCGAGCTGCAATTCCATGTTGCCGGTACCTTTAAATTCTTCGAAGATCACTTCGTCCATTTTAGATCCGGTATCGATCAAAGCTGTTG
>Ga0065721_10004731_pt1 | contig 28209 bp, 25 predicted proteins | sample Mesricmetagenome_FD_59108 | JGI IMG/M metagenome (GOLD analysis project Ga0065721, IMG submission 59108) | Mesophilic microbial community from rice straw/compost enrichment Sample: eDNA_1 v2 (version 2) | ecosystem: Engineered > Solid waste > Grass > Composting > Bioreactor | place: USA: Davis...
CGCCTCTGCCGCCGCGATCCTCCGCCATTTCAGCCTTCCCGCTCTCGTCGTCCTGCTCCTTGTCAGCGCCACGCTGGCCATCACCTTCGGGCCGGCGGAAATCTCGCCGGGCGAGGCGTGGGGAGTGATCCTGCACCATCTGGGCCTGCGGCCGGAAAGCCCGGTGAGCCGGCTGCGCGACGCCATCGTCTGGGAATTGCGGCTGCCGCGCGCCGTCGCCGCCATGGGCGTGGGAGCGGGGCTGGCGCTGGCCGGCACGGTGATGCAGGCGCTGACCCGCAACCCGCTGGCCGACCCCTATCTGCTGGGCCTCTCTTCCGGCGCCGCGCTGGGGGCGGTCGGGTTCCTGCTGGCCGGGGCGGCGCTGCTGATGCCGCTGGGCGCATTTCTCGGCAGTCTCGCGGCGCTGGCGCTGGCGCTGCTGGTCGCGCAACTCCTGGGCGGGGCCACGCCCTCGCGCGCCATCCTCACCGGCATCTGCATCGCCGCACTGGCTTCGGCCGCCACCTCCTTTCTCATCTTCTGGACGGCCACGGGCGACAGCTATCGCGAGATCCTGAGCTGGCTGATGGGCTCGCTCGGCGGCGCGGTGTGGAGCGATGCCGGGCTGGTCGCGGCGAGCCTCGTCCTCTGCGCGCCGGTCATCCTCGCCGCGGGGCGCGCCCTCGACGCCTTCGCTTTCGGGGACGCGGCGGCGGCGAGCCTCGGGGTCGAGGTGACGCGGCTGCGCTGGACGCTGCTGACCGCCACGGCGTTGCTCACCGGGGTGATGGTGGCGGTGGGCGGCGCCATCGGCTTCGTCGGCCTGGTGGTGCCCCATGCCGTGCGCCTGGCGGTGGGCACCCGCCATCGGCGGCTGCTGCCGCATGCCATGCTCGTGGGCGCCATCTTCATGCTGTGGACCGACACGGCGGCGCGCAGCCTGTTCGATCCGCGCGAATTGCCGGTGGGGATCATCACCGCGCTGATCGGCGCCCCGGTGTTCCTCTTCATCCTCCTGCGCTATCGGCGGATCACATGAGCGGGCTGCGGGTGGAACTGGCGCGGGTCGTGCTCGGGGGCAGGACCATCGTGCGCGAGGCGGGCTTCACGGCGCCGACGGGCGCGGTGACCGGGCTGATCGGGCCCAATGGCGCCGGCAAGTCGACGCTGATCGGCGCCATGCTGGGCCTGGTGCCGCTGGCCGCCGGCCGTGTCACCTTCGAGGGCGCCGACCTCGCCGGCATGGGTCGGCGGGACCGGGCGCGCCTGGCCGCCTATGTGGCGCAGTCCGCCACCACCGAGGACCGGGTGAGCGTGCGCGACGTGGTGGGGTTGGGGCGCATCCCCTTCCAGTCCGCCTGGCAGGCGGACACCGACGAAGGTGACGCGGCCATCGTCGCGGCGGCACTGGCGGAAGCCGGCATGAGCGGCTTCGCCGACAGGCTCTATCCCACGCTGTCCGGCGGCGAGCAGCAGCGGGTGCAGCTCGCCCGGGCGCTGGCGCAGACGCCGCGCCTGCTGGTGCTGGACGAGCCCACCAGCCATCTCGACATCCGCGCGCAATTGCTGGTGCTGGAGCTGTTGCGCCGCCGCGCCGCGGGCGGGTGCACCGTGGTGCTGGCGCTGCACGACCTCAACCTGGCGCTCAATCATTGCGACCATGTGGCGGTGATGAAGGACGGGGCGGTCGTGGCCGAGGGCGCCCCTGCCAGCATCCTGACGCCGGCGCTGCTGCTGGCGGTCTATGGCGTCCATGCCCGGGTGCTGCCGGGCGCGGGCGGGGCTGCGCCGGTGATCGCCTTCGACCGGCCGGCGGCCGAGGCCGGGCCGCAATATCCCGATTGACAATCCCGCCCCGCCCGCCCAAAAATTTGATCGGCTGGTCAAATTTCTGACCGCAAGGAAATGCGGGGGAATCATGGAATTCGGAATCACCTTCAAGGGGTTCATCGAGGCCGAGCGCGCGCGCTATCTGGTGCGTGCCGCCGAATATGCCGGCTTTTCCTATTGCTGGTTCTACGACTCGCACATCCTCTGGCGCGATTGCTACGCGGCCATCGCCATGTGCATGGAGCATACCACCACAATGCGGTTCGGCCCCCTGGTGACCAATCCGGACGTGCGCGACTGGTCGGTGGCCGCCTCCATCTTCGGCTCGCTGTCCAAGCAGTCCGGCGGCCGGTTCGATCTCGCCGTCGGCCGCGGCGACAGCTCCATGCGCGTCATGGGCAAGAAGCCGGCCACCCTCGCCCGGGTCGCCGAATTCATCCACAAGACCAAGGCCATGGTGCGCGGCGAGGAGGTGAGCTATGGCGAGATCCCCGCCGCGGTGAAGTTCCCCTGGGCCGTAGGCCACGACATGCCGAGCTGGATCGCCGCCTATGGCCCCTTGGCGCTCAAGACCGCCGGCGAGCATGCCGACGGCGTGGTGCTGCAGATCGCCGATCCCGGCCTGTGCAAATGGTTCACCGACCAGTGCATCGAGGCCGGCAAGGCCGCGGGCAAGGACATGTCCAACTATCGCTCCATGGCCGCCGCCCCCGCCTATTTCGGCGACAGGAAGCGCGCCATCGAGCAGGTGAAGTGGTTCCCCGCCATGGTCGGCAACCACGTGGCCGACATCGTCGAGAAATACGGCGCCGACAGCGACCGGGTGCCCAAGAGCCTCACCTCCTATATCGAGAAGCGCCGCGGCTACGACTATTCCAAGCACGGCCAGGCCGATAATCCCTATCTCGACTTCATCACCGACGACGTGGTGGAGAGCTTCTGCGTGCTGGGCGAGCCCGACGAGCACATCGCCAAGCTGCGCGAGCTCGAGGCGGCCGGCATCACCCAGTTCAACATCTATCTCGACAGCGGCGACGAGGAGGAGATCATCGCCAACTACGGGCGACACGTGATCCCCGCCTTCCGCTGAGCGGCGGCCGCCCGGATCGGGGCGGGGTTTGATCGGCATCAACTCGGCCGGCGACGGCGCGGTGTAGGAAAGCGCAGCCCTTTCCCGCCGGAACCCCGCCGATGACCCCCGCCACCGCCCAGCTCGTCGACCGCTACTCGGCGCCCGTGCCGCGCTATACCAGCTATCCCACGGCGCCGCATTTCCATGCCGGCATCACGCCCCGCACCTATGCCGGCTGGCTCGGAACGCTGCCGGAGGATGCGAGCCTGTCGCTCTATCTGCATATCCCCTATTGCGACCGGCTGTGCTGGTTCTGCGGCTGTCACACCAAGCACACGCTGCGCTACGAGCCGGTGGCCGACTATCTCCTCGCCCTGCGCGCCGAGATCGACTGGGTGGCGGCGCAGCTGGGCGGGCGGGGTCGGGTCACCGCCATCCATCTCGGCGGCGGCTCGCCGACCCTGTTGACGCCCGCGGATCTGTTGGCGCTCAAGCGCTGGCTGGCCGAGCGCTTCGCCATCGCGGCGGATGCCGAGATCAGCATCGAGATCGACCCCAACGACCTCGATGACGGCCGCTACGACGCCATGGCCGAATTCGGGCTGACGCGCGCCAGCATCGGCGTGCAGGATTTCGACCCGAAGGTGCAGCAGGCGATCAACCGCATCCAGACCTATGAGCAGACCGCCGCGGTGGTCGAGGCCATGCGCCGGCGCGGCGTGCGCTCGGTCAATCTCGACCTGCTCTACGGCCTGCCGCACCAGACCGAGGAGGGGCTGGCGCGCACCATCGCCATGGCGCTGTCGCTGGCGCCGGACCGCGCGGCCCTGTTCGGCTACGCGCATGTGCCCTGGATGAAGCCGCACCAGAAGATGATCCACGATGCGGCCCTGCCCGGCCGACATGCCCGCTTCGCCCAGTCGCAGCTCGCCACGCACCTGCTGGCCGCCGCGGGCATGGTGCCCATCGGCTTCGATCATTTCGCCCTGCCCGGCGACAGCCTGGCGCGGGCCGCTGCCGAGGGGCGGCTGCGCCGCAACTTCCAGGGCTATACCGACGATACCGCCGACGCGCTGATCGGGCTGGGCGCCTCCTCGATCGGGCAGCTGCCCCAGGGCTATGTGCAGAACGTCACCCCTACCGGCGACTATCGCAAGGCGGTGCTGGCTGGCGGCGGGGCGACAGCGCGGGGCGTGGCCCTGACCGACGACGACCGGCTGCGCGCCCGGGTGATCGAGGCCCTGCTTTGCCGTTTCGCGCTGGTGCCGGAAGACGTCGGCCGGTTTGGCCAACCCGGCGAGGCGCTGTTCGCCGAGGCCGTAGCCATGGCCCGCGCCGATCGCGACGGTATCCTCGACACGAACGGCACTGCCGTCACGGTCACCGAACGGGGCCGCCCCTTCGTGCGGGCCATCGCGGCGCGCTTCGACGCCTATCTCGACCAGGGCGGCGCCCGTCACTCGCTGGCCGTCTAGGCCGGCGTCACGTCCCGCCCCGCCACCCAGACTTGCGCGATGTTGGCCCGGGTGGCGCCGTAGACGATCTTCTCGAACAGCCGGCGCGGATCGGTTTCCCCGAAGGTGCGGATGGCGCCCTGCCGCGCCGTCACGTCCACGGAAATGGCGTCGAATTGATAGCCCGGGGCAAGGACGCCGATGGGCAGGTCCAGCGCGACGCCGCCGCCCGCCGTCGCCAGGTGGAAGGCGGCGACCAGATCGACCGCCGAGCCCGGCCGGCCGCGTTCCGCCTTCGGCCTTGCCGGATCGACGCCCTCCTCCAGCATGCGCGCGGACTGCACCGTCGTCCGGCAGGCCTCGAACATGGAGGCGGAGGGGCCGCCGGAGATGTCGGTGCCGAGGCCCACATGCACCCCCTTTTCCAGTGCCCGGCGCAGCGGGAACACGGAATTGGCGAAGTAGATGTTGGAGAGGGCGCAATGGGCGACCCCCGCCCCGCGCGCCGCCAGCCGGTCCATGTCGGCATCGGTGAGGAAATTGGCATGCGCCAGCACCGTCCGGCGGGTGAGCAGGCCGAAGCCGTCCAGCGCCTCGGCGTCGGTGATGCCGAAGCGCTCGAGCACGTGGCCGTGGGCCCAGTCGCTTTCCGAGCAATGGGTCTGCACGTGGCAGCCGCATTCGGCGGCCAGCGCGCCGAGGCCGCGCAGCGTCGCCTCGGTGCAGGAGGGGATGAAGCGCGGGGTGACGACCGGCAGGACGCGCCCCTCCCCGTTGCCGGGGTGGCCGCGGATATGGTCGATGACGGCGCGGGTATCGGCGACGGCCGCCTCGGGCGAGGCGTCGCGATAGTCCTGGGGGCAGGCCGCCGGGTCGTCCATCGCCACCTTGCCGACCAGCGCCCGCTGGCCCCGGTCGATGCAGATATCGGCGAGCAGCTTCGTAGCCTCGCGGTCCTGGGTGGCGAAATACAGCGCCGTGGTGGTGCCGGTGGCGAGCAGGTCCTCCACCAGCACCGAATAGCGCTTCCGGGCGAAACCGAGGTCGGCATATCTGGCCTCGAGCGGGAACGTATAGCGGGTGAGCCAGACCTCGAGCGGTTCGTCGAGCGCCAGGCCGAGCTGGGGATATTGCGGGGCGTGGACATGGAGGTCGACCAGGCCCGGCAGGCCGTATCGCCCGGGCGGCAGGCGGACGAGACGGTCGTCCAACTCGGCCTCGCATGCGGCGCGCCGGGGATGGCCGGGGCCGAGCACCTCGCCGATGGCACCGTCCGCCCCGACAAGGATCAGCACGTTCTCCAGCACCTCCAGCCGATCCGGCGCGGGCGCATGGAAGAAGGTGCCGGCCACGCCGGCCTTGCGGACGTCCACTACCACACCACCTTGTGCGTCTCGCCGGTCTGCACGTTGACGAAGCCCTCCGGGCACAGTTCGGAGGGCGCCACCAGCACCCAGCGCCAAGGGGCGCAGGTGAGGGTCGCAAAGATCAGGAATTCGGGAAAGCCCGGTTTCCAGCGGTTCATGGCTGCCGGCGCGTAGACCCAATCCACCGCCGCGGCGCGGGCCAGGAAGGCCTGCATGTCGGCATCGAAGGCCTCGGCGGGCCGGGCGGTCATCAGCCCCGCGATCTCGAGGCGGATCTCGGCGACGACCGCGCCGCGATGCACCAGCACCCAACCGCCGTCGATCTCGGCGAGGCGGTTGACCGCCTGGGCCATGGCGGCGTCGGAGGAGCCAATGCACCAGATATTGTGGCTGTCATGGGCCACCGAGCAGCAGAGCGCGGTATCGGGATCGGCGGGGCCGACGCCGACCCAGAACATCGAGGCCACCGCCCCGTCGCCGCGATAGCGGTCGATCATCGACCATTTGGTGATGAGCTTTTCCGGGTCCCGCTGCACCGCGCCGTTCTCGACCGGCAGGTCCTCGACCAGGAAATCCTCGTTCCAGTGGAAGGGGCGCAGCACGGCCGCCTGCATGGTGCGGCGCCCGGGCGCGGCCGGCACCGCGAAGTCATCGGCGGCGAGCCTGCGGCCGACATTGACGGTGCCGGTGGCCCAGTCCGGCCAGTCGATGCGGATGGCAGGGCCGGTATAGCGGCTGCCTTCGGAAACCAGCCGCCCGTCGGCATAGACATGGGCGATGTCGATGCCCGGCACGTCGCGCAGCAGCACGATGTCGGCATAACGCCCCGGCGTGATCGAGCCGACCCATTGGTCGAGCCGCATGTGACGGGCCGGATTGATGGTGGCGCACTGGATGGCGATCTCGGGCGCGAGGCCGTGCTGGATGGCGTGGCGCACATTGTGGTCCGCGGCCCCGTCCCTCAGCGTGTCGGAGGCGCTGCGGTCGTCGGTGGTCAGGGCCAGGTTGGACCAGTCCTTGAGGCCCCGTTCGATCAGGCCGGGAATGATGGCATCGTAGGAAAAGGGCCTCAGCTCGGTGAACAGGCCGCGCATCAGCCGGTCCCAGGCCTCGTCCAGGGCCCAGACCTCGTGGTCGGAGGACAGCCCGGCCGCGGCGAAGGCGGAGATGTCGTGCGGATCGGTGAGCCCGGAGCCGTGCCCCTCGACCACGCCGCGCCTCTCGAAGGTCGCCNGGATCATGCCCCACATGCGCGCATAGCCGGGATTGTCNGGGTCCCNGACCGAGGGCCAGTCCATCACCTCGTCNAGGCCGGTGACCGAGAGGCGCNCGNCCAGGAACCGCTCCTGCTCGGCGTAGCCATACCAGCCGCCCGACTGCTCCCAGGCACTGGGGGGCACGGCGGAGCCCGGCTGGATGAAGATCTTGAGCGGCGAGCCGGCGCGGCGGGCCTTCTCCCAGAACTCGATGTTCCTCAGCCCGTTGACATTGGCGAATTCGTGGGAGGCCTCGCAGGTCCAGGTATTGCCGCGCGGCAGCACCAGCTCGGCCTCGTAATCCGGCGTCAGATGGGTGGATTCGATGTGCTTGTGCACCTCGCCGAACCCCGGCACCGCGGCGAGAAGCGGATAGGAGACGCGGCGCCCGACCGTTCCGCGATAGGAACCGACGGGCCCGACATAGGCGATGCGGCGGCCGGAGACGACGATCTCCTGGCGCTCCAGCCATTCATTGGCGTGGACCGCGAGCAGCCGGCCCACCTCGATGGCGAGATCGGCGGGCCTTCTGCCCAGCGAGACCAGCAGCAGATGCTGGCGGATGGCCACCTCGTCGGCTGCCGACAGGATCAGATCGTCCGGCAGGCTCATATCTTGCTCAGCGTCTTGAGCTGGCGGGCGCGCTGGGCGCGATAGCTGAACAGCACCAGCGCCAGCACCGTGACCACGAAGGGGATGGTCTGGATGATCTCGCCCGGAATCCAGTTGAACAGGTTGGGCATGACGATGGCCAGCGCCTCGAAGATGCCGAAGAGCAGCGCCGCCAGCATGGCGCCCACCGGATGGCGGGCGCCGAGCAGCACCGCGCCGAGGGCGATGAAGCCGCGGCCCGCCGTCATGTCGCGGGTGAAGCCGATATAGTTGAACATGGCGAGCTGGGCGCCGCCGATGCCCGCCAGGGCGCCCGAGGCGATGAGGCTCCAGGCGCGCACCTTGTTGACCGGCACGCCCGCCGCCTCGGGCGCGGCGGGATACTCGCCCACGCCGCGCAGCCAGAGCCCGTAGGGCGTGCGGTAGAGGAAGAACCAGACGCCGATGACGGTCAGGATGGCAAGCCAGGACAGGATGGAATGCCCGGACAACAGGCTCCTGAGGGCGGGGCCGATCACCGGAACGGCTTCGAGGAAGGAGAGGTTGACCGAGGGGACCGCCTTGGACTGCAGGTTGATGGAGGTGCCCTTGTCGCCGCCCGTGGCCCGGGAGAGCGCGAAGACCGTGCCCCCGGCGGCCAGGATGTTGACGGCGAAGCCGACCAGGATGATGTCGGCCTTGAAGCGCAGGTGGAACAGGGCCATCAGCGCCCCCAGCATGGCCCCGGCGCAGATGCCCGAGAGCACCGCCACGTACCAGGGCGCATAGACCGAGACGATCACCGCGGTGAGGCAGGCGATGAGCATCATGCCTTCGAGCGCCACGTTGAGGGCGCCGGAAAGGTCGGAGATCAGCCCGCCCAGGGTGGCGAACAGCAGCGGGGTGGTGGTGCGGATCACGGTGACGAAGAAGGTCGCCGAGAACACCGTCATCAGCAGCTCGATCATTTCGCGGCCTCCGGTGCGGCGGCGGGGACGGTGCGGCGCCCCGTGAGCCGGGCGAGCAGGGCCTTGCCCGGCAGGCTGAAGGAGGAGGCGACCAAAAGGATGATGATGGCCTGCACCACCGAGATCATCTCGGTGGGCACATCGGTGCGGATGCCCATGAGCTGCGCGCCCTGGCGCAGATAGCCATAGGCCAGCGCTACGAAGGGCACGGCCAGCGGGCGGGAGCGCGCGACGATGGCGATGAGGATGCCCTCGAAGGCGAGGTTGCCGTCGAAATTCTGCGCCAGGTTGCCGAAGGCGCGGCCCTGCACGAAGACCGAGCCGAGCAGCCCGCCGAAGGCGCCGGCCACGGTCATGGCCGAGACCATGATGAAACTGGCGCGGATGCCGGCATACTCGGCGAATTTGGGGTTGTGCCCGACAAGGCGCAGCTTGAGGCCCCAATTGGTGCGATAGAGCAGGAACCACACCACGAAGGTGGCCACCAGCGCGATGAGGATGCCGAGGTCGAAGCGGGTGCCGGGGATGATGGCCGGGAAGATCGCCGGGTCGGGGAATTTGGCCGTCATCAATTGCCCGGTGCCCGGCGGGGCGAGATGGGCGCGGATGAGGTAGTTGACCACCAGGATGGCGATGTAGTTGAGCATCAGCGAGGAGACGATCTCGCTGGCCCCGAAGCGGGCCTTGGCATAGCCGGGGATGAAGCCGTAGGCGGCGCCGGCGATCATGCCCGCCAGCATGCCGAGGGGAATGGCGAGCGGGGTGGCGCCGATGGGCGACATGGCCACCAGGGCCGCGCACAGGCCGCCCACATAGACCTGCCCCTGCACGCCCATGGAGAACTGCCGCGCCTGGAACACCAGGCTGAAGGCGAGCCCGGTCAGCGTCAGCTTGGCGACGTCGTCGATCCACAACCCCATGGTGCGGTTGGAGGAGAGCGGCGCGGTGAGCAGGGTCTGGAAGGCGGCTCCGGGATTGGCCGAGGTGACGAAGATGACGATCAGCGCCACGACCAGCGCGATGACCACGGCGGTGAGGGCGCGGCCGAGCTCGCGCAGGAAGACGGCCCGGCGGGTGGAGGACAGGGAGCTCATTGGAGGGCCGCCCGCATGGTTTCGGGTTCCTGCGTGTCGAGGCCGAGCATGTAGGTGCCCAGCGTTTCGGGGGTGAGGTCGTCGGTATTGTGGAAGGCCGCGACGATCTTGCCGCGATAGAACACCACCAGCCGGTCGCTGAGGGCCAGCAGCTCGGACAGGTCCGCCGAGCTCAGCAGCACCGCCGCGCCGCCGTCGCGCGCCGCGGTCAGCGATTTCCAGATGAACTGGGTGGCGCCGAGGTCGACGCCGCGCGTCGGCTGGTTGACCAGCAGCAGCTTCGGCTGCTCGGCCAATTCGCGCGCCACCACCACTTTCTGCATGTTGCCGCCCGAGAGCGTGCCCACCGCGAAGCCCGGCCCGCCGGCGCGGATGGAGAAGCGCTCGATGAGCGCGGCCGCATGGGCCTTGACGGCCTTGAGGTCGAGCAGGCCGTTGCGCACGAAGCGCCTGTCGGAGAGGCGCGTGGCGACGAGGTTCTCGGCGATGGTCGCGCCGGTGGCGAGACCGCGGGCCAGCCGATCCTCGGGAATGCTGGCGACCCCGAGCTCGCGGCGCTGCAGCACGCTCAACGGCTCGAGGCTGGTGCCGTCGAGATGGACGGCTCCCTCGGCGATGCCGCGCAGCCCGGCCACCGCCTCCAGCAGCTCGGCCTGGCCGTTGCCCTCGACCCCGACCAGGCCCAGGATTTCCCCGGCATGGACGTTGAGGCTCAGATCCTCGGCGATGGTGCCGCCGCGGTCGTTGGCGATCCTGAGCGCCTTGATCTCGCAGGTGACGCCGCCGCGGGCCGCGGCGCGGTCCACGCGCAGGGCGATCTCGCGGCCCACCATCATGGTGGCCAGGCTGTCCTCGGTCACCTGCTTGGTCCCGACCGAGCCGACCGTGCGACCACCGCGCATGACGGTGATGCGGTCGGAGATTTCCAGCACCTCGGGCAACTTGTGGGCGATGAAGATCACCGTGCGCCCCTGCGCCACCAGCGCGCGGATGGCGACGAAGAGCTCCTCCACCTCCTGCGGCGCCAGCACGGCGGTGGGCTCGTCGAGAATGAGGATGCGCGCGTCCCGGTAAAGCGCCTTCAGGATCTCCACCCGCTGCTGCTGGCCGACAGGGAGTTGGCCGACAGGCGGCAGGGGATCGACGGAAAGGCGGAACTTTTCCGAGAGCGCGCGCACCGCCTCGATCGCCTTGGCGCGATCGAACCGGATGCCGTCGCGGGGTTCGGAGCCGAGCACGACGTTCTCGTAGACCGAGAAGGAGGGAACCAGCGAGAAGTGCTGGAACACCATGCCGATGCCGTGGTCGATGGCCTCGCGGGGATTGGCGAAGGCGACGGGCCGGCCGTCGAGCCTGAGTTCGCCCCGGTCCGGCTGCTCGATCCCGAACAGGATCTTCATCAGCGTGGATTTGCCGGCGCCGTTCTCGCCCACCACCGCATGCACCTCGCCCGCCTCGACGGAGAGGTTGACCCCGTCATTGGCGACGGTGCCGCCGGGATAGGTCTTGCCGATGGATATGGCTTCGAGCAGGGGCGCCATCAGATGTCCTCCGGAAAGGCAGGGCCCCGCCCGGCCGGGCGGGGCCGGCCGGTCACTGCATGACCGTGTCGACTTCGATCTCGCCGGCGATGATCTTGGCTTCCTGCTCGTCGACCTCGGCACGGATTTCCGCGGGGACCAGCTTTTCGTAATAGCTGTTCTTGGAGATGCCCACGGCGCCGTCGGCGAGCCCGAGCAGCAGCGTCGAGCCGTAGGGCGCGGTGCCCTCGATGGTCTGCTGCAGAGCCGTATAGAGGGAATCGCCCACTTTCTTCTCCACCGAGGTGAAGATGACGTCGGCCTGGGCCGGATCGGTCGGGGCGAAGATCTCGGCCTGGTCGGAATCGACGCCGACCGCCAGCTTGCCCTCGTCGCGGGCGGCCTGCAGCGCGCCGATGCCGGTGCCGCCGGCGATGGGGAAGACGATGTCCACGCCCTGGGCGAACTGGGCCAGCGCCAGTTCCTTGCCCTTGGCCGGGTCGGTGAAGGAGCCGGCCACGGCGCGGGTGACCTCCACGTCCGGATTGGCCGCCTTGGCGCCCTGCTCGAAGCCCACCGCGAACTCGACCACGGTGGCGCCCTCGACGCCGAGGATGGTCCCCAGCTTGCCGGTCTCGCTGACCTTGGCGGCGGCATAGCCGGCGAGATAGGCGGCGGTGGAGGTGCGGTAGGTGATGGCCAGGATGTTGGGGAAGGCGCCGCCGGAGAAGTCCGGCGTGTCGTCGAAGAGGATGAACTTGGTATCGGGATATTCCGGCGACAGGGCCTGCATGAAGCCGTTCATCTCCCAGGTGCCGGCGATGACCACGTCATAGCCCTGGTCGGTGGCGTCGGCGAGGGCTGGCTCCCAGCGGCCGCGGTCGAGGCCCGCCTCGATGACGGTGACCTCGACCGGCAGCTCCGCCTCGGCGCGGTCGAGACCGGCCGCGGCGCTGTCGAAGAAGCTCTTGTCGCCCAGATTGCCATGGACGACGAGGGCGACCCTGAGGGGATTGTCGGCCGTATAGTCCTGCGCGAGGACGGCGCCCGCCGACACCGAGGCGAGAAGCCCGGCGGCGGCGAGGCCGGCAAAGGCGCGGCGCGTGAACTTGGTCTTGGGCATTGACGGAGCTCCTGTTGGCTGTCGTTGTCTAGGGGGCGGGTCGGTAGGCTATGGAGGCCTGGTAGAGCGCCACGAGCCGCTCGATGCTGGCCTGTTCGATCAGGGTCGCCATCGGCGTGCCGAGGCGGCCTGAAGGATCGACCACGGTCATGCCGCGCGTGATGCCGGGGGCCAGCGCGACATCCACCGAGGCCCGGATGGACCTGGTGACGATGCCGGGTTCGATGACGGCCGCCGCCGCCAGCGGATCGACGAAGCGGAAGTGGTCGCCGCCGCCATAGCCGGCAATGGTCTGGCGGGCATGGGCGGCGAGGGCCAGCGAGAACCGCTTCTCGAAGCTGTCGGGGATGGCGGCGAAGAGCGCGTCCACGTCGGCTCCGGTCATGTTGTGGGTGACGCAGGGCTCCCAGGGCGCGACGAGGATGTCGAGCGGCGCGCCGAAGACGATGGCGGCGGCTTCCGGATCGGCATAGATGTTGAACTCGGCCGCCGGGGTGGTGTTGCCGCGGCCATAGACGGTGCCGCCCATGATGGTGAGCTGGCCGATGCCCGCGGCGATCTGCGGCCTCAAGCGCAGGGCGAGCGCGAGATTGGTCAGCGGCCCGATCATCAGCAAGTCGACCTTGTCGCCGGCCTCGGCCGCCGCGGTGAAGGTCGCGACCAGAAAGCCCACGGCATCCGCGCCTGCCGGCTCCGGAATGGCCTCGGGGCGCGGGGCGCCCCCCAGGCCGTCCTCGCCGTGAATGTATTTGGCGTCGATGACCGGCTGGGTGAACGGCCGCTCCGCGCCCTTGTGCACCGGCACGGCCGGGGTGCCGGCGACGGCGAGAACGGTGAGGATGTTGCGGGTGGCGGCATCGAGGCCGACATTGCCGAAGACGGTGGTGATGGCGTCGGGCGTGCGGCCGGCGGCGATGAGCATGAGCAGCGCCTGGGCGTCGTCCACGCCGCCGTCGGTGTCGAGAATCAGCTTGCGCGCCATGCTCAGGCCGCCTTGCGCGCGGCTTCGACCCGCGCCCAGAAGTCTTTGTAAGTCATTGAATAGTCTTGCTTGATGTCGTTGAAAGGGCGCCGCGTGAGCTGCCGGCCCTCGACCAGCTGCTCGCCCGCGACCCAGACATGTTGCACATCCCGCCCGCTGCCAGAATAGACCAGCAGGGTTTCCACATCCGGCGTCTCCGAATAGCCGGGGCCGGAAATGTCGACGGCGACGATGTCTGCCGCCTTGCCCGCCTCCAGCGAGCCGATCTCGCCTTCGAGCCCCAGGGCCCGCGCGCCTTCGATGGTGGCCATGCGCACCAGCTCGCGGCTGGAGATGGGCTGGGCGACGCCCTCGCGGTAGGAGGCGACCAGCCCGGCCACCCGCATCTCGGCGATCATGTCGTAGGCATTGTTGGCGGCGACGTTGTCGGTGCCGAGCGCCACCACCACGCCGGCCCGGCGGAGCGCCACGGCGGGGCACATGCCCTCGCGGCCCGAGCGCAGGCCCGCCGTGGCGCAGTAGGCCACCGACGCCGCGGGGGCTGCGGCGAAGATGGCGATGTCGTCCTCGGAAAGATCGAGGCAGTGGGCGGCATGGACGCGGCCGGCGAAGAAGCCGTCCCGGGCCAGGGCCTGGGTGGCGGTGAGGCCGTAGCGCGCCATGGTCTGTTCATTGTCCTCGGGGCCGGCCGCCATGTGCAGGTGCATGCCGCAGCCATGCTCGACCGCCAGCGCCACCTCGGCGCGGATCAGCTCCTCGGCATTGTCGACATAGGGCGCGTGCGGCCCGAACCAGGGGATGATGCGCCCATCGGCCGAGCGCTGCCGCTCGATGAAGGCCGCGGCCTTCTTCAGCTCCTCCTCGCCGCGCTCCTCGTCGCCCAGTTGCACGATGCCATAGGCGATGACGGCGCGCAGACCGGCCGCGGCCACGGCCGCCGCGATCTCGTCGGCGAAGAAATACTGGTCGCAGAAGGTGGTGGTGCCCGACAGCGCCATCTCGGCGCAGGACAGAGCCACGGCAGGACCGATGTCGGAGGCGAGCAGCGACAGCTCCGGCTCGCGGATGGAGTTGTACCAGCCCTCCATGGTCAGCAGGCTCTGGCCCTCCGAGCGGCCGCGGAACAGCACCATGGCGGAATGGGTATGGGCGTTGACGAGGCCGGGCATGACCACATGGCCCGGCAGCGCGCGCACCCTGTCGAACCCGGCCGGATCGGGGCAGGATTCCATGGGGCCGACGCCCGCGATCCGCCCGTCGGCGATGGCGACCCAGCCCGACCGATGCGTGGTGTCCTCGGCATCCACCGTCAGGATGATGGCGTCGCGGAGCAGTGTAGAACCCATTTGACCTATCGCTAGTAAAGCGCTTTATATAGCGATCTAACGCCAGTTTTGCGGAGCTTGTCAAATGCATTCGGTCCATGACTGCCTGTCAGGACGGCGTTGTGGATTTCTGCCTATAGTTTCGGCAATTCTCTGATGAGCGCCAATCCCTTCACCGCCGATCCCGCCGTGCCGCGGCGGCTGGAAAGCCTGGGCCGCGAGGTCGGGGACGCGGTGCGCCAGGCGGCCCGCGCGGCGCTGGCCGACACCCGGCCCGGGCCTGACGCCAATGACGGCGGAGTGCTGCCCCGCGCGGTGGCGGACGAGTTGGTGACGCGGTTCGGCCTCGCCTCGGTGCGCGAGCTGATGCTGCTCCTGCTCGATGTGGCGCAGGGGCTCGCCCGGCCGCCCATCTCGGATTTCCACGTCGGCGCGGTGGGGCTGGAGGCCGGCACCGGCAATCTGATCCTGGGCGGCAATGTCGAGTTTCCCGGCACCCATCTGGGCTACACCCTGCACGGGGAGGGCTTCGTCTTCACCCGGGCCATGAGCCGGGGCACCGACATCGCGGTCATCGCCATCGGGGAGGCGCATCCCTGCGCCCATTGCCGCCAGTGCCTCGCCGAGTATGCCGCCAGCGACCGGCTGGAGCTGATCGATCCGCTCGGCCATACCCTGACCCTCGCCCAGCTCTATCCGTGGCCCTTCGATCCGGCCTATCTGGGCCAGCGCGGCGCGGTGCCCGGCCGGGTGCTGTGGCCGGACCTCGCCTTCGCCGCAGAGCCCCGCCATCCCGCCGGGCCGGCGCTTCTGGCCGCCGGGCGGCGCAGCCATTCGCCCTATAGCGGCTGCCCGGGCGCGGTGGTCCTGCTGCTGGCGGACGGCAGCCACGTCGCCGGCGCCGCCGTGGAAAGCGTCGCCTTCAATCCCACCATCCAGCCCCTCCAGGCGGCCATGGTCGACCTCATCGCCCATGGCCATGCGCCCGCCGACATCACCGGCGCCCTGTTGGGCATGGTCGTCGGCGGGACGGTGGACTACCGCCGGGCGACGGCGGAGCTGCTGGCCGCCGTGGCGCCGGATGCGCCGCTCACCGTCGCGGGGTGGACGCCATGAGCGCCACCGATCTTTCCCACGCCGCCTGGCCCGAGGTCGCCCGCAGGGTGCAGCACGGGGCGCTGGCGGTGCTCGCCCTCGGCGCCTGCGAGCAGCATGGCGCGCATCTGCCGCTGAGCACCGACACCGACTTGGCCCATGGGGTGGCGCGGCGCATCGCCGGCGAGATCGATGCGCTGCTGCTGCCCCCCGTCGCCTATGGCGATGCCTGGAGCGCCGGTTCCTTCCCGGGCACCCTCTCCATCTCGCCGCGCACCCTCGAGGCCCTGATCGCCGATATCGGCCATGCCCTGCTGCGCACCGGCGTGCCGGGGCTGGTGCTGGTGAACGGGCATTTCGGCAACCGCGAGCCCATGCTGCTGGCGGCGCGAACGCTGGTGACCGCCGGGCTGCCGGTATGCCATCTCGACTATCCCGGGCTCGAGGCGATCGCCGCCCGCATCTGCGACAGTCGCCCGGCGGCGCCGCAGTTCTATCATGCCGACGAGGTGGAGACCGCCATGATGCTGGCGCTGGCGCCTCAAGGCGTGGACATGGCCCGGGCCGCGCCTTCCTATCCGGATTTTCCGCCCACCTTCGGGGCCGAGCCCATGCAGCTGGGCGATTTCAACCCCTCCGGGGTCTTCGGCGATCCGCGCCCGGCCACGGCCGAAAAGGGCGAGGCGCTGGTGGCCGGCATCGTCGGGGAAAGCCTGAGGCTCATCGCCGCCTGGAGGACGCGCCATGCGATCTAGGCATTGCCCGGCGGGGCGGGGCCGCAATCGTTCCGGGGGGGCGCCATGGCCACGCTGAGCGACGTGGCGGCCGAGGCCGGGGTCTCGCCCACGGCGGTGTCGCGCTATCTCAACAACCGCATCGAGCTGCCGCAGGCGACCCGCGACCGGATCGATGCGGCCATCGCCAAGCTGGGCTACCGGCCCAACGTGCTGGCGCGGCGCCTGTCCACCGGCAAGGCGGAGGCGATCAGCCTGGTCACGCCCGACATCGCCAACCCCTTCTTCGCCGAATTGGCCGCGGCGGTGGAGCACGAGGCGCATGAGCGGGGCTATGCGGTCTACATCTCCTCCACCGGCAGCGGCGCCGGCACCGAGGCCGACGCCATAGCTCGCATGGCCGACGGCCATGTCGACGGCCTCATCATGATGACCAACCGGGTGGACGACGGCACGCTGGCCGGGCTGCTGAGCGGGCGGGACAACGTGGTGCTGCTGGACGAGGACATCGCCGGGGTGAACCTGCCCCGCGTCTTCGTGGAAAACGCCGAGGGCGCCTATCGTGCCACGCGCCACCTGATCGAGGCCGGGCATCGGAACATCGCCCTCGTCGGCGGCCCCAACCGGCTGATGAGCGTGAACGAGCGCCTCGACGGCTTCAACCGGGCGATGGCCGAAGCGGGGCTGCCCGTGCCCCCCGGCTGGGTGATGCTGGGCGACTATACCAGCCGCTTCGGGGAGACGGCGGCAGCCGTGTTGCTGGATGCGCCCCGGCGGCCCACGGCGATCCTCGCCTGCTCGGACTATATCGCCATCGGCGTGATGAAGACCGTGCGCGCGCTCGGGCTCGACATCCCCCGCGATCTCAGCCTGGTGGGTTTCGACGACATGGCGTTCGCCGAGCTGGTCGATCCGCCGCTGACCACGGTGCGCCAGCCGGTGGGCGAGATGGGCCGGCTGGCCGTGCGGCACCTGCTGGCGCTGCTGGACGGCGGCGACGCCCCGCCGCCGGAAACCCGCCTGCCGGTCCGCCTGGTGATCCGGCATTCCGTCGCCCCTCCTCCTGAAAAGGCTAGTTCATGACCAAACGCATCCTCGTCGCCGGCGAATCCTGGACGGTGCATTCCATCCACCAGAAGGGCTTCGACAGCTTCACCACCACCGAATATGCCGAGGGCGTGCGCTGGCTGCGGGCGGCATTGGAAAAGGGCGGCTGGGAGGTGACCTACCAGCCCGCCCATGTGGCGGCGCGCGATTTTCCCTTCACCGTCGAGGCCCTCTCCGCCTTCGACTGCGTGGTGCTGTCCGACATCGGCGCCAACACGCTGCTGCTGCATCCCGATACCTTCACCCGGTCGAAGGTGCTGCCCAACCGTCTCCACGCCATCCGCGACTATGTGGCGGCCGGCGGCGGCTTCGTCATGGTGGGCGGCTATCTCACTTTCCAGGGCATCGACGCCAAGGGGCAGTATGCCGGCTCGGCGGCGGAGGAGGCCCTGCCCGTGACCCTGATGCGCGGTGACGACCGGGTGGAGGCGCCGCAGGGCGTGGTGCCGGTGGTGTGCGATCGCGACCATCCCATCGTCGCCGGGCTTGGAGGCGAGTGGCCGGCCCTGCTCGGCTACAACCGGCTGGAGCCCAGGCCCGGCGCCGACCTGGTGGCGACGGTGGGCGAGGATCCCTTGATCGTGGCCGGCCGCCATGGCAAGGGACGCGGCGTGGCCTTCGCCTCCGATTGCGGGCCGCACTGGGCCCCGCCCCCCTTCGTGGAATGGGCCGGCTACGACCGGCTGTGGACGCAGATCGCCGACTGGGCCGGAGGCCATATCTGAATGACCGTCACCGTCGCCCAGCCGCCCGATCCCTGGCAGCGCACCACCACCGAGCACGGCTTCGCCGCCGACGAGGTGATCTCGGCGCTGCAGAAATCCATCCGCCGCGCCATGACCGACAATGCCCTGCTGCTGGCCTGGGAGATGTATCTCACCAGTCCCGAATTGGAGGAGAAATTGTGGTCGCGCCTCTGCGTCATCGCGGTGGAGGATATCGGGCTGGGCAATGCGCAGGCGCCGGTATTGGTGGAAACGCTCTACCGGCAGCATCGGCGCTACGAGCGGCCGACCGGCGACCGCTTCCTGTTCGCCGCCCATGCCGTGCGGGTGCTGGCCGGCTCGGCCAAGGACCGCACCAGCGACGACATGGTCAACTGGGCGATGCGCGGCACCCAGCTCGGCGAGCTTCGCCCCGAAATCCCGGATGTGGCGCGCGATATGCACACGCTGGCCGGGCAGCAGGCGGGGCGCGACTATCGCTTCTTCATGGAGGAGGCGAGCCGGGTGATCCCGGAAATCCCCGACAAGGACCAGCGCTATCGCGACTGGATCATGGCGGCGCTCGCTGCCGGAAAGCTGACATGAGCGCTGCCCTGCCCGACGATCTCGTCATCACCGCCGCCGATGAGGTGGCGATCCGCAAGCATCTGGCGCTGGTGGCGCTGGGCCGGCGCCCGGCCGATCGGGCGATCCGCGTCGGCCGGCTGCTCGACGTGCATGGGCGCAACTGGCACATGGATCAGGAGATCGTCGTCTCCGGCCGGCGCGTCGCCTGGGTCGGGCCGGCGGGACGCTATCCCGGCGACGTGGCCGAGCGCGTCGACCGCTCGCAGCTTTCCGCCCTGCCCGGCTTCGGGGAGGTGCACAAGCATATCGAATCGAGCCATCTCACCCCCGAATGGGAGGCCGCCCTGGTGCTGCCGCACGGCTGCACCTGGACCTGCGAGGCCTCGCACGAGTTCTCCAATGTCGAGGGCGCCCGCAATCTCGAATTCTGGATGACGGCGCGCCGCGCCGGCTCGCCCGCCAAGATATTCCCCCTGCCCGGCTCGGCCGTGCCGCCCACCGCCTATGAATGGGGCGGCGGCCATTACGGCTTCGCCGAGCAGGACGCATTCCTGCGCGACCATCTGGCCGTGGCGGGGCTGGACGAGGTGATGGATTGGCCGGCGGTATGGAATCCGGACAATCCCTCCCACGACCGGCTCTGGGGCATGATCGAGGCCACCTTCGCCCGCCGCGGCGTGGTGGAGGGCCATGCCGCCGGCATGCGGGCCATCGACGACATCAACGCCTTCGCCGGTGCCGGCATGGCCTCCGACCATGAGGCCTGGACGGCCGAGGAGGTGGCCGACAAGCTGCGGCGCGGGCTGTTCATGGAGCTCCGGCCGCATTCGCTCGGCGACATCGTCACGGGCCTGCTGGCCGCCGGGCAGCAGGACTGGTCGCAATTCGCCCTGTGCACCGACGACCGCAGCGCCTCGGACACGCTGAAGCTCGGCGCCACCGACCACAATGTGCGCCTCGCCATCGAGGCGGGCCTGCCGCTCGAGACCGCGGTGCAGATGGTGACCATAAACCCCGCCCGCCACATGCGGCTGACGCCCTGGGTCGGCTCGCTCGCCCCGGGGCGCTATGCCGACCTGGTGCTGGTGGACGACGAGGAGACTCTCGGCATCGCCGAGGTCTGGGCCGATGGCCGGCAGGTGTCGCGGGGCCGCGACTATATCGCCGAGGTGCCGCGGATCGCCTGGCCGGACTGGGCGACCCGCACCGTCACCATCGGGCGCCGCCTCACCGCCGGGGATTTCGCCATCCCCGCCCCCGAGGGCGCCACGCAGACGGCGAACGCCGCCCTGCTGCGCCCCTTCCACTGGCATGACGAGCTCATCACCGCCCAACTGCCGGTCGCGGACGGCCAGGTACAGCGGGACAGCGGGCGCAACATCACCAAGTTCGCCATCGTCGACCGGTTCTCGGGCGCCGGCAAGACCGCCCGCATGTTCTGGCTGGGTACCGGCCCGAGGACGCCGGACACGGCGCTGGCCTGCTCCATGGGCCACGACAAGCACAATATCTGGGTCGTCGGCTCGTCGGACGCGGCCATGGCGCTGGCCGTCAACACGCTGGCCGACATCCAGGGCGGCTGGGCGCTGGTCAGCGGCGGCAAGGTGCTCGCCACCGTCCGCTACGAGGTGGGCGGGTTGATGACCTGCCGCCCCGCCCGCGCGCTCGACGCCGAGATGGCCGAGCTCTACCGCCAGGGCGAAACCATCGAGTGGATGTACGAGCCCAGCTTCTCGCCACGCTGGTGGCCCGGCTTTCCGGAGCGCCTCGCCTTCGCCACGCTCACCTGCGCGCCCTGGCGCTGGGTGCTGGTCGCCCCCTCGCCGCTGGCGCCGGAGGGGCTGGTCAACGTGCAGACCGGCGCCACCCACCCGATCGTCTGGTAGTCCCGGACCGCGCCTCCGGTGCGGCCGTCCGTGCACGATCCCCCTTTCGGCCGGCGCATTCTCCTGCGATCAAGGGCGCATGAGTTCGCCGCAAGCTCTGCTCGTCCTTCTGCTGGCCACGATGATCGCCCTGTTCGCCTCCGGGCGGGTGCGGGTCGAGACCGTCGCCCTGTTGGGGCTGGCTGCCGCCTTCGCCCTGGGGCTGGTGCCACAGGAGGCGGTGTTCTCCGGCTTCGCCAGCCCGACGGTGATCACCGTGCTCGAAATCCTGCTGATCATCGGCGTGCTCGGCCGCAGCCATGTGATCGACGCCTTGGGGCGCTACTGGCCGGCGCGGCAGGACCGGCGGCTGCTGGTGCTGAGCCTGTGCACGCTGTCGGCCGGCATCTCGGTGTTCATGAACAATATCGGCGCCCTGGCGCTGGTCATCCCGCTGGTGCTGGCGGTCGGCGCGCGCCAGGGCGTGCCGGCCCGCGCGCTGCTGATGCCGGTCTCCTTCGCCACCCTGCTCGGCGGGCTGGGCTCGGTCATCGGCACGCCCACGAACCTGCTGGTGGCCCAGGCCGTCGAAAGCCTGCGCCCCGAGCCATTCGGCTTCTTCGAGATCGGCCTGGTGGGCCTGCCCGTCGCCGTGCTGGGGCTGGCCTATCTGGCATGGGCCCAGCCGCCGGGCGCCGCCGAGCCGAGCGAGGGTGCGCTCCAGCCGGGCGAGGACCGCGTCGTCGGCCTGCAGTCCATCGTGCCGCCGGGATCGGCGCTGATCGGCCGCCCGCCCCAGGTCCTGTCCGGGCCGGGCATCGAGGTGGTCGATGCCGTGCCGGCCGGCCGGCAACGGCCGGCAAACGATTTGCTGCGGGCCGGCGACCTGGTCTTTCTCGCCGGCGCCGCCGGCCATGTCGAGGCGGTGATCCGCCAGGGCCTGGTGTCCCTGCTGCCGGCGCTCGATCCCGGCGCCGTGGCGGTCGAGGCCGTGGTGATGCCCGACAGCATCTTCGTCGGCTCGCAGATCGCCGATCTCGAGCCGCTCTATGCCCGCGACATCGTGGTGGACGGATTGCGGCCGGGCGACAGCCGCCTCGCCGGACCGTTCGCGGCGCAGCGGCTGCGCATCGGCGACGTGCTGCTGCTGCGCGGCGCGCCAGCCGCCCTGGCCGCCGAGCTCGAGGAATGCGGGCTGATGGCGCTGGCGCAGCAGCCGCGCGACCCGCCCGAGCCCGCCTCCCTTCTACCCGTGCTGCTCTTCGCCGCGGGCATCGCGCTGACGGCGGTGACCGGGCTTGGTCCCGAGATCGCCTTCGGCCTCGTGGTGGTGGCGCTGATGCTCACCGGCAGCCTGTCGCTGCGGCGGGGCCTCGAGACCATGAACTGGCCCATTCTCGTCATGCTCGGCGCCATGATCCCCATCGGCGCCGCTGTCGAGACGACGGGGCTGGCGCGGACCCTGGTGGAGGCGGTGACCGGCCTGTTGCCGGCGGCCAACCTGCCGGCGCTGATCGGTGCCATGGTGCTCCTGGCCGCCACACTCACCCCCTTCGCCACCAACCCCTCCACCTTCCTCATGCTGGCGCCCGTCGCCGCCGAGACCGCCCGCCAATACGGCGTGCCGGCCGAACCGCTGCTGCTGGCGGTGGGGGTCGGCGCCTCGCTGGATTTCCTCACCCCCTTCGGGCACCACAACAACACGCTGGTCATGGGGCTGGGCGGCTACAGCTTCGGGGATTTCCTGCGTCTCGGAGGGCCGCTGGTCCTATTGGCCGGGGCCGGCACCGTGTTCCTGCTCAGCCTGCGCTTCGCCGGCTAGAGACAGCGCCGAAACCTCACCTAGATCGGCAGTTCGACGACGGCGAGCGCGGCGGCCAGGCTGGTATTGTCCAGCACCTCGCGGGAGGCGATGGCCACCTTGGCGAAGACGTGGCGCACCTCGCAGCTTTCCTCGGAGCGGCAATCCTCGCATTTGCGGTAGGCCACCTTGGACAGGCAGGGCAACAGGGCGATGGGGCCGTCGATCAGCCGCAGCACCTCCCCGAAGGTCACCTCGTCTGCCGGCCGGATCAGCTCGTAGCCTCCGGTACGGCCGCGGCGGCTCTGCACCAGCCCGCCGGCCTTCAGCTCGAGCAGGATCTGCTCGAGGAACTTCTTGGGAATCTTCTGCTCGGCGGCGATCTCGCCGATCATCAGCGTATGCCCCGGCCCGGACCGCGCCAGAACCAGCAGGGCGCGCAACGCATATCGGGCCTTTTGCGATATCACGTCAGCGCACCCCTGCCCTCATGCCGCCGGAAACAGCTTCCAGCGCTTGGGCCGGAAGGCGATCTGCGAGCGCTCGCCGGCCGGGTGGTCGAAGGGCAGGTCGATCTCCACCCGGTGGGCGGCACCCCCGATGTCGAGCTCGACCCGGCGCGTGCCCCCGACGCGGCGGCTGGTGGCGACCACGCCGGCCAGCGCCGCGTCGCCCTCCACCAGCTCGATGTCGTGCGGCCGGAAGAACAGCCGCGCCGGGCCTTGAGCCCCCGAGCCGGCGATGCCGATCGGCCGGTCGCCCAGCCAGATGTCGCCCTTCTCCACCGTTACCGGCAATTCGCTCGATTCGCCGATGAAGCCGAACACGAAGGGAGAGGAAGGCGTGTCGTAGACCGAATCGGGGGAGCCCACCTGCTCGATCCTGCCCTGGCTCATCACGCAGAGCCGGTCGGCCAGCTCCAGCGCCTCCTCCTGGTCGTGGGTGACGAAGACCGTGGTGTGGCCGGTGCGGTCGTGGATTTCGCGCAGCCATTTGCGCAGCTCGCGGCGCACCTGGGCGTCGAGGGCGCCGAAGGGCTCGTCGAGCAGCAGCACGCGCGGCTCGATGGCGAGCGCCCGGGCCAGCGCCACGCGCTGCCGCTGGCCGCCCGAGAGCTGGCTGGGATAGCGCTTCTCGAGGCCGGAAAGCTGCACTAGATCCAGCAGCTCCAGCGCCCGGCGGCGGATCTCCCCGGCAGGCGGCCGGCTGGAGCGCGGCCGCACCTTGAGGCCGAAGGAGACGTTCTCGAGGATGGTCATGTGCCGGAACAGGGCGTAGTGCTGGAACACGAAGCCGATATTGCGCTCCTGCACGCTCTTTTCCGAGGCGTCCTCGTCGCCGAAGAAAATCTTGCCCGCCGTCGGCCGCTCCAGCCCCGCGATCAGGCGCAGCAGCGTGGTCTTGCCCGAACCCGAGGGGCCGAGCAGCGCGATCAGCTCGCCCGACCGGATATCGAGCGACACGTCATGCAGCGCCGGGAACCGGTCGAATTCCTTGCGCACGTTTTCTACACGAACTTCCATAAGCGCTTTCCGATCAGTGGCCGCGGCCGGTGGCGGCGAGCTCGTCGCCGAACCGCCATTCGAGCACGGTTTTGAGAACCAGGGTCACCAGAGCCAATAGCGCAAGCAGCGAGGCAAGGGCAAAGGCCGCCGTTCCCTGATATTCGTTGTAGAACATCTCCACCTGCAGCGGCATGGTGGTGGTCTGCCCGCGGATCTTGCCGGACACCACGGCCACGGCGCCGAATTCGCCCATGGCGCGGGCGTTGCACAGCAATACGCCGTAGAGCAGGCCCCATTTGATGTTGGGCAGGGTGACCCGCCAGAAGGTCTGCCAGCCGGAGGCGCCCAGCGACAGCGCCGCCTCCTCGTCGCCGTTGCCCTGGTCCTGCATCAGCGGGATGAGCTCGCGGGCGACGAAGGGAAAGGTGACGAAGATGGTGGCCAGCACGATGCCCGGCACGGCGAACAGGATTTCGATGCCGTAGGACTTGAGCCAGGGGCCGAGCAGGCTGCCGGTGCCGAACAGCAGCACATAGACCAGGCCCGAGATCACCGGGGACACCGAGAACGGCAGGTCGATCAGGGTGATGAGGAACGCCTTGCCCTTGAACTCGAACTTGGCGATGGCCCAGGAGGCGCAGATGCCGAAGACGACGTTGAGCGGCACGGCGATGGCGGCGACCAGGAGCGTCAGGCGAATGGCCGATTGCGCATCCGCGTTCTGCAGCGATTGCAGATAGGCGCCGACACCCTGCTTCAGCGCCTCGGCGAACACCGCATAGAGCGGCAGCACCAGGAACAGGCCCATGAACAGCAGGCCGATCAGGATCAGCAGCCAGCGGACCGCCGGCGGCTCGTTGGTCGGCGAGGACAGGCGTCGGGCGTGCGGCTCAGCTGCCATAGCCATACCTCCGGCGGCTCCAGGCCTGGATGAGATTGATGATGAACAGCATGACGAAGGAGATCAGCAGCATCACCGTGGCGATGACCGCGGCACCGGCATAGGCGAACTCCTCGAGGCGGATGACGATCAACAGCGGGGCGATTTCCGACACGAAGGGGATGTTGCCGGCGATGAAGATGACCGAGCCGTACTCGCCCACCGCCCGGGCGAAGGCCAGGGCGAAGCCAGTGAGGATGGCCGGGACCAGGCTGGGCAGCAGCACGCGGCTGATGGTCTGGAAGCGGTTGGCGCCCAGGGTGGCGGAGACCTCCTCGACCTCCTTGCTGATCTCCTCGAGGATCGGCTGGATGGTGCGCACCACGAAGGGCAGGCCGATGAAGATCATGGCGATGACGATGCCGACCGGGGTGTAGGCGATGCGCCAGCCCAGGGGCGCGACGAGCTGGCCGATGAAGCCGTTGGGCGCGTAGATGGCGGTGAGCGCGATGCCGGCCACCGCCGTGGGCAGGGCGAAGGGCAGGTCCACCATGGCATCGAAGATGCGTCGGCCGGGAAAGCGGTAGCGGACCAGCACCCAGGCGATCAGCGTGCCGAACACCACGTTGACCCCGGCGGCGATCAGCGCGGTGACGAAGCTGGTGCGCAGCGAGGCGACGACGCGCGGATCGCTCGCCGCCGCCCAGAAGCCGCTCCAGCCGAGTCCGGTCGAGCGGAACACCAGCGCCGCCAGCGGGATGAGGATGATCAGGGAGAAGTAGGTGATGGTGAAGCCGAAGGTCAGCCCGAAACCGGGGATGACGCTGGGCTGGCGAAAGCGGCCAGAACCTGTCATGCTGGCCTCCTCTCAAACGCGGTCTGCGCCTTTGCGGCGCGCGAAACGGTTCGCATCGCAGGTCGGAACATCAAATCTCGGCCTTGGTGAACTGTGCTAACTCTATCTGGCCAGTCGAGTTTCTCAAGACGGACGGCGGGCAACATTTCCCGGGTGGGTAGAAAATCGTTCTTCGGCTGCCGGTTTCCGGATGAACGGAATTGCGCGGCAGGTGCCGATCATGCCGATGCGAGCAAAGACGTCGCGATGCCGGCGCATTGCACGCGGATATCGGGCACCGCCTCGATCTCGAAATAGCGGCCGCGGGTCAGCGGTCCGACGACCCGGACCCGCGAAGACACTTCGCCCGCAGCCGAGATGAGGGCGCAGTTGGGATCCACGTCGAGGCCGATATGCATGCCGTCGGGGCGGGCCGCGCCGGTCTGCACCAGGTGACGGATGAGCGGATTGCCGCTGGCGCGCACGTCGACGCTGACGCCGCCGCAATCGTAGACGCGGGCGACGTCGATGGTCTCGCGGCGGTCGGTGCCGCGGGGACGGATGGTGGCCCGCACGCCCTTCCCGATGCGCTCGATGCCGACGAACTCGGCGGCGACCAGCTCCACCTGCCCGCTGCCGACGGCGCGGACCAGGCCGGCATGCAGGTCGGGCGGCAGGCGGTGGCGATGGATGTTCCACCAGGGGCGCAGATGGCGCAGGAACTGCCGCTTCTCCCGCTCCGGCCAGCTCTGCCACAGCCGCTGGTTGTAGGGGCGCAACCCGTCGACGACGCTGCGCCAGTCGCCGCCCCGCGCCTCCACCTCGCGCACCAGGCCGCGGAACCAGCCGGCGAGATAGGTGAGGCTGGTGCCGAAGGGGACGTCGGCGGCGTCGATGCCGAGCGGGGGCACATCCCTGTGCCCCTTGGGCAGCAGGCCGTTGCGCGACACCACGGTCACCGGGCCGCGATGGCGGGCCTCGGCCAGCGACACCCAGGCGTCGACCATGCTGAGCCCCGAGCCCAGAATCATCACCGGGGCGTCGGGATCGAGGGGAGTGTCGCGCGCCGAGCCCACCTGCACGGCGATGCCCCGCCCCCGGGACGGCTGGGTCTCGTGACCCACGGCGAGCACCGCCCAGCGGCTGGCGAGGCTGGTGCCGTTGGCGAGCACGGTCTCGACCCCGCTGCGGGTCTCGTGCAAGGCCACCGCCTCCTCGGCCACCACCAGCAGGCGGCCGGGGATGCGCTCGCCCGCCTCGCGCAGCACCTCCTCGAGATAGGCGCCGTAGAGCCGGCGCGGCACGAAGACCCAGGAGCTCTGGTGCCGTCCCGGCTCGCGCCGCTGCAGCCAGCGCCAGAAATGCTCGGGATCGTCGGCGAAGGCGCTCATGCCGCGCGCCGGCACGTTGACGCGCTGGTCGCGATGGCGGGCCGAATAGGCCAGACCCTGGCCGAACCGGCCCTGCTTCTCCAGCAGGGTCACCCGCAGGTCCGGGTCGGGGCTGCGCAGCAGATGGGCGGCCAGCAGCACGCCGCTGGCGCCGCCGCCGACGATCACCACCGATTTTGCAGATTGACCGCTGGCGGTCATGGCTTCCTCCCCGCGCCGGCCATTTCCCGATCGCCGGCCCTAGCCGAAGGCGCTGCCCAGCTGGAGCGGCATCGGGGCGCCGCCGCCGCGCGGGGCGCGCCGGTCGGCCCGGTCGGCGACCTGGCGAGCCAGCTCGTAGCCGTGCGCCCACCGGCCGAAGCCGCTGGCCACGTTGATATGGCCGACATGGCCGATATCGACCAGCGGCGCGCCCCAGGACCCGGCCACGGCCCGCGCCTTGTCCAGCGACATGTAGATGTCGTCGCGGCTGGCCACGACCAGGGCCGGAAAGGGCAAGGGCGCGGTGGGGATGGTGCCGAACTCGTAGGTGCGGGCATGCAGGGTCGAGGTGCGCTCGATATCGGCCGGCGCCACCAGCAGCGCCCCACCTACCAGGGGCGCGACCGAGCTGGTGGCCAGCCGCGCCGCCAGGATGGAGCCGAGGCTGTGCGCCACCACCACCGCGCCGGGACGGGCAATGACGGCCTGCTCCAGCCGGTGCAGCCAGCGCCCGGCCTGGGGGTTGGCCCAGTCCGCCTGCTCGACCAGCTCGGCCTCGTCGTGGTCGGCCAGCCAGTGGCGCTGCCAATGCCCCTCCCCCGAGCCGTTGAGGCCGGGAACGATCAGGATAGGCCGGCTCATCTTTCCGGGATTCCGTCGCCGCGCGGATCGAACAGGCGCGGCTCGGGCTCCGGTGCCTTGCCGGCGAGATAGCAGGCGTCCTGCTCGGCCCGGCTCATCGGCACCGCGCCCTGCGCCACGTCCGGCATGCCGCCGAAGAAATTGGCCTTGGCCGGCGCCTCGTCGGCCTCGTTCCGCCGCAGCCGGCCCGGGCCCAGAATACCGAAGAAATGTACCATGTCGTCCTCCGAATACCGCGTTCGGGCGTGGCGGCCGGCAACCGCCACAGACGTCGGCGGCCGGCCACCGGGGCCGGCC
>Ga0065721_10005006_pt1 | contig 28208 bp, 25 predicted proteins | sample Mesricmetagenome_FD_59108 | JGI IMG/M metagenome (GOLD analysis project Ga0065721, IMG submission 59108) | Mesophilic microbial community from rice straw/compost enrichment Sample: eDNA_1 v2 (version 2) | ecosystem: Engineered > Solid waste > Grass > Composting > Bioreactor | place: USA: Davis...
AGACCATCAGCTACAGCCTGCTTAATGGCACAGCCGGGCTCATTAAAATGAAGACAATTATTAAACTGGCAATCGTTAAGACGCTCACGCATTTCCGGAAAATAATGTGATACTTCCTGGCGGGAAATATCTACCAGTCCAAATTCCCGCATACCCGGTGTATCTATAATGCGGCCCCCAAAGGGCAGGTCAAACATTTCCGCAAAAGTGGTGGTATGCTGACCCTTGCCGCTCCACCCACTGATCTCGCCTGTTTTTAAATTCAGCCCCGGAAAAATAGTATTTAGTAATGTAGACTTTCCTACCCCACTGTGCCCGCTCACCAGGGTGGTCCTGCCCTTCAACGCTTCCTGAATGTCTTCGATGCCCTGACTGTTTTTTGCACTCGCCAGGAACACAGGATAACCAACGCTTTCATACATTTCTTTTAAGGCCGCAAACTGTTCCTCTTCTTTTCGCCTGAATAAGTCGGCCTTATTGAAAACAATCAATGATCTTACATGATACATCTCAGACGCCACCAGGAACCGGTCAATAAATCCCTGCGAGGTACGTGGCTCTTTCAAAGTGGCTACCAACAGCGACTGGTCCAGGTTGGATGCTACAATATGATGTTGATGTTTATAACGGGGAGACTGACGATTGATATAATTATTTCGCGGAAGTATTGCCGTGATTATAGCCGTATTCTCCACTTTGTCCTCCACCTCCACTTCCACAATGTCACCCACGGCAACCGGATTCGTGCTAGTGATATTGTCAATTTTGAATACACCCTTCATCCGGGCATTGTGCCACTCACCTGACTCATCCCGGACGGTATACCAGCTGCCTGTTGACTTATAAACCGTTGCTTTCATAATTGGCGAATTTCGGCATATTCGGTAGTAAACTATGGAAAACGTCGGAGTATGGTAAGCCGCAGAAGTATTTCCAGGAATAAAAATCCCAGCGCTGCCAATGCGAGTGGTAAAAACAATTCTTCGTAGCGTTTATAAGAAGTGTATTCTACGCGTGATTTCTCCATCTGGTCAATCTGCCGGTAAATATTCATTAACCCCTCCCTGTCACGGGCGCGGAAATAACGGCCCCCGGTTTCTTCGGCAATACGTCTCAATAACCGCTCATCGAGGAAATCTACAGCCGCCGTGCGATTACCTTCATTGCCTGTTCCCTCACTAATGGTGGAAGGACCAACGCCCATACCTATGGAATAAACCTTCACATCATTCGTCTTCGCAATTTCGAGCGCGGTAAGCGGATCAATAAGCCTGGTGTCAGGCGCATCTTCCTTTCCGTCTGTAATCAGTATGATCACCTTACTTTTGACCTGGCTTTTTGATAACCGGTCCACGGCTGTTGCTAGGCCTTCTCCAATCACCGTACCATCTTTGAGATAACGCCTGCTTTGCAGAGACTGTATCTGTTCAATCAATGTGTTTCGATCAGTGGTTATTGGCACCTGGGTAAAACTTTCGCCCGAAAAAATAACCAGGCCTATCCGGTCAACCGGCCGGCCCATCACAAAATCAATGGCAACCTCTTTGGCCACTTCCATTCTCGATGGTAGTATGTCACGTGAACCCATACTGCCACTCACATCCATACACAACACGATATCGATGCCTTCGCCCACAGTCTGCCGCTGATCATTTCTTGTCTGAGGTCTTGCCAGGGCAATGATAAGGGCACTTACCGCTAAGAGGCGTAAAACAAAAGGCAGGTGACGTGTGTAGTTCTTAAACGTTTTTTCTTTAAACGGCCCTGTGGAAGAAACACGGATAGCAGGCTGACGGCTGTCAAATTTTTTTACATACCACCATATCATCAGCGGGATGATGCCGAATAACAGGAAGTTTTCGGGATATGCAAAATTCATATGTCTGAACCAGTCGTACAGCATCACGCTAATTGTTCGATTTGTTGAATGGAACGATGTATCACATCGAATGCCTGCTGATCTTCCTCAGTCGAAGGAACATGCTTGGCGTATTTCACAAAATCACTCTGGCGAAGTGTTCCTGCCAGTTGCTCATAATTAGATTTATCAAGCCCCAGGGCTTTCAGTTGTACTACCAGGTCATCCGTCGTCGCCTGCAGCGAATGAATGCCTTTCCTGTCAGCTACATAGACCCGGAAAATATCCACCAGCCTGGAATAGTATTCCTTGATATCCTTTTTTTCATTCTTCAATGCTGCCAGTTGTTTCAACGCAACCTGGTAAGGATCCGGTGGTGCTACGGTCTGCACTACCACTGGTTTCTTTTTTTTCTTTAATAAAACCAGCACGAGGATCAGCACAACTATTGCCGCCGCGAGATAATACCACCAGGTTGGCTTTTTCGCCTTCTCTTCGGCTTCCACATCGATAATCTCCTTTACATCATGGTATGGTTGTTCGGGGTTAAAAGGCGAAAACCCCACATCTACCGGTATAGAATCAGTTGACAGTTCCCCTACAATAAAAGGTGGAATTACCCAGTGGCCGGAATCGAAACTTGTAATATGTAACACCTGTGAAAGAATAGTTCCGGATCCGGTATTAGTGGTATCAATTCTTTCAATACTCAAAAATTCAAAATGCGGAATGCTGTCTATTGAGAAAAAACGGATGGGATCATGTTCGGGAATATCTGCCTGTAATTTCAACTGAATCGGTTCTCCAATGAGGATTTTAGAACGATCCACGGTAGCATTAAGCTTTGTAGTTTGCTGCGAAGCGCAACATACCACAACAAAAAAAGAAATGATCGTGAAAACGGCTTTATAAAAAAAATTATTCCTCATTAATCAACATCCATGGCTTGCCTGAACCATTTTATCAGCAAATGGCATCAGGAATATTCATTTGTTGCGACTAAGAAAGAAGCGCTGCAGCACTCTTACATAATCGTCGCCGGTTCGTATATGCAGCAGGTCGCATCCTGCTTTTTTAAATGTTTGTGTGCTGTATTCGGTTACCCTGAAAAACTCCTGCTGATAGCTTTCCCTTACAAAACGGCTGCTGCTGTCAATCCATTTTGATTCACCGGTCTCGGCATCCTGCACCTGTATCAACCCGGCATTCGGCAATACCATATCCATCGGGTCGTAGATCTTGATGCCAATGACATCATGTTTTTTCCCTGCAATTCTCAATGCGTCCTCATAATTGGAATCAATAAAGTCACTCAGGATAAAAGCAATACTTTTTTGCTTGGTCGAGTTATTAAAAAAACGGAGAGCAGAACTTAATTGCGTCCCGCTTTCTTTCGGCTCCTTACTCAACAATTCCCGCACTATATAAAGTGCATGCTGCCTGCCCTTTTTGGGAGGTATATAGGCCTCCACTTTGTTGCTGTAAAAAATAACACCGATCTTATCATTGTTATTGACGACTGAGAATCCAAGTACTGCACCAATCTCAGTGATGATGTCTCTCTTGGTGGCATAAACGGTACCGAAATGTGAACTGGGACTGATGTCCACCAACAACATTACCGTGAGCTCCCGTTCTTCTTCAAACACTTTACTGTAGGGGTGCCCGAAACGCGCCGATACATTCCAGTCAATAAACCGGATATCATCGCCTGGCGCATACTCACGCACTTCCTTAAACGACATACCCCTACCCTTGAATGCACTGTGATATTCCCCCGTGAACAGGTCGCTCACGAGTTTTTTACTCTTTATCTCAAGCTGCCGTACTTTCTTTAATATTTCAGATGTGGTTAACACGAATAGTTATTCTGTTATTTCAATTACACCTCCTATGGAACATTTACCTGCTTCAGGATTTCTTCAATTACATCTTCCACTTTTATATTCTCCGCCTCGGCTTCATATGTAAGCCCGATACGATGCCTGAGCACATCATTACAGATGCTTCGGACATCCTCCGGAATTACAAATCCTCTCTTATTTAAAAATGCCTGCGCTTTTGATGCAAGGGCAAGATTTATGCTGCCGCGGGGTGATGCACCGTACGAAATCAGCGGCTTGAGTTTGTCAAGCTGGTAATTTTCAGGTTCACGCGTGGCAAAGACGATGTCAAGGATATACTGCTCCACTTTTTCATCCATGTAGATCTGGCGGGTGAGCTCCTTTGCGTTCAATACCTCCTGCACCGACACAACCTGCTTCACAGGCTGAGTGGCGAGATTCTGCGTATTCTGGCGAATGATGATCTGTTCTTCGTGCATTTTTGGATAGCTCACAACCACTTTCATGATAAAGCGGTCCACCTGGGCTTCAGGCAATGCATATGTTCCTTCCTGCTCAAGCGGATTCTGTGTTGCCAGCACGAGGAAGGGCTGCTCCAGCTTATAAGTCGAATCGCCGATAGTCACCTGTCTTTCCTGCATGGCTTCCAATAAAGCAGACTGCACTTTTGCCGGGGCACGGTTAATCTCATCTGCCAGGATGAAGTTGGCAAATATGGGACCCTTGCGAACTATAAATTCATTCTTCTGCTGATTATAAATCATTGTCCCGATTACATCGGCAGGTAGCAGGTCCGGTGTAAACTGGATCCGGCTGAATTTCGCATGAATAGCTTCCGAGAGCGATTTAATGGTCAGCGTTTTTGCCAGGCCGGGCACCCCCTCGAGTAAGACGTGGCCATTACTCAGCAGACCAATCATCAGGCGGTCGAGCATATGAGCCTGTCCAACGATTACATGACTGACTTCTTCCCTGATCTTGTCGGTGAATTTACCGGCCTGAGTAATCTTTTCATTGAGCTGCCGTATATCTTCTGCGGTTTTATACATTGGCTTAATTTATGGTGACACAAAATACGAACTTGCTTTAAGCAAATAATTTGCCGGGTACTGTAATTACCCGCATTTTTTAAGTATTTCTACCTTGTACTGTAAAAAAAGGGTTTTTATTTTTACTAAAACAATCCATCTATGAAAAAACGACTTCTTTTACTGACAGGAGTATGCGCTCTCTTCCTGGTCATCACCAGTTGCAGTAAAAGCGACAATGATGATGATGATGGTCCAAAAGCCCCAACCAAAACAGAATTGCTGACAAAAGCTACCTGGAAATTTAATAAAGCTGAAGCCGGAGGAATAGACGTTACAAATCAATTGCCTGATTGTTTAGTCGACAACACCATTACATTTAATTCCTCGGAAGAACGCAAAGGAACAGGTGTGGCTGATGAAGGCGCTGATAAATGTGGCGCTACGCAAAATACCAGTTTCAGCTGGACACTCAACAGTGCCGAGACAACACTCACATCTGACAAAGCATTATTCACAGGCGGCTCGACTGATTTTACCATCGTATCGCTCACCGAATCTGAATTCGTCACCACCCAGGTGATGACAGTTCCCGGTTTTCCGGCACCAATGAACGTGAAGCTCACGATGAAGCACTGATCAGGAAAGATACTTCGCCACAATTGGTAAACGCCGGCCCACACCAAACGCTTTAAAGCTGACACGGATGATGGGACAAAACTGGTTGCGCTTGTATTCGTTCGTATTGACCAGTTTCAATACACGTGCAACAAGCGCAGGGTCGAATCCTTTTGCAACAATCTCCCTGGGTCCGTGGCGTAATTCGATGTACTCATATAAAACCCGATCGAGTACATCGTATTCCGGCAGGCTGTCGGTATCCTTCTGTCCCGGCCTGAGCTCTGCAGAGGGCGGTTTAGTGATAATATTGACAGGAATAATTTCCTTTTCGCGGTTAATATATTTTGCTAATGCAAAAACCTGGGTCTTGTACACATCACCCAGGACACTTAATCCACCAGCCATATCACCATACAAAGTACCATAACCGGTTGCCAGTTCGCTTTTATTGGATGTGTTCAACAGAATATAACCAAATTTATTGGCGATGGCCATAAGCAGGTTACCCCGCGTGCGGCTTTGTACATTCTCTTCTGCAACACCAAAGGGCAGATCGCCAAACAATGGCTGCAATTCCTTCATGAAAGCATCAAACACTCCTTTGATTGGGATGATATCATAAGGATTCCCGAGATTCTGACACAATTGTTCCGCATCCGATACAGAGTGAGAAGTGGAAAATTGCGAAGGCATGAGTATGGCCCGAACATTTTCTTTACCCAGTGCAGCCACTGCCAAAGCCTGCGTCACGGCGCTGTCTATGCCACCCGATGATCCAAGAATCGCCTTCTCAAATCCCATTTTGCTGAAATAATCACGAATGCCCAGGATCAGCACCTGGTATATCTCAGCCATATTTTTATCATTGGTGAGATATCGTATGGTATCTTCTCCAACTCCTACATCCACGGCAGAAAAAAATACCTTGTCCGGATTTTCAAGCGGTTCTTTTACTGCTGCTAACGGAACGTTGGAACCGGCACTCACATGCTTCTCAGCTCCGGATTTTTCGTTTTGCCCAGGTTTATCTTTTGGATTTCGTTTCACCAAATCATCCAGGTCAAACAGGCGCATATCTTCCTCGAAATATTTCATTTCACAAACCTGTCTGCCCAGATCGTCATAGACAAGACTGCCACCATCAAAAACAATCTCTGTTTGAGATCCAACCGTATTGCAGTACAGCATGGGAATGCCATACTTCAATGTATGTGCTTTTACAATACTATTACGAACTTCATCCTGTGCATAATTGTACGGAGAGGCTGATAAATTAATCATCACATCGGGTTGCCCGCTGATCAGCTGCTCCATGGGTGTAACCCGGTACAGTGGATTGTCGCCCATGTTCCAGATGTCTTCGCAAATCGTAACAGCCAGTTTTCTTCCTCCAAACTCAACGAGTTTCCATTCATAAGCCGGTTCGAAATAACGATACTCGTCAAACACATCATAATTGGGTAAAAGAGTCTTGTGCACCTCCGCTTTTATCTTTTTATCATGCAACAGGAATACAGCATTAAAAAGGTCCTTTCCTTCCCTTTGCGGGTTTCGTGCGGGACTGCCAACCAGCACTCCAATTGTATCAGCTTTTTCACGTATGATATCAAGTGCCTGGTAACATTTCTGAATGAAGTCGTCAAATTCAAGAAAATCCCGCGGAGGGTATCCGCAGATACTGAGTTCTGAAAATACAACCAGATCGGCACCCATCTGCTTTGCCTGTTCAATGCCGTCAATGATCTTCCGGGTATTTTCTTCGAAATTGCCTATATGGTAATTCTGTTGAGCTAATGCGATCTTCATCAGGCAAAGTTAAGCTGCCTTTTATGAAAAGATTTAGAAGCTCCCGAAGCTTCTTCAACTATCTTCGCGTACAACATTCAACCATTATCTTACGTTTAGCTGGCTATGAGATATTCCGTTATTCTAGTTTCTTTCTTACTGTTTCTGATTGCCTGTACTAACCTGGATGACAAACCGGATATTTCAAATATCGAGGTTGACTTACGGACTGACCGGTTCGACAAAGACTTCTTTTCAGCTGATACCACACGGCTTTCCACAGAAATGCAACGACTGGAGGCGAAATATCCGGAACTCCTGCGGGTATTTATTCAGAGCATCATTGGTGTGGAAAACGAACAGGGTATATACGATTTCTACCGGCAATACAAACCGGTCTACGATTCCGCTCAAATAATATACAGCGATTTCAGTGCTGTGGAAGCGGACATCGAAAAAGCCCTGAAGTATGTCAAATACTATTTTCCCGAATACGAGTTGCCTAAAAAAATCATTCCGGTTGTTGGTCCAATGAATTCGATGAACGACATGGCAAGGATGGGTAACGGTGAATTGACACCGAATTTTATTGGCCCTGACTTTATTGGAATCTCATTGCAATTTTATCTTGGCAGGGATTTCTCCTGGTATAATGACGAATATTTTATCACTAACGTAGTACCCCGGTTCAGAAGCCGCCGTTTCAGCCGCGAATACATTGTAGCGGACGTCATGAAATTAATTGCGGACGATATTTTCCCGGATAAAAGCAATACCAGGCCGCTTGTTGAGCAAATGATTGAAAGAGGTAAGCACTGGTGGCTGATAGATCGCTTTCTTCCGGATACACCCGATACGATCAAAACCGGCTATACCCGCAGGCAACTGGATTGGGTTCGCGAGAATGAAGGTTTGATCTGGAGCCATATCATCAAATCCGAAAACCTCTATGATCTGACTCCCGCTACCGTGCAGGTGTACATCGGTGAAGCTCCATTCACGCAGGGGTTGTCACAGGAAGATTCACCCGGAAATATCGGGCCCTGGTTCGGGCTTCAGATCATTAAAAAATACCTGGAAAAAAATCCGGGCATATCCATCGCGGACCTGATGAAAAAACCGGCCCGTGAAATACTGGAAGAAGCCAAGTATAAGCCCAAGTAACCTATAAATGTAATCTACAGCGCAGGGCGCAGCGTTCATTCCGATAGATTCGGAAGTTGATGTTCAATGTTCAATAAAAAACAGGATGAACGTATTCTGCGAAAATCATAGATACAGCAGATCTGCGATGCCAGGACTAATTGAAGAATTTAACCGGGGAATGGAGTATCCGGATTAGTTGTATTTCATCGGAACAATCATTTCGAAAGCCGGGATATCGACCACAAATGTCTGCTTGCTGTCCAGGTTTTCCATGAGGTAGGTTCCTTTCATCTTTCCCATTTCTGTCCGCAGATTGCAACCGCTGACATACTGATAGGTTTCACCGGGCTGTATGGTGGGTTGTACTCCCACAACACCCTCTCCTTCCACCTCGCGGGTACTGCCGTTGCTGTCGAATATCTGCCAGTTGCGGCGATGCAACTTTATAGGGAATGTATTGTGATTTTCCAGCGTAATGCGATAGGCGAACATGAATTCTGCCTGTATCGGGTTGCTGTAATCCGGCTGGTAGAATGTTTCTACGCTCACCTCCACCCCTTCAGAAATTAGACTGTTCATACCAATCAGTTTTAGTAAAAATAACAAAAAAGCCTGACGGTACTTAATCCCGGGCCGTACAGCTTAAAAATCAACCAGAACATTAAATGGCCATATTTGAATGGAATCGCAGTTTTTCTTACCGAAGCATAAGAATATTACTTAAAATCCCGTGAATACGGCCCTCGCTGTATTGCCTTCGTTTTAATTTGTGGTGTATTGAGCGTAATTTTGCGCCTCAATTCAATCTATAATAATTCCCAATATGAAAATAGCTGTAGCAAAAGGTGATGGTATCGGTCCCGAGATCATGGAAGCCGTACTTAATATTTTTAAGGCCAACAAAGTGCCCCTGGAATATGAATATGTGGATATGGGTAAATGGGTTTTCGATAAAGGATATTCCAACGGTATGACGCCCGAAGCAAAAGCTGCCATCGAAAGTCTCGGCATCCTGTTTAAAGGACCAATGGAAACACCCAAGGGCAAAGGAGTGAAAAGTGTGAATGTAACAGCCCGGAAAACCTGGAATACCTATGCCAACAAAAGAGTATTCCAAACCCTGCATGGTGTAGATACCGTATTCAGCAAAGCAGGTATTCCCATCGATATTACCGTGGTTCGTGAAAATATTGAAGATACCTATGGCGGTATCGAACACATGCTCACACATGATGTGGCATTAAGCCGGAGGTTTATTACCCGCCCGGGCAGCCTGCAGGTAATCAAATATGCTTTCGAAATGGCCCGTCAGAAAAATGCACGCCGCATTACCTGTGGTCATAAAGCCAATATCATGAAGATTACCGACGGTCTCTTCCTTGAATGCTTTTATGAAGTGGCAAAAGACTACCCGGATCTGAAAGCTGATGATGTAATCGTAGATGATCTCTGTATGAAACTGGTGGTGCGCCCTGACACATTCGATGTTGTGGTATTGACCAACTTACAGGGTGATATCGTTTCGGATTTATGTGCCGGTCTTGTAGGCGGACTCGGATTTGCACCTTCAGCCAATATCGGCGACCATATCTGCATTTTTGAAGCAGTACATGGAACGGCACCCGATATTGCCGGAAAAAATATTGCCAACCCCACAGCCTTATTGCTGAGTGGTATCGCGATGCTTCGCCACCTGGGTTATATGCAAAACGCTGCAGAAATCGAGAACGCCCTTCTGTTTACACTCGAATCAGGTGTCCGCACCGGAGACTTTGGAGATAAGAATATCAAACCGCTTGATACAACACAGTTTGCTGAGGCTATCATCTCCAATTTTGGTAAAAAGCCGGAGCTAAACGCAAAAGAAATCATCCCCAACAAACCGGCGATTCAAACAGTATTCAAACTGGAAAAGAACCCTATGCTGGTATCGAAGGAGATGGAACAGGAGATCATGGTAGGCGTAGATATGTTTATCGAAAGCGATGAGCAGCCCGAAGTCATTGCTAAAAAATGCAAACGTCACGGTGGTGTTAAATTCAATATTGTAAACGTGAGCAACAGGGGTACACAGGTCTGGCCTACAGGCTCTGTATTTACTAACCTGGTTAACCAATACAACGTGCGTTTTGAAAGTATTGACGGATCACCGCTTAACCAGCAGGACATTATTGGCCTCTACGTAAGCCTGAGTGGTGATTTCAAAATCTGTTCACTTGAGGTTCTGAACATGTGGGGTGATAAACGGGCTTATAGTTTATCCCAGGGTCAGTAACCACTTTGGGAATGCTGNTCAATTAACTTATTAATCCGACGTGGCGGGCAGTGCCAAACCCAATCAGGACCACACCCATGACCATGAGTACGACAGGCCAGAACATTGACTCGCCCTCTTCATATGCTTTTTTGTGAAACTGGTAAACACCAATCCCGCAAAAAAGCGTGCCTATGCCGCATATTACCCAGGAATTGGTGAGAACAGCTAACATAAGAGAGATACATTTCCGTGTTAATCAGGATATCCATTCACCCGCGTCACAGTTACGCAACAGAGCTGTAGCATGCGGGCATTTATATTTTTTTTGTGAGCTTATACCCGTTTTTCAATAACCATTGCAGCACTTTTTCGCGGTGATCGCCCTGCACAATGATCTCTCCATCCTTAACCGATCCGCCAGTGCCGCAAAACGATTTTAATTTTTTACCAAGGTCTTCAAGATCTGTTTCAGTTCCTGAAAATCCTTCGACCAGCGTAACCACTTTTCCCGCCCTTCTGCGTGTATCAATACTTACCCTGAGTTTTTGCTGTGAAGCAGGTAATGTGACAGTTTCTTCACCGGATTCTTCAAATCTGAAATTGGGATCTGTACTGTAGACAAATCCCCGGTTATCGCTTTTATTTTTCTTTGACATCGATTGAATACGATTTAAGATCAGGATACTTAATTTATGACAACGGCTTTCAAACTTAGATCCAAACTCCTGGCCTGGTGAATCAGGGCACCCACGCTTACATAATCCACCCCGGTTTGCGCAAACTCATCCAGGTTGTCGAGGTTTATGCCGCCGCTGGCCTCCGTTTCGAATTCTCCATTGATCAATTCAAGTGCTTCTTCAATCTCTACCGGTGTAAAATTATCAAGCATGATGCGAAACACCTTGCCCCTGCCAGTCCTTATGACTTCCTGTACATCTTCAATACTGCGCGTTTCTATTTCAATCTTCAAACCAGGCTTATGCTTTATCACATAATCATGAGCCCGGTTGATGGCTTGCTCTATGCTGCCGCAAAAATCAATGTGATTGTCTTTAAGCATTATCATATCATACAGCCCGAAGCGGTGATTGACGCCGCCTCCAATCTCCACTGCTTTTTTTTCCAGCAACCTGAAATTGGGCGTAGTCTTGCGCGTATCAAGCAGACGTGTTTTTAACCCTGCCAGACGATCCGTATACTTCCTGGTAAGGGTGGTGATGCCGCACATCCTTTGCATGCAGTTGAGCACAAGCCGCTCCAGCTTTAAGATGCTGTGCACTTTTGCCTCCACTTCAAATGCAATTTCACCGGCAATCATTTTGTCGCCATCCTTTTTCATTGCGGTAAACTTGGATTCAGGGGCGCAATACTCAAATATCTTTTTGGCAACTTCCATTCCGGAGAGTATACCGTCTTCCTTTATTTTCAATACAGCTTTGCCGATTGCATCAGCCGGTATGCAGGAAAGGCTAGAATGATCCCCATCGCCTGCGTCTTCGCGCAGGGCTTCATCAATCAGATGCTCCAGTTGTTTTTCAAAACTCATTAAACAAAAATAAGAAGAGCCCGTGTCTCAAAGGGGAATAAAAAAACCGGAAAGGAAACCAGGGTGAAACAATAACCGCTTTTTCAACCATGATCCTTTCCGGTCCTATGTAAGATGAGAGCTTTATTCGATGGATTGAAACCGGATTTCCTTTAGCACTTCCCGGTTGCCCTTTGTCTTCATAAAAATATGAGCCCTGAAATTTCCCGCTTTGGTCAGTAAGGTACCAATGCAATAGTTACCTCCTGGAGCATCCCCTTTATGTTTGAGCTGAAAGTTTTTGACACCGTTGTTTGCGAAAAAATCCTTCAGTATCACCTGTGCCTGAGCCTTACTGTAGCTGTCGCTTTTAACCGGCAGGGTCAGTTCCACATTCTCATCAAAATATTTTGCCAGCCCTGATGCATTACCTGCGTTAAGCGCGCTGATAACACCATCGATATTCCCCGACTGGGCAACAGACGCCAGGCTTAACATGACCGAGGCCGCTATGGTGAATAAAAGTGCTTTCATGATTAATTGCTTTTCATAGGGATTAAAAAAACTAAAAATATGCCACAGGGTACAACTTTCCGGAATACTAAAATAATAAAAACAGTTTGTTAAATATATTTACACCCCTGTTAGGTGACCGATCTGTAATTTTACACGCATTGTTACTAACCTCTTAGCGAATTTATACTTATTAATCAATCCAATAGCTCATGCCAAAAAAACGTGTGATTCTCGTAATCATGGACGGGTGGGGACTCGGAAAAGTTGCATCATCAGATGCAATCCAGCATGCAAATGTGCCATTTACAAAGTCATTATATTCCACATATCCAAATACCACTTTGATAACCTGTGGAGAGCAGGTCGGTCTTCCGGAAGGTCAAATGGGGAATTCTGAAGTGGGACATCTCAATCTTGGTGCCGGACGCATCGTATACCAGGAGCTGCAGCGGATCAATGTGGCAATAAGGGATGGTTCTTTCGCATCCAATCCACAGTTACTTCGGTCTGTCAGGTATGCACGTCAGAATAATAAACCGCTTCACCTCCTCGGTTTGGTAAGTGACGGAGGCGTGCATTCGCATATCAACCACCTTAAAGCTATCACATCTATTTGCAAAGCGGAAGGTCTCACTGAAGTTTATATACATGCTTTCACAGATGGAAGGGATTGTGATCCCAAAAGTGGTCTTGGTTTTCTGAGCGACCTGAATGAACACCTGCAAAAAACAGCAGGCACCATCGCGACAGTAAGCGGAAGATACTATGCCATGGATCGCGATAAACGCTGGGAGCGGGTTAAACTTGCTTATGATGCCATGGTGAATGGCGTGGGAGAGTTTACAACGGATCCATTGGCTACTATTTCCAATTCTTATATCAACCAGGTTACAGATGAATTCATCAAACCCATGGTGGTGACAAACCATGATCATCGTCCGGTTGCTACCATTCGTGACGGAGATGTGGTCATCTGTTTTAATTTTCGCACCGATCGCTGCCGCGAAATCACAGAGGTGCTGACCCAGCGGGATATGCCTGAATTCGGCATGCAAAAAAAAGCGCTCGACTATACCACCATGACGCATTATGATCACAGTTTCCAAAACGTGCATGTTGTTTTTGGAAACGATGATCTGCGAAATACGATTGGTGAAGTGATCGAACAACAGGGTCTCAAACAGATCCGCATTGCAGAGACGGAGAAATATCCGCACGTTACATTCTTCTTTAGCGGAGGAAGAGAAACTCCGTTCGAAGGGGAAATCAGAATATTGATCCCATCTCCGAAAGTTGCCACCTACGATCTCAAACCGGAGATGAGCGCCTTTGAAATGACTGAAGCATTAATCCCGGAGATCATCAAACAGACAGCTGATTTCATTTGTCTTAATTATGCAAATGCCGATATGGTGGGTCACACAGGTGTATGGAATGCCGCTATCAAAGCTGTTGAAACGGTTGACCAATGCGTAGGCCAGGTAGTGACTACAGGCTTGGCGCATGGTTATACTATTTTCCTGACGGCAGACCATGGTAACTCCGATTACCTGATCAACGAAGACGGTTCTCCCAATACGGCGCATACGTTGAACCCGGTGCCTTTCTTCATCATCGACAATGACTGGAGAGGCTCAATAAAACCGGGAAAGCTGGCGGATATCGCGCCAACCATCCTTCACATGATGGGCCTGCCCATACCGGCTGAGATGACTGGTGACATCCTTGTTACTGATTAAGCTCAGTAAAAAAGTGTGCACCTTTAATTAACTTCAGTAAAAACTATATGCTGAAGAAAATACTGCTGTTCCTTCTGTTAGTGTTCGTAGTTATTCAGTTCATTCACCCTGCGAGGAACAAATCAAAAGAAGCCAGTCCAAATTATATCGGCAACAGGTTTGCAATTCCTGATGACGTAAAACACATTCTGCAAAAAGCCTGCAACGACTGTCATTCCAACAACTCGGTTTACCCATGGTATAGCTATATCCAGCCGGTTGACTGGTGGTTAACCAAACATATCAACGACGGGAAAAAAGAACTCAACTTCGACGAATACACCAACAGGAGTCTGCGGTATCAATATCACAAAATGGAAGAAATCGAAGAGGTGATGAACGAAAAATCCATGCCTCTTGATTCTTATACCTGGATTCATCGCGAGGCTAAACTTTCCAGCTCAGAAAAACAATCGTTGGTTAATTGGGCTGCTTCCATACGAAAACAACTGGAATCAACTTACCCGATGGACAGCCTTGTCCGTAGAAATTAGTCGTAAAAACGGCCTTTTTGTCCTGAAAAATTACTAGTCCGTGCAGCTTTTGTATGTAAAAATTGTCTAAATTACAGACAACCAAACGGCATTTATGACCGAGGAAGCCATTCTAAAAGGTTGTTTAAACAATGATCCCGTAGCCCAGCGTGAACTATACAATCGGTATAGCGCAAAAATGCTGGCCGTGTGTTACAGGTACGGACACAGCCGGGAAGATGCGGAAGACATGCTGCAGGAAGGCTTTATTAAAGTATTCATGCAGATCCACACGTTTGAGAACCGCGGAGCATTTGAAGGCTGGATCAGGCGTATAATCGTACATACCTGTATCAATATCCTAAAGAAGAATAAGAAGTTCAATGAAAGTGTGGATATTATTTATGCTACGGGCATGCAGGTGAGAGAAGAAACGATACCTGCCATTATCCAGGCAAAGCAGGTGGTGGAATGTATCCGCTTGTTGCCGATTGGGTATCGTACAGTGCTGAACCTTTATGCCGTGGAAGGATACAGTCACCGGGAAATTGCTGACATGCTTGACATAGAGGAAAGCACGAGCCGAAGTCAGTATACCCGGGCCAGGGCAATGCTGGAAGACATCCTGGTGAAAAAAAGGATCATACAAAAACCAAAACAAGATATTGATTGGCTCGTCGCTGTTAATCAGCGATAAACCGTATCCCTAAACAGCAACTGGTTATGGAGAGCAACTTCAGAGAAAATGAGTTTGAGCATTATTTAAAAGAGAATGCTGATCAATACAGGATGTTCCCATCCGAGAAGGTATGGAAGGGTATCAACAGTACTCTGCATACAAGACGGAAATGGTATGGATTCTGGCTTGGCGCCCTCCTGTTACTTACAGGCGGAGCAGTCACCTGGGTCATGACCACTCAGCCGGGTCTGAAAAAAATACCGGGATCAGCCATTCATCACGAATTCAGCACGCAGCCTTCTGAACCAACCCTGGTTTACGATGAAAACAGGGAAGTGATCCACGACCTGAACCCTTTTATTAAAAAAACGGCCAATAAACCCCTCTTTGTTCCCGGACCAATCAGTTCCGAAAGCCATATGGCAGAAAATACATTGCCTGCCACTGAAACAGAAATTCAGCCCTTCGACCTTCGCGAACCAGCGTTGCACGAAATACATAACAGGCTTGCGGAAAATATCGAGCAAATTAATATAACCGGGCAATTCAATTTCATCACAGAAACAGCACCCGCCGAGCCGGCAGAACCACAACCAGCCGTTGAGGAAATTGTTTTGGTCAACCAGGCTCCGCTTACCATAGAGAGTGTAACCAATTCCTACAAGTATAAACGTCCGGCAAAAAGGATCAGCTGGCAGCTTTTTGTTACACCGACTTTCAGCTACCGTAAACTCAGTCTGAATAAATCCTCAGATAATTCCGCCGGTGTCAGTTATCCGTTTGCATCATTATCTGATGTAAACAGTGCGGTTACACATAAGCCGGACCTGGGACTGCAGTTGGGTGTAACCGGACGCTATCCTATCACGAAGAATATTAACCTTCGCGGAGGTATCCAGTTTAATATTAACCGGTATGATATAAAAGCTACTCCTTTCAATGGAGAAGTGGCTACCATCGATCTGAACGGAGGCAATGGCAACAATTCGTCTATTACCACATGGACTTATTACCGCAATTATGCCGGTTATAAATCAGACTGGCTGAAAAACTATTATTTCTCCGTGTCAGCGCCGTTTGGGGCAGAGGTTAAACTTTTTGGTAACGAAAAAACCAATTTTGGCATAGCAGGTACCGTACAACCAACATACATTCTGAAAGATCGTGCTTACCTGATCTCTACGGATTATAAAAACTATGCAGAAGTACCACGCCTGATCAGGCATGTAAACCTGAATACAAGCTTTGAGACATTTGTGAACCATACCAATGGTAAAACCAAATGGCAGATCGGGCCTCAAGTCAGGTACCAGGTACTGTCAAGCTTCAACAACAAATACCCCATCAAGGAAAACCTGTTTGACTTTGGCGTTAAGGTTGGTGTAACGCTGAATGACTAACAGTCCGGTATTGATTCTGTAGATCCATCATTACTCCGCGTATTATTTGCCTGCAGTAAACAACGGGTAAAATTGGTATTATCGTAAATTGTAAGATTGTATTAACTGTCGCATTGTAAATTCACGGCGAGGTTCCTTGATTCTTGGCTAATTTTGCAGCGGCTGGTTTTAAACGAGCATATACAATTTATGAGAATAAGCTATTTGAAATTTGTTCTTCCGTTCTTATTGATCAGTTCATGTAAGCAGGAAAAAAAAGATGACGGTGAAAAATTTTTCCCGGTATTAAGTTTTATACAAAGCCAGGTGGCGCATGTAGACACGTCGCTGTATAATATTCGCAGATATGTTACAGTGGATACACTAAAGACCGATACTTTTTATATTCCACGGGAACAATTCCGCCAACTGGCTTCGGATTTTCTAAACATCCCTGATCTGGCCGATCCTTCTTACAAAAAGAGATTTAGGGAAGAAAAAACTTTTGATGAAACACTCAATTCCGCGTTACTTGTTTACCTGCCGGTAAACCCGGAAAAAGAATTATTACAAAGGCAGGAAGTATTGATCAAACCAAATCCTTCGGGAGATAAGATCACCAATATTATCATAAACCTTTCTAAAGACAACCGCGATAGTTCTATCCAGAAAAAGATGCTTTGGAAGGTGGATGAAAGTTTCCAGGTAATCACGACGAAGCAATACAAAGGCCAGCCTGAAACACTAATACAGGAAAAAGTAATTTGGGGAGAAGATGAATGACAGCAGCAGAATTTTCAAATATCGCCTCCGGACTGCCAAAACAGCCGGGCATTTATAAATATTTCGATGCCGCGAACCAGCTAATCTACGTCGGCAAGGCTAAGAACATCCGCAAAAGGGTTCATTCTTATTTTACAAAAAACCTCAGCAGCTACAAAACACATGAACTGGTAAAGCGGATACATCGTATCGAATTTACCATTGTGAGTTCCGAACAGGATGCTTTCCTGCTGGAAAATTCGCTGATCAAGGAGTTTCAGCCGATCTTCAACATCAACCTCAAGGACGATAAGACCTATCCGTTTATTATCATAAAGAATGAACCATTCCCGCGCGTATTTCTCACGCGAAAAAAAATAAATGACGGCTCGGAATATCTCGGCCCCTACACTTCTGTAAAGAAAGTGCGGGAGTTGATAGAGTTTACGCGTCAAACCATTCCGCTAAGAACCTGTTCCCTGAATCTTACAGAAAGAAATGTTAGTCAGAAAAAATTCAAGGTTTGCCTCGAATATCATTTGGGAAATTGCAAAGGGCCATGTGAAGGACTTCAATCCGAAGACGACTATCGTGAGAATATCGGTCAGTTGAAAAATTTACTCAAAGGAAATCTCTCCCCCGTGCTGCGGCATTTTAAAGAGGAGATGAAACAGTTTGCCTCCAACCTTCAATTTGAAAAGGCCGAGATCGTGAAAAAGAAGATTGAGTTCCTCGAAAATTACCAGGCCAGATCAGTCGTGGCCAATGTGAGAGCGGGCGACCTGGACGTGTTCTCCATGGTCAGGGAAAAAGATATTGCTTTTGTCAACTACCTCATGGTCCGCAATGGCACCGTTGTGCAAACGCAAACCAACAAACTGGAAACACATCTTGATGAATCCCCGGAAGAGATTTTGAGTTTCGCCATAGCGCGCCTGCGTTCGACATTTGAAAGCAACAGCCCGGAAATTGTTGTTCCATTTCCAATTGACTACCTGGAAGCAGAGGTCACCATTACCGTTCCTAAAGCGGGTGACAAGAAAAAGCTGCTTGAACTTTCTGAGAAAAACGTCAATTATTTCATCGATGAAATGAAGAACAAAGAGCGGCTCAGGCTTTCCAATAACCCCGATCAGATCAAAATACTGGAGCAACTCCAGGTTGACCTGCAGTTGCCGGAATTGCCGCTCCACATTGAATGTTTCGATAACTCCAATTTCCAGGGGAGTTACCCCGTATCAGCCATGGTGTGTTTTAAAAACGGAGTGCCCAGCAAAAAAGACTACAGGCACTTTAATATAAAAACCGTCCAGGGCATCAATGATTTTGCGTCCATGAAAGAAAGCGTTTCCAGGCGTTATAAGCGGCTATTGGAAGAGGACCAGCCCTTTCCGCAGCTCGTGATCATTGACGGTGGTAAAGGCCAATTAAGCGCCGCCATTGAGGCCATGGGCGATGTTGGCGCTATTGGCAGGACAACCCTGATAGGCCTGGCAAAAAATGAAGAAGAAATATTCTTCGCAGGGGACAAAGATTCCCTGAAACTTCCATATAATGGACCCAGCCTCCGGTTGATCCGGCAGATACGCGACGAGGTTCACCGCTTCGGAATTACTTTCCACCGGCTGAAAAGAAGCAAGGGTACATTCAAAAATGAACTGGAAAATATTCCGGGAATTGGAAAATCCACGGCAGATTTTTTGCTAAAAGAGTATAAATCAGTAAAAAAAGTACGTGAGGCGCCCGTAGAAGAACTGGAAAAACGCGTGGGTAAGGCCAGGGCACAGATCATTGCCAGTTATTTCCGGCAGGGGTCTGACGACAAGGCATAAAAAAAATGGGGCCAGGATAGAAATCCAGCCCCGTTTTTAAAATCCAATATCCTATGAAAAACCGAAACGAAAATACAACTAATTTTGGATTATCCTATAGCACTTATAGGTTTTTTTTTAATTTTTTTAAATCATTAATTGTTAAGAAGTTCTTATAAAAAAACCCCTCAAATCGAGGGGCTTTTTGTTTTATCCAAAAAAATGAGACAAATAACTGTTAGTACGACCAGAGGTCCTGCTCATAGTTGAAGAGCTTCTCTTTGATATTCTCACCTTCCAGCAATGCCAGGATCGGATCCTTGATATATGACCGGATCGGGCGGTTTGCTGCATTATCCAAAGTGGATTTGGTAATATAGCTGGAGAACATTCGGCTTTCAAATAATTCCTCCCAGGTCATCCGGCTATTACCCATATTCTTGGGGTTATAGACTTCATACCTTGTCAGGATCGGACGCAGGTCGGGGTAATAGACCCAGAACAGAACCGTGCTGCCCCTTTCCTCACCATTTTGGTGATATTTTGTTTCCAGGGGTGCGATACCCAGGATACGGCAGAAGTAACGGCTTGCTTCGCGGTCAAATACCCATTCTTCCTTGATAGCAATTTTCGTTATCGTGCCGGGATCAAAGCTGGCGCGGGTTACGCGGTATTCTACCACTTTGTTGATATCGTTGGGATCTGTCACAGCGATGGTATCATTTTGACCAACGGTCTGTGTCTGGATCTCAGCGGGTGTTTTCGGCGTAGTAAAACGGTCATCAGCAAAAGCGGTAACCTCACCGGTATTTACAGCGCGGAGCAAAATGTTTACGAATATTTCTGAACCGTTGTCACCTTCGGCGGCGTAACGGAAAGGCTGATTCAGCTTTTCACGCAGGTCAAGTTCACGCCATACTTTCTCTGCAAACAGGGCATCGTCTGCACGAAGATGCTCATAAGGCAAAGGAGTACGAAGGTTAACACTGCTCTTGTCAAACGCGTTATCATTCCGCAGTGATTTCTTAACCACTGTGTCGTTCACACTGGTAGAATCCACCACGATAGGAATATTACCGTAAGGATTATAATTTGTCGGTTGCGTATTGTTGTTGTTCTGTTGCTGCTGCGTAGGCTGCTGCTGTTGATTATTTGCGGGAGCATTCGTTCTCCTCCTGCCCGTACGCTGCGCGTCAGCACTTTCCGTCAACATTGCCGCAAAGAATAATGCCAGCCCTGCTTTTAAAACAATACGATTCATCATTAAAAATTTTATTTAATATAATATACGAGTGACGGTAATTTCTGACTTCTGCCGTCAGGACCCGTTGCATATATGTCGTCGATATAAACGGTTTTACCAGCCTTTAAATTGTTCAGGATCCTCCTGGCTTCATTACTCCATGTATTACCAGTGCAGGCCGCTTCGTCAATATAACCGTCATCTGAGTCAGCACTCATTGTGAAACGTGTTACTTTATATTGTAATTCGAAGGGGAAATCTTTTACACCTGCACCAACACCAGCCTGGGCTTTGAAGGCACCGGCAGGTACGTTGGAACCTGATTCATAAGAACCAACAACGGCGATAGGTCTTGGGATTGTCCTTACACGGAATTGTGATACACCGGCTACTTTGCCGTCTACTGTTACAGTGATTTTGCAATCATCCGTTACAGAGTTTACACGGGCGAGGTATTTACCAGCACCACCTGCAGGGATCAGAGAACCATGGCTGATTGTAGCCTTAATTCTGTCGTCGCCTGCACCGCTGGCAGCAATGGTTACAGGGTTATCAACACCGATATACAATACGTTCATTTTATCAAGGGCGATAGAAGCATTGGCCTGGCCAACTTTATACTCGATATCTTTCTTGATGGTTTGAGGATTACCTTCCTGGTCAGTATAATTGATTACAACCGGAATGGTATGGGCACCGATACCGCCGCCAGGCAGTTTGGTAGTTACTGTACCATCAGGTCCAACCTGCATGGATTTTCCTGCAACTGTAACGGTTGGTTTAGCACCTGTGCTGAATGCACCTACACCTGCAGTGATCTCCAGTTCCTGGCCGGGCATGAGGTATGTTGAATTCTGACCAACGATTGCTGCATACGTATCGAAACGAACTGCAACCTCACCAACTTTATTGTGGCAATGTTGTACGACCCTGTTTTCAGTAGTCTTAACGTCATTTTGAAACTTACTCAGAATGGTCAGCGCAGCCACGGTTGGCACCATGTGGAAGTAGGCACCTTCCCATGTTTTACCGGCTTTGTTCTTGCTGGCTGGTTTATCCAGGTTGATCGGAAGTGAAGTCTTAAACGCTGAATCAATTGATGGGTCAATGGCAAGAATGTTCTTCTTGTAATCACCCAGCATTTTGAGAAGCTTTGGACCCTCGCCTTTCTCAATCATGATACGTGTAGCGATGTCCAAATTATCTTCCTTGAATTTTTGATCAGGATTATTCGGATCACCACCGGCTTCTTTTAAAATCTGGTCTTTCAGTTGTTGAATATATGCGAATATAGTTTTGGTGTGCTGTTGAACCAGTTGTGCTTTGGGATACCAAATCTGGGCTTTGGTCGCAGTTGCAGGATCAGTTGTCTTCTGCTGCAACGAGGCCATCACTGTAGTGGTTGATTTATCTACAGTGGTGTTGGTATTCTCCAAGCTTTTGTTCACCGTCTTAAAGGCATTCAGGATCTCTGAAGACACGTTCAGGGCCAAAAGGGCCGTCAGAACGAGGTACATCATGTTGATCATTTTCTGCCTGGGCTCACGAGGTAAAGCCATGATGTTTGGTTTTTAATTTAGTTATAATGGTGACTATCTAAAAAAATCTAGGATACGGGATTTCAATTTTAAAACTAAAACGAACCCTTTATCATTAATTGCGACCCTGCATTGCGCTGAGCATATTGCCGTAAACATTGTTCAGGCGGCCCAGGTTTGTTGCCAGTTGTGCAATTTGTTCTTTTGCTTTGTGAGCATCTTCCACGCTGCCCTGCATTGCTTCAGAAGCCTGTGTCAGGTTGCTGTAGAATTTGTTCATTGCTTTCAGGTGATTGTTGGTATCCTGAAGCTCGAGCTCATAAATAGTGTTGAGTGATGCAAGATTTTTAGTCAGCACTGCCACCTGCTCGTGGAATTGTTTGGTTCCTTCAGCAGCCTGGTTGAAATGCTGGATGCTGTTGGCAGCACCGAGGTAAGCTTCTTTCATGGCACCGAGGGCACCTGCAGCTTCTTTGGTTTTAGCAGTATAGTCACCAGTAGCAGCCACCACATCAGTGATGTCGGCCATTTTTTCTACTGTACCACCCAGTTTTTTGAAACCTTCGCTCAGACGGCCCAGGTTAGCAGGAGTGATATCAGCTTCACGAAGCATATCATCCAGTTTGTTCAAAGCGGGGTTGCCACTGTTACCTGATGCTAATGTAAGCGGAGTGGGTTTGAAGTTTGGATCCAGGTCAGGATGTTTGTTGATATCCGGGAAATAACGTTGCCAGTGTGGTTCTTCGGGAGGAGGCACGAGGAATGCCATTACGAGGAACACAACTGCTTCAGCGATCAGACCAACCATGATTGCATAGTCAGCTCCTTGCCAGTGAAGGATCTTCATCATCGCTGCGAAGATTACCACCGCAGCAAAGAAGCTAAAGAGAAAATTCAGTACTACCTGGCCTTTCTGGGTTTTAAAGAATAGCATAAAGGGTTCGTTTTTATAGTTTATTAAATTTTAGATAAAACGATTCGAATTATTGAAAAATTGTATGGAAAAAAGAGGTCGCAGAAAATTACCTCTTAATGAAAGTTCTTATCTGCGACGTCCTTTTTGTGGAGCGGCTGGCAGGTCAATGACACTGCGGAAACCGATGTAAGATTTAGCGGAATCCTGGTATTCATAAGTGCTGGTACCAGTTTGCAGGTAATAACCCACATCTTTCCAGCTTCCGCCACGGATTATTTTGCGCTTCATCAGCGGGGGATCATCATCTTTTGCATTCCAGCGAACATCAGGGTTCATATCATGCTGGAAGTTGTTGCGGCCTTCATAATAAATAGAAGAAGTCCATTCAGCCACGTTTCCTGACATGCAATACAGACCAAAATCATTAGGCCAGTAAGCATCGGCGCGTACCGTATAGAAACCTCCATCCTCAGGATAGTTACCACGGCCGGGTTTGAAGTTGGCCATCAGACATCCTTTCTTGTTACGGAGGTAATAGTTACCCCAAGGGAACATAGATTGTGAACGACCACCCCTGGCCGCATATTCCCATTGGGCTTCTGTAGGCAGGCGGAAGTCAGATTCCTGTGTTCTTTTCTTGCTGTCGAGGAAAGCGTTCAGATAATGCGTTCTCCATTCGCAGAAAGCAGTTGCCTGTTTCCAGTTAACACCCACAACCGGGTAGTTCCCGAAAGCAGGGTGAGAGAAATAACGCTTTGTCATCGGCTCATTGTAAGAATACGCGAAATCGCGGATCCAAACCAATGTATCAGGATAGATGGCAACGTCTTTTTTGATGATAAACCTGGAACGGGAAATACCGGCGTTCTCTTTTTTAGCTGCTTCTTTCAGGTCAAATGTTTCAGAATGATAGAGCAGTTTGGATACATCGATCTCTTTCTTACCAAAGATGCGCTCCTCGGGAGAAAGGATCAGATCAGTATTGCCCAATGCTTCAACAGTCTTGGGGTCATCCCATTTCAGTTGCTTCATGGCAGCCCAGTCAACGTATTCGTTACCGTCGGGGCCGGCTTTTACTTTACCCATTTTACGGGCAGCTACTGAGTCACGAACCCAATATACAAACTGGCGATATTCGTTGTTGGTGATCTCGGTTGCGTCCATCCAGAATCCACTGATGGAGATGGAGCGGTTACGGGTACTAAACGCATAAGCTGGATCCTCATCGCTGGGTCCCATATGGAAAGTTCCCTGCGGAATGTAGACCATCCCAGGGGGCTTCGGCAGGACATAGCGGTTTCCGGGAGAAATACCATGGAGCTGCCCGTCATTGGGCAGTGCGCCTCCCTTGTTTTTCTTACCCAGGATCCCACAGCTTGACAGCATAAGAATGCTGGCAACTGCCAGGAATACGTAGTTAAGGTTTTTCATTTTCATACTCTTGAGGGTATTGGGCCAAAAATAAAAAGGTTTATTCGTCACCACAACGTTACAATTTAATTTCGTTAGGCCAAATCGGTTTTTACGACGTAAATATTCTAACGCATATTAAGCTTTTTTTATTGCATTAACATAAAATTAATTTGTCCTCAAGCCCTGTTTATCAGCGACAAAACATGTGTTACCGACTCCACCGGAGCGGAGCATTTGAAATTCTCACATACATAAATCGCTGGTGTCGAAAGGGCCGGTTTTTGGGCCAGTAAAGCAAACTCTTCATTTTCAACATCGGACACCATAAGCACCCGCTGGGGCAGGAATTGCTTCAACAAATCGCGGTGGGTCTCCTCCAACCTCTCCCGGCCAAGCACTGCCAGCTCCACAACACCGGCCATCATCTCAAGCCGGACAACGTTCCAAAAACCGAAAGATGTCGGATATCTGTCGAGAACCCTCCCCACCGTGCTGATCATCGACCAGGCACGCGCCCTCCACCCTGAATCATCAAAATAGAGAGAAAGCCTGTAAAGGTTGCCTGCCATCAAACTGTTGCCTGAAGGCACAGCGCCATCATATAATTCTTTTTTACGAATGATAACGTCGTTTTGCCCAATGGGCGTATAGTAAAAAAAGCCGGTTGCGCTCTCACTGAAATGTTCCAGTACAAATTCAGTCACTGATTTCGACCTTTTCAGCCAACTGGTATCGGCCGTGATCTCGTACAGCGAAATCAATGCCTGGATCAGGCTGGCATAATCATCGAGAAATGCCGGGAAACGGGCTTTGTCATTTTTCCAGGTATGAAAGAATCCGCCTGAACTGCGGTCCTCAAATTTTTCCAGCAAAAAATTCATGTTGGCTACTGCCAGCTCTTTATAGTCCGCACGTCCGGTTGCTGCACAGGCTTTGGACAAAGCCGTATTCATAAGCGCATTCCAGCCCAAAATGATTTTATCATCAAGCAATGGCCTGATCCTTTTAGATCGTGCAGCCAGTAACAGCTCTTTTCCTTTGTCAATTATCTTTCCCGCTTCATTTACATCTACAGATTTTTCCTTGGCAAATGTTTCCAAAGCTTTTTTTACCCGCGGTATGTTTTTTCCTTCCCAATTCCCCTTTTCTGTGATGTCAAAGTAATCGCAAAACAGTCCCGCAGTTTCTCCAAGCAGGTCTTCAACCTCCGCCTTATTCCACACATAATATTTTCCTTCCTCTCCCTCACTGTCTGCATCCAGAGCGGAGTAAAAACCTGCGCCGGGATGAAGCATTTCCCTTTTTACAAATGAGATCGTATCCTCAATCACCTGCAGGTATTTTTTATCCTGTGTCAGCTGATACGCCTCGCAAATGACAGATACAAGCAGCGCATTGTCGTAGAGCATCTTTTCAAAATGGGGAGCCAGCCATTCCGTATCTGTTGAATATCGCGCAAAGCCGCCACCGATCTGATCATAAATACCTCCTTCAATCATTTTATCAAGTGAAAGCAATGCCTGTTTTAATGCCCTGCCCTCATCATCCGGCAAATTCTGTCCGGGCATTGGTTTACGAATATGATTCACATAGTGATAATGCAACAAAAATTGTATGGTAAAACTCTGGGGAAACTTGGGCGCTCTTCCAAAACCGCCCCACTCAGTGTCTGCCGTTTTCATAACCTGTTCAAAGCTTTCCTGTATGGATTTCCATGAAACCTGGTCAGCACCAGCCTCCTGCTGTCCGAAAAAATTTGATTGAAGCAAATGTTCGGTCAGGTTTTCAGCCTGTGAGTTGATTTCATCCCTTTTATTCTGAAAAGCATCCGACACAGCTTTGAGTGTCTCCAGCCATGAAGCACGATTATACGCCCTCACAGGAGGAAAATAGGTACCTCCATAAAACGGTTTACAGTCGGGGGTAAGGAAAACATTTAATGGCCATCCGCCACTGCCGGTCATGGCCTGTACCGCGTCCATATATATATGATCGAGGTCCGGTCTTTCCTCGCGGTCAATTTTAATATTGACGAAATGTTCATTCATAAACGCCGCGGTGTCCTCATTTTCGAAACTTTCTCTTTCCATTACATGACACCAGTGACAGGCTGCATAGCCGATACTTACCAGGATTGGTTTGTTTTCCCGTTGAGACCTTTGCAGCGCCTCTTCACCCCACGGGTACCAGTCAACCGGGTTGTGGGCATGTTGCAAAAGATAAGGGCTGGTCTCGTTTATTAATCTGTTGGTATGGGAATGCATTTGCCAAAGTTCGTGCAACAAGCCGGCCATAAAAAGAAAAAAGCCCCTTTTCTCAGGGGCTTTTCACCTTTTCAGGTTGTGCTTATTTTGTCTTGATGTTTTCAGAAAGATAACGATCGAGGGCTGCGACCATGCTCGGTGCCTGGGGCTGGGGAGCTTTGATCTCAAGTGTCAGTCCTGCTTCTTCTGCCGCGCGAAGTGTGTTGCCCCCAAATGCGCCGATAACGGTACCGTTTTGCTTGAACATTGGCATATTATCGAAGAGGCTCTTGATACCGCTGGGTGTAAAGAAGCAAATAATATCGAAATGATTTTTGGCGAGCAATTCTTTTACATCATTGCTCTGGGTTCTGTACATGAAACCGAGAGCATATTCGCAATTATTGGACTTTAACCAGTTCACGATCTCATTGTCCTGCTGGTTCTCGGAGCATACATACAGGAACTTCTCATTGTTCTTGTGTTTGTTGATCACATCGAACATGCTCTTGTTCGTCCCATCAGCACCGTAAAACACTTTTCTTTTCCTGTAAAGGATGAATTTTTGCAGGTAAAGTGCAACGGCTTCGGTAATGCAGAAGTACTTTGTATCCTGCGATACGTTCACCTTCATTTCATCGCAGGTTCTGAAGAAGTGATCTATCGCGTTACGGCTGGTGAAGATGACGCCGGTGTAATAAGGGATATCAATCTTTTGCTTGCGAAATTCTCTTGCCGGTATCCCCTCCAGGCGGATGAAGGGCTGAAACTCCACCTCAAGGCTGTACTTTCTCGAAAGTTCGAAGTACGGAGACTTATCACTTTCGGGTCTCGGCTGCGTGATCAATATTTTCTGTATTGTCCTGGCCTGAACCCCGGCCTTTGTGACCCCATTTTTCGTCATGTGGCGTGGCTGAATTTGTGTGCAAAGCTAAGTTATTCTACTTAGAAAAAGAACAATAAGAGCTTGTAAATCAGCAACAGTGGCGCTATTTCAAAAGCACATAGGTATAAAAAAAAGTGAAAAAGATTGAATCTGACCTCGTTACGAATGGCAGCAAATCCTAAAATAAAACGATATAAAAAAAGTGCTCCAACCACGCACCAGGACAGAACCAGGGCTATATCGAAGATCGCGCCGTCCGTGAATGCCAGCAAAACGATGAATGGAAGCAGGGTGATCCCAATCACTTTGTTGATGATAAACACGATAAAAGTATAGGAATCGGCAGCCTTGCGCATATTGAAAAGCCATCCGCAAATGATCAGTCCAATGAATTTGACAAAATAGATAACGGAGAGACCAATGCAACAATAAAGGTAGAGCATCCAAAAGCTCTTAACGGTGGTAAACCCGAAGTGATGCAGCATAAAAGCTGCATACATCCCGCCA
>Ga0065721_10049718_pt1 | contig 28208 bp, 27 predicted proteins | sample Mesricmetagenome_FD_59108 | JGI IMG/M metagenome (GOLD analysis project Ga0065721, IMG submission 59108) | Mesophilic microbial community from rice straw/compost enrichment Sample: eDNA_1 v2 (version 2) | ecosystem: Engineered > Solid waste > Grass > Composting > Bioreactor | place: USA: Davis...
GAGCTGGCGCAAGCTCTCGCAGGCATGCCACGAGGAAGACGCAAACCCGACGAGACGGTGTCCGACAGTGCGACTGGAGGTGAAATCGCCGGAGGGTTCCGGTGGGCAGGTCACTCTTTCGATCGAAATACGAGGGAGCCAGCCACAAGTCTCGATCTGAACCCGGCGGCATGCATGCCGCAATCACCATGGGTAGTCAGGTTTCGGGGTTCGCAGTTTGCACGAGAATGGCGCGCCTCGACGCCGAGACTTCGAACCAGTTGTTCGAAGTCCTGGAGGAGTGGAACACCGTCCTTGAGCACCGGAAATCCAAGGATTTTCCGGTGCCGCCATGTCCCTAACGCCACGCTTCAACGCGTCCACCAATCTTCTCAAACTTGCCCTTGAGGCACAGGCAAAGGGGGAGCCGGGTACGGTTCCTGCCGCGCCGCCAAAGAAGCGAGCGAGGGCCAAGAGGCCCGCGCCCTTCTCGCTCCGGCTGAGCGAGGCCCAACGCATACGCCTGTCAGCGGAAGCCGACGGCGCGCCGCTCGGCGCTTATATCAAGGCTAAGCTTCTCGATGGGTGGCCTCTGGAGCGCAAGCGCCGGAAGGGCCAGACCGTACAGGACAGGGAGGCGTTTGCGCAGGCACTGGCCCTGCTGGGCCGCTCCCACCTGTCCAGCAACCTCAACCAGATTGCGCATGCCCTCAATACGGGGATCTGGCCGGTCACGCCCGAGACCGAGGCCGAACTGTTCGCTGCTCTGGAGGATGTGCGCGTCATGCGCCGCCTGCTCTTCAGCGCGCTCGGCTATCGTTCGGAGGGCGAGCCATGATCCTCAAGGCCTCGCAAAGGGGGAACGGCCAGGACCTGGCCGTCCACCTCATGCGTCTCGATGACAATGAGCATGTGACGCTGCACGAGATGCGAGGCTTCGCCTCGGACAATCTGAAGGATGCCTTCAGGGAGGCCGAAGCGGTTAGCCAGGGCACGAAGTGCCGGCAGTATCTCTTCTCGCTTTCCTTAAGCCCACCCGAAGATGCCCGCGTACCGGTGGAGGTATTCGAGGACACGATCGGCCGCGTCGAAAACCGGCTTGGTCTGGGGGGTCAGCCGCGCGTGATTGTTTTCCACGAGAAGGAAGGCCGTCGTCATGCGCATTGCGTGTGGAGCCGTATCGATGCGGAGACTATGACGGCCAAGCAGATGAGCTTTTACAAGACCAAGCTCGTGAGCCTGTCGCGGGACCTCTACCTTGAACATGATTGGCAAATGCCACGTGGCCTCGAAAACGCGGCCGAGCGCAACCCCACCAACTTTACCCTCGCCGAATGGCAGCAAGCCAAGAGGCAGGGCATAGATCCGCGCTGGCTGAAGTCCGCCCTGCAAGATTGTTGGAAACGCTCGGACAATCAGTCCTCTTTCGAGAATGCCCTGCAAGATCGCGGGTTCTTTCTGGCCAAGGGCGACAAGCGCGGCTTCGTGGTTCTCGACCATCAGGGAGAAGTCTATTCGCTCCCGCGCATGCTGGACCTCAAGACTAAAGAGGTCCGGGACCGGCTGGGCGGTGGCGAGAGGCTCAAAAGCGTCGATCAGACCAGAGCGGTGATTGGCGAACGGATGTCGCCTGCCATGCAGCGGCATGTGGAGGAATCGAGAGATCAGTTCCGCCGCCGTTCGGCCGCCCTTGCCGAAAAGAAGGCCGAGATGACCGAGGCGCACCGCAAGGCGCGCGCCGATGCCGAAGGCAGACAGGCGGCGCAGTGGGAAGCCGAGACCAGGGAACGCGCCGCGCGATTGCCAACGGGTCTGCGCGGCCTGTGGCGCCGTATCACGGGCCAGTATCAGGAAGTGCGGCGCGCCAACGAGCTGGAGGCCAGGGACACGGCCCTCCGGCATGCGCAGGAGCGTCAGCAACTGATTGATGCCCAGCGCGACGAGCGTGCGGGGCTGCAAGCGGAGTTCAAGAAGCTCCGCAGCGCACAGGCCAAGCAGCTCCTGGAGCTGCGCGAAGACATCGGCCGCTACCTCAAATTCACGAAAGGGGCCGACCGGCCGCAAGCCTTGTCGCGCGATACGTCCCTCAGTCTGCGTCTCGAACGCTGATCCCCAAAGGAGATATCGATATGTCGAACAACAACAATGACAACACCGCCGGAGCCGGTCTTGCCATTCTGGGCGCGGGCCTTCTGATCATCGCCGTCGCCTTGTTTGCAGTGTTCGCCTTCGTCACGGCGATCCTGTCCGTTCTGTGCCTGATCGCCATCTGGAAGCCCATCACGATCCGCAACTGGACGTTGGGGCGGGATGAAGCCCTGGACTTTCTGTTTAGGGGATGCATCGGGGCGTGGCTGGTTCCGGCCTTCGTTCTGTTTTGCGATGGGGTCTTCACTATCGGAGTGGACTGGGACTACCTGCTTCACATGATGGGCGTTGGCTATGTGCTCGGCTCCCTTGGCTGGGAGGTCATCACTGCCAATTCCAACACGTCCGCTCCATCGCAGCAGGTTGATGTTCTGCCGCCATCACAGCAGATCGCGCCGCCTCCCTCTCCCTGGGCGCGGCAAGAGCCGGAAGCCTTCCGCTATGCGAGCTGGGACGATGAGGAGGAGTTGCGCAAGTGAGCTTTGGCAAGCTGATGGAAATCTATCAGTTCTTCTGGATGTTCGAGTCCCATGCCCAGCAACGCCTGGCCTGGCTGGACGCGGAAGACATGCGCATTGCGAGGCAGCGGGCGGAGGCACATGCCTCCGCCCAGGCTCAAGCGATGCTGGATGCCAACCCCAGCGGCTCGCTGGGGTCTTCGCGGCTCAATGACGAAGATATCCTCATTCGTTCGGGCCTGCTGTGAACGCACTGACCACCACCTATCGCCATATAAGGCGCGGTATCGAGCTGGGCTTCTATCGCGGCCATCCGCTCGTCTATGATGGCACCGAACCTGTTGCCATCGATGCGCAGGCTGGCAAAGGCAAATTCACGCGCTTTCTTGGCGTGAACATCGTCTCGCCCAGAACCGCGCATCTGACCAAGATCATCACCGACCCCAAGGACGCGGAGCTGGCCTGGTCAACGTGGAAGACGCTGGAGCGGCAGGGCTACCGCGTGTTCTTTATTAATCCGGGCCGCCTGCATGGCTATCCATCGGAAACCTACAACTTCAACACGCGGCTGCTGGAGGTTGCGGCGCGGCCCGAGCTGCGGGCCATCGTCGGCGAGGCCGCGTATGACTCTGCGAGCTATCTGGTGCCGGTCGATCCGGCCGCTGCGCATCGCTGGATCGGGCAAGGCACGCGCACGGCCTTTGCGACCTACTATGAGATCACCGCGCTCTTCCCCTCCAAACGTTGGCCCTGCACGCCTGGAGGCCTTTGGGACTTCTTCGGGCGCACGCGCGAAGACATCCGCGACGACCTTCTGGTGTGGGCCAGTGACCGGCGTATGCAAAGCCAGTCCGGCATGTGCTTGCAGATTGCAAGCCTGACCGAGACGCGCTACCAGTGGAATGCCTATGGCTCGATGATTATCGAGCGGCTTCGGGGGTTCCAGCCGGGGTCTGCGGCGCGGCTGGCGACGGATCGCAACTCGTTCGATCCGGCGGATATGAAGCATGAGCGCACCGCGCTTTTCATCATCGGCTCGGCCAGAAGCGACACAAGCCGCGCCTTTGTCGGCGCGATGACGGCGGCGGTCATCGAACGCTTTGCCGATGCGCATGGCCCTCTGCGCGCGCTCGTCGTGGGCGAAGAATGGGGCCAGCTCTATGTCTCCAACTTCCATGAAATCCTGACCCTCTATCGTCAGGGCGGGATCAATTTTTTGGGCGTGTTCCAAAACGCCGCGGCGCAGATCGAAAGTCGGTACGGCAAGGAGACCGCGCGCATCTGGAAGAAGGCAGTTGCCCACACGCTATATCGCGGCCTGCCCGACACCGATACGCTCAAGGAGATCGAGCACCGCTCTGGCAAAACCTCGGTGATGGTGCGCGGCTTCAACGTCAACATGAACCAGGTCAATGGCTCCGGTGACAATCTCTCGGAACAATCAAGGCCGCTGCTGCAAGTGGAAGACATTCGCGCCGCGACGGGCGGTGAGTCCGCGCTTCTTGAATCCCGCGACCACGGGTTTTTCACGGTCGAAGTTCCGAACTTCTGGGAGCGGCCCGAATTGAGCGGGTACCTGCGCGATGTGCGCGAGAAGCCCGATAAGCACGACTGGCTCAAGAGCCGGTCCATCTCGCAAACCCATGAGGATCGAAATGACTGGCGTTCATAGTGTTCGATTCTGGATGCTGGCCGCAGCGGCAACGCTGCTCGGCCTGATTGTCACGCTGCTGCTTCCCTTCCGTCTGCCTTTCGCAAGCGGAAGCGGGTCGCAGATCATCTGGGCAATGGTGTTCGGCTACGGGGCCGCGCGGTTGTTTGTGGCGGTGCATCCCGATGTGCAGATCACCCGCAAGGCGGTGTTTGCTTCCATACCGTGGTGGGCTTGGGCGGCTTTCGTCACTCTCATCTTCTGGTCGGGGACAGCGCAAGGCGTGAGTATTGTCGATGTCGCACTTATCCTCGTGGCCAATGCGATCATGGTGGTCGGCGTGCCATGGCTGCTATGGTGGCTTTGGAAAGACGCGCTGATCGCGATCTGGCGGCTTTTCACCCGCCGCTAGCTGGCAAAGGCTTTCGCTCAAAAGAGCGAAAGCTGCTGGCTGCCAAGCTTGTAGGTCTGCCATTCGGCGGAGCGGGCTTCTTCCTCCAGCCATGCCAGAACGAAGGCAGCGGCATCTCCATAAGGTTCGATGAGAGCCTTGTTCAGAAAATGCGAGCGATAGCCGGTCTCGGTGATCGGAAGCGGCACGCGGTTATCGGACATGACCTCTATATGGTCGATGATGTTCCACTGGTCGGGGCAGTGCCGGACGGTGACCCCGATGCCATCCCACTGGAGGCGGTATATGAGGGGCGCGCTCATGAGCGCGCTCCTGCTTCGGCTTCAAGTGGGGCTCGAAGCACTATCCGGCCATCGACGGGCAGCGTATCGAGCTTGAGGGAAAGCCCTTTGCCGTCCTTATGATGCCAGGCGGCTCCCATGCGGTTCCAGAAGACGTTTTCGCCTTTGGTGGTCACGGTCCAGGCGATGAATGCCGGTGCCTTGGGTTCTTCGGTTTTGGTTCTAGCCATGATGTTTCTCCTTTGATTGCGTTGGCTCGTTACGCCGTTCAAAGGACAGGCCGATTGAGGCCGCCTGTCATGACAACACGGGAGGCCTGGGCCGAATGGAGCGGGCAGGAAATTGACCGGCGGGCGCGGCCTGTCAGAACAGGGCGATACTAACGGGCCCCAAGCTACTGGGTGAAACTGATCTGGCGTCAACCGCGCAGACCCTCTAAGTGGCTAGCTTCCGCTGACCATCCGGTTCACAAGATTTCTTCTGGCAGCCCGGTTGGATAACTGCGATGCCTCTTGAGGGATATCAAGTCGATAGTACTTGCCAAGCTCATATGCTGGATCACCATCGACCCTCTTGAAGCCGTAAGCGCGAACCTTAGCTAAGCCATCGGGTGTAACAGCTCGAGCATAGATGCGGCCAAAACCTAAAACTTGAAGCATGGCTGTGAGGCCACCAAACGCCGCGCCTCTTCCTTTTCTACCAAGGCCGACAACGGCACCGACTATTGCTACATTTCCTCGCGAGATGGACTTGTGGAGATACCTAAGGTCGGGGTGTGCACCGTTATAGTGCCCTGCAACGACGGCGTCCTCACCTGACTTTGTGAGGCTATATATGATGAAATATCCAACCGTGCTGTCGTCAGTGTGCACTTTCCAAAAGGAATTGGGACAGTGAGCATGGAGCCGTTCAATTGCCTTCAGCTCTGAAGATTGCTCGCCGAATTGGGATCTTGCTAAGTTGAATATCGAGACAAGATCATTCTCACCGCATTTGGTGACACTCACTTCCGCAAAAAACTGCTCTATATCCGGGCTTCCAATCATGTTGGTCGCCCAGTATAGCAACATAGTCGCCGGTATTGCTACAATATACAATACTATTGCTGAAATAATTGCATAATCTACATAGTGATCAAATCGATCTCTTGGAAGTCTGTGAATGCCATTGGTGAACGCATAAATCTGGTCGCTAAATTGCAGGATCGCAAGTATGCCTGCCGCTATTGCAGCAAGGATGAGTCCAGCACGGCGGAGAAATGCAGTCATGATTCATGACCTTCCTCAGTCGGGTCGGCGTGTCACAAATCAGAATATATTCGTAGATGCGGAAGATTCCACAGATTTTCTTCGGATTACCCTAGTACAGCGGTTACCTACTGCGACAGTACGGGCATATCGAGCGTGATACGGTCATAGCGCACACGAGGAACGATCTTGCCGTGATCGCCATCGGCGAGCTCTACCAGACCATAGCGCGCCATCGTCTTAAGCGTGCGCGATAGATTGGACTTGGCGCGACCCGACAGCGTTTCCAGCTCGGTCAGGGAGCCAGGCTTTTGCTTCGCGATCAGATCCAGCAGGGCCTGATTGCGCTGGGATAGCACTTTGGCAAAGCTTTCAACCGACGTGAACCAGACGGTCGGATCGTCCTTCTTTGGCTTGGTCTCACCGCGCGCAATCGCCAGGGTGCGCGCCTTCATGTCTTCGTAGCTGGCGATGCCAACATGCAGTGTTTTCATTTCAAGGCTCCTTTCTCACGCAGTACCGAATCCACTTCCGCCCAAAAGTCCTGCAACAGCGCGGCGGCGTCGCTATAGTCATAGGGCCGGATCGTTCGAAGCCGGTGCTTGTGATCGAACTTCCGTTTGGCCTTTCTGGCAGGCCCTTTGACATCAGTGACCGCATGCGCGTTATCGAACCCGACAAGCCGCGCGCCGGATGCGTCATGTAGGGTGAGCGAGTAGCTCAAGCCGTGGGGACGATCTTCAGTCACGGCGACCCGCTTGACCTCGAACTTTACCCAATGGCTCTCATCGACGAAAAACGTCTGTCCGTGCAGATCGAGCAAAGTGTCGAGACTGCTATCGTGGGATGGTCCGGCCATTGATATAGGTTATCAGTTTCTGATAACTCAAGTCAAGAATTTTCCAACAAACAACAAAGCCCGCTCCTGGCGGAGCGGGCCCGGTTTGATCGCAATTCTCTAACGGCCGCCTTACCTGCTTTCCCAGTAGCCCTTGCCGCCACAAAGCAGGCACAGGACCTTTCCCGACGCACAACTAGCGCAGGAAATCCAGTTTGGCCCGACTCGAACCTGGCCTCTGCCCTGACAGTTTCCGCAGGCTACTCTTCCGCTGCCGGCACAGTTGCCGCACGTATTCTTTATTGCCATCGATCATCTCCCTGATTGTGATCTGTGGACGTAAAGCCGCCCGAAGGTTGCCGGGCGGATGGGTGAATGCACATTGAGGGTGGACAGCCCCTAGAGGGCCGGCATGTCGAGGTTTCCAGCGGGTTTGAAAGCGGCGACCGGTTGGGGCTTGTTCTCTTCGTCCAGTTCGCGCTCTGGCCGCAATTCGGGTGGCAGCTCGTTGCGCACTGCGTCCGGCATTTCAGCTGCCAGGTCGCGCTCAAGCTCGGCGAGGTCGGCCTGGGAGATATCCCCATCCTCGACCTGCTCGCGGGCCAGAGCCAGACGCTCTTGATAGGCGATGATCTCTGCCCGCTGCGCCTCCAGAGCGGCCAGTTCGTCGCGGTCGGCCTGGAATGCCTCGTACTTGGGCCGCCAATCCTCGATTTCCTCCGGCGTGATGACGGAGGCGTCAAGCTCGTTGCCCTCGGTGTCGAAGACCCTGAGACCGTCCTCGGACTCGAAGACCTTGCGCCCGTCGGGCAGCGTGTAGGCCTTTTCGAGCATCTGCTCTTGTTCGCGGCGGACGAGATCAAGCAGCCGCTCGTTCTCGATGAGGGCCTCGTAGGTGGCGGTCTCATAGTGATTGACCGTCACATCGAAGGCGGCCAGTTCATTGGCCGTCGCCATGATCAGAACGTCAAGCGCGGCTTCGGCTCCGGCCTCCGCCTCCGCCTTCTCTTCCTTATCCTTCTTGCGGGTTTCTTCCTGGGCGCGGCGCATCATCTCGCGGAACCGTTCCGGCTCCGCGCTGCGCGCAAAGTCCATCTTCCAGGATTTTACCGGGATGATTTCCATCAGGACGGACACTCCTTCTCCAGAAGGGCGGCCATCAGAGCTCCGGGTGTGTGGTCGCGGTACTTGAAGAAGGCGTCGATCACCTTCTTCGGACCGGCGTCGCCGTCATAGTAGAACTTGTACATGCACTGCATACCGGCCTCGTGGCCGTCTTGACGGTAGCGCGCATAGGCCATGCCCTCGATAATGCCTTGCAGATAGGAGCTGCGCTGCTCAGGAGTCATCAGATTCATGACCGCGTTGGCATTCAGCTCCTCGGCCTGTGCGGCCATGCAACCCAGAAGGATCGGAACAGCAAAAAAGCTCCCCCGAACGGCGTTATTGACAGCATTGTGAGCTGCGATGCTCATAAACGACCAATTTTGCACCCAGATTCAGAAAGTAGTAACATTTATTATAGTATAGTTACTGCAAAGTATTTATCGCACGCCAATTGGCGTGACGGGCCGCAAGAAGCGGCGGGAGCAAAAGGGGTCATTTTTGAGGCGCATACGGCGGAATTCGTAGTCCGCAAGCGTCTGAAAAATGAAGAAAATCGGCTATCTGCGCGTCTCGACCAGCGAGCAGCTTCTTGATCGCCAGATCAACAGCCTGCGGCCCCTTTGCGACGCGCTCTATATCGAAACCCTCTCGGCAGTGGCCAAGAAGCGGCCGCTCTACGAGCGCGCCCTGCGCCGTCTGCGCGGCGGCGATGTTTTGGTCGTCCTCGACACGGACAGGGCCTATCGCAATGTGACCGATGCGCTTGTCGAGATCGAAAAGCTACGCGCCCGAGGCATCAGCTTTCAGGTCGTCAATTTTCCGACCGACACGACCACGCCCGAAGGACACTTTGCCCTGACTGTCAAGCTGGCCGCCGATCAGCTGGAGCGGGAGGTTCTGATTAGGCGCACCAAAGAAGGCATAGCAGCGGCCAGGGCCAGAGGCGTTCGGCTCGGGAGGCCGCGCAAACTATCAGGCAAGCAGGTAGAGGCCGCGCGCTTGCGCATCGAGAGCGGCAAAGCCACGAGGGCCGAGATCGCGGCGGAGCTGAACATCGGGCGTTGGACACTGGCGAGAGCTTTGAGCCGGGGAACTACGGCGCGATAGCCTGGCTCGGGCCAGAGGCTAGCCTGTTTTGATGCCAAATAGCAGCTTCAGGGCCTGGCCTACGACTTTCTTGAATTCAACGATCTGGCCGTCGGTAATTCCTACTGTAGCGCGCTCATGCACAAGCTTATTCCGCAATGTGTACATGTGATTGATTTTCGGGAGGAGTGCCGAGAGCTGCGGCACGTGTGGCGTCACCTCGTTTATGACCTTGTGCCGAGACTTGAAGATGTCGAGTATCTTTGCATCGTTGTAGATGTGGGCCGGGTACAGGTCTTGCCGGTTGACGATGAACTCCTTCATCGCAATCTCGAAGTTGCTGTCCAGAAGGATGAGGGCGGCCCGGTTTTTGGTGTCTAGCTTTTGCCGCTCTATGATGTCGACCAGGCCCATCGCTTCAACGAGGCCGAGCGTCCAAGGGGCATTTGAGATAACGGTCTTGTTGCGGTCCTTCAGCGAGTCAGTGTGTTTGCGCCTGCCCTCCGGGAGCTTGGGAAGGACAGCGCGTGACTTTCCGATCGCTTGCGGGTCTACGCTCTGAATGCTGCCCGACGTGTGGGCGTACACTCCATCCTCCCGATCGTTCTTCATCCGACGCGACAGCGTGGAGAAGTAGATCACGAGATTCAGAAGTGTCTCCCGTATTTGTTTGAAGACGGGATGGGAGTAGTTAATTCCGCTCTTGCTGCTGTTCCATGGCATCAGTTCCGGTGGCCCGGTCAGTTCGACAATGACACGGCACAGGGAGGCATCGGGGTGAGGGATGCCGGCCTGGCCGGTCACATACCCCACCTCCCAACTCCTTAACTCCTTAACGACAAGCCGCTCGTTGCAGTAGAAATAGACCCCGTAGTTGTCTTCGACCGGATCACGGTCGATGATCAGGCCGCCAGTTATCTTGACTGAGATCGTACCCTTCCCGTCAGGCGAGACAGTAAACGCGGTCGTGCGTGGCTCAAACGTCGGGGGAAAGGCCCAGCTATCGAAGCGGACAGCAGATGTGCTGCTGCCTTCCACCTCAATCACGCAACCGTGCTCTATAAAGGCGGCGTACGTTTCCTCGATGTGGCGGCGCATGGCGGCGGCGTCTGCATCGGTGAAGGTCTGCCGGAGATGCGAAACGTCAATCCTCGTTGTGCCTGGCTCAATATCGGGCACTTCGTAAACAGGCATTTCCCAGTTGTCGGAAGCCAGCCATTCGGGCGTTAGGTCGAGCTGATATGTCTGTTTCTTCCTGAAGCGCGTGCGAATTTCGACGCGCTCGCCCAGGGCAACAGCGGCGCGTTTGCTACCGACGCCAAATACGCCAATGACATCATGGCCCGCGGGATGATGGCTCGCCCCTGGAGCGATCAGCAAGTGCAGGCTCTCGCTCGGAACACCACCAGCGTTGTCCTCGACGGAAATTAGCTGGCGGCCGCTATCGAGTTTGACGCGGATTTTCATACCGGCGGGCTGGCCGTTGGCCGTCCAAAGATCAACGGCGTTGTCTATTAGCTCGCAAAGACCAGTCCGGAGGTCATAGTCGCTGATTATCGACATGAAGACGCGCTTAATTGGCGTTCCGTCTACCGCAGCAACCTCCCGCTTAACTGATACTCCGCTCATACTTGCCCCCGCGTCAGTATGCTTCCGCAGAAAGGCTAGCATCAAAATATCAATTACCCCAACTTTTCCGAAGGATAGCTTCGATTCACACACAGCTGACTTGGCTGATCTTTCCTCAAGTGAAGTGTCGCCCAATCAACAAGTGAACTGGTTCGCCTTGAGCCGGGGGACTGCACCGCGCTAGTGTGGCGCAGCCTTCTGAAGCCCGTGAAGGAAGTCCGCCGCGCGCTGCGCATGAGCGGCGGCGGCAAAGATGGCGCGCTTGTCTTCTTTGAGCACTTTCAGCCAGCTCTGGATGTAAGCGGCGTGATCGGCTCCGGCTTCCGGCGTCAAAGCCAGATCGGCACACAGAAAGGCCGCCCCAGCTCTTCACGGGCATAGCCCTCATCGCCCCATGTCTTGCGGCCAAATTCGCGGTCGAGCCTCGATTTGTGTTTCGTCCAATGGGTCAGTTCATGGGCGAGCGTCGCATAGTAGCTTTCGGGGCTCCGGAAACACTCGAAAGGCGGCATTTGCACGTGGTCGCTGCCGCCGCTGTAAAAGGCGCGGCCACCACCATGCCTGATATCCGCACCGGTCGCCGCAAAGAAGCTTTCCGCATGCTCTATCCGCTGGGCAGGTTCACCAACCGGCTCCGGCGTCGCATGGTAATGCGCGGGCAGGCCCTCGATCTGCTCGGCGTTGAAGACGCTATAGGTCTTCAGGAAAGGAATTGTCCTTTCCTCTTCCGCCCCGTCCGCCCCTTCTTCGGTCTTGGTCATGGTTTTGGCGTAGACCACCGGATTGCCCCGCTCGCCCTTGCGCACATGCCCGCCCAATTCCTGAGCCTGCTTGAACGTCATCCAGTGCGGGGAAGAAAACCCCGCCTCCAGTGCCGCGCTCCACAGCATCAGCACATTGATGCCGTTATAAGGCAGCCCGTTATGCCGTAGCGGCCTGACGATCCGTCCATTCAGATTTTCCGTGCTCCACGGCTTGAGCCTGGTCAGCTCGCCCTCCTCCAGATCGGCAATGATCTTGTCGGTGACTTGGGTGTAAATGTCGTTCTTCATTGGTCTTTGTCCTAGTTTGAAAACCGGTTGCGCATGCAACCGGACTAGGCCCGCGCCAATGAGCGGGGGGACGGCCGTCAAGACCGCAGACAGCGGAGGGGGATCACCCGTCCTGCACAAGCAGAGCGCGGAAGGACGGGGATACCGCTGGCTGCGCCCGAAGGGCTTGGTCTTGACGGAGGACGGGGTCGCGAGACCCCAAACAAAGAAAAAGGTTCAGCCACGGCTGGCCGTTCTTTTGAGCGCAAGGGATGGACGCCGGATGGCCGAGACGACTGGCTCGGTACACGACAGCCCGCCCCTCCAGTGTAAACCGGAGGGGTGCGCCGTCATGCATGATCAGTCCTCTTTGATTTCGCGAAGGATGACGCCCTGCTCTTCATGAGCTTCCAGCAGGAGCTGCACATATTCCGGCGTGCTGGTTGTCACATGCCCCAAGTCCGGCCAGGCAAATGGAAAGCTCATGCCGCTTACCTCAAGCTCCAGCTCCACCCCGAGCAGTTTGGCAACCGCGATGGCTGCCTCAGGCTCCTTGGATTCAGGCCAAAGCTCCTCATCCAGAGTAATGCAGACATCAAGCTCGTCATCGACATAGATTTCTGCCAGTTGCGCCCCAAGCCGCTCAGCCGGGGTCTTGGCATCCTCGAACAGGGCATTGCGCAAGAGCAATGAAATGCTCTCCTCATTGAGCGTCAAAGTTGGCCTTGAATCCACTACCTTGATACAGGGCTCTGCCCGCTTCTGGCTCTGCGCAAGAACCACCGGTTTCGGCTTCATACCGGAGCCGTCCAGCCAGCCGGGCTCAGAAAAGATATCGATTGGGGATGCGCCACAACCAGGACAATGCCAGAGGTTTTCCGCGAGCTGCGTGCCGGTGATCTTGCCATCGCAATGCAGGCAATACCATTCACTGGATCGATCTCCGCGTAGCGGATGGAGCACCGCACCTTCGGCATCGGGCTTGGTGGCGCGCCTTGGCCAGTCGGAAGAAATCCCCGCCCGTACCTTGGCCGCCTCCTCATCCGCGATCACCAGTGCGGCGGCCAGAAAGTCGGGTTTGCGCACTGGACTGGTGGTGGCATGAGGCTTCTCGATCTCGACGACCGGCTGGGAGAAGAGCGCTTCGCCAATAAGGATGCGCCATCCCTCACCTTCCATGTGAATGTCGCCAAAATGCTCATAGACCTGGTATGCGTGCTCACCGATCTTTCCCTGCCTGAGCGGTTCATCGACCGGACGGGCAAAACCCTTCTCGATGAAGCTTTCCTGCCCATCATCGCCCGAATAAGACCCGCGAATGAAGGCTTTGGCCTGCGCCAATTGATCGGCACTCGGGAGCCAGCCTTGCTTTGCCTTGGCCACTAGTTTCGTCCAACTCGGAAAACCCAACTCGGCGGCAAGCGCGTTGAGCGCTTCGTGCTGGGCAATCCGGTTCGCCCGCGCATAGCGTTTTGCGAGCGTCTTGAGGGTGTCGATTTCGTTTTTTGTAGTCATGATCCATTTCCAAAATGGGATCTGACTAGGTGTCCGCTACTAACCAGATCCCGCAATTGGACTGGAGTTATTGTTGTTGCTTTTTAAGAGTGCTGCATAGCTTTGCGTGGCGGACACACCGGCATGCACTTAAGGCCACCACTAGTTGGAAGGATTCCCGCCCGTTCGTCAAGTTGAAAGTTAGACTTGCTGCAAGCCTTGTGCAGGAGAGGGAATCCGGGTGATTGAGACAGCGGTCGAACCGCAGTGGCACATACCCATCACAATGGATGGTGTCAGAGGTAATTGCCTGATCGCAATAAGTATTTTGAGACCCCGGCAATTTATGCAATTGTTACTCACCAATGAGTGAACAATGAAGAAAAAACAAAGTAAGAAGCTAGGCATTGCGCCAATAGAAGCCCTCCCCGATTTTGCAGCTCTCAGGCAAGTCAAGGATGCGCTTTGGAAGCTGGGGGACGTTCACGGCGCTGCCGTAATGATAGGTGCGGGCTTTAGCAGGTTCGCAAAGCTGGCGTCCGCAACCACCCCGCAACCTCCGCTGTGGCGTGATTTTCGCGACGCAATGCTAAACGATCTATACCCGAACTCGGAAGGCCCAGCCGATCCGTTGATGCTCGCGGAGGAATATCGGTCAACGCTCGGTGCCGGAGCACTTGAGGCGATTATCCGTAAGTACGTACGTGACAATGAATGGGAACCCTCGGAGCTGCATCAAAACCTGCTTCGGCTTCCTTGGACGGACGTTTTAACGACAAACTGGGATACGTTGCTGGAGCGTTCATCCGCTCAAGATCCTGACGCGTCATACGATGTTGTTGCTGTCCCCGCAGACATCGCACGCGCCCGGCGACCCAGGATTGTCAAACTGCACGGCAGCATGCCTTCCCACCTACCCTTCATTTTTACCGAAGAAGACTTTCGCACCTATCCAGAAAAATTTGCGCCGTTCGTCAATCTGGCCCAACAAGTATTGCTTGAGAACGAACTTTGTTTGGTCGGATTTTCAGGAGAAGACCCGAACTTTCTGAAGTGGGCAGGATGGGTCCGCGATAAGCTCGGTGCTTCTGCAAGACCAATCAGACTGATTGGGGTACTTGGCCTTTCCCCCTCCAGACGCCGCTTGTTCGAATCTAGGAATATCACGCCCATAGATTTGTCTCCTTTGGTCAATGACATGCCAACGGAAGATCGTCATCGCGCAGCAATGGCTTTGCTCCTGGATTATCTTTGGCAAGAGCGCCCTTCCGCAAGTGTTGAATGGGAATTGGCAGAGGAGAAGGATTACGGTCTCGATAAAGCTACCGGCCCAGAGGAAAAAATATCTCTATTGATCCGCATTTGGCGAGAGGACAGGGAGCGTCATCCTGGATGGTTGGTGACGCCTTACTACCAACGCTACACCGCCAGATTTAAGCACCAGGACGTTTTTCGTTTACTAGCAAACGAACTGCCAAAGGCCTCGCCCCATTCGCGATCCTTGTTTCTTTTCGAGCTCATATGGCGATGGAACACGCTCTTCTGGTCACTACCCCTTTTTTTAGAGGATATCGCCGAGAAAGCACTGGCAGCCGGAGAAGATCGAGAGCTCCCACAAGAGCATCGCGTACTGATGCACGCGGCGCTCGCTCGACTGGCACGGCGGCGGCGCGACTGGAGCCTTTTCGAGTCGCGCATGGGACGGCTAGCCTTACTACCCAACGGCGAGGCAGCACACGCGTATGAATTGTGCCTGAGGGCCAGGGACGAACTGGATTATGCTTACATCGCGGCCAACGCTTCCAGAGTGACCGGGCACGATCCAATATGGGATCTGCGACGGTCATCACTTCTAGCGGAAGCTCTCGAAAGCACAGAAGCCGCACGTTCTATCCAGTCCGCATTCAAAGAGATACGGAGAAGGAGAGCACAAGACAGGCGTAGCCTTTGGTTATTGTCTCGCGAAGCCTGGGCATCATTTATGATGCGACGAGCCTCTTATGAATTGAGGGACAGCGCTGTTGGCGCGGATACGTCTGATTGGCCACTATCCTACAAGGCAGCAGATACCGATCCTTGGGATGAATTTGTGGCGCAAGCCGACGATCTCGAAAGCGCTGAGCAACGCAGACGCTCAGACGCCGTGGACAAGAAACCGCTTTTCGACGCCGGCCATTATCAAGTGAGTTCAAAGACACGGTTTATCAGCAGTGCGAGCTCGGAGCCTTTAGAACAACTCTCATTTTTAGCTGAACATGTCGGCCTACCACTAAGTTTGGGAAACACAGACGTTATCGGGCGTCGCTGGGCTGGTGCCATTTCTGCTTGCCATGAGGAAGGAACCCACTGGCTCGCCCTTCGGTCAATAATATCTCACGACTATGAGCTTCTCGAATATCACTTCAGTCGGCTTGCTGTTGCCAAACTAGCCATCGATGACGTCGAACAAATGGTTGAAGCTCTCCGATCAGCGATAGCTTTTGGGAGGACCCAGTTTGGCCAAAGCAAGGGGAAAGTGGGTGATTGGGCGAGCAGGCTGGCCACATTGTGCGAGGTGCTGTCGCGTCTGTGTGTAAGGCTTGATGGCGACCGGGCAATTGAGTGCTTTCAGATTGCGTCAAGTTTGCTCAGCGACCCAAATATTCAGCATTGGTGGGCCCTCAAAGGCATCAAGAGCCTTATAGTTCGCAGCGTGCAGGCGCTACAGCCTGAGAGACGAGCAGAAATTGCTCTAGATGTGCTGTGTTTGCCGCTACCGAACGAAGCCAAATTCGGCGGTCCGGAGTACGATTTTCCAGACGCTTCGTCGCTTTTGCGGACTGAAGTCTGGGGAACTCGCGAGGACAATTACAAATGGAACTCACGCATTTCCCACCTTCTTGAGCAATGTCGAAGCGACGATACGGACTCCAGGCGCCATGCAATCTTTCGCCTGCTACAACTGTTTGAAGCGGGCGCTCTCACCAATGAGGAGAGCAAGGCATTCGGAGAAGGGCTTTGGTGGGGTGCTGACCCAGTAGGCTCGGCTCGATCAACCAAGCTGCTTCCTCACGTCTTCCTTAGGTTGCCCAGCCCCGACCCAAGCTTCCCGGCAAATCTATTTGCCGAGGTGGTGCAGAAGGTTGAAGATGGCTCATTTGATCCTGATCTTTTGATCTCCTTGCATAGTGCTTCGTTTAACCTGGAGCGCCAGTACAGCGCCTATCCTTTAGAGCCAGAGGCGGCACACAAAATTCTTTCAAACTTGCTTGCGTGGCAACCTCTAGTCCGCAACCAAGAGAACCCTTTTGCGCGCAATACGGATCATGAAAACGAGCGCACGGAGCTCAGTATTGCACGATTGTTGTACTCGACGGTTCTACCGTCAGCACCATCGGATTCACTTGACGAGAATCTGTGTAGTTTGATTTTCTCGCGGATATCCGATGGAACGATGCCGTCTCTCTTGCTTGCACTGCCGGCGTTGATTCAGCGAATGCCGGACCAAGCTGAACGCGCGTTTACTGCAGTTCGCTCTGGATTGCTTAGCGGACGGCAAAGACAGATACAGGCCGCGCTCCACGCGATTCATGTGTCAACGCGGCAAAGAAAAGAAGTTCGCCCAGTCATTCCGCAAGTTCTCGTCACCGAGATCGTCTCACTGTGTTGTATGCGCCGAGAGCCAGGATTTGTATCTGTACTAAGCACAACCACGGCACTTGTAGAAATAGACGCTGTACCTGAACCTGACCGCCATCGCCTCGTGGAGGCAATTGATGTTATCCGTACCGAAACGAGCTACGCCAACTGGGAAGACCAATCTCGTCGCTCAGACGTGGGCCTGATCAGATGCGGAGCCATACGGCTCTCTGCTGCCCTAAAAAAATCAGGGACATCCTCCCCGACGATTGATGCGTGGCTGGACGAGGTGCATTCGGACCCAATGCCTGAAGTGCGCTATGCCCTGCTGGAGCGCGAAGATTAAGGGCACTGTGCTGCACTGTGCCTTCCCACAAGGGGAAGGATCAGTGGGCCCGTTTTGTGAGATCGATACCTATGACCTGTACAGACTCGACGTTTGGGAATTTAGACGAAATGGTGCTCCAGTGATCTTGAAGCGCCTCAATGAGTCCCTGAAAGCCCACCCTGTTCTCAGCCCCCGGCACATCCCATCCGGCCTTTTCTCCTCGGTAGACCAGAACGAACAGGCCTCGGTTTGAGCGGTTGTCTCGGAGGTAGTCTCCACATAACTGGTTTTCCAAACGCTCGAACAAGGCAGGTCCCGTCCACTTGTCAGCCAATTTCAACTCGGCCGGAACGGGACCGTCAAAAGAAGCCCCGAGAAAACGTAGATCAGGTCTTTTCGCATCGGCCAGCTCCTCCTCCTGAGGGATTGAGTAGCGAGCATTGGCTTTTTCTCTCAGTACATGACCGAGGTACTTCCGCATTTCGGTCTCTTGGTCTGCCTTTAGAAGGATAGAGGCGACGCTACTGTCGCCATTCTCAAGGTCGTCACGCAAATCCAGAAGTCGCAAATACGCGAGTTCCGACAGCTCGCGGTGATTGGAAGGTGTTCTCTCCAACTTGTCGGCGAACTCCCGCACTTGTGACGCAGTCCAGGGCGCCATATCCCCGTCTTGCTCCGCCTTCACTTTGGCATGATGGAGCATCCAAGGTCTCATCGCTTCCTCCGGATGCGCACCTGCAATTTCCATCAGTGCAAGGAACGACTCCTTCCCCGGTATCTGGTTAAGCAACTCAAAGAGACTGTTTCGCGAGTCCTGAGCGTTATCACGCAATCCCGGAGAATACGCACCAGTGCCAGCACGGTTGATGTCGTCCTTCATTCGGACGTGCTCATGGATTAGCAGATAGATCGACTTCAGGTATTTGGGCACCTTGAACGCCGAGCGAACACCGCTCCTGTCCCCTCTACGCCCACCCCACAGCCGAGTTACGAATGCCATCGCGAATTCGACGCGCTCGTTGTCATCGCGTGTTTCATCCAGCCGTAACCGAAGTGCTTCTATCGCGTTTCCAGGATCAACGCCCATCCAGACGGCGAACCAACGGGCCAGATGGTCGAGCTTTTTGACGGTACGGCACTTCTTCGACGCAAGAACGCGCAAATCTTCATCGGACACTGACGAGCCCTGTAGAATGGCCAAGAGCTTGTCCAGATTGTCGAGGTTTTTAGGTTCCGCCTTTTTCACTTGAGCCAGGATATGTGAGCCAAGCGCGTCCCATGCCCAGGCACCAGACCAACTAACGTCACTGATTATGTAGTGGGTAGTCTGGTCTGGCTTCTCGATCGAAAGTTCGTAGCGAATTTCCTGCATGAGAAAATCAGTAACAGGCTCAGGATATGTTTCGAGCAGCTTTGGGAACCAGGACGGAAACCCATTGAGTTCGAAGCTGGCATGGCGGCAGGCATGTTCAATTTCGTTAGGTGTTAAGCCCAGAGGGAATGAATTGTTCGCTTCAACAGACTCAATCTCTAGCCCTGCAAGGCCGATGATAGTTGCATACGATGTCTGGTTGAGAGGAGCCCCTTCGGACCGAAGTTTGGGCTTGTTGTGCCGCCACAACTGGATGGCGGAATCTCGATAAAACCGGGCGGCGTCATCCCCATACTCGGGTATCAACTTCTGCCAGCCATATTCGGTCCAGCGACCTGACATTCGTTTGTCGTCGCGGGTTTGCCCAAAGAGATAATAGAGGGCGTTCGTTAGCTTGCCGGGACTTTTCGCCTGCGCTTCGCGGGATTCATTCAGCTTTGTATTCAGGTATTCCTTCCAGCCCGCATGGTACTCTGCCTGCTTCTTCTTATAAGCCTCGTCACGCCGCTTCCACCTTTCCTCCATTTTCCTCCAGCGGCGACGATCCTGTCCCTGAGGGGGCGGCTTAAGGTAAGTCGCAAGCCGGGCAACAAGCTCGGCGTCTTGCGCAGCCAACTTCTTCAGTCGCTCCCGCAATGCTCGCGGCCGGTCCATTCGGCGATAGAGGTTAAACGCCAGGGAAAGCGCAACAAGCTTGTCGTCCAGCAAGGGTTGATCCTCAATCTGCTGCGCGACGCAATCAAAATCGTCAGGGCTAAATTGCGAAAATGAACCATATACGGAGGCTTGCCAGAAATCTGTAAGGCGCTCGCTCCGCTTCTTGTCCAGTGCGGTCCGAGACCTTGCAACCTCGAACCAGAACAATGCCCGGTTCAGATCGGGCCAAGCTGGAACCAACTTTGTAAATTCGGCCCTGACCTCTCGTGTATCGGAGTCACTTCCATACACCTGCGCAACGGCGAGTTTGCTTAGTATTCCAAGAGCGTCATCACCAAGCGCAGCCCGATGCCTCGATGTGGTAAGGCGTTCTACAACCTTCGCGGCCGGAGCAATCAGCCACAGAAATTTCTTCGACACTTCACAGTGGCGTCTCTCAATCACAGGGCTAAGACCAAGTAGGCGATTGAAGTGCTTCGCCAATTCGGGAAGAAGGTCCAAGGCAGCAGCGGCAACGAAAGCTTCCAACCGATCAAGCAAATGATCGACGGAATAGCGCTCTTTGTGCTCGGACTTTTCTAAACACGCGATAAGCCAAGCTACACTGTCCGATGTAGGTTCAAGACCTTCCAGGAGTTCCGCCAGCCAATGGCGGTCAAGCTCAGGACCTTCCCTCAAAAAACGTTCACGGACTAGCGAGCGATCATCGGCGTTTCCGATCGAGAACACGGCCCTGAAAGCAGTGATGCGGAGATACTCCTCTGCGTCAGGTGACAGAGCGATTTCGAGCGCCTCAGGCAGCACGCCATCCAGTTCGCCAAGCCAGACCATTCGCAGTAGGAAGCTCACCAGATCAGCGTTTTCACGATACTTCTGAATGAGCGAGCGGATATCGTCAGTCAGATCCGCGTTCGCGAAACGCTGTACGGCCGAATAATCCCGCATCGTACGACCAGCGCCGCCGCTCGCCATTTGCTCGCAAACCTCATGCAAAATGAAACGGCGAACATCGAGGGGTAACTGGCTCGGGTCGCCGCCTTCGAAAATGATCTCGGGCGCAACCTTCCGAACGCGTTCCCTGACTTTCTCGTCAAGGATAGACAGCCAAGGCAGGATGGGTCGCAGCGTCGGCACGACAATGTCCATGCCGTACTGTTCACGGAAAAATAAGCCCTCAATATTCCTGCGAGACGTATCGCGCGCGAGCAAGTCCGCGAACCACTGAGCAGTCAGGTATTCCCGGACAGAGCGGTGATGGAAGCGCACCGTTCCGTAGATGGCCTCGTCAAAGATCGGCAGCGACAGGAGCGTCGCACGCTCCTGATCATCCCAGCCGGAAAGAACTGACCGGACATCAAGCCCTTTGTCGTTGTGAGCACCGTCCGGCACCCGAATAACCTGGTTTTGGCTCATGGTCGCGGCAGCGGCCAACAATAGCGCCCCCTCTCTAGCACGATCCGCTGCCAGCGGACGGGCATCGGCGCGATTTTGGTCCCGCTCAGAGAGTCTGCGGTCAATGCTGTTCCGCATAATCTCCAAGCGGCTTCCAATCCGACCCTGGTCGATCCAGAATTCCGTCAACTCTGCCAGATCCTGCGGCCTCGCCGTGAACGACCAGGCGTCGGCGCGCTCAATCGCTGCTATGAATGCACCGGCGTTGGCCACGCCTCGTGCCTTGGCGTAAGTGGATATTTGCTGTGCGTTGAGGTCATCTAGTGCAACGACCCGGAACATAGGGGGCGCTTCGTTGCGCTCGGAGGATATGACCGTCTCATGAATCTCGGCGTCTTCGCTTGGCTCCTGTGTCTGCACAACCGTCGCGGGCGTGTACGGTAGGTGCGCTTTACAATTGTCGAGGTCCGTCTTTGGTCGCCAGGCCGTGGTGCGCCCCGTGATGATGACGTGCGTCCTATCTTTCGCGGAATTTATCCGCCTGCCTAGCTTACGGATAGCAAGCTCAAAGTCCCCCGGATTGCGGAGTCGAGCTTCATCCACTGAATCGAGAAGCAACCATCCCTCTTTGCCCGATGACAACCACTCTTCAAATTCAGCGTAGGTCCCCACCTCGAAGGCGTCCTCGAAATCCGAGGGGATATGCTCAAGTCGAAGAAAAAACGCTGACTTGCCATCAGCCCTAAGCCTGAGCGCGGCATTCCGGATTTCAACGGTTTTACCCGACCCGGCCTCGGAGAGTATGATCAGACGAAACGCCTTCAATAGATCCGGCCAAAACAGCTTTTCACCGACAAGGAAAGCTCGGCTTATGTCTACATCATCGCTTTCGCCGGAATACTTGGAGAGCTCGTGGAAACTCCGTTGAAGGTCGATGAACTCGTCCTCGGGGATCGCAACTGGTTCGGGGGCAATCTTGTTCATCCATTTAGTCTAGCAGCATCGAAGGCGTGAACAAGCACAGAACAAAACTACCCCCAATTGACGGGGTTTGGTGCAGGTGGGGTCGATCCCCAAATCCTGCTCGAGTCCAGCGGCGACACAATGGCGGCATCCAACCGGCGGACGGTTGGTCTGGTGTCCAGAGGGCAGGAACTCCCTTTGGTCGTCTCCATGGGCGAAACCGTGGCGCGGGCTCCATGGGCGGCGGACGCCCTGGTTGCGCTCCACCGGCAATCACGGTGGTCAGGGTGAGGTCTTGGACAGGGCGGAACGCTCTTCGTCCAAGCGGGATCAAACGACGACGTTTGAACGGCACCGGAAAGGCTCGATGCCTTGGAGGGGCCACGGCTGGGGGATAAAACGGGGGCGGCACGGCCCCCTTTTCAAGCGCGTGGGTACTACCCACGCACAGCTTGCATTCAGCCAAACTGGCATATCTCGCGTTCAGCCAAGCTGGCACATCTCGCGCACGAACCGGAAAGTGAAGGTGGGGGAGCTACTCCAGCAGATAGGCGCGCTGAGCCTGTGGGGTTAAGCTGGCCTCATGCACTCGTTCCGCCAATTCCAAGTGATTGGCATTTGCCGCATACTGCCAAGCCAATCTAGGACGTGATCGGGACCGAATAGAAAAGTCTAAATCGCACTTTTCTTTCGCCCGCTGCAATAAAAGGTCCGCAAGGCGTTCGTCACCTTGCAGGCACGCGATATGCAACAAACTGAGGTTGTCTCGTGGGTCCACCGAATTTGGATCGCCTCCAGCGGCCAGGATTTTGGCAACCATTTCTACGTCGCCCGCATAAGCGGCCAAGACAATGTCGGGAAGTTCAGTATCGTCTCCGAGGTTTCTGTTCACAGCGTAGATCATAATGGAACTTCCCACATAATACTAGAAAATTGCGCATCTGATCTTCGTTTGACTTCCATTCTGGCGGTGTTTACCAAAATATCGTCATTGCTATAGTTTTTGACCCAACCCGTACTGATTGTACTTCTATGCAGGGCGGAGCCGTCGCTTGATACGAGGTCAAGCGTTGAAACAGTTACAAAGTATCTCTTTGCCGCCGAGGGTATAGGATGTCCAGGATCAAGCTTGGTCTCGTGCAGGATTTCAACCCAACGTATTCGGGGGTCTTCGGAGCTAATTAGGTACCTAATTAACGTCCCTGTCTCGCCGACAAATTGAAAGCCTGATCGACGCGCCTGCGCGCGATCTTCAACCAGATCAAATTCTTGAACAGTGAGAACAGGCAGTTCGTCATGCAATTCTAATCGAAAATGCGTATCACTCTCATAGTAAAGTAGATCTCGACTTTCGTTGTCATGCGAACGGGCCCAAATAGTGTGTGTTCCAACATACGAGGCGAGGCGCTGCCGAAGTAATGCCCTGTCGAATGCTGGGTAGGGCCCATAGTAAAAATTTGCGAGGGCGGACGCAAAATCTAGTTTTCGGATGGACGCGGCCCGATCTTCCATAATTTCACGAACGCTGTCTTCGAGTGACATCAGGTGCTCCAATCTATCTGCCACTCTAATCGTCTTGCTGAGCTCGCCTTGCCACAACTCGGCCTGTCCTTGGGTTGCCCACCTTCGCAATGCCTGTGAAGTTTTCCGTACCTCCCCGTCCTCCCGGGAATCCGCCACTGACAAAGCCACCTTGCCGTGGCCCAGCGTCCCCGACGGTCGACGATCGGCGATCAAGCCAAGATATCTGCGGTAACAAAACCGGAGAAAGCTCCGCCCTTCAGCAGTCGCAAAATAGCCATACGAGCGTCGAGAGGCGTTGTTGAAGGCAGGCAGCTTAATATTGTCGCTCAAACGGATTTCGTACCCCAAAAATTAGACAGTAGCCCGTCCCCTTGAAAATATCGCGCCACAACTATCAAGGAGCATGAAATGCAGGCCCCAAAGGCGTTTCGGGAAGAACCCTACCGCTCACTGTGCATCGGGCGCGAGCTTTTTCAGCACGAGGTGCAGGAAATTCTCTCTATTAGTGTCCTAGAACTAAGTGACCTGCGACTAGCAATGTACCTACGTCCGCTAGGAACGGCCTGCAATCCGCGATGGAATCGGAGAAAGGTGGTGGCCTTCGCTTGGGGGCTCAGAACCAGTCCACGCTTTGCGGAAACCGTAGCCTTCCTAATTGGTCGGCACCCAGCGGAATGGGCATCGCACAACGCCATCATGTAGCGACCGTCGCGACCCAGGGCGCCTCGCCTCTGTAGGCCAAATTTCGTAACAGGGCAGCTTGCTGCAGGCCTAAGTTACGGAAATATCACAATTTCCTTGACTTTCTAGGTTTTTGTTCCTAGTTTGTTCTAACTATTGGAACGAGAAGCCTGAAGTCGAAAGGAGCGCAGGATGAACAATCATTTCACACCTAGCGACCCGGACTTGGGCGATACGGCCCCTTCCCTCGCCGCTGCGGACACGGCCAGTTTTGATGCCTCGCATTATCTGGATGATCTGGACGGCCTTGATCTCACCGAGACTGCCAAGATCGAACTCCTGACCGTCCTGCACGACATTCTGTTTCACTTCGTCCAGATGGGATTTGACCTCAAGGACGCGGATGTCTGTGGGCAACTTTTCGCTGATTTCATGGACGCCGCCTCGGGCGGGCCGGATGGTGTAGAATCCGCTTCATCCCTTGCACCGGAGATACCAGCCGACCAGACCACGAAGGAGGATTCCCATGACTGACCCCGCCGAAATGAAACCCGCCGTCATTTACTGCCGCGTAAGCGACACGAAAGGTGGCAAGCGCGGGGACGGCCTGCGCTCGCAAGAGACGGCTTGCCGCGAATTCGCGCGCTACGCCAACTACAGAATCGATGCGGTCTTTACGGACGACATCTCGGGCGGTGTCGTAAAGCGCGACGGCATGAACGACATGCTCGCCTTCCTGAAAAAGTACAGGGACATGGGGTATACGGTCCTGATCGACGCTATCGACCGTTTCGCCCGCGACGTTCGCGGCCATTGGGATTTGCGCGATCTGCTCCGTGAGGCTGGCGGCAAGCTTGCCAGCCCCAAGATGGAATTCAAGGACGACGCGGATTCCAAGATGGTGGAAAACATCCACGCCACCTTCGCCCAGCATTTCAGGGAGAAGAACGCCGAACAGACCCTGCGCAGGATGAAGGCGCGAGTTCTGGCGGGGTATTTCGTGTTCCAGGCTCCGGTGGGGTACAAATACCAGTCCGTTCGTGGCCAAGGGCGGATGCTCTTTCCCGATGAACCTGTCGCCTCGGTGGTTCGGGAAGCCCTCGAACTGTACGCTGCGGGCACACTCGAAAATCAGGCCGCCGTTATGCGGTGGCTTCAGGACAATCCCCTCTTCCCGAAAGACCGCACCGGAATTGTCCGTCACAACCGCGTCGGGCAGCTTCTGCGCCAGTGCGCTTATGCGGGGATGGTTGACGGGCCGAATTGGCAGATTCCGATGCGCAAGGGGCTGCACGAGCCGCTTATCAGCTTCGAGACATTCCAGCGCATTCAGGACCGCCTGAACGGCGCAACCTATATGCCGCGCAAGCGCAACGTGAATGAAGACTTCCCTTTGCGCGGCTTTGTGATGTGTGGCGATTGCGGAGCGCCTTTGACGGCCTGTTGGTCTACGGGCCGCACGGCAAAGCATCCCTATTACCTGTGCCCGAACAAGCGCGGCGGCTGCCCTAGCTACGGCAAATCCATCAAGCGGGATGTGTTGGAAGGTGATTTTGAAAGCCTTCTGCAATCCCTGACGCCCAGCGAAACCCTGTTTCGGGTGGCAACGCGTATGTTCAAAGACCTTTGGACCCGTCGCCTGTCCCAAGCGCAGGATCAGGCCAAGGCATTGGCGGCCAAGCTCGCCAGTGTGGAACGCGATACCGCCAAGCTGCTGGAACGCGTCCTCGATGCGAACCTGCCTAGTGTCATCGCGGCTTACGAAAACCGCATTGCGACGCTCGAAAAAGAGAAGCTGCTGATCCGCGAAAAGATCGCCCAAAGCGGCAAGCCGAGGTCAAGCTATGACCAGACACTTAGAACCGCCCTCGAATTTGTCTCAGACCCTTGGAAACTCTGGGATTCAGGGCAGTTGGAAATGCGGCGGATGGTGCTGAAACTGGCCTTCGGGGGCAGGCTCGATTACAGCCGAAATGAAGGACTTAGAACCCCAAATCTGGCCTTGCCTTTCAAGGTCTTAACTCAGATTTCCGGTGACAAAAGGAAAATGGCGCGCCCGAAGAGATTCGAACTCCTGACCCCCAGATTCGTAGTCTGGTGCTCTATCCAGCTGAGCTACGGGCGCGCAGGCCGTTTGGAACGGCGGTTCAGGCGGTGCGGAAGCACGTTTGGCCTGAAGCGGCGCAACCCATACATGGGTGGTTCCGGCTTGGCAAGCGCGGTGATGACAGTTTTTCGCTGTCCATGGACGCTAGGGGGTAACGCGCAGCGTTGAGGGGAGGATGAGGTCGAAGCGGGTGCCCTGGCTCTGGTCGGCCAGCAGCAGCCGCCCGCCATGGGCCTCGGTGATTTCCCGGGCAATGGCCAGGCCCAGGCCGGTGCCGCCGGCACGGGCGGAGCCCTCGAAGGCGACGAAGAGATTTTCCCGCGCCCGGGGCGGCAGGCCCGGACCATTGTCGCTGACCGAAAGGGTAATCGTGTCGCCCTGCTCCTCGACGGTGACCGCGACTTCGGGCGCGGCGATGGTGCTGCCAGCGGCTTCGAGCGCCTCGCGCGCATTCTTGAGCAGGTTGAGCAGGACCCGCCCCAACTGGGCGGCATCGACATTGAGCACCAGCGTTTCGGGCACGCGGTTGGCGAAGGCAATGGCCGGATGCGCCGCCAGGCGGGCCTCGAAAGCGGCATCGTCGACCAGCGCCATGATGGCGACAGGCGCCAGCACCGGGGGCGAGGCGGTTTCGCGGCCGTAGTCGAGCACCGACTGGGCAAAGCCGATGGCCTTGTCCAGGGTGGTGACCAGGCGTGGCGCCAGCCGCTGCACCTTGGGGTCGTCCAGCGCCACCACCTGGTCAGACAGCAATTGCGCCGAGGTCAGTGTGTTGCGCAGGTCATGGTTGATCTTGGCCACGGCCAGACCGAGATCGGCCAGATGCCGGCGCTGGCGCAGCATGGAAAAGAGATCCGATTCCATGGCCGCCAGCTCGCGCTCGACAATGCCGATTTCGTCGCGCCGCGCCGATGGGGTGATGATGAGGCTGGCATTTTCCGGCGCCTGGCGGAAGGCGAGCATGTTCTGCGTCAGCCGGCGCACCGGATAGATAAAGAGGAAGCTGGCCAGCAGGTAGAGCGCCACAGCGGTCACCGCGGCGATGGCCAGCGAGACGATGCCGATCTGGCGGGAATAGGCCAGCATGTCCTGCCGCAAGGGGCGTTCGGACATCAGCAGTTCGACAAGGCTGTCGTCGAGGTCCCCCTGCCCCACGATGCGCAGGGTGCGGTCGGGCGTGGCGAACAGCACGTCGATGGCTCCCACGATCAGCGTCATCAGGTCAGCCTGCCGCATGTCGGCAGTCACCACGACGTCCGGGCGCACCGGGCTGGCCAGTTCGATGAGCTGGCTCTGGCCCTGCCGGCGATAGACGATGGCATTGGCCCCCGCCGAGGTCAGCAGGCGATCGGTCAGTTCGCGCGGCAAGGCCATCACATCGGGCACGGCATCGAGCACGCGCGCCGCCACCACGCCGACGCGCAGTCGATCGTCGAGCCAGTTCGCGCGGAAGCTGGCCAGGGAGGGCAGATAGACGACGACCTCGACCAGCAGGATCACCGCGATGATCGTGGCGATCAGCTTGATCGAAAGGCCGGAAAACCGGCCGGGCAGGACGCTGCGTTCGGCTGTCATTTCAAGCCATTATAAGGAAAGCCGCGGCAGGCGTAAGCCCCCGGAACGGGGGATCAGGGAAGCAGTCGACCAAGGCCGGGCAGACGTCGCGCCCAGCCGGGGGGCGGCTGCTGCGCCAGCTGCTGGCTGGCAAGATCGAGCAGCGCCGCAGCTGGACTCGGCTGCGGCACGGTGAGACGGCCGAGATCGTCCAGCCGGATCCCGCTGGCCATGGCCAAAGCAAGCATCGCGATCATCTCGCCCGCGCCGGGCCCGACCGCGCCAGCGCCGGCAATCCTGCCATTGCGCCCGACGACGAGCCGCACGGCGCCCAGCGCCTCGCCCGCGGCGCGGGCGGCGTCGGTTTCAGCTAGGTTGGCGCGCAACACGTTTTGCCCGGCGCGCAGCGGCTTGCCGGCCGTAAACAGGCCGACCTGGGCCAGAGCTGGCTCGGTGGCGACGAAACGCGGCACCAGCAGCGGGTCGAGCCGGCCATTCCCCAGGCCGAGCAGGCGATCGATGAGCAGAATTGCCTGACGGGCGACAATATGGGGCTGATGCTCGCCGGCAGCGCCGCCAATGGCGCTGACCCGGCCATTGGAGGTCTGCCCGTCGGGGCCGATCAGCAGGTGATCGGGCCGCAGGCGGTCG
>Ga0065721_10004614_pt1 | contig 28195 bp, 27 predicted proteins | sample Mesricmetagenome_FD_59108 | JGI IMG/M metagenome (GOLD analysis project Ga0065721, IMG submission 59108) | Mesophilic microbial community from rice straw/compost enrichment Sample: eDNA_1 v2 (version 2) | ecosystem: Engineered > Solid waste > Grass > Composting > Bioreactor | place: USA: Davis...
GGAGCTTGGCTACGCGATCACTCGATCCGTGCCGTCCGAAGCCGTGTTACACGTAACCATCAGCAAGAAGTAGCAAACACAGCTGCGTGCAGCGTTGAGCTGCACGCAGCCTTCGAGTTGGTTACAGCGTTTCCGGAACCCAGGCGTAGCCTTCGCCACGGTGTTCGAACTTGCCCACGCCGGGATACGGGAAGTGCACGGCGTAGATGCGTTGACCGCTCTCGGCGCTCTTGGCGAGCACGTCGAGGCGATTCTTCTGTCCGGTCGCGGCATCGGTGTCGAACGAAACTGTCCAGTCCGGCTGCTGCACCGAAATGACGTAGTGATGCATGGAGTCGCCGATGTACAGCAAGGAGCTCGCGCCCGAGCCGATCAGATAACCGGAGTGGCCCGGCGTGTGACCATGCAGATCGACCGCTTTGACGATTCCCGGCACCAGCTCCGCGCCCGGCGCGAACGCGTCGATCTTGGGAGTGAGCGCGGTGGCCAACGCGGCATTCTCCGGCCTGCTCTTCAGGAACTCCCAATCGGCGGCGCCCATGTGAACGGTCGCGTTCGGAAACCTGAGCGCGCCTTCGGCGTTCAACAGGCCGCCGATGTGATCGCCATGCGGGTGTGAAATGAAGACGTCGGTGATGCTGTCGGGCTCGACGCCGGCCTCGGCCAGCGATTGCGGCAGCTGACCGCCGGCCGGGCCGAAGTTCGCGCCGGCGCCGGTATCGAACAGCAACACGCGATCGGTGCTCCTGACCAGCAGCGGCTGCAACGATACGCCCAGCTTGTCGGTGGGCAGACCGGCAGCGGTCAACACGCCGGCGACGTCCTCTGGCGTCTTGCCGACGCCGAAAATCTTGTTGTCGTTCGGGAATTCAAAGGCGCCGTCGCGCAGAGCGATGGCGGACAGCTCGCCGATGCTGAAGCTGCCGGCCGGCGCCTGGGCGGTCTGCGCGGCTGCGGCACCTTGCTCGGCCGGCTGCTGGGGCGCTTCCGATTTCGGCGCACAGGCGGCGAGTGTCAAACACAAAGCGATGGCAAGCGACGTTCTTTTCATGCTTCTACGGCGGTGGTGAATGGGGGCCGCATCCTAGCATCGTCACAAATCGTTCACACGGTGCTTCCTATAATCGGCACCTGCCGCTGGAAGGGCCCTGAAGTCCTGCATCGAACTTGCCGAAACAATGAATGCTGAGCGTGACCGGGTCGCCGCCCGGGTAGCCCAGGAAATCCTGCCGCACGAGGGGCTGGTCCGTAACTGGCTGCGGCGCCAGTGGGGCAGCCTGGTCGACATCGACGACGTGATCCAGGAAGCGTACTGCCGGATCGCGAGCCTGCCCTCGCTCGATCATATCGAGAATGTCCGTTCGTACTTCTTTCGCACCGTGCAGGCGGTCGCGACCGACACTCTGCGGCGTGCCAAGGTGGAAAGTATCCGTCGGGTGACGGAAATCGAGTGGTTGAACGTCATAGACGAGGAGCCCTCGGCCGATCGCGTGCTCGAGGCGAGCCAGGAGCTGGAGCGGGTCGCGAGCCTGTTGTCCCGGCTCACCTGGACCTGTCGTCGGGTCATCGAGCTGCGGCGGATCGAGGGCATGTCGCAGAAGGACACGGCGCGGCTGTTGGGGATCAGCGAAAGCGTCGTCGAGAATCACATCGTGCGCGGCCTGAAAAGCGTGCTGAATGCCGTGCAGGAGCAGGAGCCGCGCGCCACTGAAGCGAAGGTAACGCCACTTGGCAAACGCCAGTCCAGTAACAGCAAATGGCGTAGATGAGCAGGCCGCCCGCTGGGCAACGCGCCTGGCCTACGGCGATGTGACGGAGTCAGACCGCGCCGCGCTCGAAGCCTGGCTGGCCGCGGATCGTCGGCATCGCGGCGCTTACCTGCGCGCGCAGGCGGGACTGCATGTCATGGAAGATGCGGTGACGCGCGGTCCGCCGGTGCAAGCGGCCGACGATGCCGTTCCTGAATCTGCAACGCCCAAACGAACCGTCCCGCGATGGGCGGCGCTCGCCGCCTGTCTGGCCATGGTTACCACAGTGACCTTGATGTTCTGGCCGGTCGAGCGATCGGGCGTCACGGCGCGGCAGATCATGAAACTGCGCGACGGTTCGGTCGTCACGTTGACCGAGGGCGCGCAGATCGATTTCGCGTTATCGGACCGCGATCGCAAGATCACCCTGCTCAGCGGCGCGGCGACCTTCAAAGTGGCCAAGGATCCGCGCCGACCGTTCGTCGTGCGCTCCGGCGACGTCTACGCTCAGGCCACCGGCACCGAATATTCCGTCCGCCGACTCGGCGACACGGGCGGTGCGGTTCATGTCGACGAGGGCAGTGTGCTGGTGTGGGCGCGTGACGATCGCGAGCAGGCGGTGCTGTTGCATGCGGGCGGCGAGCTGACGCTGGATCCTGGGCCCGGCAATGTGGCTCCGCCCCTGCCTGCGCCAGCAATCGCACAGATCTCGCTCGACAATGTCACGATCGCGTCGGCGGTCGCACGTTTCAACAAGGTCAATCGCACCAGGATCGTCATCGAGGATGCCGGGATTGGAGCCATCAGGATCGTCGGTCTGTTCAGCGCGCACGATCCGGACCAGTTCGCGCAGGCGGCGGCCATCGTCGCCGGCGCGCGCGTGATCCATCGCCAGGACGAAATCGTCCTGACGAAATAGCGAGCATCGTTTATTGCTGTGCCGGCGGTTGCGGTTGAGGTGCCGCCGGCTCCGCGGGTTGCGCGGCCGGGACTTCGGACGGCCCGCTGCCGCTCTTGCGTTTGTCCCGCTCCGGATCGGGCATGGGCAGCAGCTTGCCGGTGGGCAGCAGCGCCTCGACCGTCATCTGCGGCGGAATTCGTGAAGCGTCACGCGGGCCGCAGCTGGCGGTCCGGTGCGTCACTTTTACATTGAGCTTGCGGAACACCTGGGTGCCCAGCTGCTCCAGCAGCTCGCAATCTTCGGGCTGCAGCCGCACGGTACGCGAGGATAACGTCACTTGCTGGCGTTGCGCCTCGAACACGATCGGATCGTTCATCGCCGCCGCCGGATTGCGGGTCACGCGCGACACCAGCTCCCGGCGCGATTTGTCCTTTTCGATCTCCTTCATCACCGCCGGCGTCAGCTCGACCGGCATCTGCACTTGAATGCGGATGCTGGCCGAAGGGCGGCGCTCGCTGGCGGGCGTGCGGAAGGTGGAGGAGGAGCGGTTGAACGGATCGCCTCGATCGAACGGGTCGCCGCGACCGAAGGGATCGGAGCCGGCGCGGCCGGGCAGCGGATCCATCATGTCGTCGTTGCCGATCATGTACGAGTCGCAGTTGCGCACGTCCACTTTGATGTCGTCTCTGGCTCCGATCGCGAGCAGGATGTTGGCGACGCGCTGCTGCAGCTCGTGGCAGGCCTGGAAGTGTCTCGGCAGCCGGTATTGAAACGACAGCTCCTGGACCTTGTAGACCGCCGTGATCGGTCCGTCCGCGAGCGCCGTGCCGGCCAGCATCAAGGAGGCCGCTGACAGCACATTCAAGACAGCCGACACGCCACGATGGGTTGCGAGGTGCAGGGTCGTCATGGGGCAATCTCCGCTGCGGACCGCATGCGATTTTCTCCGAGTCTAGGCGCGCGGCAAGGCCACGTCGAGCGTCCGACAGACGACTCGCATGGTTGGACCTAGGGCTAATTGCTGCGTGTTCAGTCTGGGCCGACGCTGCTCGCCCGAGAAACAATCAGAGCTGGAACATGGCCCGAGCGAGCGCGAGTGACGTGGGCAGGATGTTGGAGCGTGCGTGCTGGGCGCTCGCCTGCTTGTCGATCGCGCTGTACCTCGCGGCGAGAACGGATGCGGCCATCAATGGCGACGCCGATCTGGCCGAGGCGACCGCGGCGCCCGCGACTACCACATCGGATGTCGCGCCTGCCGCGCCTGTCCACGCCGATGCGCCAATCCAATCGAGCTCGGGCCTGCTCGGTCTGCTGGAAATTCCTTCGCTGGGACTGCGTACCGCGCTCTATGCCGATAGCAGCGAGGTCAATCTCAATCGGGGCGCCGGATTGATCGCCGGCATGGCCAGGCCGGGCGAGGGCGGCAACCTGGGCGTGGCGGCGCATCGCGACGGCACGTTTCGACCGCTGGAGAACATTCGGGTCGGCGACTCGATCGAGCTCAGGACCGCGAATTTTCACTACGTCTATCGCGTCACTTCGATCACGGTCGTGGATCGCACCGATGCCGCGCTCCTGCGACGTACCGACCAGCCCGTCATCACGTTGGTGACCTGTTATCCATTTCGATTCGTAGGACCTGCGCCCCGAAGATTCGTGGTGCGCGGCCTGCTCGATGCCACTCGCGAAGCCACCGCGTCCACGACGGCGCCGCTGCGCGAGAAGCCTGCCGCCATCTGAAACTTTCCGACCGTGTAGGAGATGACCATGGGTATCCGTTTTCGCGTGATTTCTGGCGCGATGCTGGCGCTTGCCGCCGGTGCGGTCCTGGCGCAGAACCCGACGGACTGCGCCGCCGTGGAATTCAGCGACGAGGTCCTGGAGCGCTTCCCACGGGCACCGGAAGCCTGTCTGGATGTGATATCGCGTGACGGTCAGGACTACGCGGTGTTCAACGCCCAACTCGTGCAGGTGCGCGGAAACACCATGCAGGTGCGCTTCCACCTGCCGGACGGCTCGCTCGGGCCGACGCAGTCCATCACGCCGCCGAAAGATTTCCGGGTACTCGTCGATGGCGAGCCCAGGCGCATCTCGGAGCTGGCGCCGAATCAGGATTTGAAAGCGTACGTCGAGGTCAGTCGCCCGGTGATGGCACTGGAGCCAGCCGATACCGCCCAAAGCCTGGTGATCGTCCCCCTGCTGGCGGAAGAAGAGGTCGCGGAAGAGGTCGATACGGAACGCGTGGCCGAAGCCGATCCGCAAATGCCGGCTACTGCCGGACCCGCGCCTCTGTTTGCTGTTCTCGGCGTGCTGTTCGCGTGCGGCGCACTGTGCGTGCGAGCGATGCGTGGCATGCGCGAGCCCATGAAGAATTTCCAATCGAGGAGCGAATCATGATCCGGACTACTGTGGTTGTTTGTCTGGCCTGCCTGCCGCTGCTCGGGCTGGCGGGGGAGCGGAAAAAGATGTCGTCGGAGAATGTCACCAAGGCGACGGCGACGGTGCAGTCAGTCGATCACGACAGCAGGTCGCTCGTGCTGCGCACCCCCGATGGCGTGGACACGCTGGTGGTGGTCGGGCCCGAGGTGCGCAACTTCGACCAGATCGAAGCTGGCGATACCGTGACGGCCACCTACAAGGAAGCATTGGCCGCGGAGGTCGTGCCCAAAGGCTCGGCGGCGTCCGAGCAGCCGCGAACCACGATTTCCGAGAGTCGGGCTAATCCCGGCGAGCCACCCGCCGCTTCGGTCACCGCTTCGGTTTCGACCGATGTCGTCATCCAGTCGGTGGATCAGTCGTTCGATACCGTGACCTTCAAACGACCGGACGGCATCGTGCGCACGGTGGCGATCAACGACCCCGAGGCCACCAAGTTCGTACACAGGCTGAAGCCGGGCGACGAGGTGCGGATCACGTACACGGAAGCTACAGCGATTGCTCTGAACAAGTCGGAGTGAGGTGGCACGGCGGGCGCGCGTGTCGGGTGACTTTGCCGATATATACAAAGGGACACAGCGAAATGAGTTTCGATTCGGCAAATCCCGATCTACTCGCGTAAGCCGCTGCCGCATGATCAGCGCGGAAGTCCTTGACTGCACTGGTTCACCGCGGGATCGTGGTATCGGGCTGCATACAAGGCCGCGCTTCCCAGAATGTGGCCACGTCGCGGAGCGCGCGAAATACATCGAAATGTATCGTCGGGTGCATAGCGGGAGTTTTCGTGAGCAGGACACCATCTACCGTGTTCATCGTCGATGACGATGCCGATGTGCGACGGGCGCTGACCCGTCTGTTATGCGCGTCTCGCTATGTCACGCGCTCCTTCGGATCCGCTGCCGAGTTTCTCGCGCATCACGATCCCACCGTGCCCGGCTGCCTGCTGCTGGATCTGGCCATGCCCGATCAGAGCGGCCTGGACGTGCAGTCGGCGCTGGTCGAAGCAGGATGTCAGCGGCCCATCATCTTCCTGAGCGGTCATGGCAGCATCGCCGAGAGTGTGATCGCCATGCGCGCCGGCGCGGTCAACTTTCTCACCAAGCCGGTCGAGAACGAAGAACTGCTCGGCGCCGTCGAAGAGGGTTTGCGCATGGATGAAGAGCAGCGCCGCGCGACCGGCCTGCGCCAGATCGTGCAGGAGCGGATCGCAACGCTTACGCCGCGCGAACGCGAAGTGCTCGCGCACGTCGTCGAGGGTCGCATGAACAAACAAATTGCCGGCGACCTCGGCACCGTGCTCAAGACCATCAAGGTGCATCGCGCGCGGGTGATGCACAAGATGCGCGTGCGGTCGCTGGCCCAGCTGGTGAAGCTGATCGCCGCCTCGGGCGTGGTGCTGGAACGGCCGGCGCGCACCAGCGAGCTGCCCACCGATGTGAAATACAGCGCACCGATGGGCTCGAACGGCGGCGGCCACTCCATGGGCGGCGTGGCGCACTGGTGAGCCGAAGCGGGCGCGATTACTAGACCCGCTCGAAATCCTGCAACTGCGCCCGGTAGCTGACCTTGCTCAGCTCGGCGCCGAAGAACAGCATCTTGCTCATGACGTGCATCCATAACATCACGATGAGAATGCCGCCGATCGCACCATAAGCGCTCCATTTTTGAGCCGCGCGCGCCGCATAGATCGACAGCAGTTCCGCACCGAAGATCCAGGTGAGTCCGGCCAGCACGGCGGCGAGCCGCACGTCGCTCCAGCGAACCTGCACTGGAGGCAGAGTTCGCAGCAGCAATGCGAACGTGAGCGGTGCCATGATCAGCGAACCGAGCAGCGGCAGCAGCCAGCCGAGCGTGTCGCTCAAGAATGTCGGCTCGCCTGGCAGCGCCACGAGCCACTGCAATGCGCCGATGATGGCGAACAACGTCAACAGCACGGCACCGGCGCCCAGCATGATGCCGAAGGCGATGACGCGCTCGGTGAGTTTCATGCGCAGCGCGAGCGGTATAGAACCGGCGGCCAGCGGCGGAGGTTGTTTCCAGATTGCGCGGAACGTCATGCGCAAATGAGCGAACAGGGCCGACGAAGTCATCAACAGTCCGACGATGCCGATGAGCGTCGCGACGGGCGAGCCGCGTTGCAGGTATTCGGAGACCTGTTCGACCGCGCCGCGCACATCCGTGCCGAACGTGATTTCGACCGTGTTCAAGACGCGCTGCTCCACGTTCACCGCCAGCGGCGACAGACGTAGCAGCCATCCCACCGCCGCCATGAGCAGCACCAGCAGTGGCACCAGCGAAAGCAGCGCGTAATAGACCATCGCGCCGGCAAAGTAGTGCGCGTAGTCGCTGACGTACTCGCTGGCGGCGGCGCGAATCAACTTGGAGTGCGCTGAGATCGAGAAGCTCACCGTCATCGACTCTCGGCGTCATCCCCATCAGTCACAGTTGGACCTAAGTCCTACGCGTATCCATTGCCGAGTGAGCTAGGTTCCTCGCGACAGTGCGGACCACCCGAGGGCGAACCATGAGCGATCCTCAAGCGGACGAGGCGTTTCGCAGGAGCATTTGTACGCAGCCGCAGGGCAATGGCCGCGTACGCGCGGAAACGGACGGCCTCGGCGAGCGTGAGGTGCCGGTGGACGTCTACTGGGGCGTCAATGTGTCGCGCGCGCTCGAGAATTTCGCGATCAGCGGCCGGCCGATCTCGGTGTATTCCGATCTCATCTATGGTTACGCGTGCGTCAAGCAGGCTGCCGCACACGCGAACGCGGATCTGGGCCTCCTGCCGCGCTGGAAGGCGGATCTGATCGAGCGGGCCTGCGTCGAAATTCGCGCGGGCGCGCTGCGCGACCAGTTCGTCGTGGACATCATGCAGGGCGGCGCCGGTACCTCGACCAACATGAACTTCAACGAGGTGATCGCGAATCGCGCGTTGGAGTTGGGCGGCTACCCGAAAGGCGACTATGCACGCATCGATCCCAACGACGATGTGAACTGCTCCCAGAACACCAACGACACCTACCCGACGGCGCTGAAGATCGGTCTGCACCTGGCGCTGGAGCGCCTGCAGGTGGAGCTGGTTTCGCTGGCGACCGCGTTTCATGCCAAAGGTGGCGAGTTCGCCGGCATGGTCAAAGTCGGGCGCACGCAGCTGCAGGACGCCGCGCCCATGACCCTGGGGCAGGAATTTCAAGCGTTCGCGATCACGCTCGCCGAAGAATGTCTCGGCTTCGAACACGTGCTGGGTCAATTGTGCGAGATCAGCCTGGGCGCGACCGCGATAGGCACCGGCGTCACGGCGCATGCGCGCTACGCCGAGGCGGCGCGGCAGCACCTGGCGGATATCACCGGTTATGCGCTGCGAACCTCACCGGACCTGGTCGAGGCCACCACCGACGTGGGTTGTCTGATGGAGCTGTCCGGCACGTTGAAGAAATGTGCCATGAAGCTGTCGAAAATCTGTAACGACCTGCGACTGCTCAGCTCCGGACCGCAGGCCGGGCTCGGCGAAATCAGTCTGCCGCCGCGGCAGGCGGGCGCGAGCATCATGCCGGGCAACGTGAATCCGGTGATTCCCGAAGCGGTCAATCAAGTCGCGTTCGTGGTCGCCGGCGGCGACGTGACGCTGACCATGGCGGCCGAAGCCGGCCAGCTGCAGCTCAACGCGTTCGTGCCGGTGATGGCCCAGGTGCTGTTCGAGAATCTCAAGGTCATGACGGCCGCGGTGATCACGTTGCGCGAGCATTGCATCATCGGCGTGAAGGCCAACATGAACCGGCTCGAACAGCACTCGCGTTCGTTCGTCGGCGTGATCACCGCGCTCATTCCTCATATCGGCTACGAGCCCGCGGCGCGCCTGGCGAGGCAGGCACTGACCGACGGTGGCGACATCGTCGATGTGGTCGTTGCCTCGGGCTTGATGTCCCGCGAGGAAGTGGCCTCGCTGCTCAGCGCCGCGCGTCTGAACGGCGAGCAGATCAGACATTGAGGCGCGTTTTGCGACAGGGGGCGTCATGCGTCAATTCTCGACCGATCAATTGCTGTCGTTGCTGGACAAACATGGGCCACCCTGCATCTCGCTCTATCAGTACACGCACCGGCATCATCCGGACAGCCTGCAAGACCCGATCCGCTACCGCAATCTGCTGCGCCAGATGGAAGGCTCGCTGCTGCAGAAGTACGACCGCAGGGAAGTGCGCCCGCTCCTGGAAAAATTTCAACCGCTGAGCCACGACGAAGCGTTCTGGAATCATCGGACCGATGGCCTGGCGATGCTCGCGGCACCGGACCTGTTCGAGGTGTTCGAGCTGCAACGGCCGGTGCAGGAGAACCTGATCGTCGCCGACACGTTCTATCTCAAGCCGCTGCTGCGCATCTCGCAATCGGCGGACCGCTTCCAGATTCTGTGCCTGAGTCGCGATCGCGCGCAGCTGTTCGAAGGCAATCGCGATGCGCTCGATCCAGTCGAGCTGATCGACACCCCGGCGACCCTCACCGAGGCGCTCGGCACCGAGCTGACTCCGCAACATCAGTCGGTGCGCTCGGCCTCCGGGCAGACGCCCATCTACCATGGCGTCGGGCAGAAGAAGGAGGAAGTGGACCTGGATCGCGACCGGTTCTTCCGTGCGGTGGACCGCGGCGTGTTGGAGAATCATTCCAAGCCGACCGGGCTGCCGTTGCTGCTGGCGGCCTTGAAGGAATATCACACGCCGTTCCGCAACCTGAGCCGCAATCCCTACTTGTCGACCATGGGCGTGGACGTGGATCCCGGCGCCATCGGTCTGGATGAGCTGCGGGCACTCGCGTGGGAACAGATGGAGCCGTTGTATCTGGAGCGCCTGGCGCTGCTGGTGCGCGAATATGAAGCGGCCCGCACGCGTCAGCTTGGTTTCGATGACGTATCCGAGGTGGCCGCGGCAACGGTCGCGGGACGCGTGCAGAACCTGCTGGTCGAAGCCGATCGCCAGATTCCGGGCCGGGTCGATCCGCAGACCGGCAAGATCGAGCCGGGCGTGCTCGGGGATCCGGAGATCGGCGACGTGTTGAGCGATCTGGCGGCCACGGTGCTGCGCATGAAAGGGCAGGTGGTCATCGTGCCCAAGGATCGCATGCCTTCGACCACCGGCGTCGCGGCAACCTGTCGTTTCTGATCTACCGCCACCGGGCCACGGGCAGGAAGCCGACGAACGTCAGGCCGGCAAGCGCGAAGAACGACAGCTTGAGTGCCAACAGGCGCGCATGCGTGTTGATCTGCACTGCATTCTCGATGTGCTCGGGCGTGAGCGGCGACTGCTCCAGCGCCTGCTGCAATCGATCGTTGCTGATGAAGGCGACCCGACTCAGATCCAGATGCGCGCGCAGCTCGCTGCCGATCGCCGGGTCGCGCGCCAGGTGCTGATCCACATTGATGCTGAGAACGCCGATGACCAGCGCGCCGGCGATTGCGGCTCCGACCGCAGCGGCGAAATGACTGGTCGCGAAACACAGCGGCTCGACATCCTCGGAAATGTCCGTGGGCGCGGCGGAAGCCAGCGATTTGAACAGCAATGTCGCAAGCGCGCCTTCACCCAGACCGATCGCCGCCAGGCTGAGCACCACTGATGCATCGCTCCAGTCGTTGCGCACCACGCCTCCCAGCGACACCAGCCCCGCACCGACGATCAGAAACGCATACCGGGTGACGTTGCGCATGGCGGGACCGCTGAATCGGCTCACCGAGAGTGCGCCGATGAAACTTGCCAGCGTGAACGGAACGAGCGCGTAAGCGGTCATCAGGCTGCTGCGTCCCTGCACGATCTCTATATATAAAGGAATCAGGAAGGTGACGCCGGAGCTGACCGCCGCGATGGTGAATATGGACAGCAGCATGGAACGTTGCACCGGCGTCTCCAGCAGCCGCATCACGTTCAGACAGCCGCCGACCCGTCGTTTGGCCCTCCATACCAGCACCAGCTTGATCAGCACCACGCCGAACAGCATGCCCAGCAGCGCCGGCGAAAGATTGAGCGGACTGAAAGGAGCCTCGGGCCGCGCCGTCAACACGCCCCAGTTGATCAGGTTGTCGCTGCCCAGGCCGATCAGGATCATGGCCACGCCGACTGCCGCGAGTCCGGCCATCTCCGCCGCAGTCAGGCGCACCCCGGGCAGCACGTCGGGATCGGGATGCAAATACGAGCTGCAGAAGTAGACGGCGGTGGCCAGCAGCAACAGCAACATGAACGTGATGCGCCAGTCGGTCCAGGTGGCGAGGGCGCCGGCAATCAGAAACGCCGGCGCCAGGCTCAGGCTTCGCGTTGCACTCAGACGTCCGAGCGCGACCGCTTTCCGTTCGCCCGCATAGTGAGTTGCAATCAACTGCACGGAGGCTGGCGTCAACACCGCCGCCGCGGCGCCAGCCATCATCTGGGCCAGGAGCAGCACGGCCGCGCTCGGGCTCCACGCCATTGCGGCCATTGCGGTGGCGAACAGCGCGATCGAGACACGAAAGATGCGGCGCGCGCCGAACATGAGGGCAAGGCGTGTGCTCGCGAGCACGCTGGCGGCGACCATCAGCGAGTACATGACGATCGCCGTCTTCACCATCGCCGAGCCCGCATCGAAGGCGGTAATGATGCCGTCGATGGAGATCTTGAGCGTCGCGATATTGAAGACCAGCAACACCTGCGCGCTCGCCAGGATCGCCAGCGGCAGCCAGTGGAACATGCGATCGCTTGATACGCCAGGCAGCCATGCGCTGCGTTGGGCCTTGGCCCAATAGACGTTGCCGGGCTGGGCTTCGATCCTCGTCAGCTCCCGGACAGGAGACGGCACGATGAGCACGCTCGTAGCAATTGTGTTCGACGATCCCACTACTGCGTTCGAGATGCGCACCTCGCTGCTGAAAATGCAGAAGCAGCATCTGATCGACCTGGAGGATTCCGTGGTCGTCACCAAGACCGACGCGGGCAAGACCAAGCTCGATCAGGCCACCAGCCTGACCGCGGCCGGCGCCATCGGCGGCGGTTTCTGGGGCATGCTCATCGGCTTGATCTTCCTGAATCCACTGCTGGGCGCGGCGGTCGGTGCCACCGCCGGCGCGGTGACCGGCAAGCTCACCGACATCGGGCTCAGCGATCAGATGATCAAAGAGCTCGCGGCGTCCTTCAAACCGGGCTCGTCGGCGCTGTTCGTGCTGGTGCGCCGTGCGACCGTCGACAAGGTGCTGGAGGGTCTGAAGGAGTTCGCAGGTAAAGGCAAGGTCTATCAGACCTCGCTCGACAAGGACACCGAGCAGACCCTGCGCGACGCGCTCGAAGCGGCTTGATCGCCTCGCGATACGGGCCGATCCCAATGGCGGCGGCGGCGTTCCTTAGTCTCGGCAGGCATCCCCTCGCTGGCCTTGCCGCACTCTTCGCGGGCGCCGTCGCCGTTCTCACCCCCGATCGGAGCGCATTGACCTTGCAGCCCGGCAAACGCAGCTGAGTTGTTGGACCAAAGGTAAATTGCCGACGCGCGCACATCGCAGCCACAGTCTTTGTCAAAGCTGCCAGTCCACGGGGGAGAGCACCAATGACCGCAGAGCATGGCCGTCTGCGCGAGGCCAACGAACGTGGCGTGCCATGGCGCAAGTGGGGACCGTATCTGCGCGATAACGGTCGTCCGCGTGCTCGTGCGCGTTCCGACAGCGAAGCTCCGCCGGCCGCACCGGGCGAATCGCGCTCCTGGGCTTATGAATCCAGCGACGATGGTCCCGTAGGGATCTGCGACGAGCAGATGCGGTTGTGTTTCGGCGTGGCGATCCGAAGGGGCGGCGATCGTACGTTGCAGGAACGGCTCCTGGCGGTGCCGGTCACGTACTCGAGGCGTTATACCCAGGCCGACAATCTGCCGACGCATTCCTATCTGCGTGCGCATTACAGATATCGCGAGCCGCAGACCGGAACGACACAGCGCGAAGCGGCCTGCTTCGATCTGGTGGTCGAGTACGCCAAGTCCGGGCCCGAGGAAATCCTGATCCAGCTCGAAATAAAGAACACGAGCTGCGAGACCGCGACGCTGCAGGTGTTGCCGCAATTGTGGTTCCGGCAGGACCCGGACGCCCTGGCGGATCCGCGCGTCATCATCGAGCGGGCCGCGGGCCGTGCGGATGTGCCTTGCCTGATCGCACGTCATCCAGAGCTGGGCGCCTACTATCTGCATTGTGAGCTGGCCGGCGCGTTCCTGTTCGCCGGGTGTGCTCAGCCGCTCGAGGTCAATCGCGGCGGCACTCGGGCGGCGGCTCACTATCTGCTGATCCTGGCGCCGCGTGCCGTGCAGCGGATTCGGATGTTGCTGACTACGACGGCGCCGGCGGTCGGCAATCCCTCGTTGGAGAAGCTGTTCGCCAGCCTCAAGCAGCTCCGGCATGACGCCAACGAATTCTTCTCGGTGATCACCTACGCCTGTGACAGCACCGCGGGCGCCTTCGACGTGCGACGAGCTTTCTGCAACATGCTTTGGAACAAAGCGGTCTGGGTGTCGGCCGTCACCGGCTGGCTGTACGACCGCCGCGCGAAATCCGTTGCAGGCAGTGAGACTCACGAGCCGGCGGCGTTTCGCTTGAAAGTCGCTCAAGTGGTGGCGCCGCCCCACAAGCGCGAGTGTCCTCATCTCGAATCGCCCGCATGGTTGTTGCACACGCTGGCGCTGGCCTGCGTGGACGCCGATCTGGCCGCTCACCAGCTGCGCTTGCTGTTGAAGGGCGAGCTGAAGAATCGCAGCAGCAAGCTCAGCCCCGTGCATCATGAATGGCAGGCGCTCAAACCGTGGGCCGCGCTGTTGATGTACCGATTGCAGCGGCCGCGTCGGCCTAAGGATGCACGCAGTGATCTGATCGAGAACTTCGAAGCGTTGTCCTCGCAGACCGCGGGCGGCGGGTGGGCTGCGATACGCGCACAAAGCATGCTCGAGATGGCGTTGGAGCTGGCGATTCGCGATGCGCGTTACGAGCAGCGCGCCATCGAAAGTTACGTGGCGTTCGTCAGTGCGATTGCCGCCTTGGACTGCGAAGCGACGTTGTTGGATACACCCGCCGGGCCAGCCGATGAGGAGGCCGGCTTTCGCCTGGTCATCAACGATCGTATGCAGTTCCAGGTGCTGTCATCGTTCGGTCTGGTCGCACTGAGTGGCGCGGTGGCGTTTCGCGCCGGAGCCATTGTCGGCCTGCCGCGGTTCTGCGAGCGCGTGCGCTCCATCCACGCAGAGCATGCGGAGCGCATTTGCCAACCCGACCATCTGCGCGGGGTGCTGGATCGGGTGTTTGGCGCACCGGTGAACAATGCCTGGGCAACCTTGCCCGCGGGAATGCTGTTGATTCGAGCGTTGTCACAAATCGAAGCAATGTATGGAACGGCGCTGCGGGTCCGTTGCGCGGCCGCCGGCGGCGCAATGATGAGCCCGGGCGAGTTGAGTCAGTGGCTGGTCCATCAGCACGTGGCCGCGCGCGTGTCCGCGCTTCATCGATCCAAGCTGCTGGAATTTTGCGAGTACGTGTACATGCGAGGCGCGGCAACTGCTGGACAACAGACCGGCTGGGCCGGACGAGTCGCGGCGATGATCTGTGCTTCGTGGAGTTACTCGCCCTTCGAGGATGGCATCGAGCCGCCGTCGGCGCTGGAGCAGGCGCGCTCCCGCGAATCCAAGGCCCAGGTCGTCAGTCTCAGGACGACGCGGCGTTAGCCCTTGGTCCATCTGTCGTCCGCAAGTCAGCCGAGTAGCATCGAGTGAGCCCCTGGCGTCCGACGGCGCCGCCTCATCGACAGCTCGAAGGAGACTTGCATGAACTCTCTGGCACGATCGATCGTCGGCGCCGCGGTCACCGCCGCCGCCGTGTATCTCCTGGATCCGGTCAGCGGATATCAGCGCCGGGTGATGTTGCAGGATCGCGCCAGACGCGCCGCTCGACGCCTCGATGTGGGAACGCGCAGTGCGCGGCGTAACGCGACCGGGCGCTACTTCGCTTCGCGGGCGCAATCCAAATCGGAATCGCAGTCGCCCAACCGTCATCGGCCGAACAGACAGGTGCGCAGGATGGTCTTCGGCGCGATCCGGCAGACGGCATCGCATCCGGAATCCATTCAGGTGGCGGTGGATCACGGACATGTGATTCTCCGTGGCCACCTGCGTGCTCACGAGCACCAACGCCTGCTCGACGAAGTGCGCCGCCAGCCAGGCGTGTTCGTCGTGACCGATCACCTGCACGAGCACATGGCGAACGGCGAGTCCGGTGAAGGTGAATTCGCCATCGATCGCGGACACGCATTCCGATCTGCCGGCGGACGCAGTGGATGGGGCATCGCGGGTCGTGTACTCGCAGGTTGCGCCGGCGGCGCGCTGCTCTTTTGGGGCATCCGCGAGCGCAAGGCGTTGGGCGAGTTTGGTGCCGCGATCCTGGATGAATTTCAGCGTGCGATGGACGGGAACCTGCGGCACGGTTTCGACGAGGTCCGGCAGAGTGCCGAGGACGCCGGCGAAGGCATGTCGGAGATGGCGCAACGGGGCGGCAGGAAAATGGAGGAGGGCATGGACTGGGCCGAGTCCGCCAGCTCGGACGTCATCGAGGAGTATGCGCAACAGCGCCGTGCGGACGCGACTCACTAGCCGCTCTCGCCAAACTGGTGGGCTGTTGAAACACTCGCAGGCCGAACTCCGGAAGGATCGACAGCAAATGCTCGAAGATTTCGGCCTGCACGGTTTCGTAGCGCTGCCACTCCGTCGCGGTGTAACAGTAGACCTCGATCGGCAGGCCGGTGGAGGTCGGCGCCAGCAGGCGCACCTGGATCGGCAGGTCATGTCGAACCAGCGGATGCGCTCGTAGATAAGCTCGGACATAGGCTCGAAACATTCCCACGTTGGTCGAGCGACGCACGTTGACCGGATCCAGGTCGGCGGCCGTCACGAACTCGGCACGCTTGCTCGCCAGATGCTCGTCGATGAGCGCGAAGCGCTGCAGTCCCTCCCATTCTTCGGCGCCCAGGAAATGAATCGAGGTCTGATCCAGCAGCAGCGCGCGCTGGATCAAGCGGGCGCCGGCATCGAACATGCCGCGCCAGTTGCGAAAGCTTTCGCTGAACAGGCGCCAGGTGGGAATGGAGGTGATGGAGTTGTCCATGTTCTGCACCTTCACCGTGTGCAGCGACAGATCGATGGCGTGGCCGTTGGCCTTGACCTGCGGCATCTCGATCCAGTCGCCGACGCGCAGCATGTCGTTGGCGGAGATCTGCAAGCCGGCGACGAACGACTGGATGGTGTCCTTGAAAATCAGCATCAGCACCGCGGTCAGCGCGCCGAGGCCGGACAGAATCAACAGCGGATCGCGATCGAACAGCGCCGCGGCCACGAAAATCGCGGCCACCATGCCGACGACGATCTTGCCGAGCTGCAGATAACTCTTGATCGGATACTGGCGGGCGCGCCTCGGATCGTAGCGCTCGTAGGCGGCGCCAATGGCGGTGAGCAGGCTCATGATCGCGGTCATGACCGCGAGCACGAGATAAACGCTCACGAACCGTCGCAGCGCCGGCAGGGCGGCGTTCGGAATCACGGGCAGCACTGTCGAGCCGTAATAGACGACCAGGGCGGGAACGACATGCGCCAGCCTGGAGATGACGCCGGGGCCGAGGATTGCATCGTCGAAGTGCGGCCCGGTCAGTCGCGCCGCGCGTCCCAGGATGCGAACCAGCAGCGCGCGTGTGGCTGCATACGAGATCAGGACGGCGAGTGCCAACAGCAGAATCTGCAACAACAGCCACGCAATGGGATGTTCCCGCAGGCTGGCTAACACGGCTTCCATCATCGCGCTTTAGTTCGTGACCGCGCGCTGTCGATGAGCTGCGGCTTCGGCCTTCTGCGACACCGGGACGGTGAAGATGAAAGCGGCGCCGCCGGACGGACGATTCTCGCCCCAGATCTCTCCACCATGCATCTGCACGATGGCGCGCGCCATCGACAGCCCGAGGCCGAGATGATCGCTCTTGGTGGTGAAGAAAGAATCGAACAGCCGTGCCGAGTGCTGCGGATCGATGCCCTCGCCATTGTCGAGCACGGCGATTCTCACAGTGTCGTCGTCCTGCGCTTCGGTGCACACCATCAGGCGTCGCGAGCGCACCGGCATGTCCTCCATCGCATCAAGCGCATTGTCGATCAGATTCAACAGCACCTGCTGCAAATGCAGCCGGTCCGCCGCGATGCGCGGCAGGCCGGGTTCGAGGGTGCTTTGAATCGCGACTTTACGGCGCAGGGCGTCGGGCAGCACGAGCGACAGCACTTCGGCCGTGAGCTCGTTGAGATCGACGCGCTCGAAGCGCAGCTCATGCTTGCGCAGCGGCAGCCGCATGCTCTCGACGAAGCCATTGGCGCGCAGATCTTCCTTGCGAACGTCCGCGAGCAGATCGCGCACCGCTGCGAGATCCGGCTCCTTGCGATTCAACAGCAGCTGCGCGGTCTCGATGTCGGCCAGGATGGAGCTGAGCGGCTGAGTCACCTTGTGCGCCACCGACGCGGTGATTTCGGACGCGAGTGCCAGACGCGCGACGTGCGTCATGTCGGTATAGTTCCGTCGAGCCTTGGCGCGCGCGCGATGCCGGATGAAACTCTGGATGCCGAGCACGAGCAGGATGACGATCTGTACCGCCAGCAGAATCGCGAAGTACGTGTCCGCCTCGGAAAACATTGGCAAGCAGCTCCACGATGCGGAGGGTCTGGGCCGTATCAACACTCATTGGATGGGCTGCGACGAGCTGTTCTAGGTAACAGGAACGCCGCCGCTGCGCATTGGCCCTAATCCTCATGGCGAGCTGCGCGCGCGCGGGCTTAGATTCCAGAGGCAACTCGCGCAATGACGGAACGTGCAGTGAATGCGGACTTGCCAACCCTCGAAGACTTGCGCGGTGCCATGGAGCGGGGCGAGCTGTTCGTCGAGTATCAACCCATCGTTTCGCTGGTGACGCAGCGGTTCGTCGGTGCCGAGGCACTGGTGCGCTGGCGTCGCGAGAACACGGTGTGGCCGGCGACCCGGTTCGTCGAGCTGCTCGAGAACACCCCGATGTCGGGACAGATCACTTACTGGGTGATCGATACCGTCGCACGCGAGCTCGGTGCGTGGCTCAGCGACCACGCCGATGTCTATATCAGTATCAATGTGCCGCCGGAGATCCTGGGCCGTGGTGGCTTGGAGTACGCGGCTGTGCGTTCCGGCCTACGCGCACGCGCCGGCCAGATTCTGCTGGAGATCACCGAGCGCGGCGTGCCCGATCAACTCGGTCTGACCGCGCTCAATACGATGGCCGAACATGGCGTGCATCTGGCGCTCGACGATGTATTTCTCACGGGCGCCAATCTCGCCGTGCTGTCACGCGGCCGGTTCGAAATCATCAAGGTCGACCGCAAGCTGATCGCACAACTGCGCGAGCATGCCCCCGAGCCCGCGTGGCTGCCGGGACTGCGCTCGGTGCTGCTTCATTCCCGGCTGCAAGTGATTGCCGAAGGAGTGGAGTCGCGCTATCAAGCCGATCTGCTGGCGCGCGCGGGTGTGCAAATGGCGCAGGGATTTTTGTTCTCGGCGTCGCTCCCGGCGCGCGCGCTGATGGAATTCAGAGATCGAACAAATGCGCCGTAGCCCCGCGGTGTCAGTGTTTGCGAACTTGCAGCGCGTCGGTGAGCGCGCGCTTCAGATCTTCCGCCGCGCACGGTTTTTCCAGCACGGCGTGGAACAACGAAATGGTCTCGTCGTCGCGCGGCGGGGTGGCGGTCAACGCAATGATGGGGATGCCGCCGAGCTCGGGATGGCTGCGCAGCCGGCGTGCAATATCGACGCCGCTATGCTCCGGCATGTGCAGATCGGTGACCACCACGTCGGGCCGCTGGGCCGCGGCGAGCACGAGCGCCGCGTCCCAATCGGCGGCCTCCACGACTTGATACGACAACACCCGAAGCAGCCGGCCCAGGCTATTGCGAATCCTTCGATCATCATCGATCAGCAGCACGACCGCGCTCATCTGCAGTTCCGTGAATTGCCACGCTTGTGCAGGGGCCAACGCATCTTAGATACACCCTTTCAGGCGGTAGTTCTATTCATCGAGCCAACGCCGGAGTCAGTCCGGGGGTAGATCTGATTCATCGAGCCAATGCCGGCGCCAGAGCGGCCGACGCGGTCGCGGGACAACGTCTGGTGTGCGGCAGTGTTCCAGAGCCGGTGTACGCGTTATCGCGAATTGCCGCAATAACCCGCGCGCCGGGGGCTGGAAAAAATTGGCAGGAGGGCGTGATTATGTGAGATCAGTTGAGGCGGGCGCCGTACCGATCCGTGCTGTCGGCCGGCAATATGACTTTGGAGTCCAGACTGTCTATTTCGAACGACAGTGTGGCACCCACGCCGTCGATGTTGTTCTTCGCCCAGATGCGTCCGCCGTGCGCTTCGACGATCGAGCGCGCGATCGCCAGGCCCAGGCCCATGCCGTGCTCCTTGCTGGTGAAAAAGGAATCGAAGATTCGCGGCAGGGTGGCCGGATCGATGCCGCTGCCGCGATCGACGACTTCCACCTGGATGCGCGTGGCGCCGGTGCGAGCGGTGCGGATCGCGATGCGCCGGTGTGTCTCGGGCAGGCCGGCCATGGCATCCATGCCGTTCAGGATCAGATTCAACAGCACCTGTTGCATGCGTGCGTAGTCGCCGAGCACGGTCGGCAGTTCGGTGCATTCGGTTTCCAGCTGCACATGCCGCTGCCGCGATTCGACACGCAGCAGCTTCACGACGTCGGTGATGACGTCATTGATATCGATTGGATCGAGCCGCAGCTCACGATCGTGCAGCAGCTCGCGCAGCCTGCCGACCAGCTCGCTGGCACGACGGTTGTCGCGGCGAATGTCATCCAGGATGTCGTGCAGCTCGGCTTTCTCGCAGCTCTCGCGGCCAAGAAACAGTAAGCCCGCTTCGGCGTTGTAGCGGATTGCTACCAGCGGCTGATTCATCTCGTGCGCAATCGAAGCCGTGATCTGGCCTATCATGGCGAGTCGGCCGACGCGCTCCAGAGTGCGATTGGCTTCTTCGAGTTTCTTGTGGTCGCTGCGATCGGTGATTGCGCCGATGATCCGCGTCGGCGTGCCGTTCGCGTCGCGCACGATGCAGGCACGATCACGTACCCAGTGCGGCGACCCGCCGGATCCGATGTAGAGATAGTCGGCCTGCCAGGTGTCTGCCGTGCCTTGCAGAGTCTGCCGAAGATCGTGCATGACACGTTCGCGATCGCTCGGATGAATGCTGCAGCCCCATGACTCCATCGTCATCTGCCGGACGCTGGGCGCGCGATCGTTGCTGGCATCACCGCAGCTCGACCACAGTTCGCCGCGCGCGATGTCCCAATCGTAGATCTCATCGCAGGCGACCCGCGCGATGCATGCAAGCCGTTCGTCATTCCGTTGCAGTTCCAGCTCCGCCCGCCGGAGGGTGCCGATGTCAGGGCCGCTGGCTTGGGGTTCGATCAAGCGCTGCTCGGCATCGACCAGTGCGGCACGCGCTGCCCGTCGGCGCTCGTCGACGAGGATGGCAATCGTCATGGCGCCGAGCGCCATGACGATCAGAAATATTTGCAAATCGAGCGCGGCCGCCTCCGGAGCTTCACGCAGGCGCACGCTCTGCGGGATGTGCTCCAGGGCCGTCGCCGCGCTCGCAACGAGCGTTACTGCCATCGCGGCGGCGGCAACCCCAAAGCGCACCGACAGCCAGAGCAAAGGAATGAGCAGCAGGTAGAGCGCTGTGTGGTATTCGGCAGCGCGCCCGAACGTCAGATGGAAACAACCATACAGAGCCACGGCGATCAGCAGCACCTCGACATACTGCGCTGGCGTGCGCTGTTGCAGCCAGCCAGGCCGCGGCAGCAGCTCCAGATAGACCCATGAGCCCCAGGTCAGAATGGCGAGCGAGCTGGCGAGGGTCTCGGCCTGCCAATCGGCAACGGCCAGATCCATGGTACCGGTCAGCAGAGACAGGAGGACATTCGGCGCAAGCATCGTCAACAGGGCCGGCCCGGCGACCACGGCGGTAAGCACGTACAGCGAGTAGTCCCGCAGGTCATCGAAAGGGCTGCGCTCTCCGAGCAGGACGCGCAGCGCCGTGGTGATACCGGTGGCAAGAATGAAGCTGAAACCGCCTTGCCAGGCCAGCTGCCACAGGGGCAGGCCGGTGCTCCAGCAGGCCGCCAGGTGTGCGGGCACGACGGCAGCGGCGATCAGCCACCAACGTTCCGGGCGAGTCAGCATCAACAGCGCGAGCAACACGCCGTGTTGTGGCGACAACACGACGATGGCGTCGGCGCCACGCAGGCCGAGCTCCAGGCTCGCGGCAAGAAAGTACAACGCGCCGCTCAGCGGCAGCAGCAGTGCCGCCGAGTCGACAGGCAACGCAGCCGGGCCGGCCTCGCTCGCGGTCCATGTCCCCCTGGTCAACGTTCGTCTCCCCTCGGACTACAGTCGACAAAACGCTCAGATCATTCGCGTCACATGGCTCGATAAAGTCCTGGGCCGATCCCTCGACGCAGCGTGCGGCGCCTCGCTGGGCACGCGCACCCGGAAGTGCGCACCCGGCGTGCGGGCCTCGATCTGCAGCTCGCCGCCCAGCTGCGCGACCAGGCCCTGAACGATCCTCATGCCCAGGCCTTTGCTGCTGTGAGGATCGAAGTCGCGGGGCAAGCCCCGGCCATCGTCATCGACTTGCAACAGCAGATGGCGCTGCGCGCCGCTGAGAGTTATACGCACTGAGCCTTTGTTTCGGTCCGGATACGCATGCTTCAACGAATTGGTGACCAGCTCGGTCGTCATGAGCAGCAGGGGCACGGCGCGATCCGTCATCATGCTCAACCCCTGCGGGCACGAGATCGTTACGGCAATATGATCTTCCACGCCGAGCGCCGCAATGGTTTCGCGCGCAATTTCCGCCAACCCGGCGCTCAGCTCGAGTCGTTCGTTGTCCCGGCCCTCCTGCAAGCGCCGATGTATGCACGCGACGGCTTGGATCCGGGACTGTGCTTGTTGCAGCGAGGCGCGCACTGTCTCATCGCCGCTGTAGCGAGCCTGCAGCGCCAGTGCTCCGGCAATGCCCGCCAGGTGGTTCTTGACGCGATGGCTGGCCTCGACCAGCAGCAGGTCCTTGCAGGCGATTTCCTGCTGCAGCGAGCGCTCGGCCTGTTTCAGCTCGGTCACGTCGCGGCACACACAGAACATTTGTGAGGGCACGCCGTGCGCATCGAAGATGGGATTGGCGGCGATGTCCCACCAGCGCGGCAGTCCGCTGGCGGTCGGCCGGTACGCCATGAAACGGCATTGATGTCCCGAACGGGCCTCATCGATGCTGTATTCGGCCAGGTCATGATTGTCCGGCGACCACAGCTCCGACCATGACACCCGCTGCTGCGGCGGCCGGCCTTCCAGGCCCATCAGATAGGAGCCGGGCAGATTCATATAAACAACCATGCCCTGCATGTCGACGACCGCGATGCAGTCGTGACTGTTCTCGAAAGCGTGTTCGATCACGCTGGCGTCGGGAGACAAAGGTATGTCGGCCATGAGGTGACCCGCCTGTTCATCGGCATGAGAGCCGCGGTGGGCTTCGCGGGGAATCAGGGACAGGGGCGCCCGGGCCAGTGGCGATTGCATGATCATCAGCACCTCAGCGACGAAAAGGGGCTTGGCCCAGGTTGCTTCACGTGGGAGGGCTCGATTAAATCGTGTCCGACTCGTGATGCATCTTGGCCCTAGGGCTAATTGTGCCGACACTGTGCGCATTCGCTTGCAGCGCTGTAATCGACCTGCGGTCAGCGAATCAGATATCTTCGCTGCCCAGCGCGGCGCGCTATGTTTCCAATTCATCGGGTCCACGCATTCTGCTGAAATATCGCAGCGAGGACGGTGATCGTGCATGACCGTGCGGATCATGGCGCGCGGCGTTATGCGCCGATGATCAGTCAAAGCGCATGGTGCCGGTTCGCCGGGCCGGCTGCTACTGCGCTCGCATATCTTTTGTCGGCGGTGCTGGGCGAGTCGCTCGCGTTTCCGTCGGCGCCCGTCTCGGCGCTGTGGGCACCGAATGCCATTCTGTTTGCTGCGTTGCTGCTGGCGCCGGTGAGCCGATGGTGGATGTATCTCGCAGCGATCCTGCCGGGTCACGTCGTCGCGCAGCTCGCGGACGCTTCGCTCGCGCAGATCGGCATTCAATACATCGCCAACAGCGCCGAGGCCATGCTCGGCGCCGCGGCCCTGTTGGTTTTCGAACGGGAGCCGCGCCGGCTGGGCCAATTGAGCGCAATGACCAATCTGGTGCTGATCGGCGGCGTCGCGGCGCCTCTGCTCACCAGCATCGCCCTGGCAGCGGCTTTCGTTCCGCTTGGACTGGCCGACGACCCCTGGTTGACCGTGGCCGCCCGCACCGGCACCAATTCGTTTGCTGCGATCACCCTGGTGCCGCTGATTCTTCAGTTCGCCCCGCGCAGCCCGGGCGGATGGCAGGTGCCGGAGCGGCGGATCGTGCTCGAAGCTGCCCTCATCGGCGTATGTCTCGCGGTCGTGTGCGTGTATGTATTCGTTTGGCCCGGGGTCCATGACGAGCGGGCCCCGGCCTCGTTGTATGTACTGTTGCCGGTACTGATCTGGGCGACGGTACGTTACGAAATCACCGGCGTGTGCTTGTCGGTGCTGCTGGTCGGTGCGTTTGCAACTTGGGGAGGGGTCCACGAGGTGGGGCCGTTCGCCGTACAGTCGCCGGTGCGCAATGCGCTCACGACGGTGCTGTTTCTGAATGTGATCTGTATTCCTTTGTTGCTGCTGGCGGCGGTTCTGCAGGAGCGTAGAGCTGCCGCTGCGGAGGCGGCGCGACGAGATCAACAGCTCGCGCACCTGTCACGGGTGGCCACGGTCGGCGAGATCTCCGGGGCGGTTGCGCACGAGATCAGACAGCCCCTGGCTTCGATGCTCGCCAATGCGGAAGCCGCGGCGACTTTGCTATCGAGCGGCGAGGTGGGTGGCGAGGTCGGCGTGGAGGCGGTCAAGCCCATCGTCGCCGACATCATCGCGGACAACCGGCGGGCTGCGCGGGTGATCAAACGCATGCAGGCCATGCTTCGTCACAGCCAGACCGAGCGCCGCCCCGAGCAATTGAACGAACTGGTGACGGAAACGCTGGCGTTGTCGCGTGCCGACCTGCATCGACGCCAGGTCACCGTCGTCCAAAGCCTCGGCGATGAGCTGCCCCGCATCTGCGTCGACCGGGTGCAGATTCAACAGGTGATCCTCAACCTGATCGTCAACGCATGCGATGCCATGGAGAGCGTCGCGCCGGGCCAGCGCCGGCTGTGGATCAGCACCTCGGTCCATCCGCAGCTGGGCGTTCAGCTGACGGTGCGCGATTCCGGGCCGGGCATCGAGGAAACGATGCTGGAGCGCGTGTTCGATTCGTTCGTCAGCACCAAGGCCAGCGGCCTCGGGCTGGGCCTGTCCATATCGCAAAAGATCACGGTCGCGCATGGCGGCCGGCTGTGGGCGGAACGCAGTGCGAGGGGTGGCGCGATCTTCCACCTGACCTTGCCACCAGCGCCACGGCGGTGATCCGTAGGGGAGGGCCTGAATCGGACCCGGCGCGCTCAAGTACGGGGCGGCGCGGACGATCTAGAGGTCGACAGGCCAGGGAACGTCGACAGGAGGTTCAACCATGAGCTCGGCAGTCAGCGCCGCGCCGGCCCAGATTCTCACATTCCAGCTCGACCAGCAGCTGTTCGGCGTGGATATCCTGCGCGTTCGCGAAATCCGGGGCTGGACGCCGGTCACGGCCGTGCCTGAAACGCCGCCCCATGTGCTGGGCGTTTTGAACCTGCGGGGCGTGATCGTGCCTGTGATCGATCTGCGCACGCGCCTTGGATTGCATGCCGCCGCCGGCACGGCAACCACTGTCATCGTCGTGGTCACAGTCGTCGGAACGCAGGGCCGCCGCGATTTCGGTCTGGTCGTGGACGCGGTGTCCGATGTGAGTCATCTGAGCCAGAGCGACGTACAGCCGACGCCATCGGGCATCACGATCAGCGATCGAAACTGCGTGCCCGCGCTCGCCACCCGCGGCGAATGCATGATCCTATTGCTCGACATCGACGGCATGCTGGCCGCCGATGAAGGCGTGGCGCTCGCCGCGTGAGCTGATCCGAATCATTCGGCGGCGATCTTGCGCAGTGCCTGTTCGAACACCGCGACGGGCTGCCCGCCCTGGATCAGATATTTGTCATTGATGATCACGGACGGCACCGCACGGATGCCGAGCTGAGCGAACAGGTGTTCGCGCTGGCGGACCTCGGCGGCATACCGATCCGACGCCAGGATCTCTCGAGCCTGCTGTGCATCCAGCCCGGCGCGGGAGGCGACGTCGACGAGCACGTCGTGGTCGCTCGGATTGCGGCCGTCGGTGAAATACGCCTCGAACAGGCCGCGCTTCAGCTCGAGCTGCCGACCTTGGAGCTCCGCCCAATGCAGCAGTCGGTGCGCATCGAAGGTGTTGTAGATGCGCCCCCGCTTTTCCATGTTGAAGGTGAAGCCAAGCTCGGCGCCGCGTGCGCGGATGCCTTCGCGACTGGCCTCCATCTGCTCCGGCGTGGAGCCGTATTTCTGCGCGATGTGCTCGGTGATGTCCTGGCCTTCGGGCGCCATCTGCGGATTCAGCTCGAAGGGTTGCAGGTGGATGTCGGCGCGCGCTTCGGGGCCGAGGCGTTCGAGCGCCTGTTCGAGCGACTTCAGCCCGATCACGCACCAGGGGCAGGAGACGTCCGAGACGAAATCGATCTTGAATTGGGCGGTCATGAGAGGGTCCGAAGCAGGCTGGGGATGCTCAGATGGGGGCGGAATTCTACAGGACAAGCGCGGGCGCTCCGGGGCGCCGGTCTCAACCTCGCCGCGCCCGCTTGCGCGCGGTCTTGCGCTTGGCCCTGGCGGGAGCGGATTTCTTTTTCGCCGGGGCCGAGCGCGCCGCGCGCTGTGCTCGTCGTTCCGCCAGGTCGATCGGCTGGCTGGTCTCGGCGGTACGCGCCACCGCGCTCTTGGACAGGCTCTTACGTAACACTTCCATCAGATCGATGATCTTGGCGCCTTCGCCGCCTTCGGTGTCCTCGGCGGCTTCGGCACCCTTGGGATGAATCACGGCATCGCGCTCCCGCTGCTTGGCTTCGACCAGTGATTGCAGCTTGCGAGCGTCCTGGTCCTCCAGCTCGGAGATCTTCAGCTCCTTGTGAGTGAGTGCCTCGATCTGCTTGGAGAACAGCGTCACCTTGTTCGCCGCGACTTTCGAGCGCTGCGGCAGGCCGATGCTCTCGGGCGTGCGGATCTCGTCGGCATAACGCAGCGTGTCCAGGCGCAGCACGCCGTTGTCCGCAACGATCGCGACCAGATATTCATGGCCGCGCATGACGAAGCTGCCGATCGCGACCCGGCCGGTGCGAGCCATGGTTTCCGTGAGCAGCACGTACGCCTTGGCCGATTTGCCGGCGGGCGCGAGAAAGTAGGGCTTCTGGAAATACAGCGCGGGGATCTGCTCCATGGGTACGAAGCTGCGCAGCTCGATGTCGGCCGACATCTCCGGCGCGACGGACTCGAATTCCTGGTCCGTGATCACGACCATTTTGCCGTCGTCCGTTTCGTAGCCGCGCACCAGATCGTCGTAGTCGAGTCGCTTGCCTTCCTTGGAACAATGATATTGCCGGCCCAGCGCGTGGCCCTCGCTGTCGACCAGTTTCATCGCGGTCTGGCGCGGGCGCACGGCGGTCAGCAGATCCACCGGAATGCTGACCAGGCCGAAGGTGATCGTGCCGGACCACAGCGAGCGCACGCGTGGGGAGCTGTCCTGCTCGGGTTCCGGTTCGGGTGCGCGTTGGCGTTTGCGGCTAGGCAACTTTCTTCTCCCTGGCGGCGGCGAGACTGGCCTTCAGGGTGTCGGCGAGGCTGCCTTCGGCGCGCTTCTTCGGCGCGCGCACCGGCTTGATCTTCTCACCGCGGGCTTTGGCCTCGATGAGCTTGCAGAGCCGCTCCCGATACTCGTTCTGCCATTGCTGTGGATCGAAATCCGCTTCGATGGATTTCACCAGTTGTTCGGCGAGCTTCAGCTCGTTGGCCTGCGGCGTGGCCGATTTCGCCGGCTCGATGCCGGAGAAGCTCACCACCTGTTCCGCCCGGCGCAGCGTGGTCATCACCAGATAACCCTCCACGGCACTGATCGCGCCCAGATAACGTTTCTTGCGCATGACCCAGCGCGAGATGCCGATGACTTGCTTGCGCGCCAGCGCTTCAGCGAATGCGAAATAGTCGTCGGCCTGACCGTCGTCCGGGCCGAGATAGTAGGGCCGCTCGTACCACTGGTCGCCCACCGCGCCGGCGGGCACGAAGCGCAGCAGCTCGATGTCACGCGACTCCGGCGGCACCAGTTCCTGAAGCTCCTCGGGCTGCAGGATCACGGCAGTATTCGGACCGACCGAAAAGGCCTTGCGCATCTGTTCCTTGGGCACATCCTCGCCGGTGTCCTTGCGCACGATGTGCTGTTCGACCGGGGCCCGGTCCCGGTCGTGAAGCAGATGGAAATGGACGCTGCGATCTTCGATCGCCGAGTAGAACTTGACCCCGACGTTGTGCTTGCCGAGCTGCAGCTCGCCTTTCCAGATCGCCCTAGCCGGCATGGGCTTCTCCTCGGGCAGTCGCCTCGGCGCAGGACACGCACACCAGGCGACCGTCGGCCCGGCGACGTCGGCAATGGATGCAGGTCGTCGTTTCACACTCGGGACAACGGAATTCCAGCTCATATATATAGAGCTGGCCGCAGCTGGCACATTCCTCGTCTCCCTCCAGCAGCCACCAGGGCACGGACGGGGCAGCGCTGGGCGCCTTGGCGCGGGCTTTGGGCATGGAGTTTCCTCATCCGGTCGGGCATTCGCTGTAGGGAAACGAAGCAGCGCCGTGCCTGTTCCCGAACAGGACGCGATCGCGGGCCTCGGCCAATTGCGGACAAGGCGCGTTGGGTTCTATAGATAAAAGCACAATCATATGTGAGAATGCGCCCAGCTCGGCCCATGCCAGGTGGCTC